>Ga0082212_10007893_pt1 | contig 13991 bp, 14 predicted proteins | sample TergutNt197P3_FD_71548 | JGI IMG/M metagenome (GOLD analysis project Ga0082212, IMG submission 71548) | Neocapritermes taracua P3 segment gut microbial communities from Petit-Saut dam, French Guiana - Nt197 P3 | ecosystem: Host-associated > Arthropoda: Insects > Digestive system > Gut ... | reverse complement strand
ATCGAACCGAAAAGACCCGTGGGAGTACGACAAGGAACTATACAAGGCACGCAATGAAGTTGAACGCTTTTTCCGTCGCTATGACAGATTCAGGCGCATTTTTACGCGCTATGATAAACTTGACCTTATGTTTTCTTTCTTCTTCATTGCCGCTCTTATTTTTGAATCTATTAAATAGTGTCAACACGCTCTAATGAAAATATCACAAAAATGGAACCCTATGGCGGTTCCGAATAAAAATTATACGGAGGTTTACTTTATGGATAAAAAATATAAAGATTTATTTGATTCTTTAAATACGGAAAAACAATGTCACCCGGCTGTTCATATGGACCACGAAGATATTGACGATAACGCATCAGAACTTCTGTCCGGTATTTTCGGCAGGAATATTTATGCTGAAGGCAAAAGGTCGGATTTCTACGATTGGGGAATTAAAATTTTCAATGAACCAATATCGGAAGCCGAATTGGAAATATTGTATGAAATAACCGGAGCAACTGATTATGATAAAGAAATTCAATCATATGAAACCGAGGACGAAGACGGAGGTTCAATAACCGAATTATGCCAGAGGATTGCACAAAAGCTGTTTTCTAAAATAATGCCTTTTGAAATAGCCGTATCTCATTCCGACGAAGAAGGTATTTGGTTGTTCGGCGAATTGACCGATTCATATGTTATAAGAAATGACGCAAATAAATAATTGTTCGTTTAACCGGGTTCATACAAAAAATTAGTATTGATAATACAGGGGAATATATGTTTCCCCTGTATTTATCGAATAAATGGAGGATAACTATATGTTTAAATGCGAATGCGGCAGCATGGAATTTAACGCTGCGATGGACGTTAATATCAGAGTATCGACAGAATCGGGATATCCCGAATATATTGAAGGAACGGCAAATACGAAATATTCAGATATTACCGGTTTTTTCGAATGCGTAAAATGCAAAAAAATTCATGCCGATATTTGGACTATTGAAAAAAATGAAGATAACGGTATCAAACGTTGTGTTTGCGGAAATACACGTTTTATTGCTCATCAAGTATGCTATAACCACGTAATTGTGGATAATGATAATTATTTCGTAAGAAATATTGATATAGGCGAAGCAGAAAATCCTTACGGTCCATATACCTGCACCGTATGCGGAGCGGAATACGAGGAACTTGATGAACTCGATAAAAAGTTACGACGACACGAATGATAATAGAAAATAAAATTTTACAATTCGACGTTCATTACAAGGGTTATTTCCGATAACCCTTGATTTATTAATGATTTTCGTGATATAATACACATATAAACTCAAAAAGAGGAGCTGAAAACATGAACGTAAATGGAATACCAAAGAAAGAACGGTTATTGACAGAGCGTTTACGAAACTTTGTAGATAACGAACGAAATGATACGGTAGCTTTAATCGCAGGTATCCGTAAAGTAGGTAAAACTACAATTCTGGAACAGATAGAAGATCATTATATGAAACAAGGATTAATCGTTTTGAAATTCGATTTGGACGCCAATCATGATAGTAGTGAAGTTTTGGAAGAAATAGCGAAAAAAAAACCGGATTTGCTTTTGTTAGACGAAATCTCATATTTAGACGATTACGAAAGATTTTCCCAGGCGTTGTATAATATGACGCAAAACGGAATATATAAAAAGTTCAAAGTGATAATGACCGGTTCGTCTTCGGCGCATATTATGAAACTGAGCGGAACAAAACTCGGCGGGCGGGCGAAACTTTTCAGGCTGCCGCCGTTGACATTCGTGGAATATTTATATTTCACAGACCGTATTCCTTCGTATTCGGAATATAATGCGGTCACGAACGCTGATTTTGCCGATTATCTGCAACTGAAAGGGCTTGAGGAAAAAGCGTCGGGGTTAATGATGAATTTCGATGAAAAATATTTCAGAGCTTTTTATGACGAGGTGGAAATCAGCAATAAACAAAGTTATCTCAGTCATTCCATAACCAAACTCGAACAAAACGATTTAACAAATATAGTAAATCTGCTGGCGTATAAATTGAGCGAAGCCTGCGATTATGAAATAATGACAGACCCCAAAATAGGCAGACAAGAAAATATACATTTAATCAATATTAAAGAAGCAAAGTTAAAATGGAGCAGAGTGGATTTATCCAACACGATAATAGAAGACAGCGTAAAAGCGGCTCCGGGAATAAATGAATCGGATATAGGGCGGATTTTACACTTTTTGTTATGGTCGGGACTTGCGAATATTGAATATCTCCGCATAGATTCCGAGACTCCTGTGGTTGACGCCGGGCGGGTTCTGAATATACTAAAAAATGTTAAAAAGAAAAAAGACTTAGACGATTTATTTGATGAAGTTTCTATTTGTATGACTTCGCCTCTTTATTACACGCGGATAGGAGAAGAAATTTTGCAGCGTATGCAAGTGCCCGCCGAAAAACTATATAAAGGTTTTTTGTATGGTAAAATGCTGGAAATGTATATAAGAGGCGCGCTTGCCGGCTTAGTAGAAAATTCAATTTTAACATCTACAAAATTAGATTATCCTAACATTGGCGAAGCGGACATATGCGATACAAGAAACCGCGTGCTTCTCGAAGTAAGCGCAGGCGATAAAGACGATGATATGATTCATGTTCAGGATTATTATAAAGAACACGATTTTATCCGTATCTGCGCTTCAAACAAAAAGAATTATTTCAATAAAAAGCATAGGTTTTATTTCATACCTCATGCCAAATTATGCTGCATGATAGACACCGGAGAGATATTTACCCAGCTTCGCACCACAAATATAACGAGCGATTTAGACGTAGATTCAATCGCAGAAGAATATAAAACGAATTTTGGCGATATCCCCTGATTCGAGTTGATATAAAATTCAATCAAAAAAAAGGATTCCCGCGCTTCGTCAAAAGTGCGGGAATTCCTTTTTTTATTTTTATGCCGATATTTTATCGGCAATATCCATTTTCCGCATGAGAATCGCTTCGAGCGGTTCCCGCAGTATGTTGCCGATAATGTGCTTTTTTTGATGGATATACGATAAATCGCAGCACAGCAGGACATCGCCTTTTGCGTTGATGTATATCATATCGCCTATATATAATTCATCTTTATTAGCGTCGTAATCGCTATCATAAAATTTGCCGGGTACTTCCACGTTTCGCCAGCCTATTTGGTTTTTTTCCGCTATGCCTTCAGATAAGACTCTTTCATCATCGATGAATCTGTTGTCGATTTTATTGAAAAACGGCAGTCCGCTATACATTTCAATAGTTTTCTTGCTCGGTCCGTAATGATATTGGTCGCCGCTGATTTCCAGAAAACATTCTTCTTTTGCATAACACATACAATATAAATCCGATATTGCGTCATAAAAAATCCTGCTTGAAAACCCTCGCGTTCACTTTGAGCCAGAAGCTGTCAATCCCGCAGTTGTTGAAATAAACAGCCCATCTAAAATGTTCGATTGCTTTCGCGTTCAACGACGGTTCGCCGCCGGTAAAAGTGACATGGTGGATACCTTCAACGGATTTGGCAAGACGGCTGATTATTTCTAAATCCATGTCAATTTGCTGCGCCCGACCTCTCAGGCAATGCCCGCATTTCATATTGCACCGCCGCGTTATCTCAAGCATGAGATGCGATAAATATATTTTCATAGTGATTCCCTTTCTATATATTTTTACATATTGATTAAATAAGCAATAGAAACGGCACGGCTGAATTTGACTGAACAAAGTTCAGTATTTTCAGCATAGCCGCCTCTATTGTTGTTGTGTTACCGGATTTTATTTATTTTGCCGGTATCGCCATTTTTTCAAGTTTTCTGATAAGCACAGCTAATAATTCATTAGAAAATATCATATACTTGTTCACGCAGCCGTCAGCCGTTATAATTAATAAAGTGTACCCGTCTTTATAATCGCCGTCGGTAAACGCTTCTTTTTTGAATTCGTTGATTTCGCAGGCTGCTTCAAGCAGGCGTTCGGGATTGAATATCGTGCCTTCCAGCATAGCATATTTTCCTTTGCTTCTTATCAGCCTCGACCTGAGCGTCAAACCGAGTTCATTAGACGTGATATTATCTGCGGTAGTTCCGTCGGTTATATCGCATACATAATGTTCTCCGCCGTTATACTGCATATATACGGCATATTTTCCCGCGTTGTCCGGGTTGCTTTGATTTTTTTGTATTTTTTTGAAATTCATAATTTTTCTCCTCGGCATATAGCCTAATTAATATATATTTGCGAGTTTAAAACTCAACAAGTTTCGTTTAAATTTTCAGCAGGCAAAAATGATTTGATTTTTCCCGCTCAGTATTTTTTGTAAACGCGCCTCCATATCAGATAGATTTTCCCGTGTTTTTTATTTGGTGCCGCTTTTTTCAACCAAAGATTCCTGATATTCGTTTTCATACCATTCGTCGAAACACGCCGGGGTCATACCGTAGAAACCCGGTCCGTTGTGGGATAATGTCCAAGTACGCAGGTAATCAAGATATTTTTCCCAAACAACTTCTTTCGGCGTTTCGTCCGGTATATCTTCTTCAAGGAAAGTAAAATCGTTAGTATAATCGTCAAGGTCGCTGTTCCAAACCATGAGCCGGAGAGCATGACCTCCCGTTTTCGGAATATCCGGCGTACACTCCATGAGCGCAAACTGCCTGTCAAACGTCGTATTTTGTTCCTTATCTTCTATTTCCATGCAGATAACAATACCGGGATAATAGGGATCGCCGCTTATTTCAGCGAATAATTTACCGAAAACCGTATCGACTTCAATTTTTTTCGGTTCTACCTGATACCCTTGAAATAATAATCTGCTGACTAAACCATCAAGTTCTTCCGCTGGAATTTCGCCATAATCGTTTTCTGGTTCTAATATTCCGTTTTGCGATAAATAAACAGCGAAAAGTCCGTCAGCCTCATTTTCTCTGTAAACACGAACAGTATTTTCGCCTATTATAATTTTTTTACTGCTTCTATGCGGGAGCTTGCGGCATTCTTCCAAAAACTTTCCGAGAACCGCATCACCCGAAATATAGTAAAAATTTTTATTGTTCATTTCGTTATACCTCCGTAAAATTTTTATGATATTTGTTTCCGTTATATTTTTGATAAATATTCCTGTAACGCCAGCAGGTCGGTGTTTTCTTTCAAAAACTCCAACGCTTCCTCTATCGAATTGAAATCATCGTCTGTACCGACGCCGGTTTTACGAATGCTTTCATCTAAAACAACGTGATATAAGATTAAGTCTTTTGGAAGTTTATCATAATTCTCCATCGGGAAAGCGATTTTTTCTTCCCGTGTCAACGATATGAATTCGCTACTGGCAAGTCTTGCGCCTACTCCGATTTTACAACTGAAATTATCGTCTTTAATAAAACCGCCGCCGCTTTCACGGTCGGAATTAAACCTGATTTCAACATTTTTGCCGTATAATTTTGTTAAACGGTCTGCGATTTCAACTACTTTATCGTCTAATTCTTTTGTCGATCCTTTATAGCCGTTGCCGACCATATAATAACCGATTCCTGTGGCTATTCCAGCCGAACGCGTAATTTGTGTATTCATAATTTTCCCTCCTGATTTGGACGCTGCGTGCAGAATTAACCCTGTCCGTAACGTCTTGAATTTTATTTGTTAAATGATTTAAAATCCGGTATAACCGGGATTATTTTTTATTCTTTGGGTAATTTCTTGTCGGATAAATCGACAAAACCGTATTTGATTAATAACCGCGAAAAATCATCGGGCGTAAAATCCGGTTTCGCTTTCATGAAATCTTCCATGAATGGCATCAGTCGGAACAGGTTATACATTATTTCAATCCCTACGGCAAAAAATTCGAATTGCGGCAGATTCTTTTTATCCACCATTATCCACCGCACAGCAGCTTCGGATTTGCAACCGCCATTTATATCGTGAATGCCAATCAGAATCTCATCAACATATCCGTTTGGTTTTGTTATATTTTCAATATAGCCCGCGCCGTAGTCCTCCCGCGATACGCAGCTAAACCCGTTATAATACCTGCCGGAATCGAATTTATTAGTTGAATCCATATAGGCAGTCTCGTCAACTATTTTCAGTATATTTTCTATAACGTCATACCCGGTTCCATACGGAATGAAAACGCCTAATTCGTCGCATTCGCAAAATCCTGTTTTAAAGCCGATGAATACCATATATTCGCCGACTAATTCATCTTTGCATAAAAGAACGGCGTTTCTGCGAATCATTTCCCGCATTGCTTTATAATTTCCGTCAAATAAATCCTTGACCGTAACGGAATCATATTCGTTTATCGCCAGTATTCCGCATTGGTTTTTTATTTTTACAAAATAAAGCAGCGTAGACGATTTTACTTCTATATTTTCGTACCATTCATACGGGGCTTCGGGTACTTCAATATCGTCGCTTGTTTCTCCCTGTGAATTGGTAAGATAGATAATATCGTCTTTTGTTGCATGTAAATCGTTTAAACTTTTATAATTCATAAATTATCCCTCCATAAAATTTTATATTATATCATTTCTCCTGATAAAGAAATTATTTGACTTATAACCGCCCTCGTCGGAAACTTTCGCGGCTCCGTTCAGGCTGTCGAGATACTGCGCTCCAGCTTTTGACTTTGAGATATATACATGAAACAAAGTCCGCGTGAAATCAATCCGGGTGATTGTTCCGTATGAATTGCTGATGACGAGCATTGCGCCCATCTGGTCGGCTTTTTTAGCCATCAAATCAATATACATACTTTCGATGTCTGTTCCTGTTTCATTTGATATGCCTGCCGAATATGACCGTTCGAGAAATAATACCAGCCGTTCTTTTTCTTTTTCGGTTTCTTTTTTTGTTTCCGGCGTTTTAAGGTTTTCGAGATCGACAAACGATAAAGAACATTCCTCTTTTTTCGGTTGTTCGGTATTACTGAACTTTCCTTTGGTAAGCCGGACGATAGCCCTGCCGACTACTTTGCCGTCCATATAAGCGTATAGAACCTTTTTGTTGCTGTCAAAACTGGATAACAGGCATTCCTTATACTGCCCGTCAATATATGAAAGACAAGTGCGCTGCGGCATTGTCCCGAGCAGCATCGTGCTGTAGAAATCGTCGCATTCTTTGACCAGCGTCCCGTTAGCCGATTCCTGCTCCGTGTTTTTCATCCAGAATGCTTTCTGCATACCGGTGATAGGATAGTCTATTTCTTTACGAAGATCGTCGGCATAATATTTCAGCGTATTGAAATCGCCCATCAATTCAGCTTTGATAATCCATTTTATAGATTCGCGCTTATTATCGCCGGTAAGCCCGTTATAATAGGTTCTGGCGATTTCCGCACCGTTTTGGCATAAAAATTCGATTACGTATTTTTGATTCTGCCGCAGGAATTCTTCGGTGAATCCCAGCTTATCGACAAGCTCGCGCCATGCGCTGTCTATCTTTATTAAATCTTCTTTCATTTCGTCGATTGTCGTATAGTTTTGAACATGATCCCAGTTACGCAGAACCAGTCTGGCGTCAATCCGGGTTTTCATTTGCGGTATAAATTTTTCAATTTCAGTCTGACGAAGAATTAACTCAACCGCTTCCTGCGGTTTTAATCCGTCAATATGGCTGAAATTCTGCTCACGCCATGCCGACAGCGGTTTTTGCGTAAACATATCCGCCAGTATGCCGATATGCTCGTCTGCCGTTATGCCCGCCAACAGTTTTTGTTTCGCCAGTTGTTTAAGGATAATGAGACGGCTGTCAACACGGGGTATTTTCAAACCCGCGTACAACTTATAATATTGTTCCGGCAGCCCGTATAACGCCTTGATTTCCTCGAAAGTATAAACCCGGTTGTAATCAAGTTCGTTAAAATCCATTTCTTCCGCGTACATTTTTCCGCATTCAAGCAAATTGTTTGCGTTCAGCGAATTGATATTAATATGGGTTGCGTAAAATTCACGCGTGAACAATATGGACTGAGAACCGAGAATAGTGAAAGTCTTGTAATTATCCTCAACCAATTTTATAAAACTGTTCTTTTTGTTTGTGACTGCATAAATCAATATATCTTCTTTATAATTTGGTATTTCTGATAATGTTATATTGCTGATTTTGCTGCCGTAAATCAGATTTATATATCCGCTTCGTGAATACAGCGCGTCTTTCAGCTGTTCCTCATTCAGACTTTTCAGGCTTTTACTCAAAATTTCAAGGTCATAATACGGGCAGTTGTTTTCCAGCCAGCGTTTCATTAGCAGGTTCATTTTGTCTTTTTCGAGCTGTTTATGAAGCATGACGAGTTTATCGCGTATTTCCGCCGGATTCTGATTGAATGTTTCATAATGCCCGATACAAAGGATTATGCTAATATCATTTTCATAAAAGAAACGTATCAACGATAACAATTCAGTCTGTTGGGACAATAATGCGAAAACTCTGTCGGTTTCGTCGGGAATCAGCTTTTTATTTGTCAGTGCCGGTTCCATAAACAAGCGTTTTTCTTCATCAGACAATTCCGCGACCGGTTTTGATAACTTATTGCCGTATAGCTTGAGATTTTCAATGATAATCCGCGCTTTTTCTTTATCGTTCGGCACAACGCTGAAATTTATAAGGTAATCGTAGAATACGTTCGCGGCGTTGTATTCAGCAGTCAAAATCATACTGTCAATCAAACGGTAAACAGGATAATCCAGTGCGGACTCATTTTTGTCGTGAAGATTTTTAAGAAATGAATTGATTGCCGCTATCGGCATAATAAACTCGGTCAGTTTCTTCAAATAAAAAAAGAACCGTTCGTCGCTGATCAGTTCTTTTTGGATTTCCGGATGTCCGGCATACCATGTATGGGGTGTTTTTTCTTTTTCAAGACTGGCACAGAGCCGCAAAAGCGTTTCCGTATCGTTATTTTCGAGTAATCCTAATCCCAAGCTGTGATTATTCAGAGTCAGGATCAGGCTCAGGCGTTCCGTTGTTTTCAACATAATCGTTATCCTCCCTTATTGATAAAATATGGTTTGTAAAATCTAAAAAATTCAAATATCCCTTTTGCATCAGTTTCCCGCTTATTATCAGGAACCAGCTGATTTCGTCCTTTTTCAGAATATAATCTTTTTCCTCAAAAACAGTATCGAGGTATCCCGCAACGATAACCATCGCATCGTCTTCGTTTTTCCAGCTATAATCGTGAACTTTCAAATATTTGTTGATTGATTCGAACGTGCCGTCGTATTTTGCGGCAAATTCATCTTTCAGGTTTTGAATTGTTTGTTCGTGGTCTTGCTTTTTCTGTTCCTGTTTTTTTAGTTCTTCGGCGTCGTTTTCAGCCTGAAGCTCGTCTTCGGATAAAAACTTTTGGTTTAATTCTTTGATATTTTTGGTTAAAACGTCGATATTCATGTTGCAGACCATATCATAAATTTTTTTGAATTCTTCTTTTGGGAAAAGCGTTTCCATAAACGGATCCGTCAGCATCGTCACAGCATATTCAATATAGTTATCCGCTTTATATTGGAGCATATAATCGTCAAGCCAACCGAACAATTCGCGGTGCTCGTCATCCGAAAGAAACGGACGTTTTATAGTAAACCTTAGATTCGTGTCGCCATACGATCTGGCAGGACCTTTATATAGCACATCCAAAAAGAATGAATCTTTATTCCTGTACCCATGATAGTCAGGTCCTGCGAGCAAAATCCTGTGCATATCGTTAAAGTTATATTCACCGAAAAAATATCTGAAAAAATCGAATGATTCCCGGCTGTTTATCCCTTTGATATAATTGCGGATATAATGAAGCATCGCCGGTCTGTCGTTATCTTTGTCTTCATCTGTGACATTCGCCATCTCAGGACGGGATTTAAAAATGTCAACAATATTAATAATGCTTTTTTCAACCATCAAAGCGAATATGCTGTCCCTGCCATAACTGAACTCAGTTTCAAACTGTTCCAGATATGATAATCCGGTAAGGGTATCATATTTTTCTATTATTTCTGTCAGATGTTCTTTTGTATATTCATCATTTCTTATCAGTTGTTTATTGAAAAGATTCAGATATACGCCGGAGGCAAACTCGCGGCTCAATATATCCCATTTTTCATCCATAATATCAAACCGGAATACATTGTTATCCAAACGATAATTATTATAACTGTAATTATCTTTCGGATACACGAGCTTATATAACCAAATGAATGTTTGCGGGTTAATGATTTTTATTTCTTTTTCGACGGCTTTGTATATGCCTTCATAGCCGGTTATTTTAATGACAAATTTTTCGTATTTTTCCAAAAGCCATTCCAAATGCTCATAAACCTCCGCATGATGGGTATTTTCGCTGTTGATGAATGTCCTGCACATTTCGACGGCGATTTTTTCAGCCACAATGGAATTAACATCTATAGTGCCGCTGAATGGTCTATTACGTATTATATAACTGTTCAGATATATGATATCTTCGGCAGTATAACCGTTGTCCAGCAAAACGTCGTGATGACGGCTGCCGGTTTTGACAAAAGCTACAGGCAGTTCCATAAATGCGCGGAACAACGCCATATCTTTCGTGCGGACTTCTTTGATTTTTGAACAAAGACAGAACCGTTTAACCAGCCACCAGTAAATTTTCATATTACCTGATGCCGGCATGGTCCTATCTTTTCCAAGCAGATTGATAAGCTGGGGCTTAAACGTCAGGAAAGCCTGCTCAAAATCGTCATATATTGATACAACGAAAATAAGCTCCTCCGTGCGGGTATAAATTGTCTGCGTTAATTCATCAAGCAGCCCGCTCGCGTCGGTTTCATCTTTTCTGAGCAGATATAACGCGGCTTTCAGATACAGGTCGTTGTTTTCTTCTGATATGTTTGTGATTTTACGGATAAAATTGGTTTTTTGATGCCCGACAATCATATCGTCGGTAATCAAACCTTTCGTATACGCCATAGCAAGCGCGATAGCGCGGATGTCCTTTATATCGGAACCGGCTTTATCTTCGTACCGTTCCAACAGTTCGCCGAAATACCGGAATCCGTACCGGTCTTGAATATTTTCGCTGCCGGATTCGGAATACCACAGATGTTTTTCTGTAAGTTTTCTGTTTACCGGCGTTGTTTCCGCTGCGGTTGTCGCCATCACAAACGCGATGATATCGTTGAATAATCCGATATTCACTTGTTCCTGATACGCGCCGAGTCCCGGATATTGAATAGTTTCTTTTGGCATAATGCGTCCTCCTTCGATTTTTATAAATTTATTTATATAAAACGAGACGCATTAAATGTCTTGCGACATTAAGGCATCCCGTGAACAATGGTTGTGGGCTTCCTTAATGAAGCATCTATATTAAAGCGACAGAAGTATAAACTCCTATACGCCGGTTGTTGTGGCTATACTGAACAAAATCCGCGATAAAAGCCGGAAAACAAAAAAACGCCCAAAGGCATATAAATACCTCCGGACGCTTTGACTGAACTTCGTTCAGTTTTAACTCTGATAAACTTTGATTGCATGAATGCAAATCCTGAAACTATATTTATATTATACTATATTATTTTATAAAATGCAATAGTTTTTTCGAGTGAAAATAAATTGGCACAAAAGTGTAAATCTTTTGCCAATGACAAGCAAATAATTTTGTGATATAATATTACTATGTACTCCTTTACCTACAGGGAATCAGGCTTAAAATAGCCGAAATATATCCAAAAAAGGAGTGTATCATCATGAAAAAATGTACCCGTTGCGGCGCTCCGATCAAAGGAAACGCCGTTGTTTTTTGTCCGAAATGCAAAAAACCGTTAAAAACAAGCCGTCCGGTTCAGGTAAACCCGGAACATTCACCGCAACCTGCGGTCAAACCCTCAAACAGGCAGCAGGAATTGAAAAAACCGTCGTGCCAAGTAAAAAAAGTTGTTCCGTTCCCCAACCATAAAACCCGTAAAAAGAAACCGCGTCAAAAAAAGAAATCATGGCTGTTTTTTATCCTACCCCCAAAAAACCCTAAAAAATCTGATACGGAGCCGATTCCGGTTATAAACCCAATGGATGAAAACTACGACGGATATTACGACGACAAACCGACCGACGATAACGCCCAGATTAAAGAAACCATCGAGCCTGAACTTATAAAACGCATTGCGTTTATATCAGGCGGCGCCACCGTTATCATTATCCTCGCAATTATTTTGATGATTTTGTTGTAAAAAAGCGTTTCAACCTTATAATATAATCGAAAAACAAAAATTAAATTATGAGGTGATAGAAAATGTTTTATATTTCAAAAGGCATAATATTCAAGGAATCCGGTATAGACAGCATTAACGTATCCAGATGCGGGAGCGAGTATAACTTGTGCGGCAAGCAAGCGGAATTATGGCTGGCAGGCAGATTCAGCGTCGCATACAACGAAACCGCCGGAGAACAACCGAAACTCAAAAAACTTGAATCAATGGGGTTGATCGAATTGGCGGAACCCGATGAAACGGCGGCAGATTACCAGTTGCTGACCAACTGCGTTATATGTCTGGCAAAACCCGTTTTTCCCCGGTTCCCGCTGAACAGAAAAGAAAAGCTGATATGGGCATGGATAAAAAATGCCGGATACAAGCTCACTATCAGCGAACTTGTCTACCTGACGGAACAGAAAATCATACCCGGACCGGAATTTTACGGCGAAGATAACTGGCATACCCTTATCCACGCTATATATACGCCGGAAACGATATTTGACAATATATTGCAAGTAAAAATGAAAAAATCTTCCGCTCTGGACAGTACCGTTTCCGCCTTACTTGGTTTATTGAAAAAGAAACGCATTATTCTTGTATAATAAAGAGGTTGATTATATATGTTAAAAGCATTCAAGCAAATACCCGGACCGTTGCAAAAACAGATTCTATACAGGCTTGGTTATGGAATAGCCGCTTTGTTTGTGACTATAATTTTGTTTTCCTACACAAGGGATTTATTTTCCGTGTTAGCTTGTATCGTTATTATAATTTTTTTCGCCGCCAATTCGTTTTCGCTTTTCCGCCGGGCAGTCATCGGCGATTATGTGGTAATCAGCGGCGAATGTCTCGCAGTTACCGTAACGCCGGTAAAAAGACGGATAAAAACGGTTATTCTCCGAACGGAAGACGACCGTATATTGAAAGTAACGGTAAGACAAAAATTGAAAAAGATTAACGCTGGCGCAAAAATCACAATTTATGCGGCGACGAATATGCCGGTATATGAAAAAGACGGCGTTCATTTGTTGAATTCATATTTGGCTATTGATACGAAGGGATTGGTTAAAGGGACGAACGAAATTCAAAAATTTTGAAACACACATAATCGAATAAAATAATAAATTCTGGTAAAATTGTTGAAAATTTTATTATTTTTTGATATAATATAAAAAATAAAATATGCGAAAAATTATTAGCAATGATATAATTTTTATAATAATTAATAGGGAAATAACGAATGGCAAAGAATAAAAAAGATAAAAATAAAACTGAAGCGTTGATTCCTACCGATCAAAACATTGAGCTTTTGGATGAAACTACGTTGTTTGAACGTATCGCGGCGATTATTGAAAACCGCAAATATCGTGCTTACGCTCACGCTAATCACGAAAACACAATGATGTTTTGGGAAGTCGGACAATATATCAATTCGGTTGTACTCGGCAATAAACGTGCGGTTTATGGAAAACAAATTTTGTCGTCGCTGACTACAAAATTGAGTTGGACGCATTTTATTGAATTATTAACATTAAAATCTGACGAAGCATGGCTATTTTACGCCAACGACGCGGCAGAGCGAAATTACAGCATAAAAGAACTACGCCGTCAAATATCGCGCAAAGCGTATGAACGGCGTGAGATTGCTAATACTGAACTTTCGGAACAATCGGCTGTTCCGTTCAATGTATTCAAAGATCCATATTTACTTGATGTGCTTGGGTTAAAAGAAAATTATCTTGAA
>Ga0082212_10007892_pt1 | contig 13992 bp, 13 predicted proteins | sample TergutNt197P3_FD_71548 | JGI IMG/M metagenome (GOLD analysis project Ga0082212, IMG submission 71548) | Neocapritermes taracua P3 segment gut microbial communities from Petit-Saut dam, French Guiana - Nt197 P3 | ecosystem: Host-associated > Arthropoda: Insects > Digestive system > Gut ... | reverse complement strand
CGTTGACTTGCCGGCTCCGTTGAGCCCCAGAAGACCGACTACCTCGTTCTCTCCTATAGAGAAACTGATCCCGTCAAGCGCTGTCTTGCCTCCGTAGCGCTTGGTCAGATCCCGCGCACAAATCAGAGGAAGCCCTCCCGGCATATTGCAAATGCGGCGTCTGCATTGTATCATCAAAGCGGCGATTAAGTCAACGAGAGGAAGTCTTATATGAAAAGAGTAAAGGTAGCCGTGATAGGCGCGGGTTTCAGCGCGGACATCCACATGGAGAGCTACGCCAGGTTCGTGCCGGCCGCGGACGTAGTCGCCGTGTACGATGGCCACGATCCGAAGGGCGCGGGAAATTTCGCTAAAAAGCATCATATACCGGCCGTGTACGACGATTTGGACAAGCTTTATACGAACGAAGAGATAGACATGGTCGACATCTGCGTGCCTAACTATCTCCATCACGGCTTGTGCGTGGACGCCGCGCGCCGGGACAAGCATATTTTAGTCGAAAAACCGCTTTGCCTCACACTCGAGGAGGCGGACGAGATGATCGCCGAGTGTAAAAAGCGCAGCTTAAAATTCATGTACGCCGAAGAGCTTTGCTTCGCTCCCAAGTACGAGCGCGCCCGCGCGCTCATGGAGAGCGGCGCGGTCGGTAAGCTTTTCATGTTAAAACAGTCCGAAAAGCACAGCGGCCCCCACAGTCCCTGGTTCTATAAGAAGGAAACCGCGGGCGGAGGCGTGATGATGGACATGGGCTGCCACGCCATGGCTTGGTTCCGCTGGATGAACAGAGGTGCGGCCGTAAAGTCCGTATACTCTCACATGAGCACCGTGCTGCACGATACCGACTGCGACGACAATACCGTTACCGTCGTGGAATTCGACAACGGAGTGACCGCCGTCGCCGAAGACAGCTGGGCCCGCCATGGCGGCATGGATGACCGCATTGAGGTGTACGGCACCCAGGGCGTTTCCTATGCGGACCTGTTTCAGGGTAACTCCGCCCTTACCTACAGCAACAAAGGCTACGACTACGCCGCGGAGAAGGCGGGCGCCACCCTGGGGTGGACCTTCACCATGTACGAGGAGGCCTTCAACCAGGGCTATCCGCAGGAGCTGGCGCATTTTACCGACTGCGTGCTGAATGATAAAGAACCCCTTGTGACTGCCGCGGATGGGCGCGCCGCGCTGGAAATGATCTATGCCGCCTACGAGAGCGCCCGAACCGGCCGGTCGGTGACGCTTCCCTTCAGTCCCAAGGTAAAGTATCCCATTGAGCTGTGGCTGGGAAAGTGACACAGCAAACACGAAACCACCCCTGACTGAGGATCGGGGTGGTTTCGTACTGCCCGGCCGCCGGGTCAGATGCCCGCTTATTTCGGCGCATCATCCACAACGCCCTTAGCCTGAGGGATACCCGCCATGTGGATGCGGTTGTTTGATCGCTATTTTCATTCAACTCATCCGGATCACCCGGGTAAAAAAGCCAATGGCATCCTTCAGCAGCGCCACGGGAATCCGCTCGTCTGTGTTGTGAACCAACTCCCGCTGTTCCTTGGTGAGCGGTATCCCGCTGAAGCGGAAAACATGCTCGCTCACCGGGCAGAAATGTCGGCTGTCGGTAGCCGCCACCATCAAGTAAGGAACCACCAGCGCGTCCGGATAGGTCTGACGGATGGCAGTATCCAGCCTGTGCCAGGCAGCGTCATGGGTCTTGGAGACGGCGCTGGCCTCTTCCCCCTTAACATCTTCCACCGGGCACAACCGCACGTTGCTGTCCCCGATTGTTCTTTCCATACGACTGATCACCTGCTCAATCGTTTCCCCGCCGATCAAGCGCAAGTTCACCCCCGCGGTGACCTCCGGCGGCAGCACATTATATGCGTCTGCCCCAGACGCCCTGGTATAGGCGCATGTGGTGCGTACCAACGCGTTCAATTCGCCGCCGCTCACCCTGCATATCAGGTCCAGCAACGACGAAAAGCACCAAAGATTGGCAAAGATCAGCCTATAGGCGAAAGTGGAATGACGGCCCATAATGTCAAACAGTTCCAAAACCGGTTTTGTCAGCCTAAATGGCATGGGTTTCTTTTCCAGCCTCCGGACGGCGTTTGCCAAGGTAACAAAACTCTGTTTCAACGGAGGCGCGCTTGCGTGCCCGCCCTTTCCTTGAGCTCTGATATTCAGGAACACGCTGCCTTTCTCTGCGATGCCGATCATGGCTGCTTGGCCCTTTACGCCGGGAAACACGCCCTCCACCACGGCGCCGCCCTCATCCAACACAAACGCAGGTTTCACGCCACGCTGCTTCAACACCTCCACGATGGCCGGGGCATCCTGTCCCATCACTTCCTCATCGCCGCCAAAAACAAAGTACAGATCTTGATCCGGGATAAACCCCTCCTTGCACAATGCCTCGGCAGCCTCCATAATACCATGGAGGGTACACTTGGTATCCAGAGTACCCCTTCCCCACAGCTCTCCGTCTCGGATGGTTCCTGAAAAAGGCGGCGCCTGCCACGCCTCCTCTTTGGCGGGCACCACGTCATAATGCGCCATCAACACGGAAGGCGCCTCGTCATGCATTCCCTTCCAATGATAAAGAATGCCGTTTGCACCGATTCGTTCCCTACGACATTTTTCATGAACGGCGGGATACAAGCCCTTCAGCAACTCCCGAAAGCTCTCAAACTCCTGCTGATCAACCTGAGAAGGGTCGATGTTGCTGACCGTTTTCTTCTGAATCATCGCTTGCAGGCGAAGGGCGGCTGAATATTCGTCCACATCAACAGCAATCGCGGCCGGCCGCGGGGTTCTTTTGGGCCGAAACCCAACGGCCCGTATCACAATCAGGGCCAGAAAACAGAAAAGCGTCCCAAGCACAAACCAAAGAATGGCCATCCGTCCCTCACTCCTTTCCGCGCTCAGCGGCATCCTCTTTTGCGCGTTCCGCAAACAGGCCTTTTCGATACATAACGCGCGCCGCGCCGATAGAGATCAGCGCGCCTACCGGCACCAGAATTCCTACGCTGCCGGAAAGTCCGGGTATGATCAAAAAAAGCGCAGCCATGAATAACAGCGGTACGATGGAAAGTTTTAGGTTTTTGCTTACAAACACAACGCCCAGCGCCCCAAAGAGCGCGGGCAGAATATTCTCAAAGGCAGGTTTCAGGGCGGGATTTTCCAGTACAGGTCTCAGCGCGTTCAAGGCAAACACGCCTAAAGCGATTACCGTCGCGGTTATGATGGAGCTGGAGGCGATGGCGATGGTAGATATGGCCTCTCCCTCTTCGGAACCCGGCTTAACCTTGGCCGCTTCCATGGCATTTAGGGCGCAGGGTACCTTCAGGTTGGTCAGATTGCCTGTCACAAAACCCAGATAAGTACCGCCCGTACCAAGCATGGGCGCGTACGTAAACACCTCGATGATCCCCACCGTCCAGAACATAGGCGCGACGCCCAGCATCCCCTTCAGCAAATGGGTGATTTCAGGCCAGGCGTCATAGTAAATACAGATGGCCGCCGGGGCCGCCAACATGAAAAACAGGGCCATCGCCATCCAGAGCCGGCCATACAGGTGTATGCTGTTTTCATAAGCGGAAAATTGTGCAGAACCTCTCTGTTTCATCGTATTCCTCCTTCACCGCCGATGATGAATCCAGGCGGCGGCTCCCTCAGCCCAGCCACGCGGCTATTGGAATGCTCAACGCCATGGCGCCTAACATGCACAGGGACAGAGCGTATTGCTCAAGCCACACCCATCGGAATTTTTTGATGAGCAGGCCGCAAACGGCCATGAGCGCAGCTGAAGAGAGCGCCACCGCGATGGGGATGAAGCCGGACCATAGGGTGCGAATGTTGGCGAAAAGCATGCCCACAAAGGCTGAAATCATACCAAGAAACAGGCTGTTCACAACGATTTCACCCCATTTTTGATCCTTTCCGGTGATGGCGATCATACCTCGTTGGATCTTTTTTAGCCCAAAAAGAATCAACACCGGCCCGGAAATGATACCGAGAGTCATAACCCAAGCGATAGCGGTAAACGCTCTGGGGTCTGTGAGGCTCCGCGACATATCCGCGCTCATTGTTTGTGCCGTCACGGTGGCGGCCGGCAACTCATACGTGACCGCTCCTATGATGCTGAGCCGCAGCCAGGGAAGCGGCAGGCCCAGGAACTGGCTGAGCGAGATGACCCCTACCAGGATTGCGATAGCCGGCACCACTGAGAACAACCCGCTGGAGAGGATGGTCTTGCGGATGACATCGCCGGAAATATGCAGTTGTTTGGCCCGCCGAACGGCCTTCCCAAGAAAAAAGCCTGATTGGATGATTGCAAACAGGATGACGATGCCGGATACGGCGTATAGAAAACCGTCATTTACATGAAAGGACATGGGAAGCCTCCTTGCTGTTCTTCATGAAACGCCGCTAAAGCTCCTCAACAAAACCGGCGGTTACCACGGCGTGCAGCAACTTGCCGGAAGCCGCCTTTTCCTCGCTGATGTGAACTGCTCGGGCGATTCCCCGGATGGCGGCGCTTGCGCTGTCAGAATCCTTCGCATATATGGTGGCAATGGGGTCCCCCTTGGCGACCTTATCCCCCACACGGCGGCGAAGCACAAACCCCACGCTGTAATCTATAGGATCGTCCTTTGCCTTACGTCCCGCCCCCATGTTTTGGGCGATATTTCCCAGGCGGGTGGTATCCATTGCGCAAATCCAGCCGTTTTCCGGCGCGAATGCCTCACGGACGATCTTCGCCTGAGGCAGCAGCCCTGTGTTCTCGCATACGCGTGGATCGCCGCCCTGGGCCTCAATGACCTTCGCGAATGTTTCCAAGCCCGCTCCATTGCCTAAAGCCCGTAAAAGCTTCGCCCTTGCTTCCTTCTCATCCGCCGCCCCAACCCCCAGCCGCAGCATGTGCGCGCCCAATTCCAGGGAGATATCCAGCAGAGGCCCTCTGGTCTTGCCCGCCAACACCTCAATGGCTTCCCTCACCTCCAGCCCATTGCCCACATGGCTGCCCAGAGGCTCCGCCATATCCGTTACAACAGCCATGACCCTGCGGCCCGCGTCATTGCCAATATGAACCATGGTTTGCGCCAGCGCAATGCTCTGACGCAGATCCTGCATAATCGCGCCCCCGCCGGTCTTAACATCCAGTACGATGGCCTTGCTGCCGCTGGCCAGTTTCTTACTCATGATGCTGGCTGCGATGAGGGGGATGCTGTCCACCGTGGAGGTCACATCCCGCAGGGCGTAAAGCGCCTTGTCAGCCGGGGCCAGGTTGCTGCTCTGCCCAATCACCGCGCAGCCAATCCTCCGCACCTGCTCAATGAACCGCTCCATCCCCAGATCAATCTGAAAACCGGGAATGCTCTCCAATTTATCCAGCGTACCGCCTGTGTGCCCCAACCCCCGGCCGCTCATCTTGGCTACCGGCACGCCGCAGGCCGCTACCAGCGGCGCCAGCACCAGCGTGGTGGTATCACCCACCCCTCCGGTGGAATGCTTATCCGTCGTGATACCCTCTATCCGAGACAGATCCGCCATATCGCCGGAACGTGCCATGGATAAGGTAAGCTGTGCGGTTTCCTTTCGATTCATCCCTTGAATCCTGATGGCCATCAGCAAGGCGGCCAATTGATAATCGGGGATATTGCCTCCAGCGGCGCCCTTGGCAAAATAGTCTATCTCCTCTTCGGACAGAGCTTCCCCCATCTTCTTTCTTGCAATGATATCAAGAAAGTCCATGTGCAACCTCCCTTGCGTACCGGCCGTGAGTATGCCCCGGCCGCATTACATTTGGATAATCATGCGGCCGCAGGTTTCGCACTCGATCATCTTCGTGCCGCTTTTTAAGTTCCGCAAGGTGACTGAGGGCAGGCTCATATTACACCCTCCGCATTGATCTCCCACCAGCCTGGCTACCGCCGGCACGCAATGCTGCTTGATCACCTGATACCTCTCAAGCAGCGCGGCATCAATTCCCTTCGCCTTTTCTTGAGCGTGCTGCCGCTTTCCCTCCAGAATCTTTATCTGCTCTTTATACTCCGACTCATAGGCGACCTTCTGCTTATCGTATTCGGCCTTTACTTTGGCGTACCGTATACGGATGTCTTTCTCCAGACGGTCCCGCTCCGCCGCGTCCTTTTGAATACGCTTCATCTCCTGTTCATAGCTGGTAATGCCGTTTAACAGTTTCTGCGCATCCAGGCTTAACTCCCTGGCCTGTTCCAGATCCGTGGGGGTGTGTTCCGCCAAGCGTCTCTGCAGCGCTCCCAACTGCTCTTCCAGGCGATTGATGCCGTCCTTGATCACATCCACCCGGTCCACCATCTCGGAGACTTCTTCCTCCATACGTTTTACAATATTTTGTTGTTCCACCAAAAATTCACGGTTCTTCAGCAACGCCAGCCGGGTGGGCGCACGCTTGATCTCCCCTTCCATCGCATCCGCGTCCATATCCGCTTGCTGAAATTGCCACAACATCTCAACCTGTTCCATAGGTACCTCCTTATGCCGCTCAGTGTAAATCCGCCCTATCGGCGCGCAGCGCACCAAAAAACGGAATTTTCGAAAACAACAGGGGTTCTACGTCCCATTTCTCCCGAACCGCCATCCTTTGGAAACGTTCATACCAAACCCTCACGCCCGCCGCCTCCGTGGCGTAATGACCTGCCTCCAACACCACAAGGCCTTGCCCACAGCCCAACAACAGCTCATGATGCTTGATTTCGCCCACAACGTAGCACTGAGCTCCCGCATGCACAGCCGCCTCAACCCCGTCGCCGCCGGCGCCGGGCCCTACCGCAACGCGGTTGACAGGCAAATCTGTATCGCCATAGCGACGAACCTCCGCGTGCAGCCGTTTTGCTACGAAACCGGCAAGCGCCGCCGCGCTCATGGGAGAAGGGAGTTCGCCAATGCGTACGCAGGTGCCCGGATGGTCCGCGTTTTGAATACCCTGCAGGCACAAAGCATCCGCCAAGCTATCCGCAATACCGCCGGAAGCCTTGTCAAGGTTCGTATGGGCAGCGATCACATTCAGCTTCCTGCCGAGGATTGCCCGAAGCGCCTTGCCATCCGGCGCGGTATAGTCCACGCGGCGAATCCCGCCGAACATGAGGGGATGATGGGTCAAGATCAATTGCGCGCCATGGTTCGCGGCATCATCCGCCGCCTCTTGCGTGGCGTCCACGCAGAAGAGAATCTTTTGTACCTTCTCCCGCGGGCTCCCCGCCAGCAATCCAACGTTGTCGTAAACCTCCGCCAGATCAAAGGGAGCGATGCCGTTCACCCATTCCAATACGTCTCCCACGGTCACCTGATGCATTCCTTCTCCCCCTTATACTTCTTGGTTCAATCCCCGGATTCCTTCCAGCCATCTTCCAACAAGGCACTCTCCAAGTGCTGAAGCTCACATTCCAACCGGGCCAATCGAGGGATATCTTTTGACCGCTTGGTCTGCTTAATGGCCCGGATCATCGTCAGCAACAGTCTCTTTCTATGAAGTAAAAACGCCTTCCCTTGGATAGGTTTGTCCCGCAAAAGGCATGGGCCGGCAAACAATTCTCGCTCCCCGTAGGCTGCCTCACCCTCCGTAGCCGGAGTCGCGCGTATGAGGAGATACCAACGCCCAGACTGCTGTACGGGTCGTTCCTCCCGTATGCGATAATCCACATCGACAACCGCCTGCCGCAAACGAGGCTGCTCCGTTTGCGCGCTTAGTACCATTGTGGCCCCCAACAGCTTCTCATGGCCGCGAATCAGAATACCGGCCAAGGTTTCCGCACCCATGCCCAAAATGCAGATCGTATCGGCCCTGGCCGCCGGCAAGGCGTCCAGGGCGGCCAAGCCGTCCGCTATGGCAAAGGTGACGCGATGTTCCAACCGAAGCCCTTCAAGGCGGTTACGGGCTTTTGCAAGAGATTTGGAACTCAAATCGGTCACCAGCATATGCTGCGCCCGCTCATGAAGCAGCAGCTCGGCGCTCAGGCGTCCATGGTCTGCCCCGATATCCGCACAGACCTGACAGGGCGCCACCATATCAAAGGCCGCACGCAACCGTTCATCCAGCCGTGGCGGGCGTGGCGGACGACCGTTCATCTCACTGCCGCCGTCTGCGCAACAAGACAGCCCCGGCGCGGTCATCTCCTCATTCCCCTCTCCTGACAGAGTCACAAGCGGCTCAGCGCTTTAAGCCGTTGTTCCATATAGACGGAAATCTGCCCGACGCACTCCTCCAGGCCGAAGCCATGAACCGCGCTGCCCTGCGCAAGGCAGCCGCGACCCCCGCCCTTGGCTTGAAGCGCCAAATTGACCGGTTGAGCAAGCTCGCCCATATCCAGTCCAAACCCCTCGGAACAGCAAAGCACGTATTGCACACCCTCCCCGCTGCGCGCCAGTAAGAGAGCCAGCGTGCCGCCGGCTTCGCAGAGAGCGGCCGCCAAGGCGCGGAGTTGTGACGGGGGCAGGTCAACCAACTGTATGATCAAGCGCCTCCCGTTCGAAGACCGTGCCTCCTCCGCCAATTCACGGGACAGGTATCTCACAAGCCGCGTTTGGAATACCTTGTTTTCGCGTTTCACGCCGGTTAGTTCGTGCTGCAACGATTGAACGGCTTGGGGTACATCTTCCGCTTTACACGAATAGGCGCGGGCGACGTCGTCCAGAATGGCCCGCGTCCTTTGCAGATAAGCCATAGCCCGCGATCCGCAGGCAAAACCCAGGCGAACGCCGCCCTTATGGGGCGTCGCCGCGGTCACGGCAATCATGCCAATTTCCCCGGTATGGGCAACATGCGTACCGCAGCAAGTACAGCTGTCACCGCCCTCCATGCCCACGATACGAACCGGCCCCTCCAGCCCTTCCGCTTGCTTGCGCAACGTCAGCGTACACAATTCGTCTGTCCCGACATACTTCAGGGATACCGGGCGGTTTTCAGAAACCAGCGAGTTAGCCCGAGCCTCTGCCTCCTCAATTTGGTCCCGCTTCAACGGCATATCCAAGTCCAGCGTACAATATCTGTCAGCCATATGAAAACCGACGTTAATCGCGCCAAACAACTCCTTAAAAGCGAAGGACAGAATATGCTCCCCCGAATGCTGCTGCATATGGTCAAAGCGCCGTCCCCAATCAATCCTGCACGACACCGCCTCACCGGGATTGAAGGGAATGGATACGGCATGAAGGACGCGCTCGCCCTGTTCGAACACGTCGGTCACAACCCCTCCGCCGAGCGTACCGGTATCATGCGGTTGTCCGCCGCTTGTCGGGTAAAATACGGAACGGTCGAGTTCCACGATATAAAGCCCGCCGTTTGACTCGCACGCCACCACGGTGGCTTGGGCGGTATTCAGATAACTGTCGTTGAGGTAAAGCCTCTCTGTCATGCGTTTTCTCCTCTTCTTCACTCGCCATCCTGATAACCGGCGGCAAAGCACATTCATTATACTGTATCACCCTGAAAAACTCAAAATGTTTCCGCGTTGACACGTCCATGGCAATGTTGTATGATGAACCCGTGTCCAGCAGTACTTCCCGCATCCCTGTCCGGTTCCGCCGCCGGCGTCGCAATTGATCAAGCGCAAGGACGCACCGCTGTGCATGTGTGGAAGCGCGGGAAGTCGATGGAGGAATAAATAAAAAATACGCAATTCCAATTCCGTTTTCCTACAGCAACCGCCATGGGAAACGGAACGCCAGGGTATGAGGGGAAACGCTCATGCCTTCCAGTGTGTAAAGGGACTGCCGGTATACGTATCGCCGTTTTCCCTTTACGCTTCTTCCGTTGGAAGCGTATTTTTTAGCAACGCCTCCGCGAAAAAGCAAAGGAAGGTGTTATCAATGGGAAAAAGACGGTTGGCATTGGCCTTGGTATGCGCTGTTCTGACAATGGCATGTTGCGGGATCTGTCTCGCGGAATCCACGGGAGGACAGGCTCCCGCAAAGGGCAAAATCATCTTATCCACGACGACAAGCACCGAGGATTCCGGTCTTCTGGCCGCCATTCTGCCTGCGTTCACCGCTGAAACCGGCTGGGAGGTAGATACCATCGCGGTAGGTACCGGAGCCGCCCTGCAAATGGGCCGAGATGGACAGGCCGACGTCCTGCTGGTTCACTCAAGGTCTGATGAGGATCAATTTGTTGAGGAGGGTTATGCTGAAAAACGTTATGATGTAATGTACAACGATTACATTATCGTCGGCCCCGGGGACGGCTTGATCCCCTATAACGAAGACGTTGAGAAAACATTTCATACCATCGCCGAGTCCGGAATACCCTTTGTTTCGCGGGGAGACGATTCCGGCACCCATAAAAAAGAGCTGTCGATATGGAAGAAGCTGGGTATCGAGCCTGAAAGCAATGCCGAATACGTCAGCGCCGGCCAGGGCATGGGCGCCACGCTGGGTATGGCGAAGGAAATGAACGTTTACACGCTTTCCGACCGAGCCACCTGGCTGAGTTACGCGGATAAAGGCGACCTGGAGATCGTTTGCGAAAAAAGCGCCGATCTGCTGAATCCCTACGGCGTGATACCGGTATCCCCATCGGTCAGTGATAAAATCAATGTCGAAGGCGGTCAAGCCTTTGCGGATTGGATTACGGGACCGCCAGCCCAGGAACTGATCGCCGCTTTCGGCGTTGAGCAGTTTGGCCAGCCGCTGTTTATTCCGGACGCAAAATAGCGGCGGCGCAAACGCCTTGTCAACTTCAGGGAATATCCCCCAGCCATAAACGGTTTGGCGGAATCCCCTGAGGTTGGCGGTATTGAATACAGAAGGACTGGATGCCATGCCTGCGGCGCTTAACAGCGAACTCTGGAGGATTATTGCAGTAACCCTGAGCGTGACGTTGCCCTCCACCGCAATATCAACGGTTCTTGGCACAACCCTGGGACTTTTGCTGGACCGGGCTCATTTCATCGGCAAAAAGCTGGTTATCCGCTTGAACCGTACATTTATGGGCGTGCCGCCTGTGGTGATTGGGCTTGTGACATATCTGCTGTTCATGCGTAAGGGACCTTTCGGATTTCTGGACATTCTGTTTACGGTTGAAGCGATGATCGTGGCGCAGGTGATGATCATCACTCCCATCGTCTGCGGGATGGTTTATTCCGCGGCACAGCGGAACGCCGCCCGCATACGGGCTTTTGGCGTTACGATGGGGGCGAATCGCCTGCAACTGCAGTTGTTGCTGATACGGGAGCTAAGCACGGAGATCTACTTTGCCGGCATTACCGGGTTCGGACGGGCAATCAGCGAGGTCGGAGCCGTTATGATAGTTGGCGGGAATATCCAAAACAAAACCCGCACCATGACCACAGCCATTACCCTTCTGCGCAACAAAGGCAATTATAGCGAGGCGATTACCCTTGGCGCCGTCTTACTGATTATTGCCTTTCTGATCCAAATGATCGCGGATTCCCTTTACCGGAAGGAGCAGCGGGCTGATGAGAATGACTGATCTGGAAAAGCGGGTTGGCGGGTTTACATTGCGTATTGGGAGCCTCCGCCTTATGCCCGGCCGGGTCTATGGGTTGATCGGCCCCAACGGGTCCGGGAAGACGACCGCAATGAAGCTAATGGCGGGGCTGCTGAAGCCGGAGGCTGGAGCAATTGACTATGAAGGCTTGACGCAGCGGGATATCACCATGGCGCCCCGCAAACCCTATTTCCTTCATGATTCGGTGTACCGCAACCTGACGTATCCGCTTGCCCTGCGCGGTATCAAGGCGGATCCGGCCCGGGTCGACCATTACTTGGAAGTAATCGGCTTGAAGGATCGCCGCAATCAGTACGCGCCCAGCCTTTCCACCGGTGAGCAACAAAAGCTTTCCGTAGCCAGGGCTTTAATTTTCTCCCCCAGCCTGATCCTGATCGACGAAGCCTTTTCCAACCTGGATATTGAGAGTATGGACCGGTTCGAGCGTTTTATTCTGGACCGGCAGCGGGACAGACCGGCAACATGGGTCGTGGTCAGCCACCAGCTTTCCATCATTCAACGCCTGTGCAGTCACCTGTTCTTTATGGAGGGCGGCACGGTGGAAGCGGAGGGCCCGGCTGAGGAACTGCTAACGCATCCTCAAAATCCGCTGCTGAAAAGGTATCTGACCCATGTAACAATAAGCAGGGCAGGAGCGGCCGATGGAATTTTTAAAAGTTGACAGTGTGGAGGATGCGCGTGAAAAGCTGCTTTCCAGCGCAAAGGATTGGCTGACGCCCAGCGAGGCGCTGGCTTTGAAAAAAGCCTCCGGCAGGATAGCGGCGGAGGATGTTAACGCAACACGGGACATCCCCGCTTTCCGGCGTTCGATGGTAGACGGCTACGCGGTTTTAGCCGCGGATACGGCCGCCGCCGGCGAGAGCATCCCTGTATTGCTTGCCGTGAAGGGGCAGGTGCAGGTCGGCACGACCGCGTCCATGACCATAAGCCACGGTGAATGCGTCGAAGTTCCCACTGGCGGAATGCTGCCTGACGGAGCGGATTCCGTTGTGATGGCGGAATGCGCCGAACCCTTCGACGGAACAGGCGTCGCAGTATACAGCAGCGTAGCCGGCGGAGAAAACGTGGTGCAAATTGGCGAGGATGCAAAGGCGGGCGCGGTGCTTCTGCACCGGGGCAGACGCATCCTGCCGCAGGATGTGGGCGCTCTGGCGGCGGCGGGCGTCGTCATCCTTTCGGCGTATGTTCAACCTCGTCTTACGATCATCTCCACCGGGGACGAGTTGGTTCCGCCGGAAAAAGAGCCCGGTCCGGGGCAGATCAGGGATATTAACACCCACGCACTGACGGCGCTTGCCGTTAAATGCGGATACTCGGTGACCGGCGCGGCTGTTTTGCCCGACGATGAAAACGCGTTGGAGCACGCGCTGCGGACAGCGATGAAAACCAGCGATATCGTCACCGTTTCGGGCGGCAGTTCCAAGGGACCTAAAGACATGACAAAAGCGGTCATCGAACGGGTATCTTCCCCGGGCGTTTACACCCACGGCATCGCCATGAAGCCGGGAAAGCCCACCATTTTGGGCTTTGATAACCCCTCGCGGACCCTACTTGTCGGTTTGCCAGGGCATCCCGTCTCGGCAATGATGGTGTTCGAGCTGCTTCTCGGCTGGCTGCTCCGCGAAATGACGGGCTGCAGCCAAGCGCCTCCCATCCCCGCGAGGATATCCTGCAATGTTGCGTCATCTCCGGGGAAACTCACCTGCTGGCCCGTTACGCTGCTATGGACAGGGAGCGAGTACAGGGCGGACCCTGTGTTTGGCAAATCCGGCCTTATCACAACCCTTACAGCCGCTGATGGCTACATCCATGTTGATCGCGGGAAAGAGGGCTTGCAATCAGGACAAACCGTTTTCGTTCATCAGTTTTAGCGGAGGGATATTCACATGCGGAATCTCTATTTAACCAATATCCCGGTGGAGGAAGCGCTGGAGCGTTTTCAAAGCCTGCTGAAACCTTTCCTTAAAGCGGAGAGGGAGATGATCAAGGTCTCCGATTCGCTGGGCCGGGTGACCGCCGAAGCCGTCTTTGCGCTGAACAACTCTCCCCTGCGAGATAGCGCTGCGATGGACGGCATTGCGGTGATCAGCGCCCGCACCCGCGGCGCCGGTGTATCTTCCCCGCTTACCCTGAAACAGGGGGAGGATTTTCTGCCGGTGGATACGGGAGATCCCGTCAAGAGCCCCTTTAACGCGGTCATCATGGCGGAGGACATTCAGGAAGCAACCGAAGAAACCGTCGTAATCCGCGCGGCCGCCGCCGCGTGGCAGCATGTACGGCCGGTAGGCGAAGATATTGTACAGGGGGAGATGATTCTGCCGGGGGGACACGTCATTCGGCCTTTCGATATCGGGGCGCTGCTTGCGGGCGGCATAACGCGGATATTGGTGCGCAAGCGCCCGAAGGTAGCCGTTATTCCCACAGGCACCGAAATGGTGGATCCAGGCGGAGAAATGATAGAAGACGGCATCATCGAGTCCAATTCC
>Ga0082212_10007891_pt1 | contig 13994 bp, 14 predicted proteins | sample TergutNt197P3_FD_71548 | JGI IMG/M metagenome (GOLD analysis project Ga0082212, IMG submission 71548) | Neocapritermes taracua P3 segment gut microbial communities from Petit-Saut dam, French Guiana - Nt197 P3 | ecosystem: Host-associated > Arthropoda: Insects > Digestive system > Gut ... | reverse complement strand
TGTATGCCCAGAGATAATATAAAAACAGGAAAACACCCGAATTAAAATATTTCGGGACCCGTCGGAGGCCAAACGCACCGTGCACGCACGGCACCTTTGCCTCCGACACCCCCGCTACCTTTATCGAGGGTGTTTTCCTGCATTTGTCACCAGAGCATACATTTCTGTATGATATAATGGATTTGATTTAAGGGGGGGGATATGTTTAGTTATCTTGAGACGCTGCCGTTAAATGATATTGCAAAGTATGCGGGGGGGCATACAAAGAATGCGATTCCATTCGACGGGTATCCCCGGCAGCATCCATCTGAAAAAAACAAGCTGATACTTGTCTACGACCCCCTGGGGCCCAGCCCCACCGCCATTGAATTCAAACTTGACGACGTGCTGTATGTCGAAGAGATGCATTCCGCCGTTACCGAGGCGGGCGAGGGCGTTCCACTGATCAAGCTGTGGATACGGCGGGGGGCGCACGGCGTTATCCTTGAGCCGTTTGAGGTTAACGAGCCGATACAGTTCGCCAGCAAGTCGAGGGAAATCCGGGAACGGTTCCTCGGGGCATAATGGAACGGCCGGCTTTTTTTATCGACGGGGCTGACGGAACGATACGCTGCCGGCTGTGCCCACGTTTCTGCGCCATACCGGACGGCAGTTTTGGCGGCTGCGGGGTGCGGGGCAATAAGAACGGCAAAGCCCTGCTGCCTTTTTACGGCCGGTTAACCGCCCTTGCCGCGGACCCCATTGAAAAAAAGCCCCTGTACCATTTTCGCCCCGGCACGTCGATACTCTCGGCGGGTTTTGCCGGGTGCAACCTCCACTGCCCCTTTTGCCAGAACTGGCGCATCTCGCAAATAGCCGGTTCGGCCGATGAGCGGATGCACCAGGCGGCAAAGCCCGGCGACATTGTTTCTGCCGCGCTGCGCGAAGGCAGCGGGGCAATTGCCTACACCTATTCCGAGCCGCTGGTACATGCGGAATTTCTCTTGGACTGCATGGAACTGGCGAGGCGGCACGGCATCGCCAACGTGCTGGTTACCAACGGCTGCGTCAATGCCGAACCGGCAGGGGAAATACTTGCCCTGGCAGACGCGGCAAACATCGACCTGAAGTGTTTTTCCCATGACAGCTACGCGAAAATACTCGCCGGATCTTCCGGCGGAAACTTTTTTGAAACCGTGCTTGACTTTATCAAACGCGCCCTTGCGGAAAACGTTCATGTTGAGATCACCACCCTGGTCGTTCCCGAGTTTAACGACTCGGTTGAAGAGATGGATAAGTGCATTGACTTTATCGAAAGCCTTTCAGCGTATCAGCCGCCCTGGCATCTATCGGCGTACCATCCCGACTACCGCTGGAACGCGCCGCCCTCCGATCCCGTTTTTCTGACGGAAATAAAGGAACGGGCGGAAAAAAAACTAAAGTACGTGTATGCGGGCAACATCCCCGGCATGGAAAACAACACCTGCTGCCCGCACTGCGGCACACTGCTCGTCCGGCGCAGGGGATACAAGATCGACCTTACCGCCCTCGCCCCACCGCCAAAAATCGAACACTGTTACCGCTGCGCCAAATGCGGCGAAAAAACCCCGATACGGGTATAATTAATTCCCAAATGACTCACGCCAAGGCGCAGAAGCGCAGAGGACGCAAAGTTTTCGTCCGAGGGCTCTTCCCCCTCTATCGAAATCTCACGGATGTCAGGGGATAAGGATGCTTGCGCGCCGTTCGCACAAAGCGCGCTATCCTCTGCGTGCTTTGCGCCTCTGCGCCTCTGCGTGAAATTTTTCGAGAAAATGTCCGCGCCTCTGCGTGAAATTTTTCGAGAAAATGTCCGCGCCTCTGCGTGAAATTTTTCGAGAAAATTCCTCTGCGTGAGATCTTCAAAAATATTACTTCGCCCGTGACAGCGTGACGGCGCAGGTGATGACGATGTCGTCTACCGAGGCGCCTCGGGACAGGTCGCTTATCGGTTTCGCAAAGCCCTGGAGGAATGGACCGAAAGCTTCGGCGTTGGCGAGGCGCTGCACCATCTTGTAGCTGATGTTGCCGGAGGCAAGGCCGGGGAATACCAGGGTGTTCACCTTTCCCCTTATCGGGCTGCCCGGCGCTTTTGCGTCCAGTACCGACGGAACCAGCGCGGCATCTGCCTGCAATTCGCCGTCAAACAGGAAGTTGGGCTTCCGCGACTTGAGGATTTCAAGCGCCGACTGCACCTTGCTGACCGCCTCGTGCTTGGCGGAACCTTTTGTCGAAAAGGACAGAAGCGCAACAACCGGATCAACGTCGAGAAATTCACGGCAGGACTGGGCGGCGCTTTCGGCGATGTCGGCAAGCTGTTCGTCCGTCGGATCGGGCACTACCGCGCAGTCGGAAAAAATGAAGGTCCCGTTCGCGCCCCATTTGGGGTCCAGGCCTGACATTACAAAGCACGACGAGGCGACTTTCAGACCGGGCACGGTGCCGATGATGGAAAGACCCGACCGCAGCACGTCGCCGGTGGTATTTTCGGCGCCGGCTACCATCGCGTCGGCATCGCCCATGCGGACCATCATGGCGGCCCAGTGCAGGGCATCGGCCATTTCCATCCTGGCCTGCTCTTCGGTCATCCCCTTGTGTTTGCGCAGTTCATAGTATTCCTGGGCGTATTTGGTTAATTTCGCGTCTCCCTGGGGATATACAATGTCGATTCCGCGCAGGTTTACCCCGTCTTTTTCCGCGATTTTCTGGATGTCGGCGGCTTTTCCCAAAAGGGTCACGCTGGCGGCAAGCTGTTCGTCAATAATGATCCGCGCCGCTTTTACCGTCCTCGGTTCGGTTCCTTCGGGCAGCACCAGCTTTTTCCGCATGGAAACAGCCTTGGCCTTCATCGTGCTTACAAAATCCATATTTTCCCCCTTATTTTCAAAGAAACTCAATTTGGCAATTGCCAAACTCCGTATTTATGATACATTGTTATTGAAAAGCCCGCAAGCGTCCCGGTAGCATTTAGGGGGCAATTGGTTTATACTTTCGCAGGAGAACCCGATGACCGACGTTCACAGTGATTCCATTGAGGTAGATAATTATGACACGATTCTTTCGCCGGACATTGATTTTTCCGGCACATTGAATTTCGAGAAGCCGTTTCTCATCCAGGGCAAGGTTTCCGGCAAAATTAACTCCGGCGGGCTTTTGGTTATTGACGAAGAGGCGGTGGTACGCGCCGATATTCATACGTCGAGGGTGATAATCCGGGGTTATGTGAAGGGGGATGTTACCGCTTCCGAAAAGGTCGAGCTTACCGTAACCGGCAAGCTGGAGGGAAACGTAACCGCGCCGGAGATTTTTATGGAAACGGGCTGTTCTTTCAACGGCCGCTGCACGATGACGGGGAGAACCGCCGACCAATGATCCGCCTTCGCCTTTCCGCTCTTGTTTTGGTTTTTGCCCTGACCGCCCGCTTTGTTTTTCCCCAAACAGGCCCCGATGCCCTGCAGGAATACCGCCAGGACAATTTTGAGCGGGCAATCCAGATTTGCCGCGACGAGATTACCGCGAACCCAGCCAACCTCGAGGCGCACGTTGTCCTCTGCTGGAGCCTTTTGCGCCTTGGGCGTTACGACGAAGCCCTGCGGTATGGCCGAGCCGCGCGGAACCTCAGCCGCTATGATGCCAGGGTCGCCGAGATTCTCGGCGAGGTATTCTACTACCAGGGGAACAACAACGAAGCACTGCAATATTTTCAGGAATATGTGAACCTTGCCCCCACCGGACAGCGTATCGAGAACGTGTATTATTTTATCGGGGAGATATACATACGGATGGGCAAATTCCGCCATGCCGACATTGCCCTTTCCACGGCGGTGCACTGGCTGCCCGGCAACGCCGCCTGGTGGACGCGCCTGGCCTTTGCCCGCGAAAACGCCGGCGACCTATCAGGAGCGGTCACTGCCTACGAACGGGCGCTCTCGCTGAACTCCCAGCTCCCCGATGCCCGCCGCGGCCTCGACCGCGTCCGCCAAGCCCTCGGCAACAGATGAATTTTTTTCTCATTAGCCACACACGGAGGCACAAAGGCACAGAGTATAAAAGATTATTAATAATTTCTTTCTCCTTCTGTGTCCCCCGTGCCTTTGTGCCTCTGTGAGAGGTACAGGCAAAATGTTTCCGGTTGCGATATATACTCTGGGGTGTAAGCTGAATCAGCTGGAAAGCGAGGCGCTTGCGGGGGCTTTCAGGGACGCGGGCTTTTGCCTGATGCCTTGGGGGACGCTGCTCGAAGGGCCGGGGATTATCGTTATCAGCACCTGCACGGTGACATCTAAGGCCGACCAGAAATGCCGCCGCACGATTCGCAAGGCCCTGCGGGATAACCCCGAAGCCTGCGTGGTTGTTGCCGGCTGCTACGCCGAGCTTGATGCGGCGGAAATTGAATCGCTTGCGGCAGAATCTGCGGAAAGCGGGTGCGGCAGGGCGACAGGAGGCAGGCGGCTGTTTGTCGTCGGCGGAGGCGGGGACGGCGCGGGGAATGCCAAGAGCGCCCTGCTGCTGCTGCCTGGGTATCTACGCGAGGCGATGTCGGATAGCGGCGCTGTTGGCGGCGGCACTCTGCCTGCCGGTAATTCGCTGCCGCAGATTCTCGAAACGTGGGAACGCAGCGGGAAGCCCTCCGGGACGTTCAGTTTCAGGCCCGATTCGTTTACCTTCCATTCGAGGGGCTACCTTAAAATACAGGACGGCTGCAACAGCGCCTGTAGTTACTGCCGGGTGCGCCTTGCCCGAGGCCCGAGCGTCAGCCTGGAACGAGAAGCAGTGCTGGAAGGGCTGCTTGCCTTTGAAGCCGCCGGCTGCCCGGAACTGATGATCACCGGGGCAAACATCAGCCAGTACAATCACGGCGGGGGCCTTGCCGGGCTTTTGGAATATCTGCTGGAGGGCAGCCGCTCTATCGCCCTGCGGCTTTCGTCGCTTGAGCCGGAGGGGATCGACGAACGGCTTGTCCGGGCGCTGGCCCATCCGAGGATACGCCCCCACTTCCACCTGACAGTGCAGTCGGGCAGCGACGATGTGCTGAAAAAAATGGGCAGGGTGTACAATGCGCGGAAAGTGGAAGAGGGGGCGGCGCTGCTGCGCGGCGTAAAAGGCGATCCGTTTCTCGCCTGCGACATCATCGCCGGCTTTCCCGGTGAAACCGAAGATGACTTTGCCCATACGCTGGAGCTATGCGAAACAATTGGTTTTGCCTGGATACACGCCTTTCCCTTTTCAAGGCGGCCCGGTACTGCGGCCTGGTACTTTGAAGGCAAAGTCTGCGAGCGCGAAGTTACCCGGCGGGTACAGGCCCTTGCTTCCCTTGCCCTGCGCGGCAGGCGGGCCTACGCGCAAAACTGGCTGGGAAAGGAACTGTCCGCTGTAGTGGAAAAGGGAAAGGCCGGACACGGGCAATGCCGCGCCGTCAGTGAAAATTACCTCAAACTGCTCGTCAACTGCCCTGGAGCGGAACCGGCACCCGGCACCGTCCTCCGCTGCGTCCCCGTCACGTTATGCGACAACGTCAACGGCGAATCCCCCGATGCCGTAGCGGAGATGAAATAGCACATTATCTTTGATTTCATCTCACAAAGGCACGGAGGCACGGAGAACACAAAGGAAAGGTTCAAAGACCCTGTGTACCTTTGTGCCTTAGTGCCTCTGTGTGAGGTTCTTATAGGGAATAATTTAAATCACTTTCTCCGGGCGGTGGCGGCGTTGGAGATCTGCTGGCTGATGTCGGCCAGGCCTGAGCGGGCGGTTCTGCCCAGGTTGATCGAGTCCTGGTACCGGCTGCCGTCATACGCTTCCTGTGCCTGATCGGCGTTGTAGCTCGCCGTGTTAAAATCGGTGGTAATAACGGTAAAGTCCAGGGGCAGGTTTGCTGTCTGGGCAGCGGCTATCTCCTGCCGGGTTTCGGCGACAAGGGGAGGAAGTTCGGCGACAAGCGCGGCGGCTTCTTCCCTCGCGCGGGCAGCACCGGCACGGCCTTCGGTAATTGCACGTTCGGCAGCGGCGGTCGCTTCGGCGGCGTAAGAACGGGCAGCGTCATACCGCTTTGCAGCCGCTTCGGTCTGCATGCGGGCAAGGGCGTCTTTGGCGCGGGCGATTGTGTTTCCGGCATATGTAACAGCATCGATGTTATTTTCGGCGCGGGTAACCGCCTCAATGGCGTTGTTCATTTCTTCGGTTGGCGGTTTGGCGCAAGCCGTGACCAGCATCCCCAGAGCAAGGGCCGCGCAGACGACTACGGTTAATTTAAGTTTCATAATAACTCCTCGTCTATAAATATATCAGATTTTCGCCGAAAATAAAAGGGTAATGTCGGCATTTATCTCCAAAAAATTATCCCTCGTCCTCCTGCTCTGTGCTTTCTGTGCCGCCGCCGTCATTGTCCTCTTACTGAATTATACCCTTGCCGGGCCGAAACTTGGCCCCATTTACGACATCCTTCTCGGTTTTCGGCCCTCTCCGCCGGTTTCAAATGATATCCTCCTTATCGAAACCGACGAAATAATCGAACCTGGGGACGTTTTTTCCGTTTTAATGGCGCTGAGCGAGATGGGAGCGTCGGATTTGCTCATAGAAGTTCCTGTTTTGGGGACTTCTTCCGGCGGATTGGCAAACGGGACGGAACTGGGCTACCAGATAAGCGACGAATTTAACCTTTTGGGGAGGAATATCCGCAATCTTTTTGAGGCAATCCGCATGGGGCTGATTTCGCCGCTGGAATCCCCGGTTTTTGTTGAAAGCGTAGTTGAACTGGCGGAACGAGGCCGGGACCGGCTGAACGCGGCAGCCATCCGCCAGGACGAGGAAGGCTCCGAGCGGGCTGGGCAGGCAGCAGTTGTTTTCGGCAGGGTAGCGTCGGCGGCGGATCTGCGGCCCCAGCCTTCCGGCGACATCCCATGGTACTCGCGGCCCGTTCCCGATCCTGACAGGGCGCTCAGGCGGATAGCTCCGATAACGGCGGAAGGAGTCGAACACATCGCCTACCGCGCACTTGCATCCCGCTGGAATGAATCTGAAGTTGAACATACCGAAGCGGGCATGGTATTGGTAAACCGCTTCCGGTTTCAGGGAGAAGAAATCGAATACCGTTTTCACCTGGACTCAGGCGGTAATCTGCTTTTTGAACGGCCGCATAAAAACAGCGGCTTTCGCCGTCTGCCTCTGGAACTTTTCAGCGAGTATGACCGCACCGACAGGGCCATGGCCCGGCTGCTCAAAGAAGCCGAAGCGATGGGCGCGTATTCCGAAACCACGCCCGAAGACATCCCTTCGATTCTGTACGAATTCACCGACATCAAAAAAGAAGACCTGCTGCAGAAGCCTGACGATGAAATGCGGGCGGCGTGGATTCGCTCACGAATGGAGTACGTCGCCAGCCTGGAGGAATTTCTCTACGGCCCTTCCGAGATGATTCTGGTGAACGGTTATGAGGAACTTATCGCCGGAGAAGGGCACGAAGAGGAAGGCATCGTCAAGCTTCAGGGACTGAGGGACGAACTGATTCGCGCGTTTGTCGGGATGAGGGAAAAGCACCGCGAGCTAACCGATCTGCGCGCATTGCTTGCCCAGGAGCTGAATTCTTCGTTTTGCATAATGGGGCCGTCTTTTTCGGTTAGCGAAGGGGAACAGCCCGTTGCCACTACGCCGCTTGCCGTCGCCCGTCCGGCGGGATCAGGCGGGGCAATCCCCGAATCTTCAGCACTACTGGCAAACGCCCTGCTTAACGGGCGCAGCGTTACGCCGGGGCAGATGATGTACATTGTCTTTTGGTCGCTTGTTGCGTCTCTCGCCGTCCTTGTCTGCATTCACGCCCTGGGGCCTCTGCCGCTTTTGCTGACAGGTCTTGCCGCCAGCCTGCTTTGCGGGCTATCGTTCTGCGTTTCATTTGTCGCCGGCGGCTACTGGATCGATCCGCTTATTCCCGCCGCAGCCTGTCTTGGCGGCACGCTGGTTCTGGCGGTATCCCGGTTTTGCATTGGCTACGACAGAACGCTCCGCTTTAGGCTGGCCTACGCAAGCTCGGTGAACCGCGACGCGCTCAAGCTACTAGTCAAAACCGGCCGCCCCGCGCTTGCCGAAACGATCACTGCCGAGGCGGCGATCATCGCCGTAAAAAACCAGCATCTATCAGTGATCGAGGACAGGGAACAGCCGCTTGAAGCGGCGGTTGTTACCGGCGAATTCCGCGAAACGTTTTCCGCGTATTTCAAAAATGCCGGTGCGCAGCTTCTCGGTTTTGAAGGCAACATCGCCCTTGCCTGTTTTGGTTCCCCGCTCGATAACTGCCGGGACGGAACGCACCCCGCCTTACGGGCGACGCAGTGCGTTACCAAGCTCCTTGGCGACCCGATGTTTGACGAATGCCGTTTCGGCGTTGAATCGGGCGAATGTACCTTTTCCTGGTCAGCGGAAACCGGCTACACGGCAGTCGGCCGAGCGGCGGTTCGCGCCAGAATATTCAGCGCCCTTGCGATCCGCTACAAGGCAAAGGCGATTATCGGCGAAGCGGCGCGTGAAACCATCGGCCTCAAACTGCGAAAACTCTCCTCCCTTGGAGACAGCGCAGGAAGCAGCGCCGCCGTCAGCGAAAACTTCTACGAATTGAAATAATTCCGCCAATTCCCTCACACAGAGGCACGGAGGCGCAGAGGAATGCGAGTTGTCTGCGAACGGCGTACAAAAATCCTAGACTCCTGATATTCGCAAGATTTCGATAGAGGGCTAAAGACCTCGGACGAAAACTTTGTGCCTCTGCGCCTCTGTGTGAGAATATTTAAATTATTTTTTAAACGATAGATCTATGGCGGGGGCGGCCGCCGTTTTTTACGAGGAGGATCTCGGCGAGGATGGAGACGGCGATTTCGGCGGGCATGGCGCTGGCGATGTCCAGCCCAATTGGGGCGTAGACGCTTTCAAGGCTATCCTGCGAATAATTTCCGGCGCGCAGATTTTCCATTAGCGCGGACACTTTTTTTTCGCTGCCTATCATGCCGATATAGGCAAGATGCTTTCCCAGGCAGTAGCGCAGCGCATCTTCGTCGCTTGCATGTCCCCGCGTGCAGATGACGGCGTATTCCGAGGAAGCGAGCGGATCGGTTGCCGCGTACTCATCCGGTTTGCAGATCAAATAGCGGGCGTTATTAAAACTGGCGGCGAATTCTTCGCGGTCTTCCACTACCGTAACGGAAAATCCGGTTTGGGAGGCGATGCGGGCAAGGCTTTGGGCGATGTGGCCGCCGCCGAAGATGCAAAGGCCCGTCTGCGCGCCAAGAACGTTGCCAAAACCTGCCATGCTGCCGCCGCAGATCATGCCGTCTTCGGTGTGATCAAAAGAAAACTTGAATACCCGCTCGCCGTTCTGTATCGCTTCCACCGCCTGCCTGATTATCCGGTGTTCCGAAGCGCCGCCCCCCACCGTCCCCGCCGACGATCCGTCTGCGAGAACTGCCATCATCTGGCCCGGACTTGCGGGAGAGCTTCCGTCGGTGTCGGTAACGGTTACCAGCGCTACTTTTCTGCACTCTGCGGCGTTTTGCGCGGCAAATGCCAATATGTCTTCTGTCACCGGTTTTCTCCGTTTTGTTTCAGAAAAAAATACGCTTCCAGCGCCGCCCCGCCAAGGCACCGGGCCTTGTCCGAGATGGCGCGCCAGTTAACGTCTGTGCGCGGGTCTACATCCGCAACCTTCATACCCTGAGGCACCTCTATTCCCTCACGGATAAGGCCGCGCAAAAGGCCGCCGAACGGTGCGTTAACCGCCATGCCTCCAATGGTTAACAATACATCGCCGCTACCAACAACATCGCCGATGTGCCTTTTATGAACGACGATCCCCGAAACCGGCGCATGCAGTACCCGCCGGGCGCTCTGGCCGCCTACCTCGCCGGGGATGCCGGTATTCGGCATGGCGGATCCGCTGAAGATAAGCCTGCCAAGGTCGTGGCCGCGCATCGTTTCGATCACTATATCAACATCTTCCCCAGCGCGAAAGCCCGGTCCCAGGGCGATGGTAATATCCGCCATGGCGCGGTTTGTGCCGAGGCATCGCTTGGCGATGATCGCGTCAATAACGGCGGCGGGGCGTATCGTTCGTATTGATTCGCCTGTGGGATCGACAAGAAGCGGTATGATGCCATCCTGCCAGCAGCTTTCCATCTTGTCCGTATCGGCGACTTTGCGGCATTTTAGATCATCAACACAGGCGAAACCGTCATACGCCGCCTCGCAGAGAGAGACGCTGCGGCGTATTGCGGTGGGCGTGTGCGTTTCCAGTATCGCCACGGGAAACCCCGCGCGGAAAAATTTCTGCGCCACGCCGGTTGCCAGGTCGCCGCCGCCGCGAATGATTATTTTTTCGGTAAATGAAAACACAGCCTACCCACTAATCACTAACCACTACCCACTTCTCATTGTCAGAGCGTCATGACTCGCGGGGCGGCGTTCATTATTTCGACCATTTCCAGCATGTGGCCGACGTCTCCAACAGCCAGTGTGTCTTCCAGGCCGTAATAGGTAAGGCATTGGCCGCAGGTGAGTATCTTTGTGCCTTTGGCGGAGAGGGCCTGCAGTTCGTCCAGCACCGGCGAGCCCTGGGTAGTCAGTTTGATCCCGGAGTTTACTACAAGCAAGGCGGCGGGCGTAACAGACGCTTGCGACAGCGTATAAAGAAAACCTTTCATCAGCATTTTTCCTGGCTTCTCATCGCCTATGCCGAGTTGATCGCCGGTGATAAAAAAAGTAATGCCGCCGGTATTTCCCGCAGGCTGCATCTGAGACACGGCGGGGCTGCCTTCTGGTTCTCCTGCCAGAATTGTCACGGCAAATTCACCTTCTCCCTTTTGTTCCCAGGAGAATCCGCAGCCCGTGCCTTTCGCCATTTTTTCCAGGTTCTGCACGGCAATGGGATTATCGACCAGTACGATAACGCCGGACGAGCCGGACTGAGACATGGCTTTTTTCGCCTCAACCACAGGGGTGGGGCAGGGTTGTCCGATCATGTTGATTGTTGTCATGATTCGCTCCTTAGCTGTATTGTTATATTCTGACGGGGCAGTATGCGCCCGATTATGGCTGCCTCAGGGTCGTCTTCCTGTATGGCGGCGAGCAATTGCCGTGACTGCCCGGAGTCGACGCAGATCAACAGGCCGCCTGATGTTTGCGGATCGAACATCAGTTCCTGAATCGCGAAGGGCAGGCTGTCGACCGTGCCGAACTGCGAAAAATGGTTCCGGTTGCGCTGACCGGCGGCAGTGATCAGGTAATCTCCGGCATAGGCGGCGGCTTCGTCGATTACCGGCAGCGCCTGCGGCCATATCTCCGCCGAGAAAGAGCCGCCGCAAATTTCCAGCAGGTGGCAGAGCAGGCCGAAACCGGTAACGTCGGTACAGGCGCTCACCGCAAAGCCGCGCATTTTTTCGGCGGCATAGCGGTTCAGCCTGGTCATGGAATCGACTGCCTTTCGCACCGCCACCTCGCTTGCCGCGCCGGCCCTGTCAGCCGCCATGACGATGCCCACGCCGAGGGGCTTGGTAAGGATCAGGGAATGTCCGGCCTGCGGCGTGTTGTTGCGAATGATGTTTTTCTTTTCGGCCATGCCGGTAACGGCAAGCCCGTATTTGGTTTCGCGGTCGTAGATCGAATGGCCGCCGCCCACTACCGCGCCTGCTTCGGCGACTTTTTCGGCGCCCCCGGCAAGAATGTCCGCCAGCGCGGATTTGGGCAGCTTTTCGGGAAAGCAGACAAGGTTCAGCGCCAAAAACGGCGCAGCGCCCATCGCGTAAATATCGCTGAGCGCGTTGGCGGCGGCGATCTGCCCAAAGGTAAAGGGATCATCGACCATCGGGGAAAAGAAATCGGCTGTCGACACAATCGCCCGCCCGTCATCCAGGGCATAGACGGCGGCATCGTCGGAACAATCAAACCCCACCAGCAGATTTTTATCGTCAGGCGGGCGCAAAGCCCCAAGCAGGGGAGCGAGTTCCCCCGGCCCAATCTTCGCCCCGCACCCCCCGCTAGTGCAACTAGAAAGCAAGCCGTATTTGCCGCCATTTTCCATCAAACACATTATAGCATTAAAACTGTACTTTAGATAACTCTCACAAAGGCACAGAGGCACAGAGTTTTACTAGTATTTTGCAAATATCGTGCATTCATCTGTGCCTTGGTGCCTCCGTGAAAGAAAATAGGGGAAGAATTCACATTCGTTGATATTAGGTTTATGATTGTGGCTATGGCTAATATCTTCGATTACATTGCCTGGCGGGGCGATTTGACGTTCGCGCAGTCCCCGTTCAACCCGGTTGACAATATCATTTTTTCGCAATTGGCGTATCTGCCCCTGGACGGAATTGTCGGCGGTCCAGAAGCAAAGGGCGGCGTGTGCATTGCGGATGCGGCGGAACAAATAGCCAAGCGGCAGCACGATAATCCATCTTTTCTTAATGATCTGACGGTTATTGAAGCCGCTGCCCTGGTCGGCGCGATGGGGACGGCGCAGCGATTTAAAAATTGCCGTCTTACCTGCTATGTGAACCAGACCGACCTTGTAAGCGAAAAGCAGTTTTCGGCGGTCAGCGTCGTCCTTGGCAAGAAAATGTTTAAAAGGTCTCTGCTCATCGTATACCGGGGAACGGACATGAGCCTTGTCGGCTGGAAGGAAGATTTTAATATGAGCCTGAGCGAGCCGGTTCCCTCGCAGTTGGAAGCGGCGGCCTACCTCGAAAAAATGGCCGGAAGGTTCAAAGGTTCCCTGCTCGTAGCGGGACATTCAAAAGGCGGCAACCTGGCGATTTACGCCGCCTCATGCTGCGGCAAGACAACCCGCCGCCGCATTGTCGCTGTTTACAGCAATGACGCGCCTGGTTTTCATCGGCAATTTGTCGAAGGCAGGGGCTACCGTGCTATCCGCAGCCGCATCCGGGCATTTGTTCCCCAGTCGTCAATTATCGGAATGTTATTTGAACATGGGGAAACTCCCGTGATTGTAAAAAGCACGGAAACCGGCCTGATGCAGCACGACCTCTGTTCCTGGGAAATCATTCACAACGACATTGCCCGTGCCGAAGAGCTTAGCAGGGAAAGCGTTCTTGTCGACAGCATCCTTCGCGACTGGATAAACGGCATGGAAACCGAACAGCGGCACCAATTTATCGAGGCTCTCTATACGATTTTAGGCGCCACCCACGCCCAATCCGTAACAGAGCTGGCATCGGACTGGCTTAAATCCATAGTCGGCATCATCAATTCGCTCAAGCACATCGACGAGGCGGCCAAAAAATCCATCGGCAAAGCCATCGGCGATCTTTTCCGCATCGCCGGAAAAAACATCCAGGCCCTGAGGGGAAAGTAGGCCTTGTTCGAAGATTCCACGCAGAGGCGCGGGGATGTAATTTGAAAATAACTCACGCAGAGGCGCAGAGGCGCAGAGGGCGCAAAGGTTAAGAGGGGGATTAAGGGAGTGGGGAGTGGGGAGTGGGGAGTAGGGTCTGGGGAATAGGGAGTGGGGAGTCGGGGTGTTTCGTGGTTTTTTGGGTATCTTTCGGAAGTAGGACTCCACTCCTGGCTAGAGTGGGACCCCACTTCCTCCTTCCTACTTCCTCATTCCTCCTTCCTCCGCATGGCTTGAAGATTACGGGCAGCCTACGAACAACGAATCGTTCTCCGCGTCCTCTGCGCCTCCGCGCCTCTGCGTGAAATATTGCGAATCATACCTCCGCGCCTCTGCGTGAAAATATTCGAAAAAAATCTCCGCGCCTCTGCGTGAAAATATTAAATAAAAGCCTAGCCGGATTTGCCGAAGGAGCAGTTGGGGAAATGACATTCGGGGCAGTGGAGGCATAGGCCGCCGTTGCCGAGGCCGGTCAGCCATTCGGCGGTGACAGGCAGGTCGGCAAGCAGGCGGGGCAGGGCAAGATCGAAAATCGTCCTGTCGGAATACATCACGCAGCCGGGAAGCCCGCAGATGGGTTTAAAAT
>Ga0082212_10007890_pt1 | contig 13998 bp, 17 predicted proteins | sample TergutNt197P3_FD_71548 | JGI IMG/M metagenome (GOLD analysis project Ga0082212, IMG submission 71548) | Neocapritermes taracua P3 segment gut microbial communities from Petit-Saut dam, French Guiana - Nt197 P3 | ecosystem: Host-associated > Arthropoda: Insects > Digestive system > Gut ... | reverse complement strand
TTGTCGGTGATCATATCATAATCAATAAAGGCCCATTCCACTTCGGATGCCGTGCCGTCGCCAATCTGTCCAAACTCGTTGCCGCCCCAGACCCAGAGTGAGCCGTCCGTTTTGATGGCCGCCGTGTGGTTGCCCCCGGCTGAGACGGCGGCCACACCGTCCATGATCTTCACCGGAGATTGGCGGTCTTCGTTCGTGCCGTCGCCCAGCTGCCCGTACTCGTTGTTGCCCCAAGTCCAGAGTGAGCCGTCCGTTTTGATGGCCGCCGTGTGCCTGTGCCCCGCCGATACGGCGGCCACATCGTCCATCACCTTTACCTTTACCGTGACGCTTGCCCATTCGTCCGAGCCGTCTCCGATCTGCCCGGAACGGTTGTTGCCCCACAGCCAGAGTGAGCCGTCTGTTTGAATGGCCGCCGTGTGACTGCCGCCCGCCGAGACGGCGGCCACGCCGTCCATGACCTTCACCGGGGCGTCCCTGTCTATGTACGCGCCGTCGCCGATCTGACAGAAAAGGCTGCTTCCCCACGTCCAGAGTGAGCCGTCTGTTTTGATGGCCGCCGTGTGACTGCCGCCCGCCGAGACGGCGGCCACGCCTTCCATGATTTTTACCGGGGTGTTTTTGGCTATGTCCGAGCCGTCTCCGATCTGCCCGAAACTGTTGCTTCCCCACAGCCAGAGTGAGCCGTCCTCTTTGAGCAGCGCCGTATGATCCTGCCCCGCCGAAACGAACCCAACTTGACCGGCAGGTTCCGCGTCGGTCTCCATTTCCGTGTCAATTTCCGTGTCGATGCCGCCGGTGTCATCGGTCTGCCCGGTGTTGCCGCACCCGGCCAGCAGCCCGGCGCACATTATCAGGCATAACGCGGCGGACATGTATTTTTTCATTCCAGATCACGGCCCCTTTATTAGCATGGTATCATTATAGCAGGAAATTTGTGTTTGTTCAACCGCTCAAAGAACCCCTACGGCTTGCAGTTTCCGCACGGGTCGTACCAAAACACGGGGGACACCGGGCAAACGAAAACCTCCCGAACCGTTGCGGCTCGAGAGACAAATCACCACACGAGCATTTCGCCGACCCTCAAGGGGTCGGCGAATATGCTTGGTTGCGGGGAGAGGATTTGAACCTCTGACCTTCGGGTTATGAGCCCGACGAGCTACCGTACTGCTCCACCCCGCGGTATTGTTGCGAGAATTGCTCTGCAATTCTCGGGTAGTTGCTCTGCGAATTTCCACACGTTGCGAGAGTTGCTCTGCAATTCTCGGGTAGTTCTTTTGCGAGTTTCCACACGTTGCGAGAATTGCTCTGCAATTCTCGGGTAGTTGCTTCGCAACTACTGGTGCCGGAGACCGGGCTCGAACCGGTACGGTCCTCACGGACCACGGGATTTTAAGTCCCGGGCGTCTGCCAGTTTCGCCACTCCGGCCTGCGAGTACGCATCTCCGCGGGCGCGCCGCGCACCGTTCGCGCCCTGCATTTACGCAGTATACCATAATAAACCCGCGTTGTCAATATTGCTTTTTTTATTTATTTGATTTATAATGTAAAGACAGGCTTGTGTCCTGTCAAGAGAGGTGTGTAAATGGTCCGTTCCTTCAAAGGCGGCGCCCATCCCGACGGCAGCAAGAAGGCCACGCGCGGCAAACAGGTCGAGGTGATGGAACCGCCCGAAAAACTGATACTGCCCATGTCCATGCACATCGGCGCGCCCTGTGAGCCGCTTGTGCGGGTGGGCGAGACCGTGCGTATGGGCCAGAAGATCGGCGGCTCGGACGCGGCGGTCTGCGCGCCCATACACGCCAGCGTGTCGGGCAAGGTGATCGCCATCGAACCGTGCGTGCATATCTCCGGTTCGCGCGTGCTGTCGGTGATCATAGAGAACGACGGCTTGGACACCCCGCACGAGAGCATGGCCCCGCGCGGTTCCGCCGAATCGCTGTCGCCCAAGGAACTTTTAGACGTGGTGCGCGAGGCCGGTATTGTCGGCATGGGCGGCGCGGCGTTCCCCACCCATGTCAAGATAGCCAGCGTGGTGGGCAAGTGCGACGCCCTGATTATAAACGCCGCCGAGTGTGAACCGTACATAACCTCCGACCACCGGCTGCTGCTGGAGGCCCCCGAGGAATTAGTGGGCGGCGTGCGCGCCGTCATGAAGATGCTGGGCCTGTCCGAGGCCGTCATCGCCGTCGAGTCCAACAAGCGCGACGGCGTGGAGCAGCTGCGGCGCACACTGCCGCAGAAAAAGAGCGATATAAAAGTGGTGACCCTGCCCAACCGCTACCCGCAGGGCGCCGAAAAACAGATCATAAAAGCCATAACGGGGCGCGAGGTGCCGTCAGGCAAGCTGCCCTCCGCCGTGGGATGCGCGGTGTTCAACGCCGAGACCGCCGCCGCCATCCACCGCGCCGTAACCACCGGGCTGCCGTTAGTGCGGCGCACCGTAACGGTGTCCGGCTCGGCGGTGTCCAACCCCAAAAATTTGCAGGTGCGCATGGGCACGCCGCTCAAGGCCGTGTTCGAGGCCACCGGCGGTTTCCGGGAGACCCCCTACAAGGTGCTGACCGGCGGCCCCATGATGGGCACGGCGCAGTTCGACCTCAGTGCCCCGGTCATCAAGGGCACAAACGCGCTGTTAGCCTTCTCGCGCGACGAGGACGCCCGGGCCGAACACCCCATCTGCATCCGTTGCGGCAAATGCGTCCGCGTCTGCCCCATGAACCTTATGCCCATATACTTGTACATGTACGAACAGGCGGGCCGCGTGGCCGAACTCGAGAAACTCAACGTGTCCGACTGCATGGAATGTGGCTGCTGCGCCTACGTCTGCCCCGGACGGCTGTACTTGGTGCAGTCGCTCAGTTCGGGCAAAAAGAAATTAGCGGCGCTGAAAAAATAATCAAAAATACGCGCGGAGAAAGGGGTCAAATATGTATAAGATATATCTTGATAACTGTTGCTACAACAGGCCGTTCGATGAACAAGAGCAAAACTTGATTATTCTTGAAACAGAAGCAAAGCTGATTATTCAAAACAAAGTAAAAAAAGGCGTACTTTCGCTTGTTTGGTCGTTTATGCTCGATTCCGAGAACCATGATAATCCGTCTGAAGAAAAGCGCGAGGCAATAAAACCCTGGAAAAAGATTGCAAGCGAATATTGTCCGGCTTCGCGCGATATTTTAGAAGATGCTAAGAAATATATGAAACTTGGATTAAAGCACAAGGATGCAATTCACCTTGCGTGTGCGGTAAAACAAAAATGCGATTATTTAATAACCACAGACAAGAAATTTAATAATAAGAACGGGCTTGTTCAGGAAATTGAAATCGTAAACCCTATAGCATTTATTCTTGAAACGGAGGAATCGAAATGAGAGCCGATAACACTTTACGCTTAGACGCTATGAATCTGCTTGTAAAAGGTTTGGGTGAAGTTGAAGCCGAACGCTTTATATATCTCGTTAAACGCGAACGCTTCGACTACACCGAATGGCAGAGAAATTTATGGAGTGATAAAAATATTGATGAAGTCTTTGAGATTGCGGCGGAACGTGAAAAAATAAGGACAGATTAGGAGAACCGCCAGCACAGCAATATACAACCAACACATCTTATACCAAAAGGAATGTGATGCCCATTGAGCCGGGAACTTATCGTCTCACCGTCGCCGCATATCAAGGTGAGCGACGGCACGGCCTCCATCATGCTCGACGTCATCATCGCCCTGTCCTTCTCGATCGGGCTGGCGGTGTTCCAGTTCGGGCCGCGCGCCGCCATCCTGTCTGCTGTTTCGGTGGGGGCCTGCGTGGGCTTTGAGTACCTGTACCGCAGATTGATGAACAAGCCAAATTCCATCGGCGACCTGTCCGCCGTGGTGACCGGGATGCTCATCGTCATGTGCCTGCCCGCCTCCGCGCCGTACTGGATGCCGGTGGTGGGCGCGTTTTTTGCCATCGTGATTGTCAAACAGCTTTTCGGGGGCATCGGCAAGAACTTTATGAACCCCGCGCTGGCCGCACGCGCGTTCCTGTTCTCATGGCCGGTGGCCATGACCACATGGCCGCGTGTGGGCGTATCCGTGCCGCTGTGGGACATGGCCGACGCCGTGACCGCCCCCACGCCGCTGGCTTCGCTGAAAGCGGGCGTATTGCCCGCGGATCAGCTGCAAGACATGTTCTGGGGTCATATCGGCGGCAGTATGGGCGAGGTTTCGGTCATCATGCTCTTAGTGGGCGGCTTCTACCTGTGGGTGCGCGGCGTGATTACGCTCCGCATCCCGCTGTCGTTCATGGCGACGGTGGCCGTATTGACCTTCGCGTTCCCGCCCGAGGGCGTGGACGCCTTGAGCTTCATGGCTTACCACCTGATGTCGGGCGGCTTGGTCATGGGCGCGATCTTCATGGCCACCGACTACTCGACGTCGCCGGTCACGCCGCGCGGCCAGCTGCTGTTCGGTATCGGATGCGGGCTGCTGACCGTGTTCATCCGGTATTTCGGCTCACTGCCCGAGGGCGTGTGCTATTCCATACTCATTATGAACGCCTGCGCGTGGCTGTTGGATAAGGCCGGGAAACCCCGCCGTTTCGGCTCGAAACGGGCGAATAACAGAGGAGGGATTGGGCTGTGAGTACAGATAACAGTGAACAGATAACAGATAACAACGAACAACGGACAACGGACAACGAAGCCGAAGTCACGCCCGAGCCCAAAGAGAAAGTCAAAGTCAAGACTCCTAAACCTCCAAAGCCTCCAAAGCCTCCTAAACCCAAGCCTGCGCCGAAAGAGAAGAAGACGGTTGCGGAGGTGGAGGCGGCGGAGAGGGAGAAGGTTGTCAAGCCGCCAAAGCCGCCGGGCGACAGCCCGTTTGTGGCGGCCATGAAGCGGATCAAGATTCCCGCGCCGGTCAAGACGGTGGTGGTGCTGACGCTTGTTACCGCACTCAGCGCGGCGATGTTAGCGGGGACGTACAACTTGACGGCGGACAGCATAAGGGAGGGACGGGAGAAGGCGCTGGCGGACGCGCTGGCCGCCGTCATGCCCGGCTGTGATAAATTTGAGTTGATCGACGGCGCGGTGGACGCGGAGGGAACCACGGCCAAGGCGCTGTATATCGCGTATTCCGGCGCCGGACGTCAGAAGGCCGGTTACGCGGTGACCGCCGCGCCCAACGGTTACGGGGGGCCTATTGAGATGGTGGTGGGCGTCGGGACGGGCGGATTAGTCACAGGGGTGTCGGTCACCGGCATGAAGGAGACGCCCAATCTGGGCACCAAGGCCGCCGCCCCCGGGTTTCTGTCGCGCTACACCGGCAAACACGCCGGGGTGACCGTCGGGCGAGGCCCGAACGACGTTGACGCCATAGCGGGCGTGACGGTCACGTCACGCGCCGTGACGCTCGGCGTGGCCGACGCGCTGGCCGCCGCCGCCGCGCACGCGGCGCGCGCGGCGTCCGAGGAGGAGTACGATTATGGACAGTAACCAGAAGAGTTTGGGGTCCCTGTTCGCAAACGGGTTGGTATTCCAGAACCCGGTGCTGGTGCTGCTGCTGGGCATGTGCCCCGCGCTGGCGGTGTCCGCGTCGGTGTTTAACGGCTTGGGCATGGGGCTGTCCGCAACGTTCGTGCTGATTTTCTCAAATATAGTGATCTCGCTGCTGCGGAAGCTGATACCCGAAAACGTGCGGATCGCGGCGTATATCGTGGTAATCGCCACGTTTGTGACCATACTCGACCTGCTGTTGCAGGCGTACATACCCGCGCTGTCCGAGAGTTTGGGGCTGTTTATACCGCTAATCGTGGTCAACTGCGTCATACTGGCGCGCGCCGAGGCGTTCGCGCGGCATAACGGCGTGTTCCTGTCGGCTATGGACGGGCTGACCATGGGGCTGGGGTTCACGGCGGCGCTGGTGATCATATCGGTCATACGCGAGGTGTTGAGTTCCGGTACGCTGTTCGACGTGCGTATCATGCCCGAGGGCTTTGAGCCGGTACTGCTGATGGGGCTTGCGCCCGGCGGCTTTATCACGCTGGGCTGCGTGATCGCCGCCATGCAGTTCGCTCTGAACCGCAGAAAACGTAAGGGGAAGATGTAGATGGCTGTAACGCTTTTATCGCTGTCGTTAGGTGCGATTTTGGTTGAGAATTTCGTGCTGGTGAAGTTTTTGGGCATCTGCCCGTTTCTGGGCGTGTCCAAGAAGATGGACACGGCGCTGGGCATGGGGTTCTCGGTCACGTTCGTCATGACGGCGGCCTCGGCGGCCGCGTTCTGCGTCAACGAGTATCTGCTGATACCCATGGGACTGGCCTATATGCAGACGGTGGCGTATATATTGGTTATCGCGTCGTTGGTACAGCTGGTGGAGATGTTCCTCAAGAGGGCCGTGCCCGCGCTGTACAACGCGCTGGGCATCTATCTGCCGCTCATAACCACCAACTGCGCGGTACTGGGCGTGGCCATACTCAGTTCGCAGAAAGAGTTAGACCTGATAGGTTCGGTGGTCTACGGCTTTGCGGCCGGGCTGGGGTTCACGCTGGCCATATTGCTGTTCGCCAGCATACGCGAACGCTTGGAGTTCACCGAGGTGCCGGAGGCGTTCAAGGGGTTCCCCATCGCGCTGGTGACCGCCGCGCTGCTGTCGATGGCCTTCATGGGATTCCAAGGACTGCAAGTGTTCAAATGACAGTTGACAGTTGACAATTAAGGAGCAATGGCTTATGAATGAAATTGTGGCCGCCATAACCGCTTTCGGGGGTATGGGGCTGGCGCTGGGGGTCGTGCTGGCCGGGGCCTCCAAGCTGTTCGCCGTCCAGCAGGACCCGAACTATGAACTGGTGCTGAACGCCCTGCCGGGCGCCAACTGCGGCGCGTGCGGCTTCGCGGGCTGTCAGGCTTACGCGCAGGCCGTCGCGGCGGGCGAAACCGACGTCAACCTGTGCCCGGTGGGCGGCGACGGCTGTGCCGCGGCCATAGCGGCCATCATGGGCGTCGAGGCCGGAAGGGCGTCGCGCTTTATGGCCATGGTGATGTGTTCGGGCGGCGTGCGGGTCAAGAAAAAGTACGATTACGCGGGCATACCCGACTGCGTGGCGGCCTTGAGCGCCAGCGGCGGGCCGATCGAGTGCAAATACGGCTGTCTGGGGCTGGGCACCTGCGCCGCCGCCTGCGGGTTCGGCGCGATCAACGTGGTCGAGGGCGTGGCGGTGGTGGATCAGGAACGCTGCGCCGGCTGTATGATGTGCGTCAAATCCTGCCCGCGAAAGCTGATCATCATGGCCACGCAGGACGACGACGTGAACGTGTGCTGTTCCTCGATGGAGAAGGGCGCCATACTGCGCAAGGTCTGCGAGATCGGCTGTCTCGGCTGCCGGATATGCGAAAAAGTCTGCAAGTACGGCGCGATACACATCCACGACAACCTGGCGGTGATAGACCACGAGAAATGCACCAGTTGCGGCGACTGCGCCGAAAAATGCCCGCGCCGCCTGATCGTGGACGCCAACCTCGACCGCGGCCCGCGCCCCGAAGCGGTCAACGATTGACCGGGGAGGGGCAGCAGTTATGGCAGGGCGCTATAGGGGGCGGCGCAGGCTGAGGACCGCGCGGTTCATGACCACGCTGGGCGCGTCGCTTTTGGCGGCGGCCCTGCTTTGCGTCGCGCTTTACCTGCTGCTGCGCCCGTATTTTGCGTGGGGCGACGACGGCCTTGAGGTCTCGCTGCCCTTCTGGGAGGGCGTGCTGTTTTCGAGCCAAACGCCCGGCGGCGCCGAGCCGGACTTAATTGTAATCAGGGTTGACGATGATATGATGATTGACAATGAATAATAATCAGGTTGCCATTGTAGGCGCGGGGCACGCCGGATTTGAGGCGGCCATGGCCGCGGCCAACCTCGGGCTTAAAACGGCGGTGTTCGCGCTCAACTTGGACAGCGTGGGCAACATGCCCTGCAACCCAGCCATAGGCGGCGTGGCCAAGGGCCAGATGGTGCGCGAGATCGACGCCTTGGGCGGCCAAATGGCCGCCGCCGCCGACGCCTGCTGTATCCAGTTCCGTATGCTCAACCGCGGCAAAGGCCCCGCCGTCCGCTCACCGCGCGCCCAGGCCGACCGCGCCGCCTACACGGCGTATGTCAAGCGGACGCTGGAGAGCCACCCGAATATCCTGCTGTGCCAAGGTGAGATTTGCGGTATTCTGCGTGTGAACGGGCGCGTCTGCGCCGTGCTTGACGCATTGGGCGAAGTCTATCCCGTAAAAGCTGTCGTACTGGCGGCGGGTACGTTCTTAAACGGGCGCGTGATAACAGGCAACATGTCGCGCGAGGGCGGCCCGGACGGCCTTCGCGCCGCCAATCAACTCACGTCCGCGTTGGAACACTTGGGTATTCCCATGCGGCGTTTCAAGACAGGCACGCCGCCGCGCGTCAGACGCTCCAGCATTGACTTTACAAAGATGGAACTCCAGCCCGGCGACGGCGACGCGCCTTTCTTCTCGTTCGGTACGCCGGGTACGCCCGAGTCCAAAGAAGTTTGCTATCTGACATGGACAAACGCGCGAACACATGATATACTACGCGGGAACCTCCATCGCTCGCCGCTGTACGACGGGTCGATAAAGGGCGTGGGGCCGCGCTACTGCCCGTCCATCGAGGACAAGGTTGTGCGCTTCGCGGACAAGTCCCGCCACCCCATATTCGTGGAACCGATGGGACTCGACTCGGGCGAGATGTACTTGCAGGGCTTCTCGTCGTCCATGCCGTTTAACGTTCAGAACAATGCTCTGCACACCATAGAGGGGCTTGAAAACGCCGAGGTCACCCGCGCGGGCTACGCCATCGAGTACGACTGCGTTGACCCCATGTGTTTGACTCCCTCGCTCATGTTCAGGGACGTCCCCGGACTGTTTGCCGCCGGGCAATTGTGCGGGTCGTCGGGCTACGAGGAGGCCGCCGGGCAGGGCTTGGTGGCGGGTGTCAACGCCGCCCGCTATGTAAAAGGGGAACCGCCGTTCACGCTGACGCGCCAGAGTTCGTATATCGGCACGCTGATCGACGACTTAGTGACGCGCGGCACCGACGAGCCTTACCGCATGATGACCTCGCGCTCCGAGTACCGCCTCTTGCTCCGGCACGACAACGCCGACAGGCGGCTGATACCCGTGGGTTATGAGATCGGCTTGGTGAGCCGTGAGAGATTGGACGCGCTGGCCGTCAAGGAGTCGCGCATTGCCGATGAGATCGCGCGCTTGGGGCGCGTGTCCCTCCCGCCGTCCGACTATTTGCGCGAAACGCTGGAGGCGTTGGACGGGCACGGCGTGGTGACGGGCGTGAAATTGGACGAACTGCTGCGCCGTCCGGGCGTCACGTATGACATGCTCGCGCTGTTCGACCCGGACAGGCCAAACCTCCCGCCGGACGTGCGCGAACAGGCCGAGATCGAGATCAAGTACGCCGGGTATATCAGGCGTCAAACCGCATTGCTTCACGCGGCGGCCCGCATGGAGAACATGCCGCTGCCGGACGGGATCGACTACGCCTCGTTGCCCGGGCTGTCCGCCGAGGCCGCGCAGAAGCTGTCCAAACAGAGGCCGGGGTCGCTGGGCCAGGCGGGGCGCATCACCGGAGTGTCGCCCGCGGATATAACGGTGCTTATGATTTATCTCAACAAAGGGGGTGGTTGACTTGATGGACGCCGAGACCGAGGCCGCCACGCGGTCAAAATTAGAGCGTTACATGGAACTGCTGACCACCCAGAACGAGGAACTCAACCTGACTGCCGTTGAAGACCCTGCCGAGATTTGGGTGCGGCATTTCGAGGACTCGGCGCAGCTGCTGACCCTGTACAACTTCGCCGGATGCCGGGTGCTGGACTTGGGGTCGGGGGCAGGGTTCCCCGGTATCCCCATCCGCATGGGCGAACCCAAAATACGCATGACGCTGTTGGACGCCACCGACAAAAAGGTGGAATTCCTGCGCTTGGTGTGCGACGAATTAGAACTGAGCGACGTGGCGTGCGTACACGGGCGCGCGGAGGCGTTGGCCCGTTCGGACGGCTGGCGCGACGGCTTTGACTTCGTGGTGACGCGCGGTGTGTCGCGGCTCAACATCCTGTGCGAACTGGCCCTGCCGCTGCTGAGGATTGGCGGCCGCCTGCTGGCCATGAAGGGCAGCGAGTGCCACAACGAGGTGGTGCAGGCCGGAAACGCCATCAACACCCTGCGCGGCCAATTAGAAACCGTACACCGCTACACGCTGTCGTCCGGGCGCATGAACGCCGTGGCTGTCATCCGCAAGACCGACCTGACGCCCGCGGCGTACCCGAGAAGGTACGCGCGGATCAAGGCAAAACCTTTGTGAAAGGATTTCAAAAATGACTCCATTTGAATTACAAACAGGACAATCTGTGGGCGTTACGCGCCATGTGCTGAACCAGGTTATGGCGTTGCAGGACGGCGCGGCGGCGCTGCTGTTCTGCTACCTGCTGGCGCACCCGGAACCGCTCGATTTCGGCCAAGCCGAGTTCACGCTGGGCGCGGACGAAAAGGAGCTGAAACGCGCCTTCTGCCTTCTGCGCGACGCCGGGCTGTTACTGCCGCTGCCCGCGCCGTCCATACCGGCTGTTGACAATGGGCAATTGACAATTGACAATGGACAGTTTGCGCAGGATTTCGGGCAGAGTGAATACGAATTGCCCGATGTGACGGACGCGCCCGCGGTGTACGACGTGCCGTTAGTGCCGGAGGCCCCGGAGTTGCCGGACGCGCCGGAGCCGGAGATACAGCCGGAACCCCGCGCGGCCGCCGTGGTGGAACGCCCGCGCGGGCTCGACCCGGGCGAACGTCCTAACTACGACTCGGGCCAGATCACCGACGCGCTGAGGGCCAACGCATCGTTCAAGGACGTTGTGCGCGAGGCCGAGTCGCGCCTGAACAAAGTGCTGTCGCCCAGCGACCTGCAAACGCTGTACGGCATATACGACTGGCGCGGGCTGCCGCCGGGCGTCATATCCCTGCTGATCAACCACTGCGTGGAGGAGGCGCGCGAGCGTTACGGGCCGGGCCGCCCGCCTACGCTCAAGCAGATCGACAAGGAGGCCGCGTCGTGGGAGCGCGAGGGCGTGGACACCGAGACGCGCGCCGAGGCGCACTTGGCCGACCTGGCTGAACGCCGCGAACTGCGCTCCGAGATATTGGCCACCCTGCAAATACGCAACCGTCTGCCCACTGCCACCGAGGAACGCTATATAAAAGACTGGATACAGTCGGGCCACTCGATTGATTTAATAATGTTAGCCTATGATAAGACAATTATCCGCACCGGAAATTTGAGCTGGAAGTACATGGACACCATACTAAAGAGCTGGAAAGAGAAACGGCTGACCACAGCCGCCGAGGTCGAGGAGAGCGACGCGCCGCGCGAACGTGCGCCCACCACCAAGCCGCGCGCCGCGGAGCGGTTCAGCGGCCGCCAGCCGGCCGCCGGTCAGATGGAGCGCGCCGCCGTGGACGACATGCGCGACTTCCTGCGCAGACTGCGCGAGGATCAAGAGTGATGTCCCCCGAAATAACAAAAAAAGCCCGCGCCATGCTGGCGGGGCGTCAGAGTGAATACAGGGCCGAACGGGCTGAACGGGCGGCCAAGGCCCGCGCCGAACTGAGCGGGGCTGCCGAACTGGCCGACAGGGTTCTGCGCGTGCGCTTGGACGCGCTGGGCGGCGCGATTGCCGGCGGCGACCTCGGGGCCATGACCGAGGCCATAAACCAAAGCCGCGCGCTGCAAGACGAGTTGGCCGCCATGCTGGAGGAGCGCGGCTTCGAGCGAGACATCCTGTTCGACACGCCCATGTGCCGCGCGTGCGGCGACGCCGGGTACATCGGCCCGCGCATGTGCCAATGCCTGAAAGATTGCGCCGATCAAGTCTCGCGCGCCGTGCCCGCCGGTTTGGAGACCGGGTCTTTTTCGCGCTTTGATTTGAATGTCTTCTCGGATGCGCCGGACGGCGAGTGGGCGTTGAGTCAGCGCGAGAACATGGAGGGGCATTTGCACTTCTGCCGCGACTGGGCCGCGCGGTTCGGCGCGGACTCGGAGAACCTGTTCTTAAACGGCGGCACCGGGCAGGGCAAGACGTTCCTGTGCGGCTGTATGGCCGAGACTGTCGCGGCGTCGGGCCGCTCGGTGTGTTACACCACCGCCGTCCGCATGTTCGAGCGGTTTGAGGCGCTGCGGTTCAGCCCCGCGCCCGGCGGCGAGGGCGCCGACACGTCGGTTTTCTTCAACGCGGACTTGCTGATAGTGGACGACTTGGGCACGGAGATGGTCACGGCATACGTGCAGAGCGTGCTGTACGACCTGATCAACACGCGCCTGACGCGCGGCGTCAAGACCATAATCAACGCCAACCTGTCGTCAGAGCAACTCACGGGCCGATACCTGCCGCAGACCTGTTCGCGCCTGCTGGGCGAGTACCGGATGTTGCACTTCTTCGGCCCGGACTTGAGGATGGTCAAGCATACGAGTAAGTTTGGGGTGTGACGAAACTGTGATATGTTCTGTTCGCGGAAACCCCGTGTATTACGAGGAATACGGTGCGGGAAAGCCTGTTTTGTGTATTCACGGGCGCGGGGTGGATCACCGTTTGATGACGGGGTGCTTGGAGCCTGTTTTTAACCCAATTCAAGGGTACAGGAGAATCTACTTGGATTTGCCCGGCATGGGGAGAACGCCCCCGGCGGCGTGGATACAGAACCCGGACAATATACTGGAGGCGCTGACCGAATTCGTTGACGCCGTAATTCCCGATGAGAACTTTTTGGTCGCGGGGGAGTCATACGGCGGGCGTCTGACCCTGGGGCTTATCCACAAGATGAAGGAGCGGATTGACGGCGTTCTGCTGATTTGCTCCAATGTGCCGAAAGGGGCGCTTCCCGAAAGGCAAATTCTATGGGAATCGGAAGCGTTGAAGCCGGAAGAAGACGCGGACAGGAAGACATTTATGGACGTGGCTGTTGTCGCCACGCCGGAACTGTTTGAAAAATTCAAAAAAGACATACTGCCCGGAATAAAGGCGGCCAATCAGGAGTTCCTTTCAACCGCCGTCATGGGGACGTACAGCCCTGACCTCGAAGATGCTTTGAAAACAATATCATTCGAGAAGCCCGCGTGTATCCTCGCCGGGAGGCAGGATCACTGGGTCGGGTATCAGGGCGCGTATGAGCTTTTAGAACGGTTTCCAAGGGCCGCGTTCGCCGTATTCGACTGCGCGGGCCACAACCTGCAAATCGAAAACGAACCGCTGTTCACCCAACATGTAAAGGACTGGATACGGCGGCTGGAGATGGGGAGGAATACGCTGTGTACGCGATAAAGGCAATCTTTGACGGGACTAATTTTACACCGATTCAGCCGATACCCGTAAAGGAGAATTATGAGGTAGTCATTACGTTTATAGAGCCTGTGGGAAAAGATGGCGGTAAGACGGCCAAATTGCCGCGTTCGGCAATGAGGGGGCTGTTACGGGGCAAAGTGCGGATGGCGGGCGATTTTAACGAGCCGCTTGAAGAGTTGAAGGAATATATGGAATGAAATATTTACTTGATACGCACGCCATTATTTGGTATTTTGAGGATTCGCCGGAACTCCCCAAGAAGATAACGGAATTGATAGATGATCCTGAAATCACAATCTATATTTGTTCGGTTTCGTTGTGGGAGATCGCCATAAAAATGAATTTGGGCAAGTTGGATATAAACTTGCCCTTTGAAGAGTTGCTTAACAGTATAAAGAATGGGGATTTTACTGTTTTGCAAATAGAAGATGAGTATTTAAGAGAACTTTCATCTCTGCCGTTTATCCACAAAGACCCCTTTGACCGCTTGCTCATTTCAACGGCCCTCGCGGATAATTTAACAATCATAACCGTAGATGAAAACATCCAAAAGTATGATGTGCCTTGGATTTGGTAGACAATCGAAAACGAACCGCTGTTCACCCAACATGTAAAAGACTG
>Ga0082212_10007889_pt1 | contig 13999 bp, 11 predicted proteins | sample TergutNt197P3_FD_71548 | JGI IMG/M metagenome (GOLD analysis project Ga0082212, IMG submission 71548) | Neocapritermes taracua P3 segment gut microbial communities from Petit-Saut dam, French Guiana - Nt197 P3 | ecosystem: Host-associated > Arthropoda: Insects > Digestive system > Gut ... | reverse complement strand
GCGCATGGCTGATAGATAAAGCGACGATGCCCGGACAGTTCGGCGTCTCCAAGGAGGACCTGAAGGCTAAAAAGGCAAAAGCAAAAGAGGAGAAAAAACGCGCAAAGGAGGGAGCCGCCGTATGACTGAGAAAAAAAAGAAACCGGCCGGACCGGCGCGTCTGACTTTAGTGCTTTTCGCGATCACTCTCGTCACTTCATTGCTTTTGGGCCTGACGGATCACATCACGAAGGACAGGATAAAAGAAATAACCGCTGAGAAAACGGCGTCCGCGATGCGCGAGGTCTTGCCGGCCGACGAATATGTCCCTGCGGAATACAAAGGCTCTGACAGCCTTATAGCGGGCGCGAGCCGCGCGGTCAGCGGCGGCGCCGCGATCGGATACGTCATCGAGGTCGTTCCGGTCGGTTTCGGAGGCGCCATAAACATGGTCGTGGGCATAGACCAAAACGGCAGCGTAACAGGTGTTTCAATAATAAAAATGTCCGAAACCTCCGGTCTCGGGACCGGAGCGAACGAAACGGAGTTCCGAAATCAATACATTAACGGCGCGGGCGGTTTTTCCGTCGACAAAGACGGAGGGACGATCGATTCTCTTACCGGCGCCACGATCACGTCAAGAGCGGTGACCGCCGGTGTGAACGCGGCCGCGGAAGCCGCCAAAACCTTGGGTTAGGAGGCGCCGATAAATGGTTAAAAAATTATTCAAAGAAGGCCTTGTCACTCAGAATCCCGTTCTCGTCCAGCTCCTCGGCCTGTGTTCGGTCATGGCCATAACCACCACTTTGTTCAACGGCGTCGGCATGGGCGTATCCGTGCTCATAATACTTACGTTATCGAACATAGTAATAGCGCTGCTCCGTAAAGTGATCCCCGCAAAAATACGAATAGCGGCTTTTATCGTGGTCATTGCCGGCTTCGTCACCATCGTGGACCTTATCATTCAGGCGTTCGTGCCCGATCTGAGCGCGTCATTGGGCGTTTTCATACCGCTCATCGTCGTCAACTGCATAATCCTCGGCAGGGCGGAAGCGTTCGCCTCAAAGAATTCCGTCGGAGCTTCCGCGCTGGACGGCATTTTTCAAGGTATCGGCTACACCTGGGTCTTGGTGCTCATGTGCGTGGTCCGCGAATTCCTCGGCTCGGGTACCTTCGGCGCGGGTATACTGAACGCGGGCGCGGGTATTCGGCTGTTCCCGGCGGAATACGGGGCCCTCTTAATAGTTCTGCCGTTCGGCGGTTTCCTTACGTTGGGCGTTTTCATCGCCGTTATGCAATGGGCGCTCAGGAGGTCACAAGAAAAAAGCAAGGATGAGGAGGCGATAAAATGAGTTTGACAAGCCTTTTGTCCATATCCTTGGGCGCAATACTGATCGAAAACTTTATTCTCGTCAAATTCCTCGGCATATGCCCGTTCATGGGCGTTTCCAAAAAAATGGATACTGCCGTGGGAATGGGTATAGCCGTTATCTTCGTAATGGCCATTGCCTCCGTCGTCTGTTGGATCGTTAATGAATACCTGTTGGTCCCGTTAGGCTTGGAGTTTATGCAAACGGTGACCTATATTCTGGTCATAGCCGCGCTCGTGCAGTTCGTCGAGATGTTCCTTCAAAAATCGGTCCCGTCTCTCTATGAGGCTTTGGGCATCTATCTTCCGCTCATTACGACAAACTGCGCGGTTTTGGGCGTGGCGCTCTTAAACACGCAGAACGGCTTCAGTTTTATCGAGAGCGTTGTTTACGGAGTTACGGCCGGTATCGGTTTTCTTGTGGCAATAATCCTGTTTGCAAGCGTTCGTGAGCGCTGTGAATACGCTGAAAGTCCGAAAGCCTTTGAAGGGTTCCCGCTGGCGCTTATTTCCGCCGGCCTTATTTCCCTTGCGTTTATGGGCTTCTCCGGCCTTAAAATCTGGTAAGGAGGCTGACGGATAATGAATACTGTATTGTTCGGCGTTTCGGTCCTCGGCGCGTTAGGCATCGTATTCGGGCTGATATTGGCCGTAGCCGCAAAAGTTTTCGCTGTTGAGACGGACGAGAGGCAAGAGGCCATTGCCGCCGCTCTTCCCGGAGCGAATTGCGGCGGATGCGGTTTTGCGGGCTGTTCCGCATACGCGGCAGCCATCGTCTTATCAAGCGAGACCCCGATAACATCCTGCGCCGCCGGCGGAAAAGCGGCCGTTAATGAAATAGCGCGCATAATGGGTATCGAAGCGGAGGAGACGGTAAAAAAAGTCGCGCTTGTAAAGTGTTCCGGCACCTCCGGAACGGCCAAAAGGAATTTTGATTATTCCGGCATTTACGACTGCACGGCGGCCCTGCGCCTCGGCGGCGGAAAAGGACCGAACGAGTGCCCTCAAAGCTGTCTCGGAATGGGCAGTTGCGTTGAAGCCTGCCTATACGGCGCGATCGAGGTAAAAGACGGCGTCGCTTCGGTCAACAGCGAAAAATGCATCGGATGCACTGCTTGTGTGAAGATGTGCCCGAAAAAAGTCATAGTCATGATCCCTTATTCCGCCAAGGTCACAGTGGCGTGCAACTCCGCTCAAAAAGGCGGAATACTGAGGAAATTCTGCGATATCGGCTGCATAGGCTGCAAGATGTGCGAGAAAGCCTGCGAAACCGGCGCGATCGAGGTAGTCGACAACCTCGCCGCGATCGACTTCGACAAATGTACTTCCTGCGGTAAGTGCGCTGTGAAGTGTCCGAGGCATGTTATACGGTCCAGCGGAGCGGCGACGGAAATCGAAGCGCCCACGACTGCCCCGGACGCCGAAACCGAACCCGAATAAGAAAATATCGCTCGCTCAGGTTACATGACTTGCAGCATCCCTGATGCGCCATGTAAAAACCGCTCTCCGGGACAGGCCCGGAAAGCGGTTTTTTCTTTATTTGTCAGTAATTTATCACCCGTAATTCAAAGTAAGACTGCGGGTGACTGCACACGGGGCATTTCACCGGCGCGCTCTCACTGTCTGTAATAAGCCCGCAATTACGGCAAATCCACACGGATTTCTCTTTTCTCTTGAAAACAGAACCGTCTTCAATGTTTTTCAACAGTTTAAGATAACGTTCCTCATGCTCTTTTTCGATGCCGCCCACTTTTTCAAAAAGAAACGCGATGTCGGAAAATCCTTCCTCGCGCGCTTCAGCCGCCATGCGCTTGTACATATCGGTCCATTCGCCGTTCTCCCCGGCGGCGGCGGCTTTCAGGTTTTCAGCCGTCGCAGGTATCTCGCCGCCGCAAAGCAGTTTATACCAAATCTCGGCATGTTCCTTTTCGTTCCCCGCGGTTTCCGTGAAGACAGCCGCTATCTGCTCGTAGCCGTCTTTTTTCGCCTTTGACGCAAAATAGGTATACTTATTTCGAGCTTGGCTCTCTCCCGCGAACGCCTCCATCAGATTTTTTTCTGTCTTGGTCCCTTTCAGATTTGCCATTATTCTCTCTCCTTATTCTAAATTTTACAATTTATAAGTAATAATCAAACCGTGTCTGACAAAAACATAACACTTTTTTGCTGAATAATCATCAAAATAATTTGAAATTGTTTGATTTCTTTGCTAAAATCTGTCTGCAGCCGTGTGTCAGGCGCCGATAGGACCGGAGGCGGATATGTTTTACAGACGTTTAAGAATCCATACTGTTGCCGTTTTTCTTGCGGTTTTGTGCCTGCTCTTTTCGGCTCCGGCCGGCGCTGCGGACGCTCCCGCCGCGGAGATTCGGAATTCTGTTACGGTTTCCGTCTCCGGAGGACAGTTCGGCGGCATGTTGCGCGACGGCTACCGCTATACGCATCTTGTCCTTTCAGCCGGCGTTGAAATAACGATAACGAGCGAAACCGCTTTTTCTGCGATATATTTGATCTGGGACCGGCCTCCCGCGGCATGGATACTTGAAACGGACAGCCTGCCGCCGGCGGAGATAGACTCCGGTTTTATGCACGAAGCGGTCACCATGCAGACCGCTGTGAACGAGGCCGTCATCAGCTTGGGCAGATCGGAATATATACTGTGCGAAATATATCTCTTTACCGAAGGCCGGCTGCCCGCTTGGGTGCAGCTGTGGCAACCGTCGCTTGATTTGGCCGATCTGCTTTTATTACCGGCTCAAGCGGGCGACGAGCATCTTTTTTTCGGCGGTATACTTCCTTTGTATGCCGGAGAGCGGGGACTTAACGTTCAGGTGGCGTATATGACTGCTCACCAAAACGAACGGGAGCGGCCCCACGAACTGCTCGACGGTCTTTGGGAGGTGGGCGTTACCGCATATCCCCTGTTCGGGCCCTTCGAAAGCACGGACGGCACACAAGAAAGCCCGGCGGCGGAGTCCGTCCGCAGCAGGGAAAATGTCGCAAAGTATCAAACAGAGCTCCTGCGTCGGCTGAAACCTTTTGTAGCGGTCGGCCCGGATCTGAGCGGCGAATACGGCAACGGCGCGCAAATACTATGCGCCTCGGCGCTCTCGGACGCTCTTGAACTTGCGGCCGATTCCAAATGCCCTTTCGGTTTGGACGATTACGGCATTTGGGACACGCCGAAAGCCTATCTGCACCTGTACCCGGAAAATGAGATAGTTTTGGATTTTGACGCTCCGCTCGAGCGCTTCGGCGGCGCTGCCGCTTATAAAAAAGCGCTGGACGGTTTTGCAAAGCATGTCACGCAAAAAGCGCATTTCCCGCTCATGCAAAACGAAGCCCCGGAAAACTTCCGATCATTCGGTCTTTTTCGGACAACGGTCGGCCCGGACGAGCTCGGCGGCGATCTTTTTGAGAACATTGTATTTGAGCGTATAACGGAACCGGAGCCGGAGCAATCACCGATACCGCTCCCCACCGCCGTCACCTCTGCAGATCCGCCGGAACAAAAAGGCGACGACATAAGCAATAACGCGACCCGACCGCCGCTGTTCTACGCTCTTTGTGTTTTGTGCGCGGTTGCCGTAATATTAGTGTTTTCGTTTCTGATCAGAAGCAGCAGGAGAAAAAAGTGAAAGACGCGGGGCAGGATATCTCCCCGCGTCAGCTTATGTCCCGGTGTTGACAACTCATTTACAAATAGCCGTGCGTCCTGATGTATTCGGTCACAAGTGTTAAGGCTTCAAGGGAAAGATGCATGCCGTCGCCGTTTTGATATTCTGCCGGCAGCCAGCCTTCTTCATCTTTTAAAGCTGATGCGGTGTCGAGCCATCGAAGCTCCATTTCATCCGCAAGTTCATATACCCAAACGTTTGCCGTGTTTATCTTCTCGTTATTGATAATACTCAGAAGTCCGTAGTTTCGCGCCACGGGATAAATCGAGTTGAGGATTATCTTCGTGTCGGGACAAGCGTCCGTGATCCGGGTCACAAGCGCCATGTACTCGCTCTTAAAAAAGTCTTCGCCCATGGACGCAACGCCGTTTATGCCCAATGTGATTATCATGTACTCCGGTTTTTTTAGCGAAACGGCTGTTTCCACCTTGATATTTCCGCCTGTTTCGGGGTATTTGATCAAAATGCCGCTTTGATTAAACAAGGAAAAAGTGCGGTTTTCCGGAGTCCACACCTGCTTGCTTGCCGTGCCGCCGGAAAGAACGCCGTAGGCGAGCATACCGTATGTCGTACTGTCTCCGAGAAATACAATACTGTCCAAGTACTCTTGGCCCATGTCTTCCGTTTGGTCCAAAAGCGTCGGCGCCGGGCGCGTATAGCCGCTCGTCGTGTCTATCATTATCGTTTTTTTCACATCGTTCCAGGATATGTTGAAGTTAAGGGCGCGTCCCACGTCGCGGAGTTTGAAATAATTACTGCCGTCAATATTATACGAAGAAAGCGCTGCAGATTTTCCGTCCAAAATAACTTTTGCTCCGCTCGCCGCCGCGATTTTGCTTTCGGTCGCTCTGCCCTGCATCTCATCGCCGTCCGGAGTGTAGGGCGTGCTGCTCGTCAGGACGACAGTCTTGGATGCGGCGTCCCAAACAACTCTGAACTGCTTTGCGGTCCCGTTTAATACACATGCAAGGTCACGGAGCTTGAAATAATTACTTCCCTTAATATTATACGCGTCGAAGTCTACTATCCTCCCGTTAACGGCAACGGACGCGTAAGCGGGAACGGCTGTAACGCTCTCAGACGCGATCGCGGGCGTCGGAAGCAAATTCAGCGCCGCAATAACAATAAGCGCCGCGGACAGTATATGTCTTTTCATTTCACCGCCCCCCTTTGATAAAGACGAGGAAGCTGTATCTTGAACAACTCCGCTCTCTTAATGCCCTTTATATTTTATACCGGGTCGCCCTTCGAAATCAATTCATAATTTAAAAATTTTTAAATGATGAATTTTGCCGGAAATTTTGTAAATTTATATACATTTTAACATTATTTCATGTATAATGCTTTTTAAACGATGTGATTTTATGGAGGTTTGTTTTAATATGAAGAATATGAAGGTATCTGCGAAGTTGCTCGTCAGTTTTCTTATAGTCATAATCATGACCGTGATCGTCGGAGGCGTGGGCATCGCCGGCATGCTGGAAATCGACCGGGCCGATACCGAAATGTATGAAATGCAGACCGTTCCGATGCCGCACATGGCCAAGATCCTTGAAACGATGCAAAAAATGAGAGTAAGCGCAAGGGAATACATGGTCGCCTCATTGACGGACGACCCGGTAAAAATAGAAAACACGCGCGCGGCGGTGGAAGATCAGAAAAAGATCATGTCGGATAGCTTTGACACTTATTATGCTTCGATATTGACTGCCGAATCACGCGAGCTGTTCAGCAAAGCCCGGAACCTTTATGAAAAAGAATACGTGGATTTCTTAACAAAATGCTATACCTTAGCCCTTGAGGACGAAACGGATCAACTGCTTGAGGAGTTTGCCGCCATCCTTCCGGTAATAAATGAGATCGTCGATAATTTCGAGCAATGTCTTTCCATGAAAGTCAACCGTGCTCAAACCGCGTCAGAAAGCAATTCGGCCCTCGCTAAAGGACTGCTCTACGCTATCATTGCCGTTATGTCCGTCGCGATCATCATCGCTTTGCTCTTGGCGGTCTATATCTCAGGCTTGATAGCCAAACCGTTGGCGCCGTTGGTCACTTTTATGTCAAAGGCCGCCTCCACGGGAGACATCACTCTTTCTCCGAAAGACGCTGAAGAAATTGAAAAGTTTTCAAAAATAAAAGACGAGATAGGGCAAACGATCTCCTCCTGCTCCGCATTCATAAACCGCATAACTTATATCAGCAGAGAGCTTGAAACCGTCGCCGGAGGAGACCTTCGCTCCGATGTATCGCTGCTGTCGAATAATGACGAAATGGGGCTCTCTCTGCAAAAAATGGTGGACAACCTCAACAATATGTTCACTGAGATCAATTCTTCCACGGGACAGGTCTCGACCGGCTCAAAACAAGTCGCCGACGGCGCTCAGTCATTGGCGCAAGGCTCTACCGAACAGGCCGCCTCTGTAGAAGAATTGTCTTCTTCCATAGCGGAGATAGCTGACAAAACAAAAGAAAACGCCGGCATGGCCGGAAAAGCAGCCTCTCTTGCGAGCACCATCAAAAACAACGCTGAAAAAGGCAGCCGGCAGATGGATGAAATGATGACCGCCGTCAAGGACATAAATCAGGCCAGTCAAAACATCAGCAAAGTCATCAAGGTAATTGACGACATAGCGTTCCAAACCAATATCTTAGCGCTCAACGCCGCGGTCGAAGCGGCGCGGGCGGGTCAGCACGGCAAGGGCTTCGCCGTCGTGGCGGAGGAAGTCCGCAACCTCGCCGCCAAAAGCGCGGAAGCGGCCAAAGAGACCGGCGACATGATACAAAACTCCATGGAAAAGGCGGAACTCGGCGCTCAGATCGCCGGTGAAACGGCTGAAAGCCTCACCGAGATCGTGTCCGGCATCAACGAAAGCGACCGTATCGTCAATGATATCGCCAAATCCTCCGAAAACCAAGCTACCGGCATCAATCAAATCAACATCGGCATAGATCAGGTCGCGCAGGTCATACAGCTCAACAGCGCGACTGCGGAGGAAAGCGCCGCGGCGTCGGAGCAAATGAGCAGTCAGGCAGCTATCCTCGAAGCATTGATCGCTCAATTCAAACTCAAAGACAACCCCTTCCTGGGCGCGGGCGACCCCATGAAACGGCTCGGCGGACGGAAACAGCCGGATTTTGACCAACCGGATTTCCTGTAAACAAGAGTCACTCTTCACAAAAAAGAAGCGGCTTCGGCCGCTTCTTTTTTGCTTTTTACCGCCCTTCTCGGGTCAGTTTTTATCCCACAATGTGAGTTTAAGCAGTTTTACGGCGTCGTCGAGTTTTTCCAAATCGCGTATTGAAGAAACGAGCTCGTCAGCCTGCGCGGATTTCAGCGAAACGCCTTCCATACTTAAGAGACAATCGCGGAATTTTCTCTCGCAGTCATCAAATGAAAGAGGGCGATCCGGCGATCCTGTGGCCATTTCGGCAAAAGCCGTATACACCGCGCCGTCGACAGTCTCAACAATGACTCTGGCGGGCTCAAGCCCCGTGCCGTCAAGCGACGGGTCGTAGTTTAACTTGACCTTGGCCGCCACGCCCAAGGTGACGGTATCTTTTATGGCTTCCTCCGTGAAATCTTTCAGGGCCGCCCTGCCTTTTGCGATCGCTGTCGCCACGCCCCAAGCCAAACTGAACTGCGAATCTACAACGTTACGGGGATTGGCTTTGTGTTCCAGCGGTTCTCCGAGCAATCCCATGGGACCTTTTCCCACCTCGATGGTTATGCTCTTCACATTATCCGCGTTCACCTTGTGTTCGCGGACGACGGACAACGCGCAGTCGATGCACGGATGCACGCCGCGGCAGCAGGGATACGGTTTAATCGAAACGTTGACGGTCTCATATCTCTTGCCCAGTTCGCCGACCAAGAGATCATGCGAATAACTGCCGGCATGGTATACGTTATACAGACCCTGTATTCCCTCAAGGTTATTGCGCGCGCCGGTAACTCCGCGTTCAGCCAACATAGCGGCATATATGCCTCCGCGCACCGAAAATCCCGGGCCGAGACGCTTTGTGTGAGCGCCGTCTTTAACGGCTTGGCCGTTTCCGGATGACTGGTGATATGCTATGCCCATTGCATTGACCGTACGCTCAACATTCATGCCCATGACGAAAGATGCCACGGCGGCTGAGGTTATGTATCCGTTCAAGGTGGTAAGATGCCAGCCGTATTTGTGTACGTTCTCACCGGGGCGGGTGGCAAGCCCCATGCGGCAGATCATATCCGCCCCCAATGCGACCGCTGTAATAAACTTCTTGCCGCTCAACCCTCCCGCCGGTTCACCCGCCGCGAGCGCCGACGATATGGAAATGACGCCGGGATGCATTATGGCAGCCTCATGCACATCGTCAAAATCGAGCGAGTGCGTCATAGTGGCGTTTGCCTGAGCCGCGTTGGGCGCCGGAACTTTAGCGCCCGCGCCTATAATGGTGCTCTGCGGCACTCCCCCGGTTTCGATGGCCAGCTCACGGACTTCTTTGGCTCCGTCTTTCATCGCTCCGGCAAGAGCGACGCCGAAATAATCAAGTATTTGCTGTTTGGCGGCGGCTGTGACTTCGCCGGGAAGGTCCTCGTATTTCACGGAATTGAACTGCTCGGCAAACAGTATTCCGGCATCCGCGTTTTTATCGCCCATTTAATAATCCTCCCGTAACAGTTTTTTGTTTATTGGGAAACCGTGCAAGTAAGCCCGCATGATATGAATATTTCTTTCGCACGCTTTTTTTCTTCTTCCGAAAGAGGCGGCGTTCCCTGCATTTTATATACAGAGCCTGTCATGCGGTATTTATTTGACCCGTATTCATGAAACGGCAGCAGACTGACCGCGGAATCCGGGCTTATCTCTTTTATCAGTTTTGCCGTCCCGCTTAAATTTTCATCCGTGTTTGTTATACCCGGAATCAGCGGGATGCGTATCACGATCGGTATTTTACGCTCGGCAATATATCTGAGATTATCCAAAACGATCCCGTTGTCCCTGCCGGTCCTCTGCCTGTGTATTTCCGGATCGATGTGCTTGAGGTCATAATAGAAAAGATCGGTATACTCCATTATCTTATCCAAAGCTTCCCGGCTTCCGTAACCGCTCGTATCCGCCGTGTTATTTATGCCGTTTTCCCTGCACATCCTGAAAAGACCCGCGACAAAATCCGGCTGCATCAAAATCTCCCCGCCGGAGCAGGTGCATCCGCCGCCGCCTTCGTCGTAGTAGTCTTTATCGCGCTTAACCGTTTTGTAAACCTCTTTGACCGTCATTTTTTTTCCGGAAATGCTCAAAGCTTCCGGCAGGCATTTTTTTACACAGGTCCCGCAAACGACGCATTTGCCGCGATCGATCTCAGGCCCTTCCTCTCCTTGGGAGATAGCGCCGTTCGGGCAGACGCCGGCGCATGTGCCGCAGTTCGTGCAAGACGTGTAGCGGTGGCTGAGCTGCGGCAAAGGGCTTATCGACTCGGGATTTGAACACCAATCGCAGGCTAAGGGGCAACCCTTCAAAAAAACGGTGGTCCTGACTCCGGGGCCGTCGTCAATACTGTATCGCTGTATATTGAACACAAGCCCTTCAATATCGGCATAGTCCATAAATATTGTCCTTTCGACCGGAGGGCCGCCGGCGGCGGCCCTCCGGTTTTTCGCGCGGATCGTTTAATGCGGATCAGATGATCTCGTGCATGGTCCTGTAGACGATCTCCTTTTGGAGCTCGGGCGGCAGATCGATGAAGTAAGCGCTGTATCCGCCCACGCGAACCAGAAGATTTTTGTGATCCTGCGGGTTCTCCAAAGCATCCATGAGTTCCTCCGAACTGTGGATATTAAACTGCAGATGCCAGCCGTTGCGCTTGATGAACGCGCGCAGGAGCTGTCCGAGCTTATCGAGTTTTTCATCGGAGTTGAGAATGGATTTGGAGAATTTCATATTCATCGCGTATCCGCAGTACTCTCTGGAATATGAATCGTTAGTGGCTGAATTTATGGTGCATGTCGGACCGCTCACATCCATACCGGGCGACGCGGAGCAGGCGGCGTCGCAGGTGGGTTCTCCGGCGCTGCGGCCGTTGGGCATGGCGCCCAAAGATTTTCCGATTACGACGTGTCCCGCCGCGGCGCCGATGAAGAGCATCGGCTTTTTGCCGGTTATGGGGTCGATTATGTTTTGCATGATCTCCACGACCTTCCTGTTGAGCAGATCGTATATTTCGTCAACATAATCGTCATCGTTGCCGTACTTCGGACTGTTTTTGCAGGCTTTTTGCAGGGCCTCGCAGCCTTCCCAGTTTTTGGCGCAGGCGTCAAGCAGTTCTTTCATCGTAACTTTCTCATCGTCATAAACAAGCTTCTTTATGGCCGCCGCGCAGTCCGCGATATCGACCAAGCCACGGCTTCCGAACCACGAAGTCCACCCTTCCGGATAACGAGCGCCGCCTTCTTTCGGGCACAGGCCGTTGGGGATGCAGTCTTCAAACTGCATGGCGCAGCGCAGACCGCTCATCGGGCCGTCGGTTATTTCCGTCGCAAGCCCGATAGTCTTGACTTTCATAAGTATGGGAACGAAATACTCAAGCTGTTTGTAATACGCATCCAGCACCTGATCGAATGAAGTAAACTTTGAAGCGTCTCCGGTATGGGGGCCGAGCTGTTTTTTTGTACGCGGGTCAAAGCCGTCGTTCAGCGCCAACTCGAATATCTTGGTCTGGTTGAGGTTGTGTCCGCCTCCGAGGTGTTCCATGCAGCTGAGGTGATATCCGAGGCAGCCGCTGGCGTTCCAGTCGCAAGCGTCTTTGAGAGGCACGCCCCGCTCCAAATAGCGCAGCGTACCTTCCGCGTCGTTTAAGAAAGCCGGATTTCCCCCGCCGAAGCGCACATTGCAGCCGAGGGCGTGACGCAGAAATTCTTTTTCCGTCTTCTCGCTGATGCGAACATATACCGCAGGCTCGGAGAGCTTGACCTGCGACATGACTTCAAGAATAAGCCAGGAAAGCTCGTTTGTGAGCTCTTCTCCGTTCTCGTCCACTCCGCACAACGTTATGTTCGGCAGCAAAGACCCGGGAGCGGCGCGCTGTTCCCTCGGTATGGTGACAAGGTTTTCCGTCTCGCGTATCTTGAGCCAGAAAGCGCCGAGAAGCTCGGCCGCATCCTGCGGAGTGATCGAGCCGGCTTCGCGGTCCTTTTTGTAATAAGGATAAAGGAGCTGATCCAAGCGTCCGATCGGCACCTCGGGACGGTCGGAGCTCTCTTTCCAGCAGACCAAGTGGTACATACGCACACACTGCACAGCGTCAAAAAAGTTTCTCGGCGGTTCGCCCGGGCAGCGATCGCACGCCTCAGCCATACGCAGCAGTTCCTGCTTGCGCGCGGGGTCGCTTGCCTCACCGGCCATTTTACGGGCAAGTTCGGCATAACGCGCGGAAAACTTGATGAAGGCCTCGCAGGAGATCATGCAAGCTTTGAGCAGCCAATATTTACGCAGGAACTGTGCCGAGCCGTGACTGTTTTTCAAATCGCCTTCGGCCATCATCCTGTCGCGTTCCTTTTTGCACAGATCTATTACATGGTTGAGTCCGAGGTCTATGCACTTTGCGCTGACCTGAGCGACTCCGCCGCCGTACGCGCTGTAGTTCATGAAAAGACCGCGGTCCATTTTTTCACGCACTCCGCGCCCTTCAAAGACCATGCCGTGATCGAACATGAGGTCCATGACTTCAGGACCGATCTCCTCCAAATATGCCGCGTTCAAAGTGCTGACCTTGGGCATGTTCTCTATCCAATACTCAGCGTCTTCCGTAAGGGCTTTCAAATCCTCCGGGGTAATATTCGTGGATTCCGTGTCGCTTGATTTGCGGGCAAATTTGCCGCTTTTGCACATGGCGAGAATCTCATGGGGTTTCATCGCGCAGAGCGTACCGTTTCCGCGAATGAATTTGGTCAGAGAACCGGCCAGAAGCTCGCCGTCGCGTATGCTGATCGGGCATTCCAAAAGCCGTTTTTCCAACGCTCTCGCCCATCTGATATCGACGGGAAGGCCGTCTGTTTCTTTCCATGATTTTGTGAACAATATGGTATCGTCCACATATACTTGCGGCTCGGCGGCTTCCCATTCGCTCTTAAGTTTCTGCAGTCTCGGCGTAAGGACGGAAACGCTTGTAATTTCTTGCGGATTGACTTTTGCTGGCATATTCATCTTCCTTTCTTTTATACCGGCTCAAAGGCGCGGAAACTCTGTTTATTATTTGTATGTCATTATAACCCGGCTGTTTTTCAGCGTCAATTGACCCGGAAACCCTTTCCGCCCTATTATGCGAAAAACCAATCTTAGTATTGCAAATAATATAATTATAATTATATTATTTGCGCGCATTAAAAGCACAATCGATTCAAAAACCGAAAAGCAAAATCGCGCTATTGATTTTTTATGTTTCTTTTATATAATTTGTTTGATATTATAATTGCCAGTATTATGTTCAAATAATCAATATTTTACGGAAAGGATCAAAAAATGAAAACAACAAAAATGCTCGCGTCACTGTTTCTCGTACTTGCCCTGCTGATGGTTTTGGTTGCGTGCGGAGGCGGCTCATCAGCTCCTTCGGGCGGCGGCTCGTCGCAGCCTTCCTCCGGCAGCTCCGGCAGTTCCGGAAACTCAGGCACTTCCGGCGGATCGAGTACCGCCCCCGCAGACGACGGCAAAGTCTACACCCTGCGTTATGCCTCAAATGACGGCACCACGGTGGAACGCCATGTGTTATTCGTTGAGGTCATAAAAAATGAGCTGGAAGCGCGCTCGAACGGAAGACTCAATGTCGAAATATATCCGAGCGGCACGCTCGCGCGGCCCGGAGAAGTTATTGACGGTCTGAAAAACGGCACCGTAGACATGGGTCTCGACAACGCGACTTTCTACACCGGCATGTACCTGTACACCGATCTGATCTGTGCCGCAGGCTTTAACCTCGGCAGCACGGAGAGACT
>Ga0082212_10007888_pt1 | contig 14000 bp, 13 predicted proteins | sample TergutNt197P3_FD_71548 | JGI IMG/M metagenome (GOLD analysis project Ga0082212, IMG submission 71548) | Neocapritermes taracua P3 segment gut microbial communities from Petit-Saut dam, French Guiana - Nt197 P3 | ecosystem: Host-associated > Arthropoda: Insects > Digestive system > Gut ... | reverse complement strand
TATTCTGAGTTCTCTTTTGCGCCTTTGTGTCTTTGCGAGAGGAAATAAAAAAATTGTAAATTTTAATATGCGTTTGATGTTATTGATTTTACTTTTTGTTCTTTTTGCATTTCCGCTTTCTGCACAACAGGAAGTACAGCCCTTGCCGGGATCAATCAGCGGAGGAACTGCCGAACAGGGAACTGCGGGGATACTCGGGCCCGAAGGAAGTCTTATTCCTTTTATTGATATAACGGTACGAAACCCGGAGAATAACCAGGAAGTTGCTTTTTCGCTTCAGTTACTGCTTATCCTTACTGTTCTTTCTTTGGCGCCGAGCATTATTATTCTTATGACAAGTTTTCTTCGGGTTTCGATAGTATTGGATTTTATTAAACGGGCTCTTTCCCTCCAGCAGGTTCCTCCCAATCAGGTTATTCTGGGAATTAGTTTGTTCCTGACTTTCTTTATTATGTGGCCTACATTTGAGCAGATTTATCAGAATTCTTTCAGACCAATGTCTCAGGGTGCTATTAATGTAGAGCAGGCTTACCGGGAAGCGGAAGGGCCGCTGCGGCTTTTTATGTTTCGTCAAATGCAAAACACATCCGGCAGAGAAAACATACAACTCTTTATGGCCATGCGCGGGTTGAACCGTCCACAGTCTCCTGCGGATGTACCTACCTATGTACTTATTCCTGCTTTCATACTAAGTGAATTAACCAAGGCTTTCTGGATAGGGATATATCTTTTTATTCCTTTTATTGTAATTGATATGGTGGTGGCAAGCGCCCTTATGTCCATGGGCATGATCATGCTGCCGCCTGTAATGATCTCCATGCCATTTAAATTAATACTTTTTATTTTGGTAGATGGCTGGAAGCTGCTGACGGATCAGTTAGTCCGTTCGTTTGTGTAAGGAGTTAAGAAGTGACGCTGGGTCAGGCAACATCGCTGCTTCGTGAAGGTATCTTGCAGGTACTCTTTATGGCTTCTCCTCTTTTAATTACCGCAATGGTGGTTGGTCTTGTAATAGCCATACTGCAGGCAACCACATCCATTCAGGAACAGACGCTAACCTTTGTTCCAAAAGTAATTGCAATACTTTTGATTTTGGGTTTTCTGGGAGGCTGGATGTTTACATCGTTGGCAGACTTTACTGTTCGGGTGTTCAGTATGATTCCAGAGGTAGTTCGGTAAAATGATTGGGGAAATACTCAATGCTGCGCCTTTGTTCCTCCTTCTGGCTGTCAGAGCACTTGCGTTAATAGAAACAGCTCCTCTGCTTTCGGCTGAATCCAATCCGCAGGTTGCCCGCGTAGCTCTTGCTGGCTTTGCCGCTTATGCGGTGTTTCCTTCAACTCAGGCAATCAATGCTCAGGGTGTGGAATTATTTTCGTTTGGTTTTTTGCTCATGCTTGCAGGAGAGGCAATTATCGGGATCATCATGGGATTTTTTATTACGATGATCTTTGCAGCTTTTTCTACTGCCGGTCAGTTTTTCTCCCTTCCCATGGGCTTTAGTGCGGCCGAAGTAATGGATCCTCTTTCGCAGACAGAAAATCCCCTTATGGGTCAATACCTGAATCTCGTTGCCATGATGGTATTTCTTTCCATGAACGGTTTTCGTGAACTTTTCCTTGGCGGCTTTTGGCGTTCAGTCCAATCTATTAATATTACTTCGCTGGCTGCCGGGCGGGAAGCAACAATAAACATGTTTCTTAATGGCTTGTCCCGGCTTTTTCTTGACGCCATGGTAATTTCTCTTCCCCTGCTGGGAACTCTCTTTCTTTGTTCACTGTCTACAGGGCTTATTTCAAAAGCGGCTCCGCAGGTTAACATACTTACAGAAGGATTTCCCATTGCCATTACCGTTGCCTTTATGTTGATCCTTGCCACTATGCCATTTATGGTTCAAGCCTTTGGCCGTGTAATCGATGCAGGCTTTGAAACGCTGCAAAATCTTTATATTGAGATTGGCCAGCGTGTTATGGGAGGCACAATTTGATAAGCCTCTATGCCTCTATTTACAATAAACCCATAATCGATCTTCAATGGTTTGCAGCGGAGGATGAAGGCCGTACCGAAGATCCTACCGAACATAAAATACGCAAGGCGCGGGAAGAAGGGCGTGTTGCAAAAAGCCAGGAACTTATTGCCGCTTTGGGGCTGCTCTTTCCGGCAATGACAATTCTGTTTTTGGCAAAATACATCTTGCGAACTTGTGTAGAAATGCTTCGGTTTTTCTTTACAAGGATTAACGACTTCAGCGTAACCGATGGGGTTGCCGCCGGGGTGTTTTTTCAATACTTTGCCAAGCTTGTACTGCCTATTGTTCTTTCGGCCATGGTAGCGGCGATTTTTTCCAATATGGTTCAGGTCGGTTTTCTCTTTACAACCAAACCTTTGGTACCGGATTTTTCCAAAGTTGTTCCGCGTTTTGGGCGTTATTTTCAGCGGACTTTATTTTCCATGGAAGGGGTTTTTAACTTTTTTAAGTCCATTGTTAAAATGATAATAATAGGTACTGTTGCTTTTGTATTGATCAGGACCAATATTGATAAGCTGGCAAACCTTCAGACTGCAGGGCTTTGGAATGGATTTACCAGGGTGGCATCTTTGGCGGCGCAGCTTTTAATTATTTGTGCAATACTCCTTCTTTTTCTTTCCATACCGGATATAATTTTTCAGAGATGGCAATTTAAAGAATCACTCAAGATGACCAGACAAGAGGTAAAAGAAGAACGGAAGATGTATGAAGGCGATCCGATGGTCAGGGGCCGGATTCAGCGGCGAATGAGGGAGTTCATGAGCCAGAATATGCCGGTAAATGTTGCCAAAGCAGATGTTGTGATCACCAACCCTACTCACTTTGCCGCAGCTCTGGAATATAATGAAACGACAATGGTCGCCCCGATCCTGACAGCTAAAGGGGCCGATGAAATGGCTTTTCGTATTCGGAATATAGCCAAGGAAAACGAAGTTCCCCTGATAGAAAACAAACCTCTGGCCAGAGCTCTTTATGCGGAAGTTGAAGTAGGTCAGGCTGTGCCGGTGATTTACTGGGAAGCAATAGCACAGATTCTGGCCAGGATTAGAATGCTCGAAGAAGAACGCCGGCATGTTGATGGCGTGGGGGCTTAGGGTATGAGGACTTATTATGGCAGACGGTAGAACGCCGCGGGGCCCAATGAGTTTTTTCGGAAACTCCACCGATTTTGCCATTGCCGCTGCAGTAGTTGCCATTGTAATGGCGCTGGTCATTCCCCTGCCCACGGCGCTGCTTGATGCGTTGATGGCGTTTAATTTGATCCTTGCACTCCTGATCCTTCTTATCGTACTGTATACCAGAAAAGCCACTGATTTTTCTTCGTTTCCTACGGTACTTCTGGTGTCTACGGTTTTCGGACTTACCGTTAATGTTTCTTCTACACGGCTGATATTAACCCAGGGAGCCAGGTTTGATGGAAGAATGATCAAGGCCTTTTCTTCCTTTGTTGTTGGTTCCAGCGGAACCGAGGGCCTGGTGGTTGGGTTTGTTATTTTTATAGTGATCATTGCAGTACAGGCTGTGGTCATAACAAAAGGCGCCACACGTATTGCGGAAGTGGCAGCGCGTTTTACCCTGGATGCATTGCCGGGCAAACAAATGGCCATCGAAGCGGAATACAATTCCGGGGCAATTACCGAAGAAGAATCAATTGCCAGAAAAAATGATCTTCAGCGGGAAGTGGATTTTTACGGCGCAATGGACGGCGCCAGTAAATTTATTTCCGGAAATGTTAAGGTTGGCATCCTTATCACTGTAGTTAATATTCTGGGCGGAATTATTATTGGTACGGTGATTCATAGCGAACCTGTCAGCGCCGCATTGGGTACCTATGTTTCTTTTTCTATCGGTGATGGTCTTCTTTCCCAGCTTCCGGCTCTCCTGGTGTCTACCGCTACGGGCATTATTGTTACCCGGTCGGTTTCGGACGGTACTTTTGGCGAGGATGTAACCAAGGAATTTTCCCGGGATGCCCGTATTTACGGAATCGGCGCCGTGGTACTTTTGGTTTTTTCGATGATTCCGGGTTTTCCCTGGTATGTACTTATTCCCATGGCTATATTGCTGGGAATCATTGCATTTCGTCTTTCCAGAAAAAAGAGACAGGATTTTGAGTCGGCCGTAACTAAGGCATCGGATGCTGCCAAACCCCGTGAAGAAACGGCGGAAATGTCCCCGGTGGTGCCATTGGATCCGTTGTCGCTGGAATTAGGTTACGGCCTTATTCCCCTTGTAGACCGGGGCAAGGGAGCGGAACTCCTTGAACGTGTGCAGCGTGTACGCAGAGAATCAGCGCTGGATTTGGGGTTAGTGATTCCACGTATCAGAATAATCGACAATATGCGGCTTGAGCCCAGTGAATACTGTCTGAAAATAAAAGGTGTAGATGTAGGCCGGGGCAAAATACGCATGGAACATTTTCTCTGTATCAATCCCGGGGGCGTCAAGGAAGAACTGCCCGGTGAAAAAACACGGGATCCGGCTTTTGGATTACCCGCCCTATGGGTCAGTGCCGACAAACGTGAAGAAGCTGAACGGGCGGGTTATACGGTTGTTGATCCGCCGTCGATTATTGCAACACACTTAACTGAAATTATAAAGCATCATGCATCGGAAATTCTGGGGCGGCAGGAAACACAGGCAATACTTGATGCGCTCAAAAAAGATTATCCGGCGGTGGTTGAAGATGCCCTTAAGAGCCTTACTCTGGGACAAATACAAAAGGTGATCCAGAATCTGTTAAAGGAACAGGTTTCGATACGGAACATGACTGCCATTCTGGAAGCTTTGGCAGATTACGGACCTGTTACCAAAGATGCACAGCTCCTTACCGAAAAAGCACGGCAATCCTTGTCGCGGCAACTTTGTCTTCAATATGCGGATACGGAAAAAATATTGCGGGTACTCACCATTGAGCCGGTTTTGGAGCAAAAGATTATCGATAGCAGGGTGGAAACCGCTTCCGGTGTTATTTCCGCCCTTGACCCTCCGGTTCACAACGGCTGGATTAAAGCGCTGACCAGAGCCATTACTGCTGTACAGGAACAGGGATGGCTTCCGGTAACACTCTGTTCCGAAGCAGCGCGTTTTCTGGTTAAATCCTCTACATCCAGGGAACTACCCGAATTGGTGGTGCTTTCGGTACCGGAAATTGTCAACGAGATTAACGTAGAAGCGGTGGGTGAAATCAGAATAGAAAGTGAGGTAAATAAATAAAAATGCCCCATTTTGTTGTCCAGGCCAGAACCCACAATGAATGTATTGACAGGATTATTGCCAAGTATGGAAAAGATGCCAAGGTGTTACTGGAAAGAACCGTACAGAAAGGTGGTCTGTTTGGTCTGGGGAGTCATGAAGAAATTGAGATGACAGGAATTTACGGCGATCGCCCGGCCGGACCGGATGGTTTGGAAACCGCCAAGCGTCAGGTGCTGGAAGCAGCAGGTAAAGCAATGCCTGTAAATTCTGCCTCCGGCCACCTGGAAACGGCCGGACAACAGAACCGAACTTCCCCTGCGAACGCTTCTGTACAGACGGTATTGACAGAAATTGCCAATTTAAGCGGGGTAGTCCGCAATCTGAATGAAAAGTTTAATGAGTCGATTTCAAGCGCCGCTGTTAAAAATTCAGCAAGACCGGAAAACAGTAATCATCCTTCCATACAAAAACTGGAAGAAGATCTTTTTAATAATGAGTTTTCTTCTTCGTTTGTAAAAACAATAGTTGCTCGGGCCCGAAGGGAATTTCCCCTGACTGAACTGGATGATTATGAAGAAGTACAGAAACGGGTAATACAATGGATTGGGGAAAAGATCACTATCTACAAGGAACCAGAGCTGCTTGTTCAGGGAAAAAAGAAACCACGGGTGATAGTCCTGCTGGGACCTCCGGGGGTAGGTAAAACTACTACCCTGGTAAAGCTTGCGACGCTATACGGAGATTTGGGAGGAGAACAGGATGGCCTGCTTGACTGGCGTAAAAAGGTCAGGATAATCACTCTGGACAGGTATCGAATTGGGGCGGAATATCAACTGGCAACATACGGAGAATGGATGAATATTCCGATTAACGTAGTAGAAGATCATGACGGATTAAAGAAGGTATTGGCGCTATACCGGCAGGAAGTCGATTTTATTTTAATAGATACCATAGGCAGAAGTCCGCGAAATTATGTGGAACTTGGAGAAATGAAAAACATATTGGATGCGTGTCCTGCCAAGACAGAATTTCATCTTTGTATTCAGGCATCCACAAAAGTCGGAGATCTTCGGGATATTTTTAAGCAATTTGAACCTTTTAAATATAAATCGGTAATAGTTACCAAACTGGACGAAACCGACAAGGCCGGAAATGTGATTAGCGTTCTGGTGGAAGAAAACAAGTGTATTTCCTTTTTTGCCACAGGCCAGAATGTCCCTAAAGATATAGAAGAGGCTACGGTTATACGTTTATTAATTAATCTGGAAGGTTTTGCTGTTGATCGGCATTCCCTTGTAGATCATTTTAAAGATGCGATCAGCTGAGTAAACTGAATGTATTCTTAAAGAGGAGTGAAGAGTGGAAGACCAGGCAGAGAAACTGCGTGAGATGATGAGGAACAAAAACAACGGCTCTGGAGAATCTCTCAAAACAAAGGAAGCAAAAAAAACCCGTATTATTACCGTTACTTCCGGAAAGGGTGGAGTAGGTAAAACCAATGTGTCGATTAATCTTGCTTTGGCTTATGCCCGGACAGGACGTAAAGTTATTGTAATGGATGCAGACCTGGGGCTGGCAAATGTGAATGTCATGCTGAACATGATCCCCAAGTTTAATCTTTACCATGTGATACGCAAGCAAAAAACGATGAAGGAAATTATGGTTGAAACCGAATATGGTATTTCTATTGTTGCCGGAGCTTCCGGGTTTTCAAAAATAGCCAACCTTAACGAAGCAGAACGGCAGTATTTTATTGAGGAGCTTGGTACACTTTCATCGGCGGATATTGTAATTATCGATACTTCCGCGGGAGTTTCCAGTAATGTACTGGATTTTGTTGCTGCTGCGGATGATTCTGTGATAATTACAACTCCTGAGCCGACGGCAATTACCGATGCTTACGGAATTATTAAAATAATAGCTACGGAAATTAATAGCCTTAGCATGGGTTTAAAATTGGTTGTAAACCGGGTTAAAAACGCTGCTGAAGCAGGTAAAATAGCAGATCGGATGATCAATATTACCAGTCAGTTTCTTAACCTTAAGCTGGAATACCTTGGGTTTATCTACGATGATACTGCAGTAACCCAGGCGGTATTAAAACAGCGTCCGTTTATGGTAGTTGACCCAAAGTGTAAAGCGTCCCAATGCGTACAGCACATTGTAGGCCGTATGGATAAAATCGAAGTTCAGGATAGCGGAGGCTTTGGGAAACTGTTTAAACGGATGTTCAGGGGAGACGATTAGACTTTGTTTAATTTTAAAATAAGCGGTATTGCCGCAGGAGCTGCTTTTGTCCTTTCCCTTGTGATTGGTCTTTTCAGCGGATCCGGATTTTTGATACCCCTTCTGAGGGCATTGATTTTTGCAATCATATTTTTTGCTCTTTCCTGTTTAGTCTTTTGGCTTTTGGCTCAGTTTATACCGGATTTGCTTAGCAGTCCCGAAGACGATCTTGGGTTTCCGGTTTCCGGTTCCCGGGTGGATATTAGCGTTGATGGGCCTGTTTCAGGAGCTTTTCCTACAGATAATTCCGAATCGGTTGATGATATAGCCGGAAGACCCGCGACTTTGCAAAAGACCGCTTCTTTACCACTGGATCAGGAGGGAAATACAGTATATGATGGGGAAGTAGTAGGCGATTTGGAAGCCGTCGGTGACGGGGAATCAGAAATCGGTTCCGGTTCGGGAATGTTTGGAAGAGCCGGCTCTACGGAAACAATTCCTGAACTGGGTGGGGAGTCTGAGAATATACCGGGGAGTGCTGCTGACGTGGAAAATACAGGCGATATTGGTTTTGACAGTTCCGGGCCAAGGCGGCCCAGATCTTCTTCCAAAAAGCCTGATATGGCGGGGGATTTTAACCCCAAAGAACTAGCTCAGGCCATACAGACAGTGTTAAAAAGAGACGAAAAAGGATAGCCTATGGGGAAGACTTTCTGGGGTTCCAATAAATCCCGTGAGCCTGACATTGAAGACAAAACAGAAGAAGAACTCTGGATACAGTACCGAAAGAAAAGAGATCTCAAAATTCGGGAAGCTTTTATTAAACAATACGCTCCTTTGGTAAAATATGTAGCCGGTAAAGTGGCAGTTGGGATGCCGCATAATGTTGAATTTGATGATTTGGTTGGGTTCGGAGTATTCGGCCTTTTGGACGCCATTGATAAATTCGATCCGGATAAAAATGTAAAATTTAAAACCTATGCCGTTACCAGGATTAGGGGAGCAATTTTTGACGAACTCCGTTCCATAGACTGGGTTCCCCGATCTGTACGGCAAAAGACAAGAGAGGTAGAAGAAGCCATTGGCGCACTGGAAGCCCAGCTTGGCAGAACGGCCACAGATCAGGAAATAGCCCAGTCCATGGGTATGGACGAGAATGAATACCAGAAAGTAATGCAGCGTATTTCCAGCACATCTATTCTCTCCTTAAATGACATGTGGTTTTCCGGAGACGACAATGACAAGGTGTCTATTGGCGACGGTATAGAATCTCCCTCAAGCCTTAATCCCGATGTAATTGTAGAAAAAGAAGAGATACGCAGGGTAATTGTCAGTGCAATAAACGATCTTCCGGAAAAAGAAAAAAAGATACTGGTTCTTTACTATTATGAAGACTTAACCCTTAAGGAGATAGGGCAGGTTTTGGAAGTAACAGAATCCCGGGTTTCTCAGCTTCATACCAAGGCCATATTACGGCTTCGTTCCAGGCTTACCAATGTACGAAAAGGCATAGTGTAAGATTTGTTTCTGTAAAGTAAAATGCCGATAATTGTACAAGAGGTTTAGATCAATGGTAGATTTTGTCCAGCTCCAACATGCAATGAAAGAGCGTTTGGAGCGGGATAGAGCAATAAATATCATCGAAGTGGAAGGCGCCACTCTGGAAGAAACGGTGGCGGAAGCGGCAGCGCTTCTTGATATGCCGGTTCGTCATATTGAATATGAAATAGAAGTAAAAGGGTCTGCAGGTTTCCTTGGTACCGGGGTAAAAAAATGGAAAATTAAGGCTTATCAGCGGGTTACGGCCAAAACCATAGAAGAAGAAAAAGAAGCTGCAGACGAAGAAGCAGAAGAAGCAGCCAAAGTAATACTGGACAAGGATGGAGAAGCTTATGTGCAGCTTCTCTACGACGGCGCTTACTTAAAGGTGATTCCTCCTGTAGGCAGAGGCCAGAAAGTACGTCCTTCTTTTGTTAATCAGGTTATTTCCGACCGTTTTGTTACTGAATGCGATATGCAGTTGGTTGAACAAATCATTAAAGATGAAGCATCGATGTATGTACGGATTGGCAGCTTTCAACACAACCTTGCCAACGATACTATGGCTACGGTGGATGTTACCGCCGATGAGATGAAGGCAACTATTACTGTAACCCCCCCGGGAATGGGCGGGCGTGATATTACCCAAGAATCTTATCTTGGCCTTTTACGCAGTAGTAAGGTTGTTTTTGGTATTGACGAAGAGGAACTTACCAGATTTACCGACAATCCCAGTTTCAGGGAGCCTTTTCAGATAGCAACAGGAATACGTCCTGCCGACGGTAAAGACGCCTATATTCAATATAACTTTGAAACAGATCAAACTAAAATCAGGTTACGGGAAAGTTCCAGCGGCCGGGTTGATTTTAAAGATCTGAACATTATTCAAAACGTAGTAGAAGGACAGCCGCTGGCATTAAAGATACCTGCAGAAGAAGGAATCGCCGGTAAAACAGTAACCGGTAAGACAATCCCCGCTAAAAACGGTAAAGACATAGTACTTCCCCTCGGAAAAAATGTTCATGTGGCAGATGACGGCGTTACAATCATTTCCGACATGAATGGACAGGTTATTCTTGCAGGAGGGAAAATAAATGTAGAACCGGTCTATGCGGTTCAGGGTAATGTAAATATAAAAACCGGTAACATTATTTTCCTGGGCAATGTGAATGTCAGCGGCAGTGTAGAAGACGGCTATTCTGTAAAGGCAGCAGGCAATATTGAAGTACATGGTACTGTAGAAAAAGCGGAATTGGATGCCGAGGGAGATATTATTGTTTCTCAGGGAATTACCGGACGAAAGAGTGATGGGATGATCCGTGCAGGTCGTTCTATTTGGGCCAGGTTTATTGAAAACTCCCGTGTAGAAGCGGGGAATTTGGTTGTTGTTGCGGACGGTATTATTAATTCACAGGTTGATGCATTCAAGAGCATTATTTGTAATGGTAAAAGGGCTTCCATTGTAGGCGGCCGTCTGCGGGCAACCGAAGAAATCAATGCAAAAAGCATAGGAAGCCCAACCAGTGGTACCGAAACAATTTGCGAGGTTGGTTTTGATCCCAAAAGCAAAGAAAGATTGGAAAACCTAAAAGGTCAAAAAGAAGACCAGGATAAACAGCTTGAAGAAGTTCAACTTAATATAAATACATTAATAAATATTAAAAAACAGCGGAAAAGTCTTCCGGAAGATAAAGAAGTGTATCTTAATGAACTTATGGACAGGCGTCAGCAATTAACTGATGATTTGGCGGGGATAAAAGCAGAAATAGAAAAAATACAGGCTTTTTTGAATTCGCTGAAAGCCCGGGGCAAAGTTTCTGCTTCCTCTAAAGTTTACCCGGGAACAAAGATTATTATCAGGGAATCCAGAGAAGATGTACGTAATGAATACCGTGCAGTTACCTTTATTCAAGAAGATGGCCTTGTACGTGTAACCAAATACGAAGAGCCCGACGAAGAATCACAGAAGGGACCCGATGGCTATATCACCACTTGATCTTCAAACGCTCTTTACCCAGGCAGACAAGGTTGGCAAACAGAATATGGCCCAGAGGGAGGGCGCCGCTTTACTGCAATCTATTCAACATGTCAGAATTCAACAGCAAACTGATGAAAAAATCCGTTCTGTAAACGAAGCTCAAAACACGGGTGACGGTTCAGAAGCAATAGACGACAAAAATGGAGGAAGAGCAGGACAGGAAAGTCCTCAGGGAGAACATACAGAAACCAAAAATGAAAATGAAGAAGATGAAGGAATAATTCGGGATCCAGCGCTTGGAAAGAACGTAGATTTTTCTTTTTAAAAGAAGTTAACCCCCAATTTAGTTACTCCAAGTTCTTAAGAAAACTCTGTAAGAATTCCAGTGGTTTAATTTCCTTGTTTAAAATTTGATATAGCCCTGTTGAGATGGGCATCTTAAGTTTGAATTTTTCTGCAAGTATTTTTATGTATTTTGCAGCTGCCGCTCCTTCGGGAAGATAACCTACTTCTCCGATACGGGAAAGCAAATCATCCAAATCCTTAAAAGGTTCCAAAATATTTTTTTCGACAATCTCCCGGCCAAAACGCCGGTTTCTGCCAAAGATCGAACGGCAGGTTACATCCAAATCTCCCACTCCGGAAATGGAAGAAAAGGTTTCACGGTGGGTGGATCCCATAGCCGTACCCAGAATCAGTATCTCGTTGAGTCCTGCTGCAAGAAGCAGCGATTCGGTGTTGTCCCCGAACATTTCTTCTTTATCGTATGATCCTGTTTTTATGGCGTCCATAATCCCAAAGGCGATAGCAATTACATTCTTTGTTGCTGCCGCAACCTGAACACCGCGGACATCAAGCGATGCAAAGACCAACAGACGGCGGCTTTTTAAGAGGTACCTGAAACGAATGGCATTTTTGGGGTTTTGGCTGGCCGAGATAAGGCCGGTTATTTTGCCGCGGGCAACTTCTTCTGCATGGCTGGGACCGGTAATATATACCAGAGATTTCCGGTAAAAACCGGGCAGATAATCTTCCAGAGTATCCAAAATCAATGCAGGGCCGCTTGATGTTTCCAGGAAACCTTTTGTAATTACTGCTATTGCAGTATGGCCTTCCCTTATTGAATACACCGTTAAGAGTTGCTTTACGGTGTTTAATAAAAAAAGAGACGGTACCGCCAGAATTAGAAATTCTCTGTCTGATACTGTTTCATTCATACTGGTAAGCGCCTTTAGAGTCTCTGGTAATGTAATTCCCGGTAAAAAACGATTGTTTGTATGCTGCCGGTTTATCTCATCAGCGGTTTCTTTTTCATGACACCAAATGGAAACTTCATGACCTTTTTCGGCAATGACTTTGGCTACAGTGGTTCCCCATGCCCCTGCGCCCAGAACAGCAACTGTGGATAGCATATTGTCAGTATAGCGCAGCGCCGGATTGTATAAAAGCCTTAACCACCTACCAGAAGACGGCCAATATTGGCAAGTTCCGGCATTTTAACATGAAGGGGCATATGTCCTTTTGCATTGGCTTTATCGAGATCTACAAGTTTTACGAATAATTCGTTTACCAAGTCGGCAAAAACCTGCAGGTTTGAGGCAAAGTTATTTACAGCCATTTCCCTAAGCACCCTGTCCATTGAAGAAGGGTCCGAACGGCTCACTCGGCTGCGTATGGTTGGCAGTTCCCGCCTTACTACCGATACAAAATGTGCGGCAGCTACGATTTCACGGTACAGTTCATCCAGATGAATTGCCTGGGTTGGAGGTTTTTCGGTAAGGTCTTCCATCAGGTCCCAAGATTGATTGTCAAAGGGAAGTTGAAGCAAAGTAGGCCTGATAAAGCGGTTGGAAATATTGCTCCTGTAATGTTCACCAATACGTTCAATAAGCCTGATTATGGAAGCGTCCGAGACTTGCATTATAACTATTATAGACTAAAATGAGAGTTTTACAAGCACTATTTATGTAAATAATACCACAATTTATCGGACTGAACGTATCAATTTCTCCATATCGGCGGGGGAAGGAACACCCATTCAGATAGGAAACCAGGTAATTGGGGTTTATGTTTATACAGATTTACATATATTATATAAGAAATGATAAACGGTTTTTTTATTGGTTTTGCCGTCGCCATATTATTATGGTTTCTGGCCTTTTTATACCTTAAAGCTTTTGTCCGCAATCGAACCAGTCCGGATTATATCCTGAATGAACTTCAGAAAGAAGTTGATCTGTTGGCGGCGGACATTGATGAAAAGACAGACCAGAGCTTGCAATTATTGGAAGAAAAGATAAACTCGTTACGGGAAATATGCAATGAAGCTGAACGGCGAATTGCTGTATACAACCGTGAACTAGACAATCGTAACAATGAAAGCCTGACTCTGGCAGTACTGAACAAAAAGCCGCTTGTAGAAAGGCTTGAAGTTCAGGTTCCAAAAGGTTCTGGCGTTTCAGCCGGCAGTACTGCGAAGACTGCAGAAGCAGCCTACAGAATTGAAACCAGAAAACCTCACAGAAGGCGGCCCTCTTTGGAACCTGATACGGCGGTTCCTGCTCAATCCTATGCAACTGAACCAACCCCGCCTGTGCAGGCGACAGCAGAACAAATACCGGTTACTCTATCAGGGCAGGAACAGGCATTACCGCCCAATATTACCAAGTCCCGGGAACCTTTGGCATTTAAACCTCGCCATGTAAATGAAAGAATTGCTGAACTTCAAAAAGCAGGTTTTGCCCCGGATATTATTGCCAAAAAGCTAGGAATAAGTTTCAGCGAGGTACAGTTGTATTTTAATTTTATTGGAAAGTCAGAGTGAACAGAAAATAGCACATGAGAAAATTTGTTATCAATTTGGCAGCTTGACATTATTAATAAAAAATGATACATCTAAAATATCATGCCACCTTAGCTCAGTTGGTAGAGCAGCAGACTGAAAATCTGCGTGTCTGGAGTTCAATTCTCCGAGGTGGCATTAACTAATTCTTTATGTTATAAGGAATTAGCGTCGGACTACCCTTTTAA
>Ga0082212_10007887_pt1 | contig 14002 bp, 9 predicted proteins | sample TergutNt197P3_FD_71548 | JGI IMG/M metagenome (GOLD analysis project Ga0082212, IMG submission 71548) | Neocapritermes taracua P3 segment gut microbial communities from Petit-Saut dam, French Guiana - Nt197 P3 | ecosystem: Host-associated > Arthropoda: Insects > Digestive system > Gut ... | reverse complement strand
AATACGGGAGCCGAATCCCCTATGTATTTATACTTTGGTATTATCTACCGTAACCTCTCCGGGTACTTAACCAGTATTAAAAGCGTCAAATCAATGACGTTCGGCGCAATCCCGCGAAAGTATAAAGCGATGCAAAGATAACAAAAATAGTTGAACATAAAATAAATGACACAAAAAACACAACATATTCAAAACAAGTGATTGAAATTGTTGATTTTATCTTTTTCAATCCGGGAAAGGATAATGCTGATATTAATTCATAAATGCACAACTGGTCAAATATGTCAAATATTACAACAATCTGTTGATAACGAATAGGTTGACTATTACTAATATTACTGGATTATGAGTGATTGCGGGTATTCAATTTTTATCACTAAGTAAAAAAAAAAAGGCACAAAGAACACCATAAAACTGTGTCCTTTGTGCCAAATCTCTGCGTTCCAATATGGTTATATAATTTACGATTTTAGATTTTAGATTTACGATTTATAACTGTTTGATTATTATCTTATCGACTGCATGTGGCGCGACAGCTCTGCTGCATTTGCAGCGCCGCGTACACCCGCTCTCGCAAAACTTTCGGCCGCCTGGTCCCTGTTGCCCTGCAACCACTGCAAATATCCGAGGTTGTTCCAGTAAGCCGCATCGCGATCTTTTACACGAGACAAATAGTCGGCGGCAATGTTTGTACTGCCGCGCTCTATTGCGCTGGCCGCAGCATTAAGATTGGCTACGTCGCTCTCGGGGAAGATACGGGCGGCTATCTCAAATACTTCGTTAAACGAGTCGCTACCTGCCGAATATGTGTTGGCGATAAGGAACATTTCGTTGAGCGAAAGATTGCTCGGACGACTGCGCAATACTTCTTTTCCTTTTTCTATAGTAAACGGTACTACGGTGTAGTTAAGTTCATAGTCGGAACGGCGAAGCTTGGGATATATGTCGTTGAGTATTTGTCTGTAAGGTACTCCTCCCGCAAGAGCTTTCAATCTGTTTTCGCGCACGTCGAAATCGTCGCCGCCATTGATAATATCCAGCACACGCTGCTTTTCGGGCAACATATATGCTTCGTTTACCAGTGTGGCCAGGGTTGTCCAGTCTTCGCCGGCGCCTACTACTCTAAATAACCTGTCGTCAAGATCGTAACGGAACCTGACATACTCTTTAAGTGCAAACGCACGGTTTTGCGAAAGGGTAAGATTGCTCGCGTAAGTGCCTTCGGGCGAAGCATGGCCTGTGATGACTATGCCGGTTATGGTGGCGTCGGGGTCGTCGAAAACTTGCTGCAAGTCGTTCTGTATACGCTTAAGCTCGGCTGCGTTACCCCTGAATGCAGGCAGTATCTCGGAACGCCCGGTTACAAATTCTAAATAAGCATGGCCTAACTCGTAGCGAGTTTTCACCGTTTCTACTTCGGGGGTGGTGAAGATAACGGAGAATTTGGGCTCGTACAAAGTCGGCGGTACAACTACAGGCGGCGGTGGCGGCGGAGCAACGTAAACTACAGGCGCAGGCCTGCCTCCTATGCCATATATTAACGAAAGACCAACTTTGGTAGGGCCTACATAGTGCTTGGTTTCGGAAGCAAGTAACTCTCCGCAGCGGCCGCAGTCGAACTTGTCGTATTCAAGGTAGGCGTACCCTACCCCAACGGTGGCTTCAAGTGCCCAGCGATGGTTGAAATTCCAGCGATAACCGTAGCTTACGCCAACGCCGGCTAACCAGCCTTCGAAACGGTGGGTGTTCATATATTCCGAAAAAGGAGGTTTTGGGAGATTGCTTATATTGTAATAGGCATAGTGTCCGTGTAAACCGAAAAAATGTCCGTCGAATGTCTCGCGGGGCCACCAGCGAAATTCGGGCTGAACCAAAATATGTTTCCACTTTTTGTCGTTGGAAAATGTCCACGGGTTGAAATTCACGGGGATATCAAGCGATGTGTGCCACCCTGTGCGGAATTCCAAACCCAGGTTAAACGTTGCTGTGGCATCGTACAGCAAATTGGTTTTGATTCCCATAAAAGGAAGTGTCGTATTGTCTTCGAATTGTTCAGGATACTGATACCGGTAGTTGTTGTATTGTGCCTTAACAGCAAAAGAAGGCAGCAATACCGACATTAAGAGTAGTCTAAAGGTAAGTTTCATAGGCCTTATTAAGTTTAATTATAAGCTTAAACAATACAAATATAAAAACTTCTTATTCGTAAAAACAATACGAAAAATCGACTTTGCATGCTTTTTATGCAAATATTTGATTTTATTATACAAATTTTTAACTTTATTTTACTAAGATATGGCAGTTACTCTCGTCTGAAGCTTAACAGAAAAACACCATAATATGCATATATTAAGGGATATAGCCGCCAAATAAAGGGTGTAATATTTTTATATGTGAATAATAAGTTAAATTTTATGACATGAATATAAAATATTAAAATTTAGCAAATTTAGCAGAAGTTAATATAAATATTTGATTGTCAGTTTGTTATAGCTAATCGTTATTTTGTATGTTTGTGATTATCAATTAAATAATTTTTAAAGATGCGTAGAGGAATAATTGAGAATTAAGAATTAAAAATTAAGAATTAAGAGAGAGAATTGATAATTGAAAATTGAAAAACGGTTCGTCATTGCGAGACCCGCAGGGGCAAAGCAATCCAGAGAAAAACATAGATTGCTTCGGGCTACCGCCCTCGCAATGACGGGAAAATTGAGAATGATTAACAATTAAGAATTAAAAATTAGTATCTTTGTAGAAAATTAAGCATACAAAGAATGTATATTGACAGTTACAAGAGTGCTTTGTCGCAATTATGCGCTCAGAATAAAGTGAGGTCGCTGTATGTGTTCGGCTCTGTATTGACAAGTCGTTTCAACAATGATAGCGATATTGACTTGATTGTTGATATTGACTCCACAAATCCATTGGAATACGCCGATTGTTACTTCAATCTGAAATTTGCATTGCAGGACTTGTTCCATCGCTCTGTTGATTTACTTGAAAATAAAGCCATAAGAAACAACTATCTACGCCAGGAAATTGATAATTCCAAACAATTGATTTATGCCGGAAAATAATGACATCAAAATATATCTGTCAGATATTGAGAGATCTATCGGCGAAATATTTGATTTTCTGCCTGAAAAACGAACTTTTGAGGAGTTTCAAAAAGACCTGAAAACCCGTAAGGCAGTGGAGCGTAATATTGAAATCATTGGCGAAGCAATGAATAGAATTCTGAACATTGACCCGCAATTTCCTATTGATGCTTCCCGTAAAATTGTCGATACAAGAAATCGTATTATACATGGTTATGACAGTGTTTCCGAAGACGTTTTGTGGTTGATTATTGTCAATTATTTGCCCAACCTCGAAAAGCAGGTAAGAGAATTGTTAAATAACACATAGTGCATCGATATTTTTTACTCTTGTAACTGAATGAATGAGAATGGTAAACGGTAAAAGGTAAACCTTAGCCGTTTACCATTTACCGTTTACCGGAAAGAATTAGGAATTATTCAGTTATTCAATTATTCCGCTATTCCGTTATTCAACTACTGAGCAACGCAGCGCACAGTAAAGGCTTCTACGTTGTTACGGGGATTCATATTAAGAATAGTACCACTGTAAAATACACTCGTATGCCAAGTATTTGTGCCTATCAGATCGCTCATTACAAAGAACCCTAAGCCTCCTTGAAAGGTGATAGTGCCGGCTGTGCTGCGATAACCTACCGCAGGCATAAATGGAATGGGATTAAGACCGCCGTCTCTGACAGGAAATTCGGCGCCAACAACGCCTAAAGCGGGATGACCGGGCATATTCTCGTTCCACCACCAAGGACCGTATGGATTGATGGGACCATGCTGATTGTTGTTAATAAGACCTGAGAACATTTCACTATCGGCAACAGTAGGCATACGCCACATACCGTTGTCAACGTCGGCAAGGGTAAGTGAACCGACAGGCGTACTTGCTATATAACTCAAATTCATTCCTACCAAGCGACATGGGTCGCCTCTACCGGCTTTAACATTGGCTACGGTATGGTAAGCGCTGTTTATGACAGTTCCATCGGGAGCCTTTGGAATATTAGATGGAATCGGATATACAGTACCTGTCGGCGACCAAGCCATGTCATCCTGAAAATGCCACGTATCTGTACTCGGTGTGAGGGGCGGGGTCATATCTTTAACCTTGCCGTGGTCGGAATAGATGCCCACTAAACTGCCTATGTAGAAGAGCAGCCCTCCATCGCGCGGATCGTAGGTAATCTCGTAACCGCCTGTTCCATCGTGTGAAGTGTCGTCCCAAGTGATGCGTGCGGTACTTCCTCCCGGCGGCGGCGGCGTTCCTATAATGGAAATATTGCCTGTAGCGCTGCCGCAAGCGTTTGTAACCACAACGCGGAACTGGTTGGCTCCCACATCGGTAATGATTATGTTACACTGGTCTGTCGTTTCGCCCGGTATGTTTACCCAGGCAGAACCGTTATAGCGCTGCCACTGGTATGTAAGAGGTTCTTCTACGTTGGAAGGAGATACTGACGAAGTAAGGAGTTCTATCGCGCCCAGATAGGGTTCTCCCGAACCGCTGCGGTTGACGGTAACACTCGCAGGAGCAATACATGATGACTCCACACAGCGGATATTATAGCCGTAAGTAGTAGCGAGCGAAAACAGAATGATATCCATTCTCGATACCGTCATCACCCGCGGACCTGTAATTCCCCTTGTACTTGACCAGTAATTCCCCTCTCTGCCCATATCGGCAAAATCGCCGGAGAATGATTGGCGCAAGCCTGAAGCGGGGAAGAAGAGGTGAGCGTAGGTAACCGGATTATACATCAATCGTCCGATATAAGCGGCGTACCTGTTTGCCGTGGATACGGCGGAGTTCGCCACATTGTTAGGACTGCTCACTATCTGCCGGCGATCGAAGAAACCATCGGCATAATAGCCCCATACGGAATTGGCGCTGCTCGGAGAATTTCCTCCATCTATCGGATTTATCCACAGCGACTGACGCATCTCGGAACCGACAACAAAGCCGGTGCTTGTAGCGGAAATCGTTCCATCGTTAGGTCGGCGGTAACCGGCGGGACAAGTTTCGTGGTTGGCAGCGAGCACATCCCAAAAATCGCTTCCTATGTTGCTGTCAAAAGTCCATGACGGCGAAAGAGCCGAAGTTGTATAGGGATCCCATGCATAACGGGCACGGTTATCGGTATCTGCTACGGTATTCTTCCACTGGAAGAAAGCGCCGGACTGTGAAGGATATTCGGTAAATACGCCAAGCGGACCGACATTATTGGCATTGCCCAACTGTACTCCATGTACGCCGGAGTTCCACGTTCCCGTTGTCGGCGCCGTTAAGTTGTAGGGCGAAAATTTCACAGCCTCAGGGCGTGGTTCCGGACTGCCCCATGGACCTCCAACTCCGTTGTCTTCCGGTCGCATCAAATAGTCGGCATCTTCGCCCTGCCGTATCCAGATGCGCTGCAGCACGGTGTTGTTTTTAGCGGCAAGCAGCACCACGGCATAGCGGTGTGCACCGGCGTCAATACTGTTTTTCAAACCTATACGGAAGTATATTTCCGAACCGGCTGTTGCGTGCATTATGCCGTCGATGTTAATTGCCGAGCCGCTCACATTGTGGGTATTGTCGAAACCGAAATCGTTGCCATTCATATCAGGTTCTACACCTGCAGTCCACAAGTTGTTGTCTTTCGATTTTAAGGTATCGAGCACAATCCAGTCGGCGCCGTCGAGCACATAAGCAGCCCAATCGCCGTCGATAGCGGTTAGTGTTCCTGTGGTCGGACGCACAATGCGTATAAGCCGTTCGCCTGTTTGATCCGATTTCCAGAATGCGCCAACCCACGGGGTAACAGGCATATTATCAATAACATCTATAGCAGTAGGAAGTTGCCTGACTATTATGGTTTTTCGCAAGTTACCGGCTGTAGCGACAAAACTCGCCTCGCGTATTAAGCCTGTGTTGTTTGCAGTGGTTGTGAGCGTTACAGGGGTTGATGTTCCTAAAACATTTGCAGCGCCGGTGTTCATCGGCGAAACCGTAAGCCAACTGCTGCCAATTGGTTCTATTGTCCACCCCTTATCATAGTCGGTAAATATACGCATTGGCTCGTTGCCGGCACTGGCTGAGAAAAAGATTATTTTCGAACGGTCAACAGCCAAGTGGTTGCTGCTGTTGAATACAATTTCATTTAAGCCATCTTCGGGTGTTGCCTCAAGTTCGGTTATAATGCCTTCGGCTTCGTTTTCTAATGCCAATTCCTTTGTGCTCCAGCCTGTATAGCCTATATCTTTTATTGTCAGCGTATATGAGTAGTTACGAAGGATATTTACATGTTCCAGCGAGTCTTGGTCGTTGGGCATACGGAATTCAAGTTTAAACCAGCGGTCGTTGTAAGTATTGCTGCCCATTTTTACATTGCCCCTCACTATAAGAGATGTTTTCCAACTTGCAGGCGCTTCGCCTGTAAATATCTCATATATACAATTTCCGTCGGTGTCAAAATCGGCGCTCGAATAACTTATGGCGTAGTTTATTCCTGCCGGCTGCTGAACATGAGGTCGTATAACATCGGAGTTGGGGTTATTAACGAAAGGAGTGAAAAGCGGATCCGGATTCAATGTAGTGTTCCACCTTCCGGGTGTTGCCACAATGGTCGATTTGGTATTGTATGGAAGAAGTAATATCTCGCTTACGGTGAAAGTGGTATCGGCAGTTGAAGGTATGCCTACAACAAGATTTAGCCGAGCCACGTCGCGCAAAAGCGATATGGGATTATTTGTATAATAGTCGTTGCTTGCAAGCGGTATGGTGAGGTCTTCGCGCCCCGACGACATTGCAAAAGGACGATAACCGGAGGAGCCGGGCTTGGCATTGTACTTGGCAATGTTGGGTGTAGTGTTGCTGACGGATATTGTGTAACTGATAGCCTCCTCAATCTCGCTTATAAACAAGTCGGTCATATTACTACCGTCGCCGATTACTGTACCGGCATCGAGGTCGTACTCAGCATCGATGAATTGTGCGGCATTTGCCATAATTAGCGTCTTGTATTCGCCTTTGGGAATTAACACGGTGAACTTTTTAAGGTTCTCATTGCCCGCAACCGTTACAATATCGGTGGGTGTATCAACGCGCACAAAGTCCACGTACTTGAGTGTTGCGGCGTCGAAGAGCAGTATTGTAATTTCGTCAATGCGGTTATCCTCAACGCCGCGGTCGGGTATGGCGCGTGTTGCCGAGTTAGGTGGTACCGAGATGTTTACCACGAAAGTAATGCGGTTGTTTCTGTCTTTTGGGCGGTTAGGTAAGTGATCCTTGAGGCACGAACTTAGTAGCGCCAATGCCAACACAGCAAAAAATTTTGGGATTATCCTCTTCATATCCTTTTATATTAATTTTTCAGTTCTTAGTTGTTAATCATTCAGTTATTTTATTATTCAGTTAATCATTCGCGGTACTAACTGCGTAACTGTAATGGTCTTGGTAATGTTGCCCGCCTTAATATGGAAAGTACCTGTTCGCGAAACGCCTGAGGTGTTTGCTGCAACGGTTACGATTACCTCTGTGGTTACGCCGGCAGCTCCCGATACAGGGGTTACACTTGTAATCCACGATGGCATGCCTGTAAGGTCGAGTGTCCAGCCGTCGGGGTAGTCGGCAGAGTTGGCAAAATCGGTAAATACATACAACTTCTCGCTGCCACCGGATCGCGGCATCGAAACAACCGATTTGTCAACAATAAGGTTATATATTCCATATATCGGCGAATTGATATTTTGTTCGCTCCAGCATAAAATCTTAACAGTAATTTGTGAAACACCTTCGTAAGCCTCGTCGGGCGTTTTTGCGCCGGAACCGTTTACGCGCTGTATCTCTACATCGTAAAGGTGGTTGCGTAATATATGGCTCGAAGCATTAGCCGAAAAATCGTCATTTGTTTTCAAATTTATGCGGTAATATGTAGTAGCGCTTGAGCCGTTGTACTTACCGCCAACCACCAACGCCGTGCCTTTAAGCCTGTCGTCATCTGTGTATGAGGGCGACTCGTATGTGTATATTGAGCGTATAAACTCATTATGACCATAGGTGTCGGTGCCTGTTGACAGATACGTTACGGTAGGTTTTAAATATGGCTTTCCGCTGTTGCCTGCAACGCCTTCGTTGCCTGCGCCGGTGTAGTTGCTGTTGGTTAGAGGAACGGCTGCCTGCTGTACCCTGCTGCCTGCTGCGGGGCTCATATCAAGAAAGTTGCTAAATTCGTACGACACAAAGCCGGCAGTCTTGCGGTTGTAAAGTCTAACCTCTTCTAATACAAAGTTGGCAATATCGTTTTTAAGCCTGACATCTACCCGCGCCAACATACGAAGCATGGGATAGGAATTAGGATGAATACCTATTATAATATCGGGACCGTCAACCAATACCTCTTCTGTTTTGGCATACATGGGAATAAGCGGGTAGTTGACATCGGCGCTGCTTGTAAGCCATTCGCCTTTTCGCTCAGTGCTGATGATTTTTGCCATAACGTCGTCAAGTTTTTGACCTGCCGGAGGATAGCCGAGCGCAGGGTATGCCGCGGCAATCTCGTTGCGGGCATTGGCTAACACTACAAATCGCTGTTGCGATGCGTAGGCTTTGGCTTCTACAATTACCCTTATCTGCTTGCCGCTTGGATTTGGCAGGTTTTGTATAAGTTCGGTATCTACCGAATCGGCACGGTAACCGAATCGATAATCGCTTCCGCTTTTATAAAAAGCCCACACGTCGATTGTGCTGATTTCGTTCTCATCAGCCACGCTCATAGCGCGTGAAGATGGACCGCTGACAGGAATGTTCAGCGTAAACTGTACGGGATAATCATCACCGTAATTCGGCGTTCCGTTTTTTATGTGTTCTTTCAGGCAGGAACTTAGCGCCAGCGCTAACATAAATACAGCTAATAATCTCAGAATAAGTGTCCTCATATCTTTTTATTTATATCTTAATTTTAAAACTTTGTAAATCGTGTAAACAGGATAAACCGACTTTCCCATTTTTTGTTTTCATTTTCAACTCTTAATTATTAATTATCAATTGTTTTATTTTTCCGGTGTTACGTCATGAATTAGCCATGGCGGTATTGTAATCGATACGCCTAAGTCAAAAGGGTTCGGACCGCAATCGCAGCAGATGCTTATCAGTATATCTATTGTGTTGCCGAATGCTTCGGGGTTTATCCTGAGAAACTCTCTAAGGTTTACGGTTGCGATGATTTTGCCGTTGGGACCTTCGCGCAGTATAAACTCCATGTTTTCGGTTATTGGAGAGTAGCCAACATGGAATGTTGCCAGCAGTGCATCGCCTATGAGCGTGGTTATAGGCAGCGCTGTTTGTGTGAAGTTACGGTAAATGTTACCGGTTTTGTAGTAGAAGTCATACTGGGTGGCAAGTTGCATACCCGTAACCGTTGCGGGCGGACTGTTGTCGGGATAGCCTACTATATATACGTTTATTGTGCGGTGTGCCCGAACAAAAGGCATTACCTTAACATTGTCTTTCTGGGCAATAACCGTAAAAACGTGGTCTCTCAGTGCGGGGTCTGTTGCCCTTGTCGCAACGCCCGAACGCGATTCGGGGTGCTTAATATTGGGAGCGTAGTAAATCTGGTCGCCGGTTGTGGTAACAATGTCAGGTATCTGTATTATACATTCGTCGAAGGTAGTAACGCCACTGGCGAAATTATTCATACGTGAGTTGTCGTGTACGTTGCCCCAGCATACTACATAGTAGTCGCCCGGTAGAAGTTTATCCACTTTCCAGCCGGCAAATTGAGCAAGTTCTGCGCTTTCGAACCTACGGCTCATAACCAATTTCTTATCTGCATCGAAAATAAAGGCATCTACCGAATGAATGTTGTCGGAGAAGATGTCGTTCCCTTTATCGCTTGTGTAGGTGAAAAGAATTGTTGTTGTCTGACAGTCGTATTCGCCCTCTTTAATAAAGTTGCAACCTGCAACTAAAAACAGAAAGAAGAGCGACCATAATTGGCGAAAATACCTTGCGAATGATTTCATTATATCGTTATTTTTGGGTTTATTTTTTTGTGACCGGGAAGAGCGCAAACCCCGCCCGATCTTTGTTGTTTTTATTTACCAATTAATGAATGATTAAATATTTGATTTTATCTAATCATCCTTTTCTTTTAATTCTTAATTAGTTTATAATTCGGGAGTTACTGTACTTCAGGAGTTACTGTTTTTGCAGTCCACGGAGTGATAGTAAGGTTTATACCAAGGTCGAACTGTCCTAATTCCGGAGTTTCAGTAAGATCGCCGGCATTGATTGCGATACCTGTTGCACCTACGCCAACTTTGTAAATGTAGTTTGCACTAACTTGACCAATACTGACGCCGTTTTCTTTGTAGTTTGTGAAAGTTACCCATTTTAAGAAATATTTTTCTGCAGGATCAATAGTGTCATCAAAGTAACCATCGTCATATTCACCTTTCACAAGCAATATCAGGTGTGGGAGGTCGCTGCTTGGGAATACATGGTAAGCGTACACCTTGCTGCTTGCGTTGAGAGTTACACCTGTACCCGCAGTATTATTGGCTGCGTCATAATACTCAGGATATCCGTATGTTGCCACACTTACAGCGCCTACAGGAGCAGTGTAGTTTGGAGTAGCACTCGGGGTGGTATTCCACATGGGGTCGTAGGCAGGATAAAGTTGCAGAGTAGTTTTCTGGCTACCTGTATAGAAATTGTTTATCCATACACCTACCAACTCGACAGAAGCAACACCTACTCCCGGTTTAACGGCACCTATCTCAAAACGTGCAGTAATCGCATCGAGGTCAATGTTAACCTCTTTGTAAGTATGAGTGGCATCGTGGGCAGGGTCGGGGTCGGTTGCAGAAACCGGCGTACCTTCACCCATCATGGTTTTGTCATCTATTTCGCCCAATCCTGCGTTCTGGCTGGCACTGGTGAAGTCATACCCCTTAATGGCAGTGTAAGAAGCCAAAGCCTTTACTGTGGCGAGTACTCCGTTAGGAATGTTTGCTATTGCCACCACCTTCGAAACAGCAGCATCTACCTGCTCAATACGTTTGTAGCCAGCCTTGATCTCGTCAGAAGTAAATGATGCCTGATCCACTACCGCTCCCGAAGAAGTGTTGATAAGAAATATTTCCACATTGCTTATAACATCTACGTCAGCAATGGCACCGCCGGCAACCTGATCTTCGATTGCGCGCGTGGCGGCTTTGGGTAATTTAATTACAAGAACGTTGTCCCCTTTTGAGGAATCGGTTTTAGCGTCCTTAACACAGCTGCTTAAGCCAAGCATAAGCGCTGCAATGATTGTAAAAGTTAAAAAAAGTGTTTTTTTCATTTTAAAAAAAATTAGTTAATAAATGTTTAAGTTATTTAATTATTTAAATTTATTTTTTGGCAATAGCTCCGCTAAGATCGCAAACTCGGTGGTTTCACTTTGCTTGCAATAAAGTCCTTTCATAAAAACCGATGCAAGTATATACAACATTTTTTTGAAAAAACCAACTTAAAATGATTTTTTAGACAAATTTTGCATCGTTTTTTGCCAATAAATAATGATTTATTTTGTATTTACTCTAAATGAGTTTTACGGTGATTTTTTAAAACAATCCATCAAAATTATATTCTCCAATACCCGCATATCTATTATCAGGATTGCGGAATTATGTACAAACAACCCGAATCGTTGGATTATTATACAATAAGTCTTTAGGGAATTTTCACCTGCCAAAATCAATCACATAATAAATATATTCTATATAGAGTTGATAAAATCGGAAATAAATATGGTATCACTAAAATTATCTGTGGAATATACAAACTTTGAGGTAAATCGCTATCGCAGTTATTTTTGATAATATTTTAGCAGTAATCTATCAAATGTTTTTGCAAAATTTATGTTCATGACAACTTGTTCTTCAAGTTGAAAAAGCGTTTAATAGAAAAAATATAAAATAATTCAAAATAGTTTTTAAGAATTTTTTCGTAACTTTGTAACAGTTTATTCGTTAGTATTTAATTATTCGATTAATATAAATATATGATTTTGACCTCAAATAGACAATTTTTTTAAATTTAATTTCTGAATGTACAACCGATTAAAAAAACGATGCATAAAGTAAGATCTATATTAGTATCTGTTCTCAAATATACACTATACATTACCTTGTCGCTATTGTTGGCATTAGTGATTCGGTTGTTTTTGTGCAATTTCTATGTAGTTCCGTCCGATTCGATGGAGCCGGAAATACTGCCCGGAGATTTTATTCTTGCCGATAAATTAACTTATGGCGCACGTATTTTTACAGGTTTGAAATTTGACAGAAACAGCGATCCTCCAATGAAACATGTACGAGGATTGAGACATATTCGCCGGAATGATGTGGTGGTATTCAACTCTCCATACCGGTATGAAGAATGGGATACCATCCGCATGAACCTTGAAGAAATTTTTGTAAAACGTTGCATCGGACTTTCTGGCGACAGCATATCAATAATTGACGGTTTTTATCATGTTGCAGGACTTGCCGATACGTTAGGCTACATACCGGAGCAAAAACGTATGGTGCGTTACCACTCAACGCTTGATTCGCTCTTATTGCACACTTTTCCGTTTGACACATCTTTTCATTGGGATGCAATAAATTTTGGACCTTTTTATATTCCCGCCGCCGGAGCAACAATAAAGCTTAATCCACGCAACTTCAAGTTGTATAATATGCAGATAACCTTTGAAACAGACTTATCTGTGGTTTTGAAAGATTCGGTAGTGTATATTGACGATATGCCTGCGCTTGATTATACCTTTCGCAGTAACTGGTATTTTATGGCAGGCGACAAGGTAATGAACTCGCAGGATTCACGTTACATGGGGTTGATACCTGAAAACTATATCATTGGCAGGGCATCAATGATTATGTCATCTAAGGACAAATACACCGGAAAACGGCGATGGAATCGATATTTTAAACTGATCAAATAATAAACTTATGAAAAATAACAAATTAAAAACTGTTGCTTCGCTTTTTGCCGGATATATCTTGTTAATTATGTTAACCAATTGTACAAGCAAATCCTCTGAAAATTTGGGGCAGGAAAATGCTATATGGTCTGAAACCGTATTTTTTAGAGGGTATTATCCAAGCAATCCGCATATTACATTAACGGAAAATATTATTAAAAACCATGCAAAAACTCTAAAAAAAAATAATATTAAATACACATATCTTTTTGCGGGTCCTTTTGACAAAGACGGTCATTTGCCGGACTTTTCGTTTTCCGAAACTGCAATAAACAGTGTAAAGTTATTAAAACATTACTACTCTGAAATTGTAATTTTGCCATGGGTTGGAGGTATTCAGGATAAAACGGTTTTTCTTAACGATTCTGTATGGGTTGAAAATGCACTAAACGACAGTAAACGGTTAATCAATACATTGTCGGTACCCGGACTGCATTTCGATTTTGAATTTATTCTGCCCGGCGATGAATTTTTGGAAAGAACCGAAGTTCCGGGTGGATCCGGAGATATTGATGCGTATGGAAATAATGTTAATGATTTTCATAAAAGGTTCAGAGAGTTAATGCCCGATGCTTTTGTTTCATCTGTCGTAGTAGCCACTTCACCCGACACAAAACCATGGAAAAGAAAAACTACTATGGAAGAACTCAAGGTGCTGATAAAATATGTCGATCAACTTTCATTTCTTTATTACGATACTGCCATTGAAACTCAAGAAGAATTTGAAGAAAATTGTATTTTTTTATTAAAAGATATACAAAGTTTAAAAGCTAATACACCTGATGTGCAATATCTTGTCAGTTTAGGCACTTTCATCAATACAATTGAACTTCAGAAATACAGAAATATGATAATTGAAAGTATCCCAAATACATTGCAAACACTAAGAAAAAGTATTCA
>Ga0082212_10007886_pt1 | contig 14002 bp, 13 predicted proteins | sample TergutNt197P3_FD_71548 | JGI IMG/M metagenome (GOLD analysis project Ga0082212, IMG submission 71548) | Neocapritermes taracua P3 segment gut microbial communities from Petit-Saut dam, French Guiana - Nt197 P3 | ecosystem: Host-associated > Arthropoda: Insects > Digestive system > Gut ... | reverse complement strand
CAATTCCTGATGCTATGGAGTTTTACAGGTAGTATTACCGGCGGGGCATTTGGGAGAAAGGCTGTATTTGTTGCAGCCATCCAGTTTTTGCTGCCGTTCGCGGTGGTGGTTGGTTGTGCGTTCCTGATTAACGGAAGCGTTTTGTGGGCTGGAATCGGAATGACTGTTTCTCTGTCAACCTGCGCTCTCGTGCGATTCCTGCTGACACATGAATCCGCTGGAAGGTGAAAACTGTGCTTAACTGGATATTGTTGTTCGCCTCCGTTCCCGTTACAGCAGGCGGGTTTTTTTGGTGGAGAAGCATCAATTCCAAACTCCGCTCAAAGGAACCTCTTGGGAAAAAAGATAGACGCATGAAATCAGTTGCGGCAATGCTGGCGGTTATCGGCGCATACCTGTTGCTGACACGGGCCATTAACTTGATACCCGCTCCAAGGACAAGCGGCGGAGGCATTGAGTTTTCGCTTTGGCCCGAACGTGTGGACATTCATGGATTCAGCCTGAGTGTTACGGTTATTTACACTTGGACTGTAATGGCAGCGCTTGTAATTATCGCGTTGATTATCCGCCTGACAATTTTCAGGCGGTTTAAGGATGTCCCGAAGGGTGCTCAAAACGTACTGGAACTTATTGTCGAAACGGTAAGCAAATACACAGACGCACAAGCGCACGGGGCAGGGGAGTTCCTATGCTCGTATATCCTGACGATAGGCGCCCTTATGATTGGGAGCGCGCTTCTCGAACTGTTCAGGCTCCGAGCGCCGACTTCCGATATTACGATGACATTTGCCCTTGCCTTAATGACATTTATTCTGATAAACGCTTACGGAGTCAAAAGGAAAGGCGTTGGCGGCCGGATAAAATCCTTGGCCTCGCCAACTCCGGTCGTCTTTGTTTTCCGGGCTATATCCGAAGTCGCGATCCCGGTGTCGATGGCATGCCGGCTGTTCGGCAACATGTTGGGCGGCATGATAGTCATGGATCTGCTCTACTCGGCGCTCGGTAACGGCGCTGTCGGTATACCCAGTGTCCTAGGCTTGTTTTTCAACGTGTTCCATCCCATGATACAAGCCTTTATATTCATAACCCTGACACTAACATTCATAAATGAAGCAATTGAGTAACACTTGCCGGAGGAAAGTATTATGACTGAAATAGGAGTGGCGCTTTGTCTATTACCCTGCGCGGCGGCGGCGCTGTCCATGGGCCTTGCGACCAGCAAGGCAGTCGACGCTATCGCTAGGCAGCCTGAAGCATCCGGAAAAATAAACTCGACGCTTCTGCTTGGCCTCGCGCTGACGGAATCAGCGGCGATATACGGGTTTGTCACCGCGCTTATCATGCTGTTCACGCAGTAGGCCTGTTCTGAACCCACGGCAGATTTCAGAACGGGTCCAGTAGAAAGAGGGTCGATTTTGTGGAAATTCATCCGGCGGACATACTCATCAGCATAATAAATATCGCCGTACTGTTTATCCTTCTGCGGCTTATCCTTTGGAAACATGTCGACCGCTTTTTGAAAGCGCGTTCCGAGCGTGTCAAAGCAGAGCTTGCGAATGTTGAAAAGCTCCGCCTTGAAGCCGAGGCGCTACGGAAAGAGTATGAGGATAAACTCGATGGCATAGAACTTCGCGGGCATGAACTCATGCGGGAAAGCCAGATAAAGGCTTCGGAAGAAGAGGCCGAGATACTGGCTGAAGCGCGTGAAAAAGCGCGCGTGATGTTAAAGGAAGCGCGCGACAGGGTCGCCGAGGAAAAAGAGCGGGCTATTTTGGGCGCGGAGCGCGAGATCGCCCAGCTCGCGACTGATATGGCCGCGCGCATTTTAAAGCGCGAGGTCTCGGGCGACGATACGAAGTCCGCAGTGGAGGATTTCTTCCGGGAAACGAAGGAGTCTGTTTCGAATGGATAAGCCGGTTCTAATTATAGCTTCAAAGCAAAATGAAGATTTGATCGCTTCCGTTCGGACGGGATTTGAGCAGAAGCTTGACATGGAGCTTGACTTCGATGTTATAGAAGACGAAAAAATAGCGGGCGGTTTCATAGCCATCATAGACGGGAAGGTCTATGACGCAAGTTTTTCATCCAAACTCAACGAGCTTGGCCGTTTGATGACTGAGCCTGATAAGAAAGACCATGAAACTGAATCTTCGTTTTCTGCGGTCGGCTCGCTGCTGAAACAGCGCGCGGAGTCTTCCGATATCAGCCCGCTTATCTACGAGTACGGAGTTGTTCACAGTTACAGCGATGATATCGTGCATGTTACCGGTTTATCAGGCTGCCACTACGGCGAGCTTCTTACGTTTGACGGGGGCGCGACCGGGCTTGCGCTCGACCTCTTCCTCGGCGGCGTGGGCGCTGCGCTGCTCGGCGGGACAGTGCTGACTTCCGGCCTTGTGCACACTACCGGCCGTATTGCCGAGGTCTGCGTCGGGGAGGAATTGCTTGGCCGCGTCGTCGACCCGCTCGGCCGCCCTCTTGACGGCCGCGATTTGCGCACTCTCAAAAACCGGCCTATCGAAGCTCACGCGCCGACGATCATGCAGCGTTCCCCTGTCGACACGCCGCTGGAGACGGGCATCCTCACCATCGACAGCATGATCCCGATCGGCCGTGGCCAGCGCGAGCTGATCATCGGAGACAGGCAGACGGGCAAAACATCCATAGCCTTATCGGCTATCATAAACCAGCGGGATTCGAATGTTATCTGCGTTTACTGCGCGATCGGGCAAAAGACGTCGACAGTATCGAGCCTTGCGCATACGCTTGAGGCGTCCGGCGCGCTTGATCACACCGTCATAGTCGCGGCGTTCAGCAGCGACACCGCCGCGATGCAGTACATAGCACCGTACGCCGCGTGCGCCATTGCGGAGGAGTTTATGTACGGCGGGCGCGATGTGCTCATTGTTTACGACGACTTGTCGAAACACGCCGTCGCTTACAGGACAATGTCGCTGCTGCTGCGCCGCCCGTCCGGGCGCGAGGCTTACCCCGGCGACGTGTTTTATCTGCACAGCCGACTTCTTGAGCGCGCCGCGAAACTGTCCCCTGCGCTCGGCGGCGGCTCGATGACAGCGCTGCCGATCGTCGAAACCATGGCAGGCGATATTTCCGCTTACATCCCGACAAATGTGATATCGATAACGGACGGTCAGATTTATCTGGAAACAGAGATGTTCAATGCCGGGCAGCGCCCCGCCGTCAACGTCGGGCTTTCCGTTTCCCGAGTCGGGCGCGCGGCGCAGCGCAAGGCTATGCGAGATGTTTCCGCCAGTCTGCGGCTCGACGTCGCGCAATACAGGGAGATAGCTGTTTTCGCCCAGTTCGGCGCTGATATCGATTCCGCGACCGCCGCTATGCTCAGGCACGGCGAACGGCTGATGCAGCTTCTTGTCCAGCCCGCCGAGCGTAATTACAAGCTTTCGGAGCAGGTTTTTATGCTGCTCGCGGCAAGCAGTAAGTTGTTTGAAAACTTCGAGCGGCGTGAAGTGAGCGAAGCCGCCGCGCGGTTGCTGAGTTACCTCGGGCAAAACGCCGGGTCGATCATACGGAGCATCGACACGACCGGGCGCCTGACCGACAGCGACAGGTTTGACTTGTCGAAGCTCTTTACGCGGTTTGTAGAAAACGAGGCTTCAGTAGCCGGAGACCGTGAGGCCGGAGACCGGGGGACCGGAGACCGTGAGGCCGGAGACCGGGGGACCGGAGACCGGGGGACCGGAGACCGGGAGGCCGGAGCCGAGGGCCGAGACGGGGCGGAGGAAGCATAATAAATGCAGAAGACTAACGAGATACGCCACCATATCGCGGCGATCGAGCAAACGAGAAAGATAACCGGTGCAATGGAAATGATCTCTTCAAACCGGATGAGGCAGGTCATGAGCCATATCGAGCACAACCGCCGTTATCTTACCTATATACGCAGGACGATGAAGGAACTCCTGACGTCGTCTCAGGATGTTTCACACCCGTTTTTCAAAACGCGCCCGCGCGGGCATTGTACATACGTGGTGATCTCCGGCGATAAAGGACTTTGCGGTTCATATAACTCCTCGGTTTTAAATTTTGCGCTCGAAAGAGTCAAGGCTCATCCGGGCTGCGGGCTTGTCACGCTTGGCCACACAGCCGAATCATTCTTCCATTCGCGGGGCATGACGCCTGATATTTGCCTTTTGGGCATCGTGCAGGATCCTACTTTGAACAGGGCCCGCAATGTTGCGCAAGAGTTGACAAATCTTTATGAAAGCGAACTGACCGACGAGCTCAGGATAATATTCACTTCATTTTACTGGACGAAGGGCGTTCCGGTCGAGTTCCGCTTCATGCCGGTCGTACTGGACGACTATAAGGATATCAGGGACGCGGAAGCGCTGCAGGAGATCATGTACCATCCGTCGCCGCAGATCGTGCTTGATATGCTGATACCACAGTATGTTATTGGTTTGACGTTCGACGCTATGGTCCAGGCTTATGCTAGCGAGCACTATGCGCGTATGCTTGCTATGCATTCCGCGACGTCAAACGCGGAGGAAATGATAGACGATCTCCGGACGAAGTATAATCTTGCGCGCCAAAGCGCGATAACAAACGAAATCGCGGAGATCGCGGGCGCCGCGGAGATATTGAAAGAGGAGCCGGATTGGCTGGCAGGCAATTGACAATGATTATATACAATGCGCTTTTTGCGGGGGATGATATTTATGGCTGAAAACACCGGCTCAGGAGCGAACTCCGGGGCGGATCCACGGGCGAGTTCCGGGGCGGACCCAGGGGCGAACACAGCGGCGAGTTCCGGGGTTATCACCAAGATCAGCGGGCCGGTCATCGACGTCCGCTTTGAACACAGCGCGAGCGAACCGAAACTTCACGAGCTTCTCACAACCGCCGACGGACGGCATATGGAGGTCGCCGCGAATATCGCGCCGGGCGTCGTCAGGTGTATCGCGCTCGACGCGACTGACGGCCTGTGCTGCGGAACAGAAGCATATTCAATGGGGCATGCTATCCGCGTTCCGGTCGGCCCTAATGTTCTGGGCCGCGTCGTCGATGTGCTCGGCCGTCCGATAGACGACGGGCCTCCCATCGCGGACGCGCCTTTATGGGATATCCACCGTCCGCCTCCGAAGTTTTCCGATCTGACCCCGGTCACAGAATTCTTTGAGACCGGTATCAAGGTCATAGACTTGCTTACCCCGTATTCAAAAGGCGGCAAGATCGGGCTTTTCGGCGGCGCCGGCGTCGGGAAAACGACGCTTATAATGGAGCTTATTTACAATATCGCTACCGTCCACGGCGGCTTTTCGGTATTCGCGGGGGTCGGCGAACGCAGCCGCGAAGGTTCGGAGCTAATTCACGACATGATGGAGTCCGGCGCTATCAATAAGACCGCGCTTGTATTCGGCCAGATGAACGAGCCTCCCGGCTCAAGGATGAGGGTCGGCCTGACCGGGCTGACGATGGCGGAGTATTTCCGTGACGAAATGAATCGCGACGTGCTGCTGTTTATTGACAACATCTATCGCTATGTACAAGCCGGAAATGAAGTTTCCGCCTTGCTGGGCAGGATGCCTTCGGCGGTCGGTTACCAACCTACGCTCGCCGGAGAGCTTGGCACGCTGCAGGAACGCATCGTTTCGACGAGTAACGGTTCGATCACCTCGGTACAAGCCGTATATGTCCCCGCCGATGACCTTACCGATCCGGCGCCGGCTACTATCTTCTCTCATCTTGACGCTACTACCGTCTTATCGCGCAATATAGCGGAAATCGGCGTTTACCCGGCGGTCTCGCCGCTTGACTCGTATTCGCGCATCCTCGAACCATCCATCGTCGGCAAGGAGCACTACGACACAGCTCGCGGAGTAACAGCCTGCCTTAACAGATACCGCGAGCTTCGGGATATTATATCGATCCTCGGTATGGACGAACTCAGCCTCGACGACCGCAAAACGGTTTACCGCGCGCGCAAGATCCAGCAGTTCCTGTCGCAGCCTTTCTCTGTGGCGGAGGCGTTTACCGGCATTCCCGGGCGTTTTGTGCCGCTAAAGGAGTCGATCCGGTCTTTCGGCGCGATTTTAGGCGGCGACGCCGACAGCCTTCCGGAAGCCGCGTTCTTTATGGTCGGCGACATCGACGAAGCGCGTGATAAGGCGAAAACCTTATAGAGAGTGGAGTGTGGGGAGTGGAGTTAGGGGATGGGGCTTACGTTGTCAGGGGCTAGGGGCTAGGGGCTAGGGGCTAGGGGACGTGGGTTACGGTGGTTTAGGCATAGGGGCGGATTCCATATCCGCCCGTTCAGTGGACGTGGGAAGTGCCGTAACTACACCCAACAGCGATCGACCCGCATGAAGCCGGAGGCGTAATGAACAAACTGTTTAATCTGAAAATCCTTACTCCGGAGCGTGAGTTTTTCGACGGCGACGTCGAGGCGATCACTTTGTGCGCCCCGGACGGGAAAGTTACGGTGCTTGCCGACCACACGCCGTTTATCATGCCGGTCATTGTGGGGACGATATCCATTAAAAAAGACGGCGAGTGGGAAGAAGCGGTCAACTCGGAGGGTTTTATGGAGGTACACCACGAGGGCGTCCTTGTGTTCGTCCAGACTTGCGAACGCTCCGATGAAATAGACGCTCTTCGCGCCGAAGAAGCCCGGCGCCGCGCAGAAGAACTCCTGCGCCAGAAGCAGAGTATCAGCGAGCATAAGCAATCGGAGATCGCCCTCGCCCGCGCGATGGCGAGGCTGAAGATCACGAAAATGCAGTGACTGCAGAATTTGGAGAGTTTAATGTTGAGAAGACTTTTTGCTATAAACACTGTGCGGCGGTTGGTATGCGTATTACTCGCGTTTTCGCTTTGCGCGGGGTTGCTCGGCGGGTGCCGACGCAAGGCCGAGGATCCTCCTCCGACGACCTCGTCCCCGGCGCGACCGTCAACGGACGCCGAACGGAAGAGTCAGGAGGAACTGTTCGACATCTTGATAGCCGACTTATTCGTGGATATCATCACAACGGACAGCATCACGCTGAATTATTTCTGCGCCGACCCGTCCCGGTTTGGTGTCGAGGATATGACGCCGACGTACGGTGATGTGACGTCGTCCGAAACTATTCTCCGCGACAGGCAGGATAACCTGGATATCCGTGAGCGGCTCATGGCTTTCAGCTATGATGATCTCAGGTACGACCAGAAAATCATTTATGATATCCTTCTCTATGATATCGAACTTTACGAACTGATGGACGCCAAAGATGAGTACTCATACTATACCGGCGCTATCCGCCCCCTGAACGGCGTACAGGTGCAGCTTCCTGTCATACTCGCGGAGTTCAACTTCTATTCAGCGGCGGACATTGAGACCTATCTACTGCTGCTGCAGGATACGCAAAGGTACTTCAACGACCTCATCGAGTTTGAGCGCGAGCGTTCCAGACGCGGTTTCTTTTTGAGCGACGCCAACGTTGACAAAGTCATCGAGCATTGCGAAAGTCTTCTCGAAGACCCGGAGAATAACCTGATGATCGCGGTATTCAATGACAGGATCGACACATATGAAGGTCTCACCGCAGAGCAGCGGGAGCAGTTTAAAGAGCGAAACAGGGAACTGATCCTCGGTAATGTCCTGCCGGCATACGAAACGCTCCTGAACGCAATGCGAAAAATGCGCGGCGTCGGAGCAAACAAGGGCGGGCTTGCGGATCTGCCCGATGGCGCCGATTTTGCGCGGTCATACCTGCAGTATTGCACCGGCTCCGATAAGACGCCCGAGCAGATGGACGCCTTGCTGGAAGAGCGGATAGACGATACTATGACGGTCATATGGGATATTCTCAGCAGAAACCCGGGTTTCATTAATGAGTACGGGGATTTCAGCGAAACGCTCGGATATGTTCGCGACGATACCCCGGAAAACTATTTGGCTGATCTGGAGGCCGCGATAGTACGGGATTTCCCTGCCATCGGCCCGACGCGGTATGTTGTTCGAGAGGTGCACGAGAGCATGCGGGAGCATGTGAGCCCCGCGTTTTATCTCACCCCCGCGTTTGACTCGTTTGACGACAATGTCATCTATATAAACCCTTCGGATATGACCGATAACCTTTCGCTGTTTACGACTCTGGCGCACGAGGGATATCCGGGCCATATGTATCAGAACGTTTATTACCTTCAGCAATCTCCGCCCCCGCTCCGTACGGTACTGGGGGATTGGGGGTACACCGAAGGATGGGCGACATACGTCGAGCTCCAAAGTTACCGCTACGCGGGGCTGGGCGAGGATGAAGCGGCGCTTATGCAGCAAATACGGTTGTGGGATCTTTTGCTTTACACCAGGATCGATCTCGGCGTCAACGCGCTCGGATGGAGCCTCAATGACGTCGCCACGGTGTGCAGGCAGTTCAATATCGCCGATCGCGATTTTATCGGGGAAGTTTATTATATGGTCACAGGCAACCCGTTGCTCTATCTGCCTTATTGCATGGGTTATCTGGAAATCACATCGCTGCTCGATGAAGCACAGGACGCTTTAGGCGACGACTTTGTTCTTGTCGAATTCAACCGTTTTCTGCTTGATTTCGGCCCCGCGCCATTTACGATAATCAGTGACTATATGCAGATTTGGATCGACGGTGTGTGAAAGCGTTAACTCATGCGAGGGGTTGACAGCCACTTTTTTGTTTGATATAGTTGGGCTGCTGGAAAAATCAATAGTAAGACCACCCGGAACATCAATTTCACAACAGTCAGTGAATGTGTTTTGTGAATCATTCTTTGTCACGAAGCTCTGCCCCCAGTCTGATGTTTGATCAAAATGTTTTACCGTTTGGGGGGGCGCTTATCCGGAGAAACGCTGACTTTTCATGCGTTTCTTTCTGTTTTATTATACAAAGAGGGGAAGTGTGCGATGGCTGCAAGAAGGATGTTCAGACGCGATCGTATCAGTACGCTGTATTGAAGCGCATACTGCTCCATGAGGAAAACGACTTTAAGAGCTAAATATGTTGAGTGAGGTGGTTTATATGGCAAAAGACTTACGGGTATTTCTGGACAAAATAAAAAAAGAGCATCCGGATCAATACGCAACTGTCGAAAAGCCGGTAGATCCGGCGGACTTTGATGTGACTGCGATATTGGAGCACCTGACACAGAAAAAGAAAGACCCCCTGGTTGTATTTGAAAAACCAAAGAACTTCAAAGGTGAAGTGACCGATATCCGGTTGATGTCGAATGTATTCGCTACGCGTGAGAGGTGCGCTTATATCCTTGACTGGCCAATGGACAAGTGCCACCATGATTTGACAATGGAATATGCCAGATTGGACAGGGATAGGGTCAAGCCTGTAGTAGTCGGGAAAAATGAGGCGCCGGTCAAGGACATAGTCCTGACGAACGGAGATACAGATTTGGAGTTACTGCCATTAGTAAAGCACTACGAGATGGATCTGTGCCCTGTCTTGACAATGACTTCCGTTATGAAGGATCCGGATACAGGGGTTTATGACGTCACATTCACGAAAATGTTCTATAAAGCGCCGGGCAGGGTCGCGATTTCTATCCATTCCCCTCATCTCGGCCGTATTGCGAAAAAGTATGAGGACAGAAACGAGCCGGCGCCCATGGCGTATATTGTGGGGCATCATCCTGCTTTCTACCTTGGCTCCCTGGCATTAACTCCCTACGACTCCGAAGACTATGAGAGTATCGGTTCGTACATGCACGAACCTCTCAGATTAGTGGAATCGGAAACCTGGGGCAAAGATCTGATGGTTCCTGCCGATGCGGAAATAGTCATTGAAGGCGTGATCCCGCCCGGAGGAAAAGAAATCGTAGACCCGTTTGGAGAGGTGACCAAGCATTATCAAGCGCAATGCCTGCGCCAGGCTTTCAAAATCAAGGCTGTCACCCGGCGTAAGAACGCGATATACCAGGATATCTTTTCGGGGCACGCGGGCCACTGGAATCTTGGGGCTCTCCCTAAAGAAGGCAGCATCTTTAACAATGTAAATAATAAATACGGGATAGTCAAGGCAGTCCACATGCCGCTGTCCGGCGTGGGAAGGTTTGCCTGCTATATTTCTGTCGATAAGAAACGCGAAGGCGACGCTATGGCGGTGGGAGTATCCGCGCTTCTGGAGTCGTCCACATGTAATTATGTCGTAGTGGTCGATTCGGATATCGACGTATTTGATGAGCCGCAAGTGATTTGGGCTGTACTTACCATGGTGGATCCAAAGCGCGATATATCCGTCGTGAACAACGTATGGACGCAGTTTACCACATCGGCAGGCTATAACAAAGTGGTTATCGACGCGACGAAACCGCTGGGCAAAGCTTTTCCGGGGCGCATCAGTATCCCCTCCCGCGTTATGGACAATATCAAACTTGAGGATTGGATCAAGTAGCGTCACCACTCTGTTTTGTCCCGCAAAATCTTTATTATAAGGAGACGTAAAGGTTATGGAAACAGTTTTCTGGGTCACATGTCCAAAGTGCGGCAAGGAATTTATGGTTGATTACTCGCTTCGGCATAATACCGAATACAAACTGGACTGCCCATATTGCAGACTGGAATTCTTTGATTATGAGAGTCCGAAAATTCTGGATCCATAAAAAAATAGATTGCGGATCCGGTTGGCAGTGATAAATTGGATTTCTACAAACTAAAAATATTTACGGAGGGTTGAAATGAAAAGGAAGTATTCATTGATCGTCGCGTTAGTACTTGTTCTGGCTTTAGCGCTTAGCATAGCCGCTTGCAGCAGCGGTTCCGACAATCAGCCGAGCGCACAGCAAAGCAATCAACCAAGCAGTCAGCCAAGCAGTCAGCCAAGCAGTCAACCGAGCAGCCAACCCAGCAGCCAACCCGGTAATACGGAACCGCAAGACAGTGCGCCGCCGCCGCTGGTGTTACCGAGTATGATCACTATCGGAACCCACGCGACCGGATCGCTCTATAACAACATGGGCGCCGGGCTGGCAACGGTGGTCACAAGGCATACGTCTATGGAAGTTAAAGTCAGCGCAATGACCGGTCCTGTCGAGTGGATGCCTATGTTTACTACCGGAGAGATCGAAATGGGGGTCCTGAATTGCTGGGACGCTCAGCAGGCCTGGTTGGGGGGTTTTGACTATAAGGCGATTTCCCCGGGCGGCAACGGCTTCCCGGTGCGCCTGGTGACTAATGGATCGTTCAACATTGCGAGCATTCTGGTCGCCGGGGATTCGGGCATAACCACCGCGGAAGACCTGTACGGGCACAACTATGTTCTTACAGTTACCGGCTCCGCGGGAATCACTATGCAAAACGAGGCTTTTCTGGCAAACCATCAGCTTGACAAAAGCCGGTTGACAATGGTAAGCGTTACCAGCATCGTCGACGGCGTCGATGCGATCATAGAAGGGCGTGCCGACGCTACCTCCGTAAGTATAGGAGTTGCCCGTAACGAAGAACTGGAGTCCACCCGCGGCGCCAGATTTTTGGATTGGGATCCTTCCCCGGCGGCGGTAGCGCGAGCGAATGAGTATTTCCCGCTTTGGATCGAAGAGGTTCAGCCTGCCCCGGGGAATACCGGCGTGGTAAAACCGACTTACATGTATTTCTTCAGTAATTACCTTGTCTCCAGGACCGACGTCACAGACGATATTATCTATGCGGTCGTAGAAGCGCTATGGAACAACTATGATGAACTGGCTGCTATCCACCCGATGTTGGTGGAATGGAAACCGCAGACATTTGTCACCGAGGGCGCGGTTGTTCCTTATCACAACGGCGCGATCAGATTCTTTAAAGAGCAGGGTATCTGGACCGACACTATGGAAGCCAGGCAGCAGGAACTCCTGGCTATGGGTAGTTAGCCAACAAGGCGTTGTCTGTAGCTGCGCAGGAGGTTCGCTTGCAACCTCCTGTTGCAGCTAAAGAGTGTAAGGAAGGTGCGTAAACTTTGAAAGGTAGATTTCGAATTCTGAAAGGGCCATATAGAGTTCTTGAACTGATAATAGCAGTGTTGGTGCCCGTTACCGGAATAACATACATCATAAACATCCCTATGCTGTTGTTTAAATATTCTGTTTTCCCGCAGCAGTATTTAGGGATTTTTCTAGGGTTGCTGCTCGGGATGCTTTACCTTATCTTGCCTGCCTCACCGAAACTATCAAAGGAAAAGGTTCACTGGTATGACTTTTGCCTGTGTTGTTTGTGTATCATTATAGGTTTCTACGTCGGTATCAATTATCCAACTCTCATAGCTCAAATAGGGTTGTTAACAAATTTCAAAACCGTGATGTCCGCAATATTTTTGTTATTGATACTGGAAGGCACCAGAAGACTGAGCGGATGGGTACTGGTCAGCGTTTTGGCAGTATTCATTCTTTACTATAAATTCGGGTACTTGATGCCTGGTATGCTCCAGATAACCAAAATCAGCTTCCCCAGGATGGTCACTCAATTATTCCTCGGCGCGGATGCTGTCTTTGGGGTCGCACTGCGTACAGCGGTCATGATAGTGTTCAGCTTTATACTCTTTGCCCAAGTATTATTCTCAACGGGCGGAGCGAAATTTATTTTCGATATTGCAGATAAATTTATGGGGCGTTTCAGAGGCGGCAGCGCCAAGACCTCGATAATTGCCAGCACGCTTTTCGGGATGGTGACCGGCAGCCCTGTGGCAAACGTTGCGGCTGTCGGTTCTCTTTCAATACCGCTGATGAAAGACGCGGGGTATGACTCGGATTTCGCCTCCGGGGTCAGCGCCGTCGCGGCGACAGGCTCCTGTATCTGTCCTCCGATTCTTGGCGCGGCTGCTTTTATAATCGCGGAGTTTTTAAGGGTCCCGTACTCACAGGTAGTCGTCGTCACAATCGTGCCGGTCGTATTATTTTTCTTAAGCCTTTTTCTCCAGGTCGACTTGAGGGCAGCCAAGAAACATATGAAAGGTATGTCTACGAAAGATATGCCTCCGATGTTCAAGATACTAAAAAGCGGCTGGTATTTTATTGTTCCGTTCGCCGTTCTCATCTATTGCATTTTTGGCATGTACATGAGAGCCGAGGTCGCGGCTTTTTACGCCATGCTGGCGTGCATCGTCGTCGGTCTTCTCCAGAAAGAGACGCGCAACAACCTGAAGAAGGTCCTAACTATCTGTATTGCGACATGCCGCGGAATGTTTGAAGTAGCTGTCATATGCGCCGCTGCCGGCCTTATTGTTGGGATCATGTCGTTCAGCGGCCTGGGCTTAACGCTCTCCAGAATACTTACCGAACTGGCGGGTAACAGCCTCTTGCTCTTGTCGTTCCTGACAGCGATCGTTTCCATCATCTTAGGCATGGGAATGCCGGTCACGGCAGCATACCTGATACTTGCCATCCTTGTGGTTCCGGCTATGGTAGGTATGGGAGTCCCTGCTTTAGCCGCGCATATGTTCGTGTTTTATTTCGGGGTTTTCTCCTTTATCACGCCGCCTGTCTGTACCGCCGTTCTTACGGCATCATCCGTAGGCGAAGCAAGTTTTATAAGAACTGCGAAGCATGCGTGCAAACTGGCTATACCCGGTTTCATCGTACCTTTCCTGTTTATCTTCAATCCGCCGGTTGCTTTGATGGGAACTGTCGGAGAGATAATAAGGGAAGTAGCGTTCTCAGTAATCGCTGTCATCGCCATTTGCTTCTGCCTTGAGGGATATTTCAGAGAGAAACTCAGCGTAGTTTTCCGGTGTCTGTTCTTTGCTGTTTCCGCCGGATTATTCCTGCCTTTCCCGCCTGTTGTATCCATTATAGTTACGGCTTGCTTTGTAGTGCTGACGGCGGCAGCATTCATCGATGGCGGCAAGAAGCGCCGCTTGACGGCTGCATAATAATGTAAAATCAGTTTGCTGAAAATAGCAAAAGCCGGGGTTTAACCCCCGGCTTTTGCCGTTTGTGTTGGCGAAGACCTATTTTCCCGGGCCGTCTCCAGCCAAGTATCGTCGGCACTGATGAGCTTAACTTCCGTGTTCGGAATGGGAACGGG
>Ga0082212_10007885_pt1 | contig 14002 bp, 12 predicted proteins | sample TergutNt197P3_FD_71548 | JGI IMG/M metagenome (GOLD analysis project Ga0082212, IMG submission 71548) | Neocapritermes taracua P3 segment gut microbial communities from Petit-Saut dam, French Guiana - Nt197 P3 | ecosystem: Host-associated > Arthropoda: Insects > Digestive system > Gut ... | reverse complement strand
GCGGAAGGACTTTGATTTGATTCTCATGGATATCCAGATGCCCGTGATGGATGGGGTGGAGGCCACGCGGCTCATCCGGGCAAGCGGCAAGGCGGGAGCGGATACGGTGCCCATCCTTGCCATGACGGCGCATGCGATGAGCAGTGACCGGGAAAGAAGCCTGAACGTGGGAATGAATGACCATCTCACCAAACCCATTGATCCGCGACTTTTATATGCGGCGCTGGACACCTGGCTCCCCAAGAGAGAGCGCGCGCCTGCTGAAGCAGCTTCACGCGCGCCGGAACTTGCCCCCGCCATTCCTCCGGATGCGGCATCCGCGCAAGCCGCAGCACCCGAGGCGGCGCAGCAGGATGTTCTCTTCAGTCTGAAAGCTATTGATGCGCAGGCCGGCTTGTCCAACGTGGCGGGCAACCGGGAACTGTATCTGCGCTTACTGGACAGATTTGCCGCGAATTACCGCAATTCGGGCGCGGAGCTTCGCGATGCCTTGCAACGCATGGGGCGTGACGCCTCCGCGCATGAGGCAGCGGTGCGTCTGGCTCATACCGCCAAGGGCGTGGCCGCCAACCTGGGGGCGCGCGCGCTGGCGGCAATCGCGGGAGAACTGGAGAGCGCCATCAAAAAGCGCGACATTCAGGCGGAGATGCTTGAGCGGTACGACGTGTTGCTGCGTGAGGCGCTGGATTCCCTCGACACCTTGCCGAAGCGGGATGCCGCCCGCGTGGGGCACAGAGCCATATCGGCCGATGATAAGGAACGCATCGTCGCCGTGCTGAACATCTTGCCCTCCCTGATGGAGACGGACTGGCACAGCGCCCAACAGCAGCTTCTGGCGTTGACGCCCGTTGTGGAAGACACCGCGGCGTCCGCGCATTTCAGAGAAGTAGCCATGGCGCTGGAGGAATTTGACAGCGAGGGCGTGGCGAGAAAAGGCAAGCTCGTGCTCGCCGCCATGTAGAAGCCGCCTTAAAAGCGCACTGAGGGATGCCGCCGGAGACAGGGCGGCGCGGCGGCAAAGCGGCCCGCGCAAACGCAAACCATGCGTTGCGCGGAGAGCTTTTCTTAGAATGCGAACGAAGGAGAAGCAGTATGACTGCGTTGCAGCCGCAGGATGCGGGTGAAACCGCGTCTTTTGCCAGCCAGCAGAGCAGAGTGCTGATTGTTGACGATGCTCCGGAGAATATCCGTATTCTGGCGGAAACTCTCAAGCACGAATATATAATCATGTTTGCTCGCAACGGGGATGCCGCCTTGCGTCTTGCAACGGAGAGCACGCCGTCGCCGGACATCATCCTTTTGGACGTGATCATGCCCGGCATGGATGGATATGAGGTGTGCCGGCGTTTGAAGGAGAACAAAAACACGCGCGATATTCCCGTGATCTTCGTCACCGGCCAGAGCGAAGAAGTGGACGAAGCCCGCGGCTTGGACTTGGGGGCCGTGGACTACGTCGGCAAACCCTTCAAGGCGTCTTTGGTGAAAACGCGGGTGGCCAACCAGCTTGAGCTCAAGCGCCACCGGGATAGGCTGGATGCGCTGGTGCGCGAACGCACGCAGGAACTGGCCCTGACCCGTGAAGTTACCATTGAGGCCATGGCGACACTCGCGGAATGGCGCGATCCTGAAACCGGAGCCCACATTAAGCGCACGCAGCGCTATGTGCGTTCGCTGGCCGAATATATGGCCGCAAATCCCAAATACGCACCGGAGCTTGACCCGAATACCGTGGAGCTCTTGTATCTTTCCGCCCCTCTGCATGACGTGGGCAAGGTAAGCATCCCCGACTCCATCTTACTGAAGCCCGATCGCCTTACGGAGGAAGAATTTACGGAAATGAAGCGCCATACTGTCCGTGGGCGCGACGCCTTGGCGGCGGCGGAACGCAAACTGGGCGGCAACTCCTTTTTGCGCTTGGCGCGGGAAATTGCATACGGGCACCATGAACGCTGGGACGGCAAAGGCTATCCCCAGGGCATCGCTGAGGAAGCCATTCCGTTGCCCGCGCGGCTTATGGCCATTGCCGACGTGTATGATGCACTGACCAGCCGCAGGGTGTACAAACCCGCCCTGCCGCACGAAGAGGTCGCCAATATGATCCGTCAGGGCCGGGGCGGTCAGTTTGATCCGGACGTTGTTGACGCGTTTTTTCAATTGCAGGACGAATTTCTGGACATCGCACAACGCTTCGAGGACAAGGAGCACGCGGTTCCTTGAACATGGCCGGCCTCGCCAGCGAGGGCCGGCGGCGTATGCCCTCCGAGCAAACGCAAACCGTACTTTGCGCGCAAGCGGCACGCATACAGCGGCTTGAGGCAGATCTATGAAATATGTTTTTAGAAATGACGGCGTTGCCCGCTTTTCCCGGGCCATGCCGCAGCGGCAGCCCGCAGATGCGGGCCGCTTTCCCGTACTTCGCTCATGAGACCGATTTCCGGGACGGCACAGACGAATGTCGGCGGGGACAGGGGTTCCTGCGTCAGCTTTTCCGCGCGTGGCGTTGCATGCGGTTGCCCGCTGAGCAGCAGACAGACCAAGGTCAGGCTTGCGGCGGCGACGCCGAACCAGAAAACCGGAAGCCTGGAGTGAGGGCGCATAGGGTGCGGCAGGCGAGTGAACATGGCAAAGTCCTCTGAATGACCATTTTGGCGGTGTGCGCCTTGAGGCGGAATATGCAAACTTTATGCCGGAAAGAAAGTCTCGATGGAGTTTTTTGTCGCCGCGGGGTGCGCAGGCATGCTTGTCGGGTGCTTATCCTGCTTTGCGCCCTTTGTATGGGCTGTTCGCCCAGGCCGGGCGCCAGCTTTGGATTTACGGATGGGAAACCCATCCACGTCATCCGGGAGAATACAAAGGAAGAATGCCTGCGCGCGGCTGAACGCAGATGCCAGAGCACTTTTACCATCCTGGAGGAAGGCCCGGTGTCGAGCCTCCGGGGCGGTTGGGTGGAGCCTGAGCGGCATACGACTGAGCGTGCGTATTCCGTGCGCGTGAAGTGCGACAGCCATTAGAGCAGGGCAATTTTGAGACGCTAGGTTCGGCGTGGACGGCGAGAATGCACCCTGCGCCGAACCGGCGATGTTTTGCGCATGCGCCGGGCGGCCTGCTGGCTGGTCTCAGTCCTCAAACTGCAGCAACGGGTCATTTAGGGCTGCGTCCAAGGGGTCTTTGGTGGCGAGCACCAGAGGCGCATCGCCCGGCGGAGGAGCGTGGGCGGCGCCCGCCAGCAAGTCCAGGCGGGCTTCAAGCGCGCGGATCTGCACCCTGAGCTGGGCATGCTCGTCGCGCGTGTGCTCCTGGAATTTCTCCAGGCTGCGCACAAGATAAAAAAACATGATACAGATGCCGGTGAAGCAGAGAAGGGCGAAGACCATACTCGTCATATCGCAGAAACTCCCCGCAGGAATGTGTTCCTCTCCCCCATAACGTCATAACAGCATAGCGCGCAAGGGAAAATATGCCCTCTTTCCGTCCGCGCCTGGTCGTCGCCGACACGCAGGGCCGGGTTTTCGATCATCCGGAGTTGCTCATGTTGTGCCGCCAGGGCGGCCAATGGATCTTGCCGCGTCCGGATGAACTCATGCCCCTGCCGAGGGAGAGCGAACTTTTTTTATTGCCCGAGCGCCGTGCCGCCGGACTTGACCCGGCAACGGGCGAAATCGGGGTTCAGGAGGATCTGGCGGTGGCCGCTTTTGCCGCGCCGGCTCACACCATCACGGCCCATCCCGCGTATGTGACGGACCCAGGCGCGCCTGTGCTGCCACTTTTCGCATACGGTGCCGTGGGTTATGCCCGGGGCCGTTTTTATGTCTGCGCGAAAAAGGTGGACGAGGATACGCGCCAGGTTTTTTCCGGCATACCGCAGTCTCGCCTGGAACAGCGGGCGAAGGCTCTGATGCGGCGCTATCCAGGCAACAGGCTCATCCAGCATTTGATGGCGCAGTGCGCCTTGCGCTACGCCTGTCCGGCGGCGCGTAATCTCGCCCTTGGACGCTATGAGGCGCCTTTGCCCGTGTCCCGGCTCTGCAATGCGCGTTGCGTGGGCTGTATTTCGCAGCAGGGGGAGGGCTCGAAAATCTGCGCCGCGCCGCAGAATCGCATGAATTTTACGCCCACGGCGGATGAAGTGTTGGAAGTCATGTTCCACCACGCCGGGGAGGAAAAACGCCCCGTGTTTTCTTTCGGCCAGGGTTGCGAGGGAGAACCGCTCATGCAGGCCGCGCTCTTGACCGAAGTCGTGAGGCGTTTTCGCGCCGCCGGGGGGCATGGGACAGTGAACCTGAACACGAACGCCTCCCTGCCCGGCGCGGTGGCGGCGCTTGCGGAAGCGGGGCTCGACTCCCTGCGCGTGAGCATAAACAGCGCCAGGGAGGAATGCTATGCCGCGTACTACCGCCCGCAAGGCTATTCGCTGGCGCAGGTGCGCGAATCCATAGTCCGCGCGCGCGCGGCGGGCGTTTTTGTGTCCGTCAACCTCTTGTATTTTCCCGGGGTCAGCGATACGGAGGAGGAGATTGAGGCGCTTGTGGATCTTATCCAGGCATGCGAGGTCAATTTTCTCCAGTTGCGCAGTTTGAACATTGACCCTGAATTGTATATGGAACTCCTTGCGTCTGTGGTGCCCGGCCCATCCGCGGGCTTCGGCAATTTCAGGAAACGCCTGCGCAGGGCTTGCCCCTGGCTTGGTTTCGGGTATTTCAATCCCTATGTGGAGCCTCAGCATTTACGGAGCGAATGAATATGACCGCGCTGCTCGTGTATATGGCTTGCGGGCTTGTTGCCGGCATTCTGGCGGGACTTTTGGGAGTGGGCGGCGGCCTTGTCATCGTGCCCATGCTGGTGTTCATTTTTCCCTGGCAGGGAATGCCCGCGGAGCTTGTGCAGATTATGGCGCTTGGAACCTCGCTGGCCAGCATCACCATAACTTCCGTCGCCAGTTTTCGCGCCCATGACAAGCGCGGCGCGGTGCGCTGGGATATCTGGCGCGCCATCACGCCCGGCATTCTCATTGGAACATTCGGGGGCGGCTTTTTGGCTGCGGCGCTGCCCATGACCTTTTTGCGGGGTTTTTTCGTCTGTTTTCTCTATTACATTTCCATCCAGATGTTTCTGGATTTCAAACCCAAGGCCGGCAGGCAGCTGCCCGGCAGGCTCGGCATGAACGGCGTGGGCGGCATCATCGGCGTGGTTTCCAGCTTGGTTGGCATAGGCGGCGGGAGTCTTTCCGTGCCCTTCATGAGCTATTGCAACGTGCCCATGCACACCGCCGTGGGCACCTCCGCCGCGATCGGTTTTCCCATCGCCGTGGCTGGAACCCTGAGCTTTATCTGGAACGGGCTGTCCGCGCCGAACCTGCCTCCGTACTCACTGGGCTATGTCAGTCTCTTGGCCTTGGGGGGCATTGTTGCGGCCAGTTATTGCACGGCGCCCCTGGGCGCGAAATTGGCCCATTCTTTGCCGGTCAGCAAACTGAAGCGCTTTTTCGCCGTGTTCCTCTTCTGCATCGCCACGCGCATGCTGTGGACTCTTTTTTAGGAGCCTTTCCATGCTGCAACCGCCCAACATACTGACGGTCGCGGGTTCGGATTCCGGCGGAGGCGCCGGCATCCAGGCCGATGTGAAGACCATTGCCGCGCTCGGCGGCTACGGCATGTCGGTCATTACCGCGTTGACCGCCCAGAACGGGCTCGGCGTGGCGGAGATCCATGACCCCGGCGCGGACTTTGTGGTTCAGCAGTTGACCACGGTGTTGGAGGGTTTTCCCGTGGCCGCCGCCAAGACCGGCATGCTCTTTTCCGTCAGGACCATTGAAGGAGTGGCCGCGCTGCTGCGTGCGCGGAGCTTTCCCCTGGTGGTGGATCCGGTATCCGTGAGCCAGAGTGGCTCTTTGCTCCTGCGCGAAGGCGCTGTGGAAGCGTTGAAGGCGCACATGCTGCCCCTGGCGGATCTGCTCACGCCCAACAGGCCGGAGGCGGTCATGCTCTCCGGTATGGATTTGGACGGAGCGGATGACATTGACGCCGTCGGCAAGCGCATTCTGGAGATGGGGCCGAAAGCGGTCCTCATCAAGGGGGGGCATTTTGAGAGTGCGATTACCGTTACGGATTGGCTCTGCCTTCCCGGGGAAGACCCCGTGCCCCTGCGCCACGCGCGCGTGGAAAGCGCGAATACCCACGGCACGGGATGCACGCTTTCGGCCGCCATCGCCACTTGGCTTGGGCATGGCTTGCCCTTGCGCGTTGCGGTGACAAAGGCCCAGGAATACATCAACCTTGCCCTGCGGCGCAGTTACAACCCCGGCAAGGGGATCGGCCCGCCGAACCATATGGCGAAGTAATTTCCCTTTGGCCCCATCTTTGCAGAGAGGAGAGCGAACGCCAAGAGACTGACAGGCAGGCAGGCATGGCTTTTCGCTTCAAGCTGCAAAAAGTCCTTGAATACAGGGAACAATTGGAAGATCAGGCCAAGGTGGCCCTGGCCCAGGTGCAGCAGCTGTATATCGAGGAAGAGCGCCGCAGCGAAGCTTTGAAAAGCCTGCTCGCGGAGCAGGAGACCAAGTTGTATTCCAACGCCTTGCTTTCGGCGGGCGAACGCTGGCTGCTTGAACACTTTATCCGGGGCGTGCGTGAAGACCTGCAAAGTTCGCAAATGCGTTTGCGCACTTTGGCCCGGATGGTGGCGGAGGCTCAAAAAACTTTGCGCGAACGCGCCAGGGATAAGAAGGTACTGGACAAGCTCAAAGCCAGGCAGCGCGAACGCCATGAACTTGAAGAACGAACCAAGGAGCAGCGCAGCTATGACGAAACAGCAACCTTGCGCTTCAAAGCTGCGTCTTTCTAAAATCTGCCGGTGGCTTATCACCCTGGGCATCGCCAAGCTGGCGCTTTTCGGCGCTTGGTCTGTTGATATGCCGCTGCCACGGGTCATTTTCCCTGGTAAAACTTCTTCCCAGCCCGCGCCCTCCACGCCCGCAAACGCCCCAGCCAACGTCCAACCCCCGGCGGAGGCCGCAGCTTCGCCGCCCGAGCGGCAACCAGGGGAAGTGCGGCTGGCCGCGCTTTTTGTCGAACGCAAGGCGTCCGGGGAACCCAAAGCATCTGTCGTCCGTAAGCCCCCCGGGAGTCCCCCGGCGGAAGGGAGCGCGCTCCCCGCGCAGGTGGAGGCAAGTCCCGCTGCGGGTATCGCTGCCCTTCGCAGCGCGGCGCCTCTGCCGTCCATGCCCGTTTTGCATCTGCCCTGGAGCAAGGCGGCCCGCACGGAAGCCGAAGCCGCCGCGAATGCCGGCGAACGTCCGCTAGCAAGCGGCGTGGACGCCGCTGAAGCGGGCATGCCCGTCCTAGGGGAAACGGACGACAGTTGGTGGCGTGAAATTCTGACCTTGACCCGCCTGCCCGTACCCGTACTTGGCGTGCAGCGGATCGCGCATGCGGCGGCGCTGGATATGCCCGCGCCACGCCCGACCGCGTCGGGCGCATCGCCCTTTGCACCGCCGGAGCAGGCCAAGGTGCAGCCTGCTGCGCCGATTCCCGGCGGGCAGGACACTTCCGGGGCTCCGTTGCCGCTCAGGCCGCGTCCGACCGTTCCTCAAGCCGGAATTGCAACGCCCGCAGCCTCTGGAGCGGGGGGGGGGGCCGCCCCTTCAGCAACCGGAACCCTCGCTCCGCCCGTGCCGATCGTCAAGGGGGGGCTTTCGGCTGATTCGCCCAACCGCAAGCAGCAGGAGCTGGCCCGCCGCGAACAGGACGTGCTGATGCTCAAGCAGCAGATGGAAGCGCGCCTGCAAGAGCTGCACTCTGCGGAAAAAAAGGTGCAGGGCATGCTCAAGGAAGCGCATGGCGTGCATGATCAGAAAATCAAGCACCTCATCAGTTCTTACACCAACATGAAGCCGAAACAGGCCGCGCTGGCCCTGGAATCCCTGGACGAACGGCTGGCCGTCAGGATTCTGGCGGGCATGAATCCCAAGCAGGCCGGCGAGATGCTCACCTATACCAATCCCAAAACAGTCGCCAAGCTTACCGAATTGCTGGCCCGTATGCAGCTGCCTGGCGAATAGCCGGAAATCCCTTGCAAAAAATCAAGGGGGGCGCACAGTATGCGCCCTCCTCCAGACCTCTGGCAAACCCCCGTTTTTTATGAGCGGGGGTTTTGTATTACGTCGCCGCCCAGCTTGGACGGTAAAAAGTGTCGGGTTGAAAAAGTGCCGCCAAACGGCGATGAAAACGCCCCAATAAGCAAAAATAACCCGGATGACGCCAATAAAAATAAAAACGGGAATAGGCCCTTAATATCCCGGTCAAGTTCCTCCACATACTCATGTACGGACTGCAACACCACGGCCTTGTCATACGCCACTCTCATTGAAACGAAGTCGACGATTCTGGCTGAAGGTACTGGCATGGGGCACCTTGTCCGTCAGCGTGAATCCCAAAAACCAACGGTAAGCCACGTTGACTTCAATCTCACGCACCAGGCGCTGTTCGCTACGAATTCCGAACAAGTACCCGATGAAAAGCATCTTGAACAAGACCACCGGATCAACGGCAGGACGACCGTTATCCGCACAGCACAGTTCTTTGACCTTTTCGTAGATGAAGTTGAAATCGATGGCCTTGTCGATTTTTCGCAGAAGGTGATCTTTGGGAACAAGCTCCCCGATACTGACCAGTTCGATTTTACTTTGTTGCTCCAATTTGCGTTTGATCATGCACGTATAATACAAAGTCCCGGCTTTTGGGCCAGGACTTTGTCAAGGGTCTGACAAGGCTCCTGAAGGAGCCTTGTGCCAGTTCTGAGCCAATTTTGTCAGAATAGCAGGCTCATTTTCCTTGCCAGCGAACAAAATTGCTTTTTGTTAGCACTGCCTAGTAGGTATCAAAAATGCGTTGTACTTCTTTGACGTCCTTGGTTTTCGTAAGGGCCAGCATCAGCAGTATGCGAGCCTTTTGTGGGTTCAGGCTGTCAGCCGCCACGAAGCCTGCGGCGTCATCGGCAGCGACCCTAGTCACTGCACCTGTGCCGGTACGCGAAGCACGTACCACGACGATACCTTTTTTGGAGGCATCTTCCAAAGTTTTGCGATATGTGGCGGAAAGGCTTCCATTACCCACGCAGGCCACAACAATGCCAGCCGGATTGGCGGCAATGATGCCGTTCAGAGCTTCAAGCCCGGCGTCCGCATAGGCGTAAACAATTTCCACTTTAGGCAGCTTGTTCAACGTGCTCACGTCGAATTCCGCTTCAGTGGTATGCTTGCGCAGGCTTGCCCGGTAGAACACCGGCTTATTGTTCACCACATACCCCAAAAGTCCTAGGTCGTTGGCTTGGAAAGTCTCTGGCTGAAGGGTATTGGTCTTGGTTACTTCGCGCGCGCCGTTGATTTGGCCGTTCATGACCAGCAGAGCGCCTTTGCCTATGGCGTTCTTACTTCCAGCAACAGATACGGCCTGGAGCAGGTTTAAGGGGCCATCGGCGCTAATGGCCGTAGCCGGACGCATTGCTCCGACCGTAACCACAGGTTTGTTGCTTTTAACAGTCAGGTTGAGAAAGTATACGGTTTCTTCTTGCGTATCCGTGCCGTGGGTAACAACAATCCCATTCGTGTCGCCGGCCAGCAGGGCATTAATGCGCTTTGTGAGCTTCAACCAGATGTCTATGTTCATGTCAAAGCTGCCGATATTAGCTATCTGTTCGGCGGAAACTTGGGCGAAATCTTTAAGGCTTGGCACTGCGGCGATAAGCTGTTCTGCGGTCAAATCCCCCGGCTTATAGCCAGTAAGTTGGGTAGAAGATGCGGCGGAACCGGCAATGGTGCCTCCGGTGGCCAGGATGGTTACCTTGGGCAGAGTCTGCGCTGCCACGGCCGATACGGAAACAGTCAAAGCACAAAAAAGGCACAAAAGCAGAAGCAATTTTGTTTTCACTGTAGGTCTCCTTATTTAGATTCAGATTACACACCTTTCAAGCTGCCTAAACTATAAATGCACTTTCCGGAGAATGCCGTCAATATTATTGTCTGGAGATGAGCAGCCTCCGTGTAATGTCAGTCTGTGTCCTAGATGATGCATCACCCACAAGCGGTCAATATGCTTGGCCTCTCGCCGAGGTGCAAAAGGGCATAGACGATATGGAAGTCGGGCGGGTCATCGATCACGAGGAGCTTGCGTCGCGCCTGAAAACACAGGCTACGCGAGATCCGCGGCGGGGGCGCCCAGCCTGCTGGCCAGCCAGGTGTAGCGCTTGACCGTCTTGTTGTTCCGCACGGCCATGGCAAAGGCCCTGCTCTCGCCCACCAGGACCACGAGCTGTTTGCCCCGCGTGATACCGGTGTAGAGCAGGTTGCGCTGCAACAGCACGTAATGCTGCACAAGCAGCGGCAGCACCACGGCCGGGTATTCCGAGCCCTGCGACTTGTGCACGGAAATGGCATAGGCGGGCGCCAGCTCGTCCAGTTCGTCCCATTCGTACGGCACGTTGCGTTCGTCAAAGCGGACGGTGATGCTCTTGTCTTCCAGATCAGTCAGGATGATGCGGCCTATATCCCCGTTGTACACGTCTTTTTCATAGTTGTTCCGGATCTGCATGACCTTGTCGTTTTTGAAAAAGCGCCGTTCCCCGCGTTGCAGCCCCCTGCCTTCCGGGTTGAGCGCCAGTTGCAGCAGCGCGTTCAGGTTCGCTGCGCCGGCGGATCCCTTGTGCATGGGGGTGAGCACCTGGATGTCGTTCAGCGGGTCAAGGCCGAAGCTGTGCGGGATGCGGTTTTTGACCAGATCCACTATAAGTGCCGCGACTTTTTCCGGGTCGTTCTCGCGGAAGAAATAGAAGTCCGAGGTCACTGCGCCGCGCGGGTTTTCCAGGGCGGGAATTTCCCCCTTGTTGATGGCGTGCGCGTTCATGATGATGTCGCTGGTCGCGGCCTGGCGGAATACCTCGCGCAACTCGACGACCGGAACGGCTTTGGAGGCTATGATGTCGCGCAGCACGTTGCCGGGGCCGACTGAGGGCAGTTGGTTCACGTCCCCTACCAGAATGAGCGTGGCGCCGAGCGGCACGGCTTTAAGCAGATGATAGGCAAGCAGGGTGTCCATCATCGAGGCTTCGTCCACCACGAGCAGGCCGCAGGCCAAGGGGTTGTTTTCGTTGCGGGCGAAGCCGTCCTCGCGCGGGCTGTATTCGAGCAGGCGGTGGATGGTTTTGGCCTCGCGTCCGGCGCTTTCGGCCATGCGCTTGGCCGCGCGCCCCGTAGGCGCGGCCAGCAGGATGCGGCTGCGCGACTCCGCGAAAAGCCGGATGATGGCGTTGATGATCGTGGTCTTGCCGGTGCCCGGCCCGCCCGTGAGTACCATGATTTTGGATCTGGCGGCGCAGCCGATGGCCTCGATCTGCTCCGGCGCCAGATTAAGCGGCGTGTTTTCCACCACCCCGGCGACCAGTGTGTCCGGCTTCGGCAGGTGCGCGGACTTGGGCGAGCGCAGAATGCGCGCCAGGTAATAGGCGATTTTGCTTTCGCAGTGGTGAAAACGGCTGAGGAAAATGCCGTCCGCGCCGTCGAGGTCCTCCGAGACAAGGCGTTCTTCGTTCAGCAGCGCCTCAAGCGCCTCGTCAAGCAGGGCCGGATCTATGTCGAGCTGTCCGCCCGCCAGGGCGATCAGTTCCTTGCGCGGGTAATAGATATGTCCCTCGTCGCTGGCTTGGCGCAGGGCATAGAGCAGTCCCGCCTGGGCGCGCAGGGGATGCTCCTTGTCGAAGCCAAGCTTGGCGGCCACGGCGTCCGCGGTCAGAAAGCCGATGCCGTGGATGTCCATGGCGAGGCGGTAGGGATTTTCGCGCACCACATCCAGCGCCCCCTGCCCGTAATGGCGGTAGATGCGCACGCCGTACGCCGCGCTTACGCCGTGCGGCTGCAGAAAAAACATTAGTTCGCGCATGCCCTGGTGCTCCTGCCAGGCCTGGACGATGCGCGCCAGATTTTTTGCACCCACGCCGGCAACCTCGCGCAGGCGCTCCGGCTCTTCGTCCAGAATACGCAGGGTGTCCGCCCCGAAGCGTTTCACGATGCGGCCTGCCAGAGATTCGCGCACGCCCTTGATCAGCCCGGAAGCGAGATACCTGCGGATGCCCTCGGTGGTCGCGGGCATCGCTTCCTCGTACGAATCCATGCGCAGTTGGCGTCCCCAGCGCGGGTCATTATGCCACTTGCCCCGGATGCGCAGCAAAGCCCCGACATTGGGGCCGCCCATGTGCCCCACTACGGTCACGGTGTCCTTTTTCCCCTCGGGCAAGAGGCGCAGCACCGTGTAGCCGTTGTCTTCATTATGAAAGACGACGCGCTCAAGGTTGCCGACGAGTTCAACCCCGTCAAGAAGGCCGGGGCGTTCCGGGTTCACGCGCGCTCCATGCGACGCTGTTGCAGGATCATGTCGGCCAGGACCAGGGCGGTCATGCCCTTGAGTACGGGCACGATGCGCGGAATGGCGCAGATGTCGTGCCTGCCGCCCACGGCGATTGTGGCGGGATTGCCTTCGATGTCAACGGTCTTCTGTTCGCGGGCTATGGAAGGGATGGGCTTGACGGCCGCATGCAGGAGGATGTCCTGCCCGCTGGTGATGCCGCCGAGTACGCCCCCCGCGTTGTTGGATGCAAAGCGCCCGCCGGGCAGCAGGGCGTCGTTGTGTTCGCTGCCGAGCATGCGCGCCGCTTTGAAGCCGGAACCGACCTCCACGCCCTTGACCGCGCCCACGCTCATCAGCGCGTGCGCGAAAAGCGCGTCGAGCTTGTCGAAAACAGGCTCGCCCAAACCCGCCGGAACGCCGAGCGCCTCCACGCGCACAAGCCCCCCGAGCGTGTCGCCCCGGGATTTCGCTTCCCTCGCCGCCTCTTCCCAGGCCGGGACGACTGCCTCGTCCGGCGCGAAAAAATCCCGGTTCAAAGCACCCGCTACATCCGTAAGCGGCGCCGTTATGCCGCCAAGAGCAGCCGCGCAGGCGTGAAGGCTGATGCCGCGCGTGGCCAAGAACGCCTCGGCTATGGCCCCCCCGGCCACGCGGGAAATCGTCTCCCGCCCGGACGAGCGTCCGCCGCCGCGATGGTCCCTGAAGCCGAACTTCGCGTCAAAGGTGAAGTCCGCATGCCCAGGACGGTACAGGTCTTTGAGCGCGTCATAGTCCGCGCTGCGCTGGCCGGCACTCGCGACATGAAACGCTATGGGCGTTCCCGTGGTCCGTCCCTCGAACAGGCCGGAATAGATGGTCACGGCATCCGCTTCCCCGCGCGGCGAGGAAGCGATGTTTCCGGAACCGGGCCGCCGTTTGTCGAGAGCCGTCTGGAGTACACTCTCGTCCAGGGGAATGCCCGGAGGACAACCGTCAACAACACCGCCAAGTCCGGGGCCGTGCGATTCGCCATAGCTCGTCAGACGGAAGATACGCCCGAAAATGCTGCCGCTCACTCGCCACCTCCTGCGGCTCGCCCTGCGGGCGCGGCTTTGCCGCGTGTCATTTTGCTATCCTGCAAAATGGTCATGATCCGCCCTCGCAATGCCGGATGAGTGCGCCGTACAGGACGCGAGCCACGGCATCGGGCGGCGCTCCCGCGTCAATGATAGCATGCGCCGTTTCACGGTACAAAGAATCGCGCTCGGCAAGAACGCTGCGAATTTCCTCTTCAAGGGAGAAAGCGGAAAGCGGCGGGCGCCCGTCCTGCTCTTGTGCGCTTTGCAGACGGGAGAGAAGCGTTTCCGCCGACGCGGCAAGGTAGACAGCGATGCCGGTACGGCGCATGAACGCGCGGTTTTCCGCATCCAGCACAATGCCGCCGCCGGTCGCAACAATGCCCGGCGCGTTCTTCGCCACGCTCATGCGGCGCGCCGCCTCGGCGAGAGCCGCCTTTTCGGCGGCGCGAAAAGCGGCCCAGCCTTCCTCCGCCACCAGAACGGCAATGCTTCTGCCCGAATTCTCGACAACAAGGCTGTCCGTGTCGCAGGACGGCCAGACGTAAGCCCTGG
>Ga0082212_10007884_pt1 | contig 14003 bp, 11 predicted proteins | sample TergutNt197P3_FD_71548 | JGI IMG/M metagenome (GOLD analysis project Ga0082212, IMG submission 71548) | Neocapritermes taracua P3 segment gut microbial communities from Petit-Saut dam, French Guiana - Nt197 P3 | ecosystem: Host-associated > Arthropoda: Insects > Digestive system > Gut ... | reverse complement strand
TCACTCCATTACCGGCGCAGTCTAGCGCATTCGCGCTTTCACCAAGGGAATTGGTAGGTTGCTTTGGCAGTCCACCCACAAATGCAGGTTGTTCCGATTTTGAAGGGCTATAACTATAGCAGTTCAACTACAAAAAGTTGAACCGCTATGCTTTTTCACATTTTCATTATAGAATTGCAGTGTATGCACCTAATCGTTTAGGCCAGGCGGGGGTATAGGTTCTATTAAGAGACAGGAGATTAGCTTGAGAAGGAAGGTTGCCTATGTGCTGACAAGGAGCGGCGGTAGCCATGACTTCAGGCCACAATACAGAAGTACTCCTGCCTGGCCATACAAGACAACGTTTGAGCTGAAAGGGCGAAAAAAGATGAAGGGCGAGGGTCCCAGCATTCCATCTGCCGGAAAGTTATTCTTTTACATCACAAAGCGCAGACAGGGGCTAAAGATAGTCTTTCTATTAAAGCATAGCGAAAAAGGCCACCACCTGCTCCTGGTCTAAAAATCATTTGGGTATTTTTTTATCCAATGCTCGTGCTATCGCGCCTTTTGCTTGCAGCGGTACACTTTCACCAGTGAACAGGTCTGCTACATGGGTGCCGAAGGCTTCGTTAAATCCTTCGACTTCTTCCTTGGCCAATCCCTGACTAAAAATAAAAGCCCAATCCTGTAGTTGCTCTGGAGACATGGTTTCAGCAACCTTTTCAACAGCCTTTTCTGTCTTGCTATTGGATCTATGCTCTTTATTGTCTGTAATCCACTCTACGAGTTTGGACTCCAGCCAGTCATTTTTTTCAGGACGACCCAAGTCTCCAGCTATGACACTGATCGGAGCATTTTCATCGCCCTTGGCAGAATCTCCGGCATCACAGCCCCCAGACGCAATGACCAGGAATGTTACAGCAATACCTAAGCAAAATTGAATTTTTTTCATAAGTCAGCACTCCTCATATCCAATCAAATGTTCCAAATAGCGATCATATCTGTTGCACCGCAAGCATTCCAGTTTAAGTCAAATCATCTCCCCTTTGCACTATTTAAGTCCTGCATGATGCGGTCGCGCATTTCCAGGATGGCACCAAATAACTCATCCGGCTTAATTTTTCTAACTTCTTTTGTCCTGCGATCCCGCAGCTCGACATAGCCCTCCCTGAGGCCCCTGGCACCGACTACCGCCCTTAGTGGAAAGCCCAACAGGTCTGCATCTTTGAATTTTACCCCCGGACTTAAGCCCTCCCTGTCATCCAGCAGGACTTCAACGCCACTGGCCTCCAGCTCCTTTTCGAGCTTTTCGGCTATTTCCATCACCTCACTGTTGCCAGAGTCCAGGCACAACAAGTGGACATGGTAAGGAGCTACTGGCCAGGGCCATATTATGCCATCATTGTCATAATTTTGCTCAATGATGGCCGACATGGTTCGTGTGACTCCAAGGCCGTAGCATCCCATCACCATTGGTGACTCCTTGCCATCAACGTCAAGGTATGTGCAACCCATTGATTCAGAGTACTTAGTGCCCAATTTGAAAACCTGTCCAACCTCAATTCCCCTGAATGCCTGGAAATGCCCACCACCACAACGGGGGCAGGCATCGCCTTCTATGGCCATTCTGAGATCAAAAAAGCCCTTGAATTGTTTTAGATCCCTGTCTGGCCTGAAGCCGAAGTGATGATAGTCGGTCTTATTGGCCCCACAAGTCAGGTTGTAGGCACCTTCAAGACTCTTATCTGCATACATCGGCACGTCCAGTTCCACCGGGCCAATAAAGCCTGACTTAGTGCCCGAAAGTCGTTCTGCCTCCTCGATTGGCACTAACTCTATGGAATCGGCCATGAGCATATTTTTGAATTTCACCGTGTTTGGCTCGTGGTCACTACGAAGCACCAGGCCCACGTCCCAACTATCTTCTCCCTTTGTGGCGCGGTAGAGGTAGAACTTACTGGCATGATCAAGGGGTAGGCCGTCATATTTTTCGTCCTTGAATGCTCTGGCCTGGTCTTCCATGGCAATGATGCCTGGAGTGCAAAAATGGGCCTCCATAAGCGGCATTTCAGCTTCCTGGGGGTAGGCCCACGGAAGCTGAGGGCACTCAGTCTTTTCGATGTTGCTTGCATAATCGCATGAATCACACGACAAAATTGCATCTTCGCCCGAACCGGCAAGGACATGAAACTCATGAGTGAAAGAACCGCCGATAGCTCCGCTGTCTGCCTCAACAGACCTGAACTTAACTCCAACGCGGCTGAAAATTCGCTTATACGCGTCAAACATCGCCCAGTACTCGCGGTCTGCATCCTCGCTATTTACATGGAATGAATAGCCATCCTTCATGATGAATTCCCGCCCCCGCATGAGGCCAAACCTGGGCCTGATTTCATCCCTGAACTTGCCCTGGAACTGAAATAGATTAATGGGCAACTGTTTATAGCTCTTTATCGTACGGCGCACTATGTCTGTTATTACTTCCTCATGGGTAGGGCCGAGGCAAAAATCCCCGTCTTTTCTATCCTTAAACCGTAATAATTCCTTGCCATAAAACTGCCAGCGGCCAGACTCCTGCCACAACTCCGCAGGCTGCACCGTGGGCATGAGTAGCTCCTGGCAACCGTCTGCCTCCAATTCTTCCCTGACAATTTGCTGCAACTTCTGGATGCAGCGGAATGCCAGGGGTAGATAATCATATATCCCCGCCGCCAGTTTTAAGATCATGCCAGCCCGCATCATCAGTTGCTGACTAATCACATCAGCGTCTTTTGGGACTTCTCTCAATGTGTGGATTAACGCCCGGCTCTGCTTCATTTCTCGTCCGAATATAGATTTGGAAACAACTGATTTCGTTTAATTCACTGATGTAACACTATTACTGTGCTTGGTTATCCACCAGTTGTAAATGAACATGCTGATGGCACTGGCAAACCCACAGGATGCCAGGATAACCCAGCCAGTAGTTGCTTGACCTTTGTCTAGTTGCAGAAGGCCGTTTTCAAGTTTTATAGAATTCTTGCACATCACTTCATTAAATATCCACGCACCCACAGGGCCGCCGACAATGCTGCCGATAGCCATCGGTAAATTTGAATACCCCTGGAAGAGTCCCTCCTGTCCCTTTGGGGCAAATGAAGCTATGTACTCGTACATTTTTGCACTCTTAAATAGCTCACCAAAGGCAATGATTGCAACGGTCAACATAATGAAGATAGTACCAAGCGGGACAAGGTTACCAACTATTTCAGTTACCCCCCCAGACATATAGAGGGGGAAGATATTGACGAGCATTGAAGTACCGATGATTACTATGCCAATGCAGATGCTCTTTACGGGCGGGAGCTTGCCGAAAATCCTCGTGATAAGCAACTGGCAGGTGACGATGACAAACGGATTTGCCGCCGTGATGATGTCCATGGCCGGGTCTAGTTCAATCGTCTTTTTTGTATAGAGAGGCAGCAGATTATAGACTTGGTTGTAAATGAAATAAAAACCGCTGATGATGATGATGAAAACTGTAAATCTCAAATTCATCAGAACTTTGGGAATACCAAGCAGTATTTCACTCAAAGACCTGCGAGGTTTCTTTTCGACATTGCCCATCTCAATGTCAGGGTCTTTGTAGAGGAAAAGCACAAGTAAAAAGGCAACAACTGCGGCCACCATGCTCACAGAAAAGATTGCACTTAAATTGAATCCTTCCGTGTGTCTCACCTTGTAGCTTACAAAGCGGCCCACCAAACTACCAATGTTTATGACCATATAGAAAATGGCAAATCCAAGTGCCCTCCTTGCGCCAGCGGTCTTTTGGACAGTCCCCGCTATGCACGGCTTGACAAAACTGCCACCTATGCCAATGAGCAAGACACCCATGCAGATGGGTATCACAGTCGAAAGAGTTACCGTGACATTTGGTTCTATGGTTTCCGCCAGGGTCGCGCCACCGAGCCACACGGGATAACCCATGGCAAAATAGCCCAGGGACACTAGAATAAAGGCAATCAGCAGTGCCCGCTTGAAGCCTATCTGGTCAGAAATGGTGCCTGAAAGGATTGGCAGAAAATAGACTAACCCCCATAAAACAGAAGAATTGATAAAGCTGGGCCAATAGTCCCCAAAGCCAAGCTGGCCCAGGTAAATGACCACAAAACTGGCCATGGCATAATAGGCCGCCCTTTCAAAGAGTTCTATGGTGTTTGCCGACCAGAAGCTGGATGGAAAAGACGCGGACTTGGTTTGGTTTTCTGTATTCATAAGATTCCCTGTCTTAGTCAAATCAAACTAGTACATTGTAACGCTTTAGACGCTTGCTTAACGGCGTAGCAAGTCCGCCTTGCAAGCATCTAGCGGTCGTGATTTGCGGGCAAATCCCGACCCTAGTGCAGTGTAACATTTAAGTGTTACACTGCACTAGGTCTCTACATTCTAGTTTGATTTGGATATTTTCTGTGTTTTTTTGACAATATATTTTGGAGAACCAAACCGAGAATTATGAAATAAAAACAATTTGCCTTCAGGGACGGACCCATGAAGGCAAACTGGCACTAAAGACGTTGATTATCTGCTAGCGCAACGTAACATTTAAATGTTACATTCCACTAGATACTCGGAGCAATCGCAAAATCGGCATTGTAGTTGATGACTGCCCAGAAGGTTTTGGTCGCAGTATCCACGCCCCAGGTTCCGAGAGTGTGCGTTGATGCGTTGTAGGCACCTTCAACGAATTTTGCTGTTCCACCAAAATTTTTGTTGACGGCGTTTTCCCATGCGCTTACGCCCTTGGTGGCTATTCCGACCCTGCCTGTTTTTGCCAGAGCATCACTCACCTGGTTTGAATCATAGGTCATGGACAGACAATAAGTATCTGTCTTTGTATCCTTCAGCTCATTGGCCATTCCCCAGATGGTAAAAATATCAGATAGTAAACCAGTGGTTTTTGGCATCCAGCCGGTAGTGACGAGATGAGACATCTCGCGCTGATTTACAATAGTAGAGCCGTTGCCAGCACGACCAGGCTCGCCGTCTTTCTTGTCATAGGTATTGGTGCCACTCAATATTTTCGCGTTACCATCCTGAACCACATTGTACGAGCCATTCTTCCTGACAAGGAACTGCTTGCCATTGAGGTTATATCCCCAGGTTTCGGCCTTTGTAAACGTCATATTCGGCACAACATAAACATCACTGATGTCGCTATAAGCTGTATTGTGATGCTGTTCCCAGTTCACCATGGGCTGAGACGTGTAATAATCCACTGTCACATTGTTACCGTCAATCGTGTATATATAGTAGCCCATCGTATAGAGGTGCTGCTGCAGCATGGTTTGGCGATTCGGATTGGCATTGCTCGTTGCCGCATCGGGTGCAGTCGCCAGGGGCACATAGAATTTCATGGAACACGATGCAGAAGTCAATTGCATTATTTCTGCATTGCCTGTCGCTGCCTTGAACATACTCCTGCTGTGCATATGGTCATGGCCACTCTGCAAAAACCTGACTCCATTGCTATGGAGAGAGTTTATAAAGGCTGTCTGGTATTCAGCACCCGCCCCTGGGTTTGCACCAAACAACACGTCTGTGTGGTTTTCATGGACAAGACCTTTATGTGAAAAGACAAAGCCGTGGTTGGAACTGGGCTTTGCGTTTAATACCTGGGAAATCCACGGTTGCTGGTGCCTGATGGCGTTATCATTGTTATGTGCAGTGCCAGGAGCTGTAAACTGGTCGAGGAGTACAAATGTGGCATTGTTATATGTGAATGAATAGCTTAGGCCAGTATAATCTGCCCCGGAAGCATCGGTAGGGAAGCTGAAGCCAGAGCCTAACGTAAATGTGGTACCAGTCTTGGTGATGGTACCGGCACTGTCGGCTGCCAATACGTCACTGGGGAGATTGTTCATTACACCGGTTTGGGTCTGGGGAAATACCCTCTTGAATTCATGAGCGTTGGCAAGGTTGCCCTCATGGTTGCCCCTGACTGGGAAAAAACCTATGCCGGCATTGTAAAGGCTTTGTCGCCATTTGGAAGTAGTCACCAAATGGGCCTCAGTAGAGGCATCTTTGATGTCACCGACTTGGATTACAAACTTTACACCATGTCCTTTGAACTGCTCATTCATCTGGATGATGGATTGCACACAGGTAGAATTAGGATTGTTTGCTGTATCGTATGCGGCGGTGGTCGGCCACTGAGTATCGCCCATTACACCAAAACTCCAGGCACTCGTGCTTTTCACGAAGGGGGCCGCCGCTGGGACTTCTACACCATTACTACCGCCGCTGCAGGCCAGGTAGATGGATAGAGTTGTGATGGCCAACAGGCCAGAAGCAAGGTATTGCTTACGTATCATGGTTCCTCCTAGAACACTGTTTTAAGCTACAGTGCCCCATGTAAAGAAACCATTCTGTCTGTGTAAAACTTTCGCAAATTTATGCTGTTGGCAGAGTCCGTTTTGTTAGGTTTTGCTTCAGAAAGCTAGTACATTGTAACGCTTTAGATGCTTGCTTAACGGCGTAGCAAGTCCGCCTTGCAAGCATCTAGCGGTCGTGATCTCTCGGAATCCTTCGCTACGCTCAGGATGTCCGAGGCACCCACGTCAACCACAATAAATTTGGCAGACTTGGAGACACGCTAGCAGGTTCTTTTCCAGCTTCACCTTCGTTATGCAGGCAAACCCCGACCCTAGTGCAATGCAACATTTAAGTGTTACATTGCACTAGGCGCGGATACCGATATTCGAGGGAGCAAGTATACAAGTATAATGGTGTCTGGAGTACATGATGAAAAATACAATCTATCTGGCCCTTGCTCTATCCTGCATATCCCTTTCCGGCCAATCCCTGGCCGACAAGGTTGACCCCCTTGGAGGTACGGCCTCCAGCTATGAGTTTAGCCATGGAAACGTATATCCTGCGGTCGCCGTGCCCTTCGGGATGCACGCCTGGACTCCACAGACGGGCAGGAATGGCGATGGCTGGACATATCGCCATGATGCTATCCGCATCAGGGGCATAAAGCTCACACACCAGCCAAGCCCGTGGATTAATGACTATGGTTCCATTTCATTGATGCCCGTTGGACATGAGCTAATAGTCAGAGAGAATGACCGAGCGGCACTCTTCAGTCACGAGAGGGAAGATGCCCATCCATACTCATACAAGGTAAAACTACTCGAAACAGGCATATGGGCCGAGATCGCGCCAACTTCCCGGGCAGCCATGATGCGCTTCACAATTCCTGAGGGACGGCCATCCCATATCGTGCTGGACGCTTTTCCAAAGGGAAGGGACGCAGACCTGGTGCAAGTGAGCGTTGACAAAGAAAACAGAAAAATCACAGGTATTTCCCGGCATCATCACGGAGGTGTGCCTAAAGGCTTCGGACTGTACTTTGTGGTGGCCTTTGACCAACCCTTACTGGACGCTGGCACATGGAGTGAGAGAGAGGGGGCCAGAAAAGACACTTCCATCGAAGGTGACCAGGCGGGTGCATGGGTAAAGGTAAATGGGGGCATCGTACATGCAAGGATTGGAGCAAGTTTTATCAGTCTGGAGCAGGCAGAGCGCAACCTTGCAACAGAAATTGGCCAGCAGAGCTTTGAGGCAGTCAGGGCCAGTGCTAAGGCCGAATGGGAAAAGACCCTTGGCAGGGTAGTAGTAGATGGCGGAACCAGCGAGCAACAGTCAATTTTTTATACTTGCCTGTACAGGGCTTCTCTCTTTCCAAGAACCTTCCATGAAATAAATGCAGAAGGGCGTACTGTCCATTACAGCCCGTACAACGGTAAAGTTGTGGATGGCGTAATGTTCACTGACAACGGCTTTTGGGACACCTTCAGGGGAGCTTTTCCGCTGTTGACAATTCTCCAGCCTGACCTCACGGGTCAGATGATGCAGGGCTTTGTCAATGCCTACGCTGAAAGTGGATGGATACCGGAGTGGCAAAGTCCTGGCCACAGAAATTGTATGATCGGGACTAATAGTTCTTCAATACTGACTGACGCATGGATTAAGGGCATCAGAGGCTGGGACGTAGAAAAGGGATGGGAGGGCCTCATCAAGGCCGCTCATAATCCAGGGCCGGTAAGCTCCGTTGGCAGGTTGGGGGCAGACTACTATGACAAGTCAGGCTATGTGCCCAGCGATGTAGGTATCAATGAGAGTGCGGCAAGGTCGCTTGAATATGCCTATAACGATTTTTGCCTGTGGCAGTTGGCGAAGGCACTAAATAAGCCGACAGAAGTGCAGGAAAAATATCGGGAGAGGGCATCGAATTACAGACACCTCTTTGATGATTCCATAGGCTTCATGCGAGGTAAAAAGGCTGACGGGACGTGGCAAACCCCTTTCAGACCTGATTCCTGGGGCGGAGTTTTCACCGAGGGTTGTTCGTGGCACTGGACCTGGTGTGTATTCCATGACGTTGCCGGGTTGTCAGGGCTTTTTGGCGGCGACAAGCAAATGTCTGAACGCATGGATGAAGTATTTACCACGCTCCCTACCTTTGAATACAGCTACTACGGATCAGTAATCCATGAAATTGCAGAAATGGTGGTGGCCGACATGGGTCAGTACGCTCACGGAAATCAACCAATTCAGCACATGCTCTATCTTTACAACCACATAGGCCAGCCCTGGAAGGCACAGGCCTGGCTGAGAGAGACCATGAATCGCATGTATAAACCAGGGCCGGAACTGTACTGCGGTGATGAGGACAACGGGCAGACGAGCGCGTGGTACGTTTTTTCTGCAATGGGCATGTACTCTGTAACGCCAGGAGTGGCCCAGTATTCCCTTGGGTCACCGCTATTCAGAAAGATCACGCTGAATCTGGAAAACGGCAAGACATTTACCATCGAGGCTCTTAATAATTCTCCCTCAAACGTCTATGTCAAGAGTGCAACCCTGAATGGCAAACCCATGAACCGTACCTGGTTAGGCCACGAAGAAATAATGGCAGGAGGCATTTTGAAGTTTGAGATGGCCGATAACCCAAACATTCAGAGAGGCACTAATATCTCCGACCGACCATATAGCATGGAGACATGGGAAAAACGATGATTGCCAGGCTGAATTTTATTCCTTAATCCCGCTCACATCCCCAGAAGTCAGAAGTTCCAGTCCAGAATCTGTGAGTACAGCAAGGCGGCCATCTGGTTCCCAGCCCTGGCAGATTCCACTGCAGTTTTCCCATTGGATCGCATCACCGCACTCAGGCCAGCGGAATGAAGCCTGATGCACTCCAAGCATTTGCCATGCAGTCAGTATGTCCCTCGCCAGGTCAACCACTTCTGGTAAATTCACTGCTCCAAGAGAAAAAAGCGATGCCGGTGGGATTGACCGCTCGGGAATCTCAGGGGCACTGGATATATTCAATCCTAGTCCCAAAATGACGCAGTCTTCTTTTTGCTCACCGATGATCCCGCCAATTTTTACCAATGATGGCCCAGGCTCTTTGTAGGCCACTAAATCGTTTGGCCACTTGAGACCCAGGCAGACTCCGTATGGTTCAAGGATTTCTGCCACTGCTGCCATTGCGGCCTGTAAAACAATTCCGCTGGATATGTGCGGCTTTGGCAAACGCGCAGATAGCCAAAGGCCCGCGCCGCGCACACTCTCCCAGGAATTCCCCCCCCTGCCCCTCCCCGATGTCTGCTCGTCTGCCAAAACACCGCAATACCCCAGTTCGGGATGACTGGCCAGATAGGACTGAGTACTCTCAACGGTTCCGAGACAAATCAACGGAAGCATATTGCTCATCTGTTTCGGTACCAGATAGAGCGTAGGCCCGTAAGGGTGAGGTCTGGCACAACATGGTGAATATACCTGCTCTCTTTTCCGACCGTTTTGGCAAGCCCCCCAGTGGCCACAATCACGGCTTCAGGATATTCTGCGGCCAGGCGCTCCAGTATTCCGTCAATCTGGCCAATGAAGCCATAGTATAAACCCGCCTGCATTGCCTGGACGGTATTACTGCCAACAAGTCTTTCTGGTTTAAGGATTTCAACTCTCGGCAGACGCGCAGCTCGTTGAAACAGAGCCTCGGCTGAAATTTTGATCCCCGGCAGTATCATGCCCCCCAGGTATTCCTGACGCTCGTTGACAATATCAAATGTTGTCGCTGTCCCAAGGTCAACGACTACCATAGGCGTTCCAAACATTTCCATTGCCCCAACGCAATTAGCTATGCGGTCGGCTCCAAGTTCGCCTGGATTGTCTATTGCCACGCTAAGCCCCGTTTTTATGCCAGGTTCAACCCAGAGGGGGGTCGCATTAAAATATCTCCTGGCACAGGTTTCGAGTACTGGATGGAGCGGGGGAACTACGCTACCGAAAACTATTTCGGAGACCATGGATAAATCCTTCCCCTGGTGTCGGAGGAGTTCCTGAAACATAAGACCATACTCATCTGCGGTGCGCTCACGGGCCGTTGCGATGCGCCAGCTATGCAGCAGGGAAGATTTTTGTCCCTGGGCCAAATCGAAAATGCCTGAAACAATATTTGTATTGCCGACATCAACTGCAAAAAGCAAACTCATGTAGCCCTCTCGAGGGATTATTCTATACAGAAATAAACGCCCTTAGTTCGTCATTTCCGTATTCAGAAGAACAAGACAGAAGAATTGCACAGTGCCCAGGCTGGCCTGGTGGTAGTTCAACGGAGCCGCTGAATGCACCACTATCGTCAGTTTTGCCAGCCATCAGTTCGATTGCCTTTTGGAAACTTGAAATAAGTTTTATTGATACTTTAGCTTCCGGCACTGGGAGCTTGCTGTTACAGAGCCTCGCCACTATTGAGAAGCCAAACTGTGAGCTGAATTTTGGCTTTAGCGGCTCATGAATTACAAGTTCCATGACTTCGGAATCACCCTGTTCCTTCAGGTATTCCAAAAGGACATCTTCGAGTGCGCGGTCATTGAATACACATTCTTCTGAAAGTAATGGGTCACCCGGAGTGAAGTCATATTTTCCATTCTTTATGTCGTTGACAGCCTGTTTGTGCTGTTCTTCCATCCTTCGCAGAATATCGCTCTCAGACACAGGTGGGTTTTGTGACAGGTCGGAGTAATCCCCCCGAAAACTATCCAGAATTTCGCCTCTGATATAAATCAGGGTTTGAATTTTGGCACTCGCAAGCCCCCTGTCTTCAGTCTGTACATGATAGACATGATTGTTAAACTTAAATTCTGTATTGAAACCAGTTATCATGTATCGTCAACCCTAATCATTTTTAGCTCAGTTAGCTCAATGGACACGCTGAGCGTCATGCCTCCAACGACATCATTACTGGCAACACTATCTATTGCCAACACCATTTAAGTCCATGTTTTTTGCCACTGCTTTTGCGACCGCAGCGATAAATTTAGGGTCGGACAGCAATTGAGACGCGGTGGAAGACAGGTCGTTGGGCTGCGGTGCAAAAGTATTTGCGATACGTTCTTTTTCTAACAACTCAGGGCCAAAGTCCTCCGGGGATGTATCCAGATAGTCAGACAGGCTTTTTTGTGCAAGTTCATCTATGTCAGTTTCAGCATTTTCGCCTATTTCATCAGAGGCAACACTATTCAGATTCAGGTTTGAATCATCTATTGCCAGGATTTCAACGGGAGTAGTTGAGGGCAATTCGACTTCAGATGCCGCCAATTTTTCCATGTCATCCAGGTCAAGGTCTTCAAGTTCAAGCGAAATGACTTCATCAACATCTGCCACACTTCCACTCTCGGCAACTGAATCAATGCCAGGGCTTGGAGACTTGGGCTTGGTGGACACTTCTCCAGAGGAGGAAAACTCAATTTCTTCTGCCAAATCCTGTTCTTCAAGCAGGAGCAAGTCAGCAGGGATAGCACCACCTTGGTTCAGGATGGGTTTGGTGACCATGGACGGCCCAAACATAAACTGCCCAACTTTTTCAGCAAGGTCGCGGAAATCCACTGGCTTGCGTAAAAATGCCTGAATATGGGCATTTTCAACTTTATCTGTGTCCACTTCCTCCAGTACGCCCGCCATCATTACAACTGGCATTTTGGCTGTTTTTGGGTTAGTCCTCAATCGGCCAAGGAGTTCCCAGCCATCCATTTCCGGCAGGGTGGTGTCCAGTAATACAACGTCATACGGCGCTTCTTTGGCAATAAACCCGAAAGCCTGTGCCGCAGAGGCCGCATAAGATACATCAATCGCTGTTGAAGCCAGCAAGGATGCAACAATTTTGTGGATACTTTGATTATCGTCCACCAATAAGAGACGGGGCATGAACACCTCAACTGCCAGTCTACACTATAACCTTTTTTTTACCTCATACCAAGTTGCGACCAAAGAAAGTAATTTCCATCAGATTTTTCCAGCTAGTGCAGTGTAACATTTTAATTTTACCTTGCACTAGGCCATCATCCATTCCCTTACAAGTTTTTCAAACCTGTAACCCCTTGCCTCAAAGTTTTTGAACTGATCAAAACTGGCACAGGCAGGACTTAGCAGTACCTGATCCCCAGGCGTGGCCATGGCCAGGGCCCTTTTGACCGCCCCGTCAAAATCTTTACAGACCAGGTGGGGCAAATCGCCCAAATCCCTCTTGAGCATGGGTATCGCATCACCCAAAAAGACTAAGTGGCGCAACTTATCCTGTAATGCCTCGCGTAAGGGAACATAGCTGCATCCCTTGTCTTCACCCCCAAGCAAAACTACTAACGGGCCTTTCAGTGCCTGGATGGCGGTCAACGTGGCATCAACATTAGTCCCTTTGGAATCATTGTATGCCCTCACCCCATTCTTTTCGCCGCAGAAGGCCAGACGATGAACCAATCCTGGATAGGTGCGAAGCCCTGAGCGAATTGATTCTACAGAGGCTCCCCCGCAAGTTGCCAGAAGAGCAGCCGCAAGTGCGTTTTCCACATTGTGCCTTCCTGGAATCAGCAATTCAGAGCGGTTCACTATGTCTGCTATGTTGCCAGAGGAGTCCTGCATCAGCATATCCCCATCAGAATTGCACCAGGCTCCCTGCCCCTCGATACGCTCCCACCCGAACTTCGCAACCTGGGCGACCGGTGAAAAACCAGACACAAAATCTGCGCTGTCAGGAATAACGCACTGGTTAGCCTCAGACTGTCTTTCAAATATACGGAGTTTGGCCGCCAAATAGGCATCCATACTGCCATGCCTTTGGAGGTGGTCTGGGGTCAGGTTAAGAATTGCGGCAGCTTCGGCCTTAAAATCCACAACGGTTTCCAGTTGGTAGCTGGAACATTCAATCACAAAGCGTGTGCCCGGCTCGGCAGAGTCCACGGCATCCAGAAAGGGTAAGCCAAGGTTCCCACAGGCAACAGCGGGTATTCCCCCGGTCTTGAGGAGGTGGGCAGTTAAATCAGTGGTTGTACTCTTGCCATTAGTCCCTGTAATAGCCAGTACTCTGGCCGTTGGGTCTTTGGCACGGAGAACCCTGTGTGCGAGTTCCAGTTCGCCGATTACTGATATTCCTCTCTGCTTTGCACCCTGGACAAACTGTATGGTTGGGTTAACAACTGGGCTTAAAACAATTTCAGTAGCTGTATCCAGCAGGGCGGCAGGGTGATCTCCCCAGACCCCGGGCACTCCCCACTTCGCAAGCAGGGAAAGAACATTGTTGTCAGGAGTTGGATTACTGTCAGTCATCACCGCAGGGATGCCGGAGGCCGCTAAATGCCTCGCAGCGGCCAGCCCTGACTTACCTGCACCTACGATGATCGTTTGCTTCATGTGACTCCCTGATACTATAGCTATTTACGTTTTTGTTGTTCACTTAACGGCGAGCATCTAAAGCGTTACAATGTACTAGTGCAATGTAACATGAAAATGTTACGTTGCACTAGGGTCGGGATTTGATTGCAGGACGAAGGTGAAGCTGGAAAAGAACCTGCCAGCGTGTCTCCAAGTCTGCCAAATTTATTGTGGTTGGCGTGGGGGCCTCGGACATCCTGAGCGTAGCGAAGGATTCCGAGAGTTCACGACCGCTAGATGCTTGCAAGGGACAAATCTTTAGTTCTGCGCCG
>Ga0082212_10007883_pt1 | contig 14004 bp, 10 predicted proteins | sample TergutNt197P3_FD_71548 | JGI IMG/M metagenome (GOLD analysis project Ga0082212, IMG submission 71548) | Neocapritermes taracua P3 segment gut microbial communities from Petit-Saut dam, French Guiana - Nt197 P3 | ecosystem: Host-associated > Arthropoda: Insects > Digestive system > Gut ... | reverse complement strand
TGCCAAAGCCGTTTCCGTGAAAGATGAACTCGGAACGATTATCCCGTGCCAACTGTCAAATATCAACCGTCATGCGGATGGAACCGTCTGTACAGCAGACCTTCATTTTGTGGCAAAAAATGTGCCTTCGCTGGGTTTTTCCACTTTCTATTTGGAGCCGCAAACGACTGGCGCATCTGCAACACACATTGTCAATGGTAACAGTTTTGAAAACCGATTTTACAGGATAGAACTGACAGAAGGCGGTATCCGGCAGATTGAAGACAAAGAACTGCGCGTCAAGCTACTGGACGCTACAAAATTTCTCGGCGGTGAAGTGATCACGATGCAGTCGAAAGGAAATGGCGCTGGTGAGTTTGACAGGATACAGCAGCCGGGTATGGAGAATTTCGACAAACTGTCGAACCATTCGCCGCGATGGACGGTAAAAGAAAACGGCGACATCTATACATCCTTTTTTCTCCGAAGTAATATACGGAACGCCGTTGTAGAGCAAACAGTAACGATATACCATCAGATTAAGAAAATAGATTTCGACGTTTCGATTCTCAACTGGGAAGGCATACTTTACAGAGAATACCGAATGATGCTACCTGTCAATATGACGGATGGAGAAGTAGCGTATGAAGTACCATACGGCGTACTGCGAGTAGGCAGGGACGAGATGCCGGGCGCTGCTGGCGAACGTTATCATGTAGAAAATAAAGACCAGCGACCGCGCGGAATCGGCAACTGGATTGGCGTTTCGGGCAGGGATTTTGGCGTGACTTTAAGTTCGTCGGCAGCGGTGGCCGATTATCAGGACCCGACCGACCATCCGGTAACCAACACCATCTTACAGCCCATATTGATTGCTTCACGCAAGAGTTGTCACGGACAGGGAAACGAATATTTACAAATTGGCGACCATTATTTTCATTTCTCGCTGACATCGCATGTCCCGGGCTGGAAACAGGGATACCGGTTCGGTCAGTCTGCCAATGAAAAACTTACTGCCGTCTTTGCCCCCAAATCATATCAAGATGCAGTATTGCCGCAGTCGTACAGTTTTTTTGACATACAAAACGAAAATGTAGTGGTTTCCGCCATCAAGAAATGCGAGGATGACGAAAGTATCATCATCCGTTTGTACAATACCGGCGATCAGGCTGAAACAATCAGACTTTCGACTGATTATACACCCAAAGAAATCATCCGCGTGAACCTGATTGAAGAAGAATTGGAACAGGTAAAAGAGATTAGCTTAGGCAAATATGCCATTGAAACCTTTAAACTAAAATATTGACAATCATAAATATTGCCACAGGCCTTTATCTCGCAGCCTGATACTTACGTTCTTACGTTCTTACAAACCGCGATACTGTAAAAGGCAATGACAGCGAAGGCAACTGCCGGAATCCAGTAGGCCAGCGCAATGCTCGACATGTCGGAAACAATACCCTGTATCTGTGTCAGTACCGCTGCGCCTGCAATGGCCATCACCATGCCGGAGCCGCCGATTTTGGTATCTTCGCCAAGCCCTGTAATACCCATTCCATAAATGGTGGGGAACATCAGCGACATACATCCCGATATACAAATCAATGAATAGACGCCAACAACTCCTTTTGAATAAACGGTTATCAGGCAGCAGGCAACGGCGACAAGGGCAAGCGTTGCCAGTATTTTCCATGGACGGATGAAGCGCATCAGCCCCGTGCAGGTAAATCGCATGATTACAAACAGAATAAGTGACATGATATAGTATGTGGCGCCGGCCTGTTCGGACGTGCGCGGCAAGAGGTCGTTCAGTCCGACTGCTTCGCAAAGGTTGTAAAATCCGCTTGCAAGGGGTTCGAGCGAACGAAGCGACTGAATGACATCGGCTGAGGAGGCATTGCTACCTAAGGAGGCGACAACCGAATCCAGATGTAACTGTTGCATCGAATAGCGGATAACAAACGACCATACGGCAATCTGCGCGCCTACATAAAAGAACTGGGCAACGACGCCCCACACATAATTCCTGTTTTTTATCAGTCGGCGCATGGTGCCTTTAAAATCTAATTTTTGACCGCCTTCTTTCAGTTTCGGCATTCTGGTAAACAGAATGGACAAAAATATAATCAGCATCACTGCTCCCACGGCTACATACGTGGTGGTAACGGCGCTTAACTCCTGTCCCTGAATGGCTGTAAGCTCTTTTGCGGGTAACGCGGCACGCTCCGACGCCGTGAACAGGTTCAGTTGCGACAAAACAAAGACCTGGCTAACGATGACGCCGGTAATGGAACCGAACGGATTGAACGACTGTGCAAAATTGAGCCGCTGCGTGGCCGTCGCTTCCGGGCCGATAGCGCAGACATACGAGTTGGTGGCCGTTTCGAGTACCGACAATCCGGCAAAAAGAATGAAAATGGCAAACAGGTACATCGAAAAACTTAGTTCGGGATTGACCTGCAGGCACAGTTTGGCCGGATAGAACAGGAAAGCTCCCAGAATATACAGGGACAAACCGAGCAAAACACCCGACTTGTACGTGTACTTTTTAATAAACAACGCTCCCGGAATAGCACAGCATCCGTAGCCAAGCAAATAGCAGACGACCTGTATCCATGCCGTTCTGGAATCGGACATGCTCATGATCCGTTTAAAAGCCGCCAGCATGGTGTCGGTCAGGTTATTGGGCACTGCCCACGCGAAAAACAAACTCGTTAACAAAATAAACGGCCAAACGACGCCTTGCGGAATAATTCTCTGTCTCATATGGAAATTTTTTCGATGCAAAGATAATCATTATTTCCAAAAAAACAGTTTCGTTTTTCAGGGAGTGCATTTGCTTGTCAAGGCCGATTTTCAATTCATTTTGATTTTTTTCATTCGTCTAATGATTTTTTTCTTACATTTGCATAATCAATTGTGAACCGACCGCAAAACGTTCATCAAAAGTACGCTGGTAACAGGAGCGTTTTATCTGTATTTATGCACAAAATAATAATATATCGTATGCAACTTTTATTAAAAATTACCGTTTTTCTAATGTTATTCAGTATGGTACAATGTCAATCATCATCACATCCATCGACATGGAGTGAACAGCAACTAAACGAATGGTTCGAGACAGGACAATACCTGAACGGGCTGATAATTCCAGTATAATTGTTATATGAAAAAAATCGTAATTGCCTCCGATTCATTCAAAGGTTGTTTGTCTTCGCGTGAAATTGCACTTGCTGCGGAGGCAGGCATACGGAAAGTCCTTCCCGACTGCGAGGTCGTCGGTATTCCCGTTGCCGACGGTGGGGAAGGAACGACCGAAGCGTTAGTTGACGCCATGAACGGGCGCCTCGTCACGTGCGAAGTTCACGACCCGTTGATGAACCTGATTCAGGCGGAATACGGCATTCTTGGCGACGGACTAACTGCGGTGATTGAAATGGCTGCTGCCAGCGGTCTTGTCTTAATCCCTCCGGAAATGCGTAATCCATTGCTGACCACCACTTACGGTACCGGCGAGTTGATCAGAGACGCCCTGCAGCGAGGATGTCGCCGCTTTCTGATTGGAATAGGCGGTAGCGCTACCAATGATGCCGGAACGGGTATGCTGCAAGCCCTCGGATTCCGTTTTCTTGACACCGACGGGAATGAACCGGAAAAAGGAGGACAAATTCTCGAAAAAATAGCACATATTGATTCGGCGAATGTCATCCCTGCCTTGCAGGAATCTGTTTTTACCGTTGCCTGCGACGTCAATAACCCCTTTTCAGGCGAAAATGGAGCATCATTTGTCTACGCCCGCCAGAAAGGAGCGGACGATGCCATGATACGCCGGTTAGACAATGGGCTAAGGCGGTTTGCAGCCGTTATTCACGCCTCAACAGGCAAGGAAATTGACGCTGTACCCGGAGCCGGAGCAGCCGGAGGGCTGGGCGGAGGATTTATTGCTTTCCTGCCGGCTACGCTGAAACCCGGTATTCAAATGGTACTGGAAGCGCTACGATTCGATAGCCGCATACAGCATGCCGACCTGATCATCACAGGCGAAGGGAAATTAGACCGGCAAACCGCCATGGGTAAAACGCCTGCCGGTATCCTCGAAGCCGGAAAAAAGCGGCAAATCCCCGTGATAGCAATAGGAGGCGCCATAGAGGATTCCGATGCGCTTCTGCAACAGGGTTTCCTCGCTGTCTTCTCCATTCAGCCGGGTCCCGTTTCTCTGGAACAGGCGATGGATAAAACTTTTGCCGGCAGCCAGGTTGAACGTACCGTCGAACAGATCGTACGGTTACAGGCATAAAAAATATTCAAAAAGGGAGTATCAAAATAAGGTTATATGATTACGAACATGAGCGCTTGGGGAGCCATCATTGGATTGATATTATCCATCCTTCTTATTATCAAGAAGATACCTCCATTGTACAGCCTGATGCTGGGGGCTGTTGCCGGAGGGTTAATCGGAGGCTTTACGCTTCCTCAGACAGTTACGCTGATGCTCGACGGCGTAAAGGACATCACACCGGTTGTCATGCGCATTTTAGCCGCCGGCATTTTATCCGGCGTATTGGTCATGACCGGAGCGGCCGCTTCCATATCGAACGGTATTGTCCGTACCTTGAACGAACGCCACACCTTTCTGGCTATTGCTTTTGCCACCATGCTACTGACAGCCATTGGCGTTTTTATCGACGTAGCCGTTATCACCGTAGCGCCCATTGCCTTGAGTATCGGTAAACGCCTTTCCATTTCAAGGGAACGAATCCTGCTGGCCATGATTGGCGGCGGTAAATGCGGTAATATCATTTCGCCCAACCCGAACACCATTGCAGCAGCCGAAAATTTTGGCGCTGATTTGTCGTCGGTTATGTACGTAAACCTTGTGCCTGCTTTCATTGGGCTTTTTTTTGTTTCGTACCTGCTGCTTCGTCTGCTGCCCGGGCAGGGAACGCCGGTAACCGGCGACGATACCGGCAACCGTGAAAATCATCTCCCTTCGTTCGCAGTCAGTATGATAGCGCCGGTTGTCACAATCCTGCTGCTGTCGCTGCGTCCGCTCTGCGGGATAGTGATCGACCCGATGATTGCGCTTCCTGTCGGCGGACTGACCGGGATTCTGGCCATGCGAAAATGGAAACTGCTGAAAGAATCAATCGGCTATGGCCTCGAAAAAATGTCGTTTGTAGCGATACTCCTTATCGGTACCGGTACGATTGCCGGCATTATCAAAGCATCAACCATTAAGGACGTCCTGCTCGATATGCTTGCCCACACGCAGCTGGGCGAAGTATTGATTGCCCCTGTCTCCGGCGTATTGCTGTCGGCGGCAACAGCTTCGACGACAGCCGGCGCAACCGTCGCATCCTCCTCGTTTGCAAGTATTATCACCGCTTCGGGAGTTGCCGCTTTCTGGGGCGCCGCCATGACCAACGCCGGCGCAACTGTCCTTGACCATCTGCCGCACGGCTCGTTTTATCATGCAACAGGAGGCTCTGTCCACATGAATTTCAACACCCGCCTCAAACTGATCCCCTACGAAACGCTTGTGGGTATGATCCTGACCTTAGGGTCTGTCGGCGTTTATCTGCTGGCTCGGGCATTATAGCGGGTAAGGTATTTTTTTATTAACTTGGCAATTAAAAAATAGTTATTTACTTTTGTGCGTAAAATATTCTGATTATGGAAAAGAAAAAAAGAAAGCCGTACGCGTTTACGTCGCCGAGGCAATACGCTGTAAAAGAGCCGTTTGGCGTGTATGAGACGTTTGAATTAGACGCATCCAAACGTTACACGTATGCCGATTATCTGACCTGGATAGACGATAAACGGCGGGAATTGATTGATGGATTTATTCATTTGATGGCCGGGCCGTTACGCATACATGGTCGTATTTCGATGAAAATTGGTAGCCGGATTTTTAGTTTTATCGAAAAGAAAAAAGGGCAATGCCATATCTATCAGGCGCCGTTTGACGTCCGTCTTCCCCTGAATGGTTCTACGGATGATGACAGGATATATGATGTTGTTCAACCGGATGTCTGCGTGATTTGCGATTTGACTAAATTAGATGATAAAGGCTGCGTCGGCGCTCCTGACTTGGTCGTGGAAGTATTATCGCCATCATCCATGAAAAAAGACTGGAATTACAAATTCAATCTCTACGAAGAAGCCGGCGTAAGGGAATACTGGATAGTTGATCCGAAAGCAAAAACAGTCAGCGTCTTCCTGTTGCAGCCTGACGGCGATTATGATATGGGAACAGTGTACGAATGTGGACAAAAAGCGCCTGTTTCAATTTTTGAAGGGTTTGAAGTTGATGTAAATGAACTGTTTGAAGATTAAATAATATGAACTTACGCCAGGCCTCTATTCTTGTAGTTGATGATGACAGGGACGTGCTGACTGCGGTTCGTTTGCTACTGAAACCCGAAGTGAAGGCCATCGTCACAGAGCCGAACCCTGAAAACCTGCGACGCATACTGATGGAAAACCGTTTTGATATGCTGCTGCTGGACATGAATTTCTTCAGTTCCATCAATACCGGTAATGAGGGGTTGTACTGGTTGAAGCAAGTCAGGACGTGGGACGCCAAAGTGCAGATAATTATGATTACGGCTTATGCCGATATTGATTTAGCCATCAGATGCCTGAAGGAGGGAGCAACCGATTTTTTAGTTAAGCCCTGGCATAACGAACAATTGCTACAGACATTGACTGAAGCGCTCGAAAAACATGCGAACGCCGCAAAAAATAAAACAGATGAGAAGGTACAAAAATCGCCTGTCGAAGTGATCGGCGATTCGGAGCAAATGTTGCATCTGTTCCGTAAAATGGAAAAAATTGCCCCTACCGATGCCAATGTGCTGATTCTCGGAGAAAACGGGACAGGAAAAGATATGATAGCCAATACCATTTACCGGTTATCGCTCCGAAAAGACAGGCCATTTATCAAAGTGGACGTCGGCGCACTTACCGACACGCTGTTTGAAAGCGAGTTGTTCGGCCATAAGAAAGGCGCTTTTACCGACGCGCGTGAAGACCGTACGGGTTTGATTGAGGCGGCAAATGAAGGGACGCTGTTCCTCGACGAGATCGGCAATATCTCGCTTCAGCAGCAGGCTAAGCTACTGACGGTGCTGCAAAACCGTCAGGTTACGCGCCTGGGAACCAATACGCCTGTCCCTGTGGATTTGCGACTGATCACGGCAACAAATGTTCCTCTGACAGAACTGGCCAATGAACGGCGTTTCCGTAAAGATTTGATTTACCGTATCAATACGGTTGAAATCATGGTTCCGCCACTGCGTGAACGGGGGAACGACGTCTTGTTACTGACCGCTCATTTTCTCAGGCTTTATACGGCAAAATACCTGAAACCCGAATTGAAACTTTCCGATTCGGCAAAAACGAAACTGATGCAGTATCATTTTCCGGGCAATGTGCGCGAATTGCAGTATGCTGTGGAACGGGCGGTGATCATGGCCGACAATGATACGCTGAAGGATGATGACATCGTATTTTCACCCATCGAGCAAAAAACGCCGGATATCCCGGTTGTACAATCAGGTCAGTTGGGCCATCTGGAGCGGAACGCTATCCTGCAGATCATAGATAAAAATCAGGGAAATATTTCAAAAGCGGCGAAAGAACTCGGACTTACCCGCGCGGCGTTATACAGGCGATTGGAAAAATATGAAATTTAAAGTTCAATTCGTTATTTTATTTCTGCTGACAGTATGTTCGGGAGGCGTTACAGTTTACTTTTATGAGAAAAGTTTGTTGCCTTTTGCCATTCTGTTTCTGATTGTGACATTATTCTTATTCCAGTCAACGATTCAATCCATCTTTAAGATATTCCGCGATATAGATGATTTTGTAGAAGCCGTCAAGTATCGTGACCTCACAAAACGTTATCCGGAGACCGGAAGTGCGAGAAACAGATTTTATCAGTATTTCAACATTGTCAGTGATACGTTTCTCGCCATGAGCCGTGAAAAGGAGGTACAGCATCAATACTTGAAAAACATACTTGAATTGGTCAATACCGGCATGCTGGCATACGATAAGGATACAATGGAAACACTTTGGATGAACGATTCGTTTAGAAACATATTTCATATTCCCTATGTGAAAAATATCAACTGGTTGAGCAAACGTCATCCGAAATTGTATAAAGAGCTTAAAGAGATACCGTTAGGAGAGAACCGGCTTACTACAATCAATGCAGGATATCGAACTATAAAATTATTGAGCAACGCCTGCACCTTTCAAACCAATGACAAGACATTTCTGCTGATAGCCTTTCACAACATCAGCGCCACATTGGAAGAAGTTGAATCGGGCGCATGGAAAGGTTTGCTGAATGTGATGACCCATGAGATCATGAATTCGATAGCTCCGGTAGCTTCGTTGGCCGACACGTTGAAAAAAAGAATGAAACAAATGAAAGAAGAAATGGATCTGAGAGGTTCTCCGGATTTCGAAGATATGGAATCGGCCATGGAAACCATTTACAGACGTAGTGAAGGATTGCTGCGATTTGCCAACACCTATCGCAACCTGAGCAAAACTATCGTTCCGGAAATGCATCCGGTCAATCTGTCTGAGTTGTTGAAATCCATTTATCTTCTGATGCAACCCTCACTTGAACTGAAAGGTGTCAGGCTGGAAATTCGAACAGACAGTTCATCCGTCATTGCATGTATTGATCGATATTTGATAGAACAGGTAGTAATCAACTTTATAACGAATGCCACCCATGCAGTAAAAGAAAAAACGGAAGCACATATCATTCTTTATTCGGGAGTGACAGACGAAACGCCGTTTTTTACGGTTGCCGACAACGGTTGCGGTATCTCGCCAGAGGTACAGAAAAATATGTTCATCCCTTTTTTCAGTACCAAGAAAAGTGGAACCGGAATCGGATTAAGCCTTTCGCGTGAAATCGTCAAGATGCACAGCGGAAGCCTGCAGGTACAGACAAAAGAAGGCGAGGGGAGCGCCTTTACCGTATTATTTCAAAAAGTCAGGTAGGTTGTACTTTCACAGTTATATGCTTAATGGAAAGTATCAATTTCATTTTTTCGCCATCCGGAAGATTGGTTTCTCCGGATATTATCATTGTTAACTCATTATTATGACTCTTCAGTATCTCTAACAGTAACTTTTCAATAAAATCTTTTACCTCCGGAGTTGCATTTTCTGTGCCTAATTTATAGGTATCCATCGTATAGGACAGTGACGGCTTGTCTTGAACCCCAGCCACGAAATTTATTGCGTCACCTGAACTTCCTTTTGTAGAAAAAACTGTAAATGAAGCCGATTCACATCTTACTTCCTTGATATGGTCTTTGTTGTACTTATTCAGTTCTTTTCCACCATCGCCCAAATCATCCAGGTAGAAGGTTATAATTTCTTCAAACGGAAAAAAACTTTCGTTTTGGCTTCCTTCCGAAGGAGGCAAAACCTCAATTTCTTCGGTTTCATACTCAATGTCTGTCACATCAATTTCAGTTGTCAATAATTCTTTCAAAAATTTTTCACATCCGGAAAAGACAAGCATTGAACAGATAAATAAAATCGAAATCAAACGTTTCATACAATTGTTTGTTAAATATTTATGTTATTATCAAGTATAAATTCACCTACTTGCCGGAATGGGTCGTCTCATAGCCGGTAAGATAATTGAAGATTCAGCATCGGCCAAACTTTCGCATATTTGATAAGGTAATTGTGCAGGTCACGCAAAAGAACCTCGTCTGATGCCGAAATATCAAGCGCCATGGCATTGTTTTTCAATGAATATCCTCTCTGCCACAGACCACCCAGTTCAAACTTGAACCCCCATCTTGTATACTTGGGTACTGCCCTGCCCATACCCAGTCCGAAATAAGGATTTATATTTCTCAAGCCTATTTGCAGATCAATATTTGAGCGGCCATCTGTCAAATCAACTTTCACTCCACCAATATCAATGGTCGGCCATTCACATTGCGGGTTAAGGATTGCCGGTTCATAATTGTTATTGTAATCAGCCAGATAACCATTTAACTTTAAATTCGTTGTTCCGATAAAAATACCGGCGGTAAAGTGAAAAAATCCTTGGGGATGAAAATCAAGCAACAGATTACCGTGTGTAAAATTTGGTCCCATGCGGGCTCTGTAATCCGGAACATATCCAAAACGATCCGATAAATAAACGCCGTCATCATCCCTGTCATCAGGAATGGGAATATTCATATAACCCGTACCCATACCATTTGTCAAATTTATCCCCAGGCGGATAATGAAAAGTTCACTCAATGGAGTAGCCGCTTCAAGTCCGTAGCCAAGCGTAGATACTTTGAAACCCACTCCCAGATGACTGAAAGGCCAAAAAACCTCCTGTGAAAAAACAGATGCACTTGCTAACGGAGATATGGCTAATGTCAGCACAATAATACTCCTAACGATCATTCCAATTTTCATGAAACTACTGTACCGGTTGCAGTTTTTCGATAAAGGCGGGGTCTATTGTCACGCCCATACCGGGCCCGGTAGGCGCTGTAATCTTCCCTTTTACTACTTTCATAGGCGCTGTGGAACATTCGTAAGGCACATTTGTCCGGAAACTTTTAAATTCGGTATGCGGAGTTGCATTGGGAAGCGCCGACACAAAAAGCGTATTATAAAGAAATCCCAATCCACCTTCCGACATGTGTGTGACACAGCGTTTTCCCATTACCTTTGCCATCAGCGCCACCCGCATGGAACGTATAAATCCACCGGTATAGTAGGTGTCAGGTTCGACAATGTCTAAACCGTCATTGGCTAACAGCCATCTGAAGTTATATAAATTCTGGTCCTGTTCGCCATTCGATATGGGAATGGTAAGGGCATCGGCAACCTTTTTGATGTCCTCAAAATGAAAATACATGACAGGCTCTTCAAAAAATCCGTAGTTGTATTCTTCCAGTATCCGGCCAATTCGTATTGCATCATCCACATCGTAATAACCGTTGGCGTCGGCATAAAGCGACCATTGATCGCCATAATGTTCCCGTATCATCGGAATCAGCTTCTCGGCTTTACCCGGTACGCCGCCGTAATACAGGTCTTTTGAACCAATCATATATCCCACCCTGATTTTCAGTGCATCGACGTCAAATTCAGCCACTTCCTGCCTGACACGTTCAAAATGCTCTTCCAGCGGAAGTCCTCTATATTCGGTTGCTATGTAAACGCCAACTTCAGGATTATGAATTTCTCCAATTAACTGTGCCGCCGATTTATTTACGATTTTTCCCATCATATCCAATACGGCAAACTCAATGGTAGCCAATGGGACGCCGATGGCCAAACCGTTTAGCCGATAGTTGGAATTGTACAGGTAAAATTTTTCCAGTATCAGGTCTAACTCCCTTGCATCCTGTCCGATAAAAAATGATTGGGTTGTCCTGAGAAAAATTGGAACCAGCATGGGCATGGTGGGATGAGCTACCGATATACCTTCCGCCCCGTCCCTGGAACGGACACGACATATATATACATTGTTATATGTCAGCAGTTCAACTGTTTCGATAATAACCGGGCTGGGGAAAAGATTTTTCTTAAAAACCGGTTGCCGAAGCGCCTGGTCAAGCTTGTCGTAACGGGTTTTCAGTTCACCGTCCGAAAACGACTTTTTGCTGCCGGATATACAGGATGTAAAAGGTAAGTTAGCGGCTACCACGCCGGTTGCGGCGGATGTAAGAAATCGACGTCGGGATGTAGTTTTCATGGTTGTTGTATAATTAAATAGCCATGTTATTCTATTTATTATTTTACTGTTGAATATCAGCGGCAAAAATAATCAATTATTTCAATAATGCAAAAAAGCAAGGCGAAAAAAAGGCCGGATATGCAAAAAACAAGGCCAAAACCTCTGTGAGTGGTGTTCGGAAAATATTCCGGATGTGACATTTAAGGTCAATGGATTAGAACCTCCGCTTCCCTTTGAGAATAACCTGTTTGATGTCATTTACGGAATTTCCATCTTCACGCATTTATCCGAAAAAAAGCATTATGCGTGGATTGACGAACTTTTCAGGGTGCTGAAGCCGGGGGAAATATTGTATTCCTAAATCAAACGACAAGAACGGCTTTAAAACCCGCGAACAAATCGTTTGGTCTATTTACAGGAAATGGCAGGCAATACACGAAATGAAGAGACGCTACAATTTTGCACTGAAAAGTGACATATTAATCCGTTTTGAAGGCATTACGGAAACAGTACAAAAGGCAGCCAGAAACTATAAATATACGATGGCAATGTGTACATTCGACGAAGTTTTGCAACATTCCATCGAGGTAAAAAGAGGTAAACCCAAAAGAGACATTGAAAATCAACGCAGATATAAAGAGATGATAATTATGAACTTACAAACGACGTCATTTCAACCGTATTTTGATAATATTAAAATGACTGTCGGCGTTTTACGCAGTGATGAAAGTAAAAAAATCCAATATTGTATCAGTACGATTGAACAATAAAAAAAACCTTTGGAATTACGCACCGGCATACACCGCTCTTGCGACCAAAGGTTATCTGATTTGAACTGCAAAGATACAACTAATTTTTTAGTATATCGCAAAAATCTGAAAAAATTGCCATTTTTTTTGTTTTTTCAAAAACCGTTTGTATCTTTGTTGCCGAATTGTAAATAAAACGGATATTTTATTGATATGAGACATTTGTTGATAAACATGAATTGGTGGTGGTGCTTGCGATGGAATCATTGTGAGTGACTTGTCATGTGTGTTTATCTGTACTGAAATAGATTAATTCAAAAAGAAGGCCTGTTGTACTCACGACAGGTCTTTTTTTATTGCTTATAACTTATAATATTATATATGTATATGAACTATCAGGTAGATGAAAAAGGTTATTACGGTCGCTTCGGCGGGGCGTATATTCCGGAAATCCTCCACAAATGCGTGGAAGATTTGCAGCATACGTATCTGAACGTATTGGAAAGCGACGCTTTTAAAAAAGCGTATCATGGTATGCTTCGCGATTATGCCGGTCGCCCGTCGCCGCTTTATTTCGCGAAGCGACTAAGCGCGCAGTACGGTTGCAGGATTTATCTTAAACGTGAAGACTTGGTCCACACAGGCGCGCATAAGATTAATAATACGATCGGACAAATTCTTTTAGCCCGAAGTATGGGAAAAAAGCGCATCATTGCAGAGACGGGCGCAGGTCAGCACGGTGTGGCAACGGCGACGGTATGCGCCTTGACGGATATGCCGTGCGTGGTATATATGGGAAAAACGGATGTTGAGCGCCAGCAGCCGAATGTGAAAAAGATGCAAATGCTTGGCGCGACGGTTGTACCGGTTTTGTCCGGTAATATGACTTTAAAGGATGCTACGAACGAAGCGATTCGCGACTGGTGCAGCCACCCTTCGGATACTTATTATGTGATCGGTTCGACTGTCGGCCCGCATCCGTATCCGGATATGGTGGCGCGTTTGCAATCGGTTATCAGCGAAGAAATCAAATGGCAGCTGATGGAAAAGGAAAGTCGCGATTATCCCGATTACCTGATGGCATGTGTGGGCGGCGGAAGCAATGCTGCAGGTACGGTCTATCATTACCTGGATGATGAACGGGTGCTTTTTGTGTTTGCAGAAGCGGGTGGGGAAGGTATCCTGTCAGGCAGGAGCGCTGCAACAATCCATTTGGGAAAGGAAGGTATTATTCATGGCGCCCGGACGCTGGTGATGCAAAACGAAGACGGTCAGATCGAAGAGCCTTATTCCATTTCCGCAGGTCTCGACTATCCGGGTATCGGCCCTGTTCACGCGCATTTGTCGGAAATGAAGCGGGCAACGGTTTTGGCTGTCAATGATGATGAAGCTATCAAAGCCGTTTTTGAATTGACGCGTCTGGAAGGAATTATTCCGGCGCTTGAAAGCGCACATGCGCTTGGCATGTTGCCGAAGATGAAGTTTAAAAAGGATGATGTGGCGGTTCTGACTGTTTCCGGACGCGGGGATAAGGATATGGAT
>Ga0082212_10007882_pt1 | contig 14004 bp, 12 predicted proteins | sample TergutNt197P3_FD_71548 | JGI IMG/M metagenome (GOLD analysis project Ga0082212, IMG submission 71548) | Neocapritermes taracua P3 segment gut microbial communities from Petit-Saut dam, French Guiana - Nt197 P3 | ecosystem: Host-associated > Arthropoda: Insects > Digestive system > Gut ... | reverse complement strand
AATATCATTCTCGGCCATTTGTTTCTCCATTCCCTAAAGTCCGTTTACAATGCACACCGGTTTCTCGTTTCGGTCGATAGCTTCGATGTTGCCCTTGATGCGCTTGAACGCCCTGTCGAAAAAGCCCGCCGTTATGCCCGCGATGTGCGGCGACAGCGCCACGCGCCTGCGTACTTCTTCAGGGAGCCCGCTGATTATGGGATTACTCATTATGAAGGGTTCGGGGGCGAGAGTGTCTGCGCCAAATCCTCCGAGCTGCCCGGATATCAGCGCTTGCGCCACAGCTTCGTTGTCAATCAGTTCGCCCCGCGCAGTGTTTATCAGTATCGCACCGCGCTTGAAGAGCTTTAGCGTATCGCTGTTTACCATGTTCTCCGTCTCCGGCGTCACCGGGACGTGGAGCGATATTATATCGCATTCAGCGAACAACTCTTCCAAAGGTTTAAACGGGATTTTGTCTATGTTCGGATCAGCCAGCCTCGTATCGTAGTAGCACAGCTCGCAGCCGAACGCTTCCAGGATGGATGCGAGGATCCTGCCGATCGCTCCATAACCTACGATGCCGGCTTTCAGGCCGTAGAGCTCCGGCTGGTCTTCGTTGAAGCAAGCCATCTTCGCTTCCATCTGCCTGTCCGCGTAGATCATGTCCTCGTTGTGCCTGAAGCTTTTCAGCAGCGACAGCATCAGCAGGACTGTCTGTTCCGCCACAGGCCTCGCGTTTTCCCCGGCTGTGTTGCATACGAAAATCCCCGCGTCTTTTGCCGCGAGGGTGTCTATGGCGTTGAATGCCACGCCCTGGGAGTGCACCAGTTTAAGCCCGGGCATGTTATCAATGATTTCCGGCCCGACTTTCGTTATAGCATCGGCCACAATTACATCGGCTCCGGTCGCAATGACTTTTTCCGGCTCGGGGACTCCGTTGCCCATGTGGATGAGTTCCCATCCTGTTCCTTCCCACCTGGCGTATTTTTCAAAGCTGCTGCGATCGACTAATAATGCTACTTTCAAACGATCATCTCCATTTATGTATTATGGACGGATGTGTGTGTACGCTCTCACACGGAGAACAATTCTTTATAGTCGGATGATTTGCCGATTATGTATGCGTAGGATTCTTTTGTCACACCCGCAGCGTTTCCTTCGTCCGTGTCGATGTGTATTATGGCACTCATCTCTTCCAGCGGTTCGTCGGTGCGAACGATTGTGTCGTCGAACACGACTGAGCGCTCTTCCCCTTCGATTCTTAGCAAAATGGAATCCCCGTCTTTGACCTGATACTTCTCAGCCAGAGCCTGCCCCAGGTGTATATGGCGCTTGGCGATGATCGCGCCCTTCTCCATTACGAACTCTCCGACAGGACCGATCAGCTTGACTCCCGGTGATCCTTCAATGTCGCCGGACATCCTTAGGACGGCAGGGATTCCCAGAGCGCGCGCTTCGGTAAACGATAGCTCAAACTGGTCAAACTCCCTGCAAGGCCCCATGACCGCGACTTTATCGAAGGTGCTTCTGGGGCCTTCGATAGCGATCTTGTCCGTTGACTTAAACTGCCAGCCGCCTTTGCCGCCCTCCGGCTCGATGACGTGCCCCTCGCCGAAGAGAATGTCTACGGTCGCCTGCGTCAGGTGGATATGCCGCGCGGATACCCCCACGCGGAACTTATCTCTTTCAAACTCTTGATCCATTACTAATCCCCTTCCCTCTTTTTTCTATAGGTTTTCAAAAAGGAAATGCTCGCGCACGTCCTCGTAACTGTTGACTTCTTCCTCGCCGTTCAAGACGCGGGTGACGCCGCCGGCCAGCGCTTCCATTTCAATCGCTCCGGGGACAATCTCTACCGGTGCGATGAAGCCTACCCGCTCCGTTATCCAGCCTGTTATCATCTTCGAATGGGCGATGCCGCCGGTGAGGATTATCGCGTCGACCTTGCCGCCCACGACCGGGGCGAGCGATCCGATATCTCTGCTGACCTGGTACGCCATCGCCTCGTAGACCAGCTTGGCTTTTTTATCACCGTTGTTAATCATCTCTTCGACTTCGATACAGTTGCTGGTGCCCAGGTGCCCATAAAGCCCTACGTCCCGCCTGAGCATACGCTGCCTGTCCTGCTCGGTATATTTCGGGTTTGTATACACTTCTGTGAGGAAGGCGCTCGGTATCAGCCCGGCGCGTTCCGGGGTGAAGCTGCCGTCGCCGGCTGCGTTCGTTTCGATTATGATGCCGTCTTTATATGCGAGGGAGCAGAAACCGCCGCCCATGTGCGCTATGAGGAACGTTGAGTTGCCGGGGTCAAGTCCCATGCGCTCCGCAACCCTTCTGGCGCAGGCCCTGCAGTTGAGGGTGTGCGAAGCGACTCTCCGCCTGTAGCCTGCGATGCCTGTGATTGTGGCGATATCCGGCACTTCGTCCGTCGGGACGACGTCATACAGGTACGCCGGTATGTTATACTTTTTCGATAGCTCATCGCCGATCATCGTTCCGGAGTACAGGCCAAGGTGACCTATGTTCGTGTTGCCCCGCACATCGTCGCCGAGCTTTTGCGAGAGCAGGTATGCGCCATGTTTATAAGCTCCCCACTTACCTGTCCCCCGGACTGCGATGGCGTCCAGCTCTTCGAGGTTGAGGTTTATCCTGTCGATGAACCCGAACACTATCTTCTTATAGTATGCAAGTATAGTCTCCGGCGTCTTAAGTTCCCTGAGTTCCTTGGTGTCGTGCTGCTCTTCGCTCTGTTCAACGATTTCTTCGCTCTTGTAGTAGGCGACCTTCGACGACGTGGAGCCAAGATTCAATACCAGTATGTTCCATTGCTTATTCATATAAAGTCCATTCCTTTCGTTTTACTACAAGCACAAATTGTCCACGAAAAGGAATGGACTTTTTGTGCATCAACTCGCGGTTCCCGCGCGTCGCGGATTTCCCCGCAGGGGGAGCGATTGGCACATTTCTGGTTTAGCGTGATTCTTCACGCTAAACCTCCTTGACAGTAATCGGTATGGGTTCCAATGGCTCGACGGGCTCTCTGCGGGCGTTGCGCGCAAGGACCCGGAGCGGTTTTGGCAGTTGTCGCTTTGAAGTAAAAAAGGGCAATCTGCGACAAGTATACGTTTTTTCGGCCCGCTTTCGCTAAAATAAGCTAAAACTGCAATATTTTGTACTTCTTGTCTTTTCTGCCCGCTTTGATTATAGAGCCTGACCTGCGTTTCTGTCAACACATTTTATACGTTTTTCTTCTGTTTTGTGAATTGTTTATAGTTGTAGTTGTGCAAAATACACACGAAAAATCATCATATCCCACAGGGCGGCAGGATACGGGCAAATCGCTCGCAAACGACTTTGAGCATAATTTTTTTGTGTTTTTCCGGCGTTTTGCACTTAGGAGGCGGGGAGAAGTGCCGTTTCCACTTGGATTGCTCTGCGTTTAGTGGTATATTGATTAAAAAAGGAGGTAAGCAAGAGTATGAAAGAAATAATCAGCCCGGCGGGCGCCCCCGCCGCAATCGGGCCTTACTCGCAGGCTGTCCGCGCAAACGGTTTCCTGTTCGTCTCGGGGCAGCTTCCGCTGGATCCTTCCACAGGGGCGATCGTCGAGGGCGGCATCGAGGCTCAGTCAAGGCAGTCGCTCAGCAACATCAAATCTATCGTGCAAGCTGCGGGGTTGCAGCTTGCCGACGTCGTCAAGACAACAGTATTTCTGGCAGATATTGAAGACTTCGTGGCGATGAACGGCGTATACGCGGAGTTCTTCACCGAAGATTTCCCCGCCCGAGCCGCCGTCCAGGTCGCTTGTCTTCCCAGGAATGCTTTGGTCGAAATCGAGGCGGTTGCGCACGGGGAGTGACGCGGAGCACTGCCGGGTGGGATTGCGGCGCGAAGGCCGCAATGGCGGGTAGCTGGCACGTGCGCTTTTTCTTGACAATCCGGTGGTGGGAGAGTATCATCAGTATTACATCAGATTCAGGCAAAAACGCCGGAATCTGATGACCTAAAAGTTTGAAAGGGGATTTCAAAAAATGAAGAAAATCCGGATCCTGATCGCAGTGCTCGTAACCCTCGCGTCCCTATTCGCGCTGGTCGCCTGCAACAAAGACGAGGACAAACCAAGCCCCTCCGGCGAGAGCCCGTCGACAAGCGCGAGCAGCAGCGAAAGCCCCGCGTCGCAAAGCCCGAGCACTCCCGCCTCGCCGAACATCACGGAAGACAACGAGGCCCCCTCAGCCCTGCCGGTTGAAGAAGAAGGCGTCGTATTCGCGGATCACATCGACTACATGATCGGCGACAACGTCGGGCTCATCAACCCGCACCATCCGGCGGGCGACGGAAGTTCCCACAACAACACCTGCAGAATGATCTACGACACCCTGTACTACAACAACCCCGATGGTTCTTCCGTGCCGATGCTGGCGACGAAATACGAAACGGACGACTACCAGACCTGGACCTTCTACCTGCGCAATGACGTCTACTTCCACAATGGTGACAAGTTCACCGCGAAGGACGTCATTTTTACATGGCAGCACGCCCTTGAATCTGTCGGATCCATCGCGTCGAGCAACTGGGACTATATTGTTGAAGCCAAGGAAATCGACGAGTACACAGTGGAGTTCAAGACGGCCACTCCGTATGGCAACCTTCTGTTCAACATCGGCATCTCCGTATCAGGCATCCTGAACGAGAGAGCCATAGCTGAGGACGACGTCGCCGGCTACTATGTAGGGACAGGCGCGTTCATCCTCGACGATTTCTCCCCGGGCGACTACCTGCACTTCACGCGCAACGACAACTACTGGGGAGATCTGCCGCCGACGAAGACCCAAAAGTGGACCCTCGTCTCTGAAGCCAGCGCCCGCACGATCATGCTGCAAAACGGCAGCGCGCAGCTTGGCGGCGTCAGCGAGGCTGATCTGTCCCTCTTCAGGGATGACGACAACTTCAGAATCAACACCGTCCTCTCGAACAACTCCGTCTCGCTCATGTTCAACCTCGACGACGACCTTTGCGGCGACCTGAACTTCAGAATGGCGGTCGCCCACGCTCTCAAGACAGACGAAATCGCGATTTTCGCGATGGGCTCGCTTGGTATCTCGGTCGACAACGCTACCATCTGGGGATATGAGGTCCCGTACATGAACACGAACCTCCCCAAGGTAGGGCATGACCTCGCCAAAGCCAAGGAGTACCTCGATGCTTCGGTATACGGCGGCGAGACAGTCGAGTTCACGATTATGAGCGGCAACGACAACATGGCTGCCGCCGTCCAGGATCAGCTTGCCGCAGCGGGCATCACGATCAGCATCAACCCGATGGACGTGCCGAGCTTCATGGTCTACACGAGCGCCGTCGAGAATCACGCGCAGATGTTCTCATGGTTCGCGATGTTCAGCCAGAACCCTGTCGATACATACAGGGTAAACTTCTACCCCGAGGCGAACAACAACAGGATGCGCTACAACAATCCCATAATCACGGAAATGATCGACCAGTCGGCTTCGATCCTCGGCGAAGACGCGCAGAGGGAGCATTACTACAAGATGCAGGAGATCGTCTCTGCGGAGCGGCCTTGCATCCCGATGTACTGGATGCCGGGCGCGATGGTCTACAGGGCGAATCTCGGCGGGTTCATCACCTCCGCTTCCGCGCACTATGACTTCAGGTACATGTACCTGACTGTGGAGTAACTACCGTGTAGTTATTCGGCTGCCGGCCGGGGCTCTAGCGGTTCTAGTGCCCCGGCCGGTGTTAAAGGAGAGCAAAGGGGGTTTTGTTGACTTGGTTTATTACGCTATAAAACGCGTGCTGCTTCTGATCCCGATCCTCATTGCAGTGTCAATCATAGTATTCCTTCTTTTGGACCTCGCTCCCGGCAACATAATAGATATGATGCAAATCGAGAACCTCACCCAGGACGAGTACCAGGAACTGCTCCGGCAGTACAACCTGGATAAGCCTGTCATCGTAAGGTACGGCTTGTATATGTTCAACCTTCTGCAGGGGGATCTTGGCAAATCGGACTATACGGGGCTCGACGTATGGCAGCTATACACGTCGAGGTTCCCGAACACTCTGCTGCTGGCGGTGTCGTCCCTCATATTCGGCTCCGTAGTGGGGATACCGCTTGGAATTTTCGCTGCGAAGCGCGCCGGGACTCTTGCGGATAACGCCGTGACTTTCATCACGCTGGTGGGTATGTCAATCCCGGGGTTCTGGCTCGCGCTGCTGCTGATGCTGCAGTTCTCCCTGAAGTGGCAATGGCTCCCGGCCGGGGGTACGGAAGGCTTCCGAAGCTTGATAATGCCGACCATCTGCAGCGGTTTCGTCCTCATGGCCGGCACTACGAGGCAGACGCGTTCCAGTATGCTCGAGCAGCTCAACGCGGATTACCTCCGCACAGCGCGCGCCAAGGGTGTGCCTGAGAAAGCTGTCATCAGGAAGCATGCTCTCGGCAACGCGTGGATCCCAATCCTCACTACTATCGGCGGCGCGCTCAGTTTCTCGATCGGCGGCTCGGCAATCATGGAAGCGGTTTTCACATGGCGCGGGGTGGGTTCGCTCGCCGTGGACGCCGTTATCAACCGCGACTTCACTATGACTATGGGGTGTACGATAATGACGACCACAATGTTCGTCCTTATACAGCTCATGGTCGACCTCCTGTACGCGTTAGCGGATCCAAGGATAAAATCCGCCTATGCGCGTCCTAAGATCAAAAGGAGGAGCGCGGCATGAGCAGCAGGAATCGTAAAGAGCAACTCATAACAAAGAAGTATAGGAAACGAAGCCGCTTCGGCGAGATATTCCACAGCATCAAAAAGAACAAGGGCGCGATGGTCGGGCTTGTCATACTGTGCATTATCGTCCTGACCTTCTTCGCATCCTTGTTTATCAGCTTTTCCGCCATGACTGCGACCAGCGCGGCGAACATATCCCGTCCTCCCAGCCGCGAGTTCCTGTTTGGCACGGACAACCTGGGCCGAAATCTTTTCCTGCGGGTCGTCTACGGCGCCCGCTACTCAATCGCAATCGGGTTCGGCTGCACGCTTATCAGCCTTGCCGGCGGCGTGCTGATAGGAGCTATTTCAGGTTTTTACGGGGGTCTTGTGGACAACATCATCATGCGTATCGCCGATGTGGTCTCTTCTGTCCCCGGCATGCTTTTCACAATGGTTATCATGACTGCTTTCGGGCAAAGCCTCGGCAACATGGTCTTCGCCATGGGGGTAACGTCTATACCATTATATATACGGATTACCAGGGCTTCCGTCCTCACCGTAAGAGGCAACGAGTTCGTCGAAGCCTCGAAGGCGATCGGGTTCTCGAGCTTCCGGATAATATACACCGAGGTGATACCCAACGGCATGGCGCCAATCATCATTACCGTGACGACAGGCATCGGCATGACCATCATGGCCGCTGCCGGGCTGTCTTTTATCGGTTTCGGAGTGCCGCCCCCCAGCCCTGAATGGGGAGGCCTGGTGTCGTCCGGCAGGGCATTGCTGCGTACGGCTCCCTGGATCTCGGGCTTCCCGGGGCTCGCGATTATGCTCGTCGTCCTGGCGTTCAATATGCTCGGCGACGGACTGCGAGACGCGCTTGACCCCAAGCTGAAAAGGTAGGGGGTGAGTTTACTTGGAGAATGAAGATATAAAGGTAAACGGCGAAAACGCTGCCGGCGCTGCGGAACCATCCGGTTCCGGCAATCCCGGGGGCAATCCCGGGGGCAATCCCGGAGATGGTGAGATCCTGCTCGAAATCAATGACCTTGTCGTCCATTATGTCCTGGAGGATGAGACTGTCGAGGCCGTGAACGGCATATCGCTGCGTCTGCGCAAGGGTGAGACCCTCGGGCTTGTCGGCGAGACGGGCGCGGGGAAGACTTCGACAGCGCTGGCGACGCTCAACCTCGTTCAGACGCCGCCGGGAGTTATAAAGAGCGGCAGCATCAATGTGTGCGGTTACGATGTGCTCAGCATGACAAAGAAGCAGCTCGAGAAGGTCAGAGGCAATGAGGTTTCAATGATCTTCCAGGATCCTATGACCGCGCTCAATCCCGTCATGACCGTCGGCGAGCAGATAGCAGAGAGCATCAAATACCACGAGGGGGTCCTGCACACCCAGGCGCTGGGCAAGGCGCAGGAGATGCTTGAGATGGTCGGCATCCCCGCAGATCGCATGTTCGAATATCCGCATCAGTTCTCTGGCGGGATGAAACAACGCGTCGTCATCGCCATTGCGCTGTCTTGCAACCCGCGCGTACTCCTTGCGGACGAGCCGACGACAGCCCTGGATGTGACGATTCAGGCGCAGATCCTTGACTTAATGAGCGATCTGAAAGAGAAAATGGGCACTGCGCTCCTGATGATAACGCACGATTTGGGCGTCGTGGCAAAAGTGTGCGACTGCGTGGCTGTAATGTACGCGGGCAAAATCGTCGAGTACGGCACGCTCGAGGATATTTTCGACGAGACGAAGCATCCTTACACAGAGGGCTTGTTCACCTCGCTGCCGAACGTGGACGTCGAGGACGCGGAGCTGATACCGATTCCCGGTCTGATGCCCGACCCGACGAAACTTCCGGAGGGCTGCGCGTTCGAACCGCGCTGCAGGTATGCAGCCGAAAAGTGCAAAGAACCCTTTGCAGCCATTAACATAAGCGACACGCATACCGTGCTGTGTACGCGCTACAGCGAGCCCGGTTTTGTTATCGACGTCATGCGGGGAGGTGAAAGCCGGGCCTGACCCGGCCTGTTGCGATGGCTGAAAACTACATCGAAGTTCGAAACCTAAAGAAATACTTCAGCACGAAGGTCGGTCTGCTGCACGCGGTCGACGACGTCTCGTTTTCGATCGAGGCGGGCAAGACGCTTGGCATAGTCGGCGAATCCGGCTGCGGTAAAACCACGCTTGGCCGCTGCGCAATCCGGCTGGTCGAGCCGACTTCCGGCGAGGTGCTGTTCAGCGGGAAAAATATCCTTAAAATGGGCAGGCGCGACTTGAACAAGGCGAGAAAGGATATGCAAATCGTATTCCAGGATCCGTTTTCGTCGCTCAATCCGAGGCGGACAGTTTTCGACACCATCTCCGCGCCGCTTAAGCATCATCATATACTGCCGGCAGGTTCGAGCAAGGCTGACCTGGAGCGCAAGGTGCTGGAACTCATGGAGACTGTCGGCCTTGCGGAGCGCCTTATAAACACATATCCGCACGAACTCGACGGCGGGCGCCGCCAACGAATCGGCATAGCGCGAGCCCTGGCAGTCGAGCCTAAGTTCATAGTGTGCGACGAGCCGGTTTCCGCGCTGGACGTTTCGATACAGGCTCAGATTCTTAATCTGCTGAAAGATTTGCAACGCAAGAGAGGTTTGACGTTTATATTCATCACGCACGATCTTGCGGTTGTCAACTACTTCTCGAACGACATTATCGTTATGTATCTCGGCCAGGCGGTCGAGAAGGCTCCCTCGAAGGAGCTTTTCAAGAATCCTTTGCACCCTTATACGAAAGCGCTGCTTTCCGCGGTTCTGGTTCCGAAAGCAGGCGCGAACAAGGAGCGCATCCAACTGCGAGGCGAGCTCTCTTCTCCGATCAACCCCAAGGATGAGTGCCGTTTCGCGAAGCGCTGCAATTATTACTGCGACGAGTGCAACAAGGGGACACCGCCCCTTGTCGAAGTGGCTCCGAACCACTTCGTCGCCTGCCATTGCGTAACGCAATGAAATAAAGAAGGGGATTGAATCTATGAACTCTCGATACAAGCACGTGTTCACGCCCATACGCATTCGCGGGGTGGACTTTAAAAACCGCATCTTCATGGCGCCTCACACGCCGACTCTGAGCACCCTGGACGGGTATGTCACGCCCGAACTGGTTGACTGGGCGCGCATGTTCGCCCGGGGAGGCGTCTGCACTTTGAACATGGGCAACAGCTCGATCAACTGCGCCGAAAGCCACGACCAGGGGTTCCAGTTGGACCTGGGAAAGGACGACGGGATATACGGCCTGTCGCAGCTCGCAGATGTGTGCAAGCAGTACGGATGCCACGCGACCGCTGAGATCAACCACGCCGGCGAGGGAACGCTGATGACCGGTACCGTCGGTTTTTCTTCATCCTCATTTATTTCCGACGACGAACTCGCGCGCGCAAAGCGGCTGGGCCGCGAGCCCATCCCGACTACCGAGATGAGCAAGGAGAAAATCGCCGAAGTCGTCGATATGTACGGCAAAGCCGCATGGCGCATGAAGCGGGCGGGCATGGACATGGTCATGATACACGGCGCCCACGGCAACCTGGTCAGCCAGTTCACGAGCCCCAAGTTCAACAAGCGTACTGATGAGTACGGCGGCAGCACTGAAAAGCGCGCTCGTTTCGCGATAGACGTCTGCGAGTCGATACGCAAGTACTGCGGCGAAAACTTCGTCATCGAGTACCGCTGCTCCGGCGACGAGATCGCGCCGGATGGCATGCACATCGAAGAGACCATCGAGCTTGCGGGGGTTTTGAAACCGTATATCGATATCCTTCATGTATCGGCAGGCCTCCACAGCGATCCTTTCGGCCCGAACCTCTACCACCGCTACTGGTGCCAGAACTATATGATGGATCGCTGCTTTAACGTCCACTGGGCGAGCGATATAAAGAAAGCGCATCCGGACCTAATCGTATGTACGGTCGGCTCCATTATGAACCTCGACATTGCCGAGGAGATTATCGCGAGCGGCCAGGCCGACATCGTCGCCATGTGCCGCGCGATTACGGCCGACCCCGATATGCCGATCAAGTACGCGGAGAACCGCCCTGAGGATGTGCGCCCTTGCTTGCGCTGCGATGGCTGCACGAAGCATCTGAGTGTGCCGAAGCCTATGTCCTGCGCGGTGAATCCGCTGGCGAACATGACTTCTGTTCTGAAGGACGGCCTTGTGCCAAAGGCTCCGGTCAGGAAGAAGGTCGCGGTCGTAGGAGGCGGCCCCGGCGGCGTCCAGGCTATGGAGACGCTGCTCGACCGCGGGCACGACGTGACCCTCTACGAGAAGTCCGGGAGGCTCGGGGGCAACCTGGTCGGCGCCGCGATACCGGCCTTTAAGTACGACATACGGGACTACCTCGACTGGCTGCGCCGAAACGCTGCGAAGTGCGCGGACAGGGGCGCCCGTATACTCCTGAACACAGAGGCGACAAAGGATATACTCGACGTGGAGAACTATGACGCGATAATCATAGCGGTCGGCGCGGACCCGATAGTCCCGGCAAGCATTCCCGGGATAAATTCGCCCAACGTGTTCTGGGCGCCGGACGCCGAAGAGTTCCCCTCGTGCGTCGGCGATAAGATCGTTGTCGTCGGCGGGGGCGGCGTCGGTTTCGAGGCGGCTCTCGATTTTGCGGAGCAGGGCAAGCATGTCACTCTTATAGAGTTGCAGGACGAGCAGAAAGCGCATTTCTCTTTGAGGGCGAGCGCGGGGAGCGTCTCGCATGAGCTGATTGCGATTTTCAAGGAAAGAGGCATCATGGTGCATTATGATACCTCCCTGGCAGAGGTCAAGGACGATCGCGTCGTCGTGAAGAATATGTCCTCCGGCGAGCTTAGCGAGCTGCCTTGCGACAGCGTCCTGCTTGCGATGGGCATGAAGGAGCGCTGGGCTCTTGTCGATGAGCTTCGCCACAGCGCGCCTGAGAGCAATGTCCAGTTTGTAGGCGATTGCCGGAACGTCGCGACTGTCTCGGAGGCTGTGAACCAGGCTTTTAAAGCGTGCTTGATTGTTTAGTTAGTGAGTATTATGGCTGATTTTTGCATGCAAAACGCGCAGTACAGCGAAGTGCTGCATAAGGCTCTCGGGCTCAAGACGGAGCCTATCGCTGTCAAGATGATCGCGGATGCTTCGGAAATACCGGGCGACGCGGTACGCCCCCTTGCCGACATGGGAAAGCATCTTGCGATGTGCCAGGCCTTCGCGCTGGTGCGCATGGAGAAGAAGGCGCTTTACTGCGATACGAGCAGCGAGTGGTGCTGGGCTCCGCTTGTCGCTTTTGGCCTTTGCGACAGCAGCGAGGGCAGCGAGGCTTACGACATCATAACCCGGGTGATCGGCATCAAAGACAGCGACGCCGCAAAGCGCTTTTTCGATGGTTTCCCGCGGCTGCCGTTAGGCAAGTACATCGGCATTGCCCTGGCGCCTTTGTGCGACTGCGGTTTCGAGCCCGACGTCACGCTTGTCTACTGCGATGACAACTCGCAGATGCGCGGCGCGGCTCTGGCTGTCAAGAGCGCTACCGGGCGTGTCATCGAGACGAAGCTCGATGCCATTGACTCCTGCGCTTACGCTTGCGCGGCGGTAATCGGCAGCGGGGAGTACCGCGTCACGATCCCTGATATAGGTGAGCACGAGCGCGCGCATGCCGGGGAAAACGAGATAATCCTTTCTGTCCCGTCGGGGAAGCTCGCCGAGCTGACCGGCGCTCTGGCTGCTCTCGACGGTTCGGGTATGGGGTACAACAACTGGAAGCGCGGTTTAGTCCTCGATTTCCAGAGACCGCCGTTTTATGAGAGTCTGTTCGATATATGGGGACTATAGTTATGAATAACGGCGTGCTCACAGGCAAGTTTTATGACATCCAGGGCTTCTCCGTCCATGACGGGCCGGGCATCCGCCTGACGCTCTTTATGAAAGGCTGCCCCCTGCGCTGTCCGTGGTGCCACAGCCCGGAGTCGCAGGCTTTCCACACGGAACTGAACTGGATGGAGATCAAGTGCGTCGGCCTGGAAAAATGCGGGCGTTGCTTAGGCGTCTGCCCGCATGACGCGATTTCTCCGGGAAAAACAAAGGCTGCCCTCGACGGCAGCGGGGATATTCAGCTCGTCACGACGGACAGATCCAAATGCGATAATTGCGGTCTGTGCGCGAAGGCGTGCATGTCGAAGGCTTTGTACATGTGCGGCACGGACTATACAGTTGACGAGATCATGGAACGCGTGCGCCGCGAGCTCCCGTTTTTCAAGCGTTCCGGCGGGGGCGTCACGATTTCGGGCGGAGAGTGTCTTTGCCAGCCTGAGTTCACCCTGGAGGCGCTAAAGCGCTGCAAAGCGGAAGATATTCACACCGCAGTCGATACGACCGGGTTTGTGCAGTGGGAGGTCATCGAGTCCATCCTGCCGTATACCGATTTGTTCCTCTACGATCTTAAGGGCTTCGACGCCGACTTGCACAAGCAGGTGATTGGTGTGTCAAACGAGCTGATACTGGATAACGCGCGGAGAATAGCCGCTGCCGGCGGCAAGTTCCAGATTAGGATCCCGGTTATGCCGATGTACAACGATTCCGTCGATGCTTTTGAGATGCTCGGGCGCTTTGTGCTGGAGTTGGGGGATGCGGTCGAGGTTGTGCAGATCCTCCCGTATCACAATCTGGGCACGGTCAAGTGGGAGCGCCTTCAGGCGAACAAGCCTATCTTTGAGGCGACGCCCCCTTCCGATGAGCTTATCGCCGAGAGGCGGGCGCAGCTCGAAGGCATGGGCCTAAAGGTGATCGTTCATTAGTTGCGACTGTTCAGGTACCCTATGTTGGGTTTTAATGCAGTCAGACACACTAGTTCTAGTTGTATATCATAATGATATACAACTAGAATTTTTTTAAAAAGCACAGCCCCGCATCCGTCCGTTGCGAATGCGGGGCTACTTCTGGTGCTTAACTGCCAATAGGCTAAGCCACCTTTCTAAACACGGATTACAGCCACTCCCGACACGAGCCTCCGATGCAGCCTACGCACACCATTTGCTTCCCCAAGTGGGGAAATACTGGCGGACAAACTCCGCAGTTGTGCTACCCGGTCTCAAAACCCTGTCTGCCATGAACCCGCTGCTTCGCGAGCAGCGCTCCAATCCGATTTATGTGAGTAATGTAGCACAAACAATTTCTTTTGTCAAGGCTTTTTAGCAAAATTCTCTAAAAAAGTTACTATTGGTAACTATTCAGTGCCTCGGTGAGGTCGTTGCAATCACGTTCCGAAACGCGGAG
>Ga0082212_10007881_pt1 | contig 14004 bp, 11 predicted proteins | sample TergutNt197P3_FD_71548 | JGI IMG/M metagenome (GOLD analysis project Ga0082212, IMG submission 71548) | Neocapritermes taracua P3 segment gut microbial communities from Petit-Saut dam, French Guiana - Nt197 P3 | ecosystem: Host-associated > Arthropoda: Insects > Digestive system > Gut ... | reverse complement strand
ATATATCAATGTTTGTCAAGTATTAGTGGTTACAATGTAGTAGATTCTTTGAAAAAAGCCTTGTTTTTCTTAAAAATCCATGTTTCCGACTGTCGAGAAAAATAATAAAAAGATAAAAAATGTAGAAAGGACAAACCCTTTTTAAATCAAGGTTTGTCCTGTACTATCATGAGATTGCCTTTGTTGGTTTCCCAACTACACTGCCCCCGGTCGGAATCGAACCAACGACACGTAGATTTTCAGTCTACTGCTCTACCGACTGAGCTACAGGGGCGTTTTCAAAAATTTTTATACTGTTCCTATCAGCAATATAGGTTTTTTACAAAAATCAATTCGCTCTCGACACAGTGATTTTCTTTAGTCAGACACGTTGACTTTAGATATTATACACATTTTTACCATGCTTGTCAAGACTTTTTTTGAAAAAAATATAGTTTCTATTTCCGTAACACCCTAACAGCGTTTAAAACCGCCAACAGCGAAACTCCGACATCGGCGAAAACGGCTTCCCACATACTCGCGACACCGAGAGCTCCCAACGCCATAAAAACCGTTTTAACTCCGAGCGCGAATATAATATTCTGCCACACAATGCGCTTTGTGAAACGGGCTATCTCAATTGCCTTAACTAATTTTGACGGTTCATCGGTCATCAAAACGATATCGGCAGCCTCAATTGCCGCGTCCGACCCCAATCCGCCCATAGCGATTCCTACATCAGCCATTGCTAATACAGGCGCGTCGTTTATTCCGTCACCGACGAAAGCTAAGCAAGAGCGTCGTCGTCGGGGACTCTGCCGCCGCGAAATCCGCTCTACGGCGGCTGATTTTTGAACAGTCTGCGACTTAATACGCTCAAACTGTTCAACCTTATTCTGCGGAAGTAGCCCCCCGTACACCTCATCTATACCTAATTCATTTGCGACGGCTTCGGCGATTTGGGGATTATCTCCCGTAAGCATTATCGTTTTACATATGCCCCGCGATTTTAATGCGGAAACTATTCCGCGGCTGTCGCCCCTGATTTCATCAGATATAGTTATACATCCAATATATACGTTGTCTGCCGCTACAAAAACTTTTGTTCCTATGCTTGCTATGCTTGAAGCTTCGTTGACGACAATGCCTATTTTCGACATGAGGTTACCGTTTCCGGCGCAGATTTTTTTACCATTCACATTTACCGTTACGCCATGTCCCGCGATTTCCTCAAAGTCCGAAACGCCGTCTCTGTCGCCTGTTTTACCATATCTCTTATCATATTCGCTTAAAATCGACAAGGCAATCGGGTGATTTGAAAAGGCTTCGGCGTAGGCGGCATACTTGAGCAAATCATCTGACGAAAACCCGTCGGCAGGGAACATTGCCGTTACCTTGAACACACCTTTGGTAAGTGTTCCCGTTTTGTCGAATACAACAACATCGAGATTGTTCAATACCTCTAAGTAATTGCCGCCTTTAACCAAAATACCTTTTTTAGACGCGGCACCTATACCGCCGAAAAAACCGAGCGGTATTGATATAACCAACGCACAAGGACATGAAATCACAAGGAATATTAATGCGCGACTTATCCAATCGGTCAAATCTCCGGCAAAAAATAGCGGCGGAACGACAGCAAGCAATGTCGCAAGCCCTACTACAACCGGCGTGTAAAATCGCGCAAATTTTGTTATAAACTTCTCGGTCGCGGCTTTTTTACTCGCCGCATTTTTAACAAGCTCAATAATTTTTTGAACGGTTGATTCGCCGAAAGTCTTAGTGACTTCAATTGCGAGTAAGCCGTCTTTATTGATACAACCGGACAAAACCGAATCAGATACCGCTACTTTTTTCGGTGTCGATTCACCCGTAAGTGCCGCAGTTTCAAGCATAGCCTTTCCTTCGACCACAACGCCGTCAAGCGGTATTTTCTCACCCGATTTCACTATAATGACGTCGCCGATTTGAACACTATCGGGATTGACCTTAACGATTTCATTGCCTTTTTTCAAGTTTGCATAATCGGGACGAATGTCCATAAGTTCCTCAATTGATTTTTTTGATTTGGTAACCGCCCTCTCTTGAAAATACTCGCCGACTTGATAAAAAAGCATAACGCCGACCGCCTCGGGATATTCGCCTATCATAAACGCGCCGATGGTTGCGATTGTCATGAGAAAATTTTCGTCAAAAGCAAACCAAGAGCTAAAGGGCGAGCCTTGCTTGCCCGACAGCTTGCCGAATCCGCGAATGATGTTCTTGAACGCGTTTATGACGATTTCACAGCCGAGAAGTATGTAGGCGACACCTAATATGGCGATTTGAATGTATTTGCTCGCCGCAAAAGCGTATTCCGAAACCAACCCTACCGCAAGCAGTGTCCCGCCGATGAAAAGCCGCATAATTAACGAGCGTTGTTGTTTTTTGTCCCTTTCCGCGTTGCACCCGCATCCGCAACCGCCGCACTGTGGTTGTTCAGAAGCTTGGGGCTTTGTTTTTAATGCGTTCATGATAAAGACCTCTTTTCTCAAATTTCTTAAATTTGATAGTTAAGCGGTATAACAGTTGTTCATACGTTCAAACGTTGTTGTAAAAAATATATGCTTTTACTCCAAAACGTGTTCAAAGCCCATATTGAAGATGTTCTTCACATGGTCGTCCGCCAATGTGTAATAGACAACCTTCCCCCGCTTTTCATATTTAACAAGGTTCGAAAGCCTCAGCGACTTAAGTTGATGCGATATTGCGGATTTTGTCATTCCTAGTAAAAACGCCAAATCACACACGCACATTGTTTCACACGATAAAGCCCATAAAACTTTCAATCGCGTATTGTCGGCAAACATTTTATAAAGATTCGATAGCTTGTAAAAGCTATCGCCTTCGGGCATCGCCGAGCGAACGCGCTCGACAACATCTTCATGTATTACGTCACAATCACATTGAACAAAACCGTTTTGAGCGGGACAGTCTTTTTTCGACATAATATATACTCCTTAACTGACAAATATTACACTGAATGCACAAGCATTTCATAGATTGCCTTCGTTGATTTTTGCTTAAATATAAGCGTATATTCGTACAAAAATCGCCTCGTCACTCAATAAAATCATTGCACGTTCAGTGCAACATTTATCAGTTAAGGAGTATACCTCACTTAACAATTGAATGTATGTTCAATTGTTATTATAATGTAGTATTATCCTTTTGTCAATAGTTTTTTAGAAATTTATTTTTGATTTTTAACATGACGAACGTGAATCTGTCATAAATTATGTTGACAAATCAAAAAAATAGTGATATACTTTGTCTAATATTACAAAAGGAAGTACGAATATTAATGGATATACCGTTTTTTCCGAATACGGGCAAAAAGCTTACGGTTGAAACAAGGTTTGGGGTACACGCTCGTTATCCCGTAAAGACTCATGTTATAATGAAAGAGGATACCCCCGAAGACGTTTTAGACAAATACGTTGCCGAATACCTCGAAGAGGGAGATTCGGTTTTTATTTCCGAAAAAATTATAGCGATTATGCAAGGGCGGGCGTTTCCGATTGATGAAATTAAACCGTCGGGATTGGCGCGCTTTCTTTGCAAATTTGTCTATAAGCCCGATTACGGAATAGGGATAGGTTCGCCCGTCACTATGGAGCTTTGCGTAAGAGAGGTGGGGCGAGTTAAAATAATATTTGCCGCTATTATAGCGGGGATTTGTAAATTATTCGGGAAGAGGGGCGTTTTCTATAATATATGCGGTATGAAAGCGAGGGCAATCGACGGCCCCTGCGATTATACCATTCCGCCGTACAATAACTACGCTAAAATGGCTCCGTTAAAGCCGCATAAGGTGGCGGAGGAACTATCGGCGCATTTAAACGGACGCGATGTTTATATAGTAGACGCAAACGATATCGCTTGTACGGTATTGGGCAAATCGCATAAGGATTTAGACGACAAGTTCGGCGAATTAATTTTTGCAGACAACCCCTTAGACCAAAGCGACCAACAGACGCCAATTGCTATTATAAGACCCGTTAGGAACAGTAAATAATACTAAGAATGCTCTTACAGAGGACATTACATGAATAAAAAATACAATCTTATAACACCGGAGGGGACTCGCGACCTTCTTTTTGAAGAGTGTACAACGCGGCGAGAAATTGAGAATAAGCTTATGCGCTTGTTTACCGATAACGGGTTTCATGAGGTGATTACGCCGTTTGTGGAGTTTTATGATGTTTTCGATACGTCTACCCGCCCGTTTCCTATGGAGAGTATGTATAAGCTGACCGACTCTAAAGGACGGTTAATGGTAATTCGCCCCGATTCAACCCTCCCGATTATTAGGCTTGCCGAAACAAGGTTAAAGGGCGAATCGCGCCCGTTAAGACTGTGTTATAATCAGACTATTTACCGCGTAAACCCAAAAGAAGCGGGGAGAGATGATGAGATTGCACAATGCGGAGTTGAAAAAATTTATGACAAGGTTCAAGCCGACGACGATTCAATTTTAAGGTTAGCCGAGAAAACGCTTGCGCTCGTTTCCGAGTTTGTCGGGTGCGAATCACATTTTGAGGTTATTAATTCATCTGAACAAAAACACAGTTACTATACGGGGGTATATTTTAAAGGTTACATCGGAGGATACGGAAAGCCGATAATAACGGGCGGGAATTATCATATTAACGCAACTGATGCGGTAGGCTTTGCGGTAAACGTAAGCGCGATTGCAAAATGTAAAAGCAAGCCGCAAAGCGACACCGTAAGAATCGCTTTAACAAAAGGGCGGCTCGAAAAAGAATCGCTCAAGCTTTTTGCAAAAATGGGGTGGGACGTTTCTGAATTTGACGACAAGGGGCGAAAACTTATTTTTACAATACCCGGGGCAAATGTTGAAATTCTTTTAGCAAAAGCCCCCGATGTTATTACTTATGTTGAAACCGGCGTATGCGATATAGGAATTACAGGAAAAGACATGATTGAAGAAAACGGGGGGCGTTATTCGGAAATGCTCGATTTAGGCGTGGGGAAATGCAGGTTTGCGTTAATTGCCAAAAAAGGAGCGAGCTTTTATAACGGACATTCAATTAAAACGGTTGCGTCTAAGTATACCGGCATTACAAGGCGTTTTTTTGAAGAAAAGGGCATGGATGTCGATATAGTGAAAATAGAAGGAAGCGTCGAGTTAGCGCCGCTTTTAGGCTTTGCCGACGGAATCGTTGATATAGTCGAAACGGGGGCGACCCTTCGCGAAAACGGTTTGGAAATAATCGAGGAAATAAGCGATATTTCCGCAAGAGTAATTGTCAACCCCGTAAAAATGATAATGAAAAAGGAACGGCTCGAGGCTATTCTTAACAAGATAGAGGGGGTTATCGCAAAATGAAAATTATACAAAACAAAAAAGAGCTTCAGGCGTTTATAAAAAGCTTAGGAACTCGCGGAGAAAACGCGGGTGAATTGGCGGTAGAGCGCACCGTTCGTTCAATCATCAACGACGTTAAGACAAAAGGCGACGAGGCGGTTAGAAGCTATACGGCGCGGTTCGATTGTGAAAAACCCGCATATTATCGTATACCCGAGGTTGAGCTAATCCGCACCTATCGCACATATAAGGAAAATGAACAGGAGTTTGTAGACGCACTCAAACGCTGTCACGATAACATAACGGCGTTTCACTCGGCGCAAAAGCGAACGGGATATACAATGACCGAGGAAAACGGGGTTATCACGGGGCAGCGTATACGCCCCCTCGATACGGTCGGAATATATATCCCCGGGGGAACGGCACCTTTGTTCTCGTCGGTTCTAATGTGTGCAATTCCCGCGAAAATAGCGGGAGTCAAGAGGATTGTTATGACTACACCTCCGAGCAAGGACGGAACCGCAAACCCGGACATTTTAGCGGCGGCAAAGCTTTGCGGTATAAGCGAAATATATCTTTGCGGCGGGGCGCAGGCAATTGCGGCTATGGCGTTCGGTACAGATGAAATACCGAAGGTCGATAAAATAGTCGGGCCGGGGAATGTTTATGTTACTGCGGCGAAAAAGCTTTTGTTCGGTATAATCGACATTGATATGATAGCGGGGCCTTCGGAAATATTGCTCATTGCCGATAAATCCGCCAACCCCGCATTTATTGCCGCCGACCTTTTGAGTCAGGCGGAACACGATAAGGTCGCAAGCTCGGTATTAATCACCGACAGTAAGGAGATTGTCGAAAAGACCGTTCTCGAACTCGAGAAACAGTTAGACGACCTTTACAGACGAGATATTGCAAAATCCTCGCTCGACAATTACGGTGCGATTATCCTTGTTCAGAGCATGGACGAGGCGGTGAAAATTGCCGAAGAAATTGCCCCCGAACATTTGGAGGTTCTTACCGAAAACCCGCTCGAATATATAGGAAAGCTTAACAATGTGGGGTCGCTTTTTTTGGGCGCGTATTCGCCCGAGCCGCTCGGCGACTATTATGCGGGTCCGAATCACGTTCTCCCTACAAACGGAACCGCGCGCTTTTTTTCACCATTAAACGTCGATATGTACACTAAAAAAACGAGCTATATATATTACCCGCAAAAAGCGTTGAATAAAGCGGCAGAGGATATTATGCTCCTTGCCGAGCGCGAGGATTTAGGGGCGCACGCAAACGCGGTGAGAATAAGAAGAAATAAGGAATAGTTACTGTATGTACAAACTACCTAACAAATTAAAGGCTTTCACACCCTATGAACCGTTGACCGGGAGTTATCCCGTCCGTCTCGATGTAAACGAGAGTTATTTTGAGATATCGACCGACGAGGTAATACGCGCAGTTGCGGAAATCGACCGCGTAAAGCTCAATCGTTATCCCGACCCTTACGCGATTAAGCTCGTTAATGCGTTCGCCGACCTATTTAAAATTTCACCAAATTGTGTGACCGCCGGAAACGGTTCGGATGAGTTAATCGGCTTGATTACCGCGGGGTTGCTCGAAAAAGGCGACGGTATTCTTGTGCTTTCGAATGATTTTTCGATGTACAGCTTTTATGCGAGGCTTTATGAGTTAGATGCTCATGAGCTTTCTAAGCGTGAAAATTTCACGGTGAATGTTGACGGGGTTATCGGGTACATTAACGAAAACGATATTAAATGCTTTATTTTTTCCAACCCGTGCAATCCCACCTCATTAGGGCTTAATAAAACAGATGTTGAGCGTATAGTCACCCAAACAAATGCGTTAATCGTCGTTGACGAGGCATACATGGACTTTTGGGACGAGCAACACTCTATGTTAGATACAATCGAAATATACAACAACCTTATTGTACTGCGAACCTGTTCAAAATCTGTGGCGTTAGCGGGGATTCGCGTCGGCTTTGCCGCCGCTTGTGCAGAAATAACAAACGCGCTCAGAATGTTAAAATCGCCGTTTAATGTCAATTCTGTCAGTCAGTCTATTGCAACCGCAACGCTTACCGCACAAAACGGCTATAAAGAATCAATTTCCCGTATTAAAGAAAGCACAAAAATGCTTAAAACCGCGCTTGAAGAATTTATGATACAGGGTATTTTTGAACACGTTTATGATACAAAGACTAATTTTGTGTTTATTAAAACTAAAACAAATAAAGCGGGGGAAATTTATGAGTTTCTTCTCGAAAGGGGAATAGCGATAAGGTGTTTTCCCCCCGACCATTTGAGGATTTGCGCGGGAACGGGCGAGGAGATGAATACATTATATAAGGAGTTATCGGCATGGCGGATTCAAGAATTAGGGAAGTAATGTCAAAGATGACTTTGCGGGAAAAAGCCGGGCTTTTGTCCGGCTTTGATTACTGGAGTACGACCGCAGTTGAAGCCGTCGGCATACCGCGGTTGTTTATGGCGGACGGGCCGCACGGACTTCGCAAGCAAAAACAGAATGAACTCGGGATTGATAAAAGCTATCCCGCAACCTGTTTCCCGACCGCCGCCCTCTTAGCCTGTTCCTGGGACGAGGATTTAGCAGAGAAACAGGGGGCGGCAATCGGGAAAGAAGCGCGCAGCTTGGGGTTAAGCTGTGTGTTGGGCCCCGGAATCAATATTAAGCGCAGTCCGCTTTGCGGGAGGAATTTTGAATACTTTTCGGAAGACCCGCTTTTGTCGGGACGGATGGGTGCGGGAATTGTCAACGGGTTGCAGGGGCAGGGGGTATCGGCTTGTTTAAAACATTTCGCGGCGAATAATCAAGAGGACTACCGCTTTTGGGTTGACGCAATAATAGACGAAACCGCATTGCGCGAGATATACCTGGCGTCCTTTGAATACGCGCTGATGTTTTGCGAGCCAAAGGCAATAATGTGCAGCTATAATAAAATAAACGGGATATATGCGTCCGAAAATCGCCGATTATTGACCGAGATTTTGCGTAACGAATGGGGATATAAAGGAATGGTCATGTCCGACTGGGGCGCGGTGAACAATCGGTCACAGGGGGTATGGGCGGGCTTGGATTTAGAAATGCCGGGTTCATTTGGCGTTAACGCGGGCGAGATTATTAAAGCCGCAACCGGTGAAGTTCCTTTCATGGAAGCGACAGACCCTAATTTTAACAATACGCTTACAGAGACGGAAATAGACATATGCGTTGAGCGGGTATTGACTTTTATATACGGTTTAGAGCATACCTTAACCCCCGTTGAGTCAGATTCAACGTCTCATCACGGACTTGCGCGGGAAATTGCCGCCGAAAGCATGGTCTTGCTTGAAAACAACGGCGTTTTGCCACTTAAAAAAGGCATTAAAGCGGCGGTTGTCGGACAATTGGCAAAAACGCCCGTTTATCAGGGGGGAGGAAGCTCGCGCATTGTCCCGACCCTTGTCGACATTCCGCTCGATTGTATCGGCGAATATGCAGAGGTAACTTATTTTAACGGCGAGGATTTGTCGGGAATAGACGGGTATGACGCGGTAATCGTTTTTGCGGGGGCGTCGGACGGCGACGAAACCGAGGGGGTAGACAGAGTGGGTATGCGGCTCCCCGATGAACAGTATAGGTTGATTGAATCAATTTGTCGGCTTAATAAAAACACGGTTACCGTTTTATGCGTAGGCGCGCCCGTCGAAACCCCAAATTCTCCCGCGCTTCTCATGGCGTATTTGGGGGGGCAGGGAATGGGCGGCGCGGTTGCCGACCTTTTGTTCGGGGAAAAGAACCCTTGCGGCAAATTGGCGGAAACCTTCCCCGCGAGAATAGAGGATACCCCGTGTTACTTGAGCTTTCCCGGCGACGGCGTTACCGTCAATTATAGCGAAGGGGTTTATGTCGGGTACCGCTGGTACAATAAAATGTCGATAAAACCAAAATACAGCTTCGGTTATGGGTTATCTTATACAACCTTTGAACATTGTATATTAGATGAAGACGAGGAAAAAGCGACTGTGCGGATTACAAACACGGGCGATTATGACGGAAAAGAGGTTGTACAGCTTTACAACAAGGGGGTGTGCGAGGCAGAGCTTTGTGGGTTTAAAAAGGTCTTTGTAAAAGTCGGCGAAAGCGTCGAGGTCGTTGTAAAAAAGACGGCAAAGCCTTCTTGTAAATTAAAAAAAGCCCCAATACCTAAGGTAACAATGTACACACAGGTCAAGGAGTTGTACAATATTCCCAACGGCATGGATTTGTTGAGCGAGATATGCGGCAAATTTAATAAAGAGGTTACACAAGAATTGATTAACACGCGCGACTGTTCAAGTTTTGTCGGGAATATGCTTCGCAATATGGTGACAATGTTTGATTTAGGCCGGAGCTTTGAGGAATTACAATGTAAGATAGATGTTATAAATAAAAAAAATAATAATATATGAGTCATTACTTTATAAACGATAATTCATTAAACCGCGATTTAAAATACATCGACTATAATTTCAAAGGAAGAGCTTTTAAATTCGCTACTCACGACGGCGTTTTCTCAAAAAATCGCGTCGATTATGCAACCGATATTTTGTTGAACACAATCCCCGACGTAACGCAAAACGGCGCGTTACTCGACATAGGGTGCGGCTACGGCTGTATCGGGATTGTGTTGGCGATGCATTATTCGTTGAAGCTTACGCAAGCCGACGTAAACTCCGCGGCGGTAGAGTTGACACGGTACAATTGTAAATATAACGGTGTTAAATCAAATATAATCGAATCGAATTGTTTTGACGGTATAAGCGGAAAATTCGATATAATTGTGCTTAACCCGCCGATTCACGCGGGCAAAGCCGTGACCTATAAAATGTATGAGGGGGCGAAAAATCGCCTCAACCCCGGCGGCGTATTTTACATTGTCACCTTAAAGAAGCACGGCGCAGAGAGTACGTTCGGAAAGCTTAACGAGGTTTTTAAAAACCGCGTTAATGTCATTTATAAGAAAAAGGGGCATTATGTGTTTGAATGTTCGCTTTAAGCATTTTTAGATGTTCCCATAAGTATAAGCGTCATGATTAAAAGGCAAACGGACGCCAATGCGTTTCCGCTCGAGTATGCAATAAATCTCGGCGGATTTGAAATCGTCTCGATAACGAGTTTTTGGGTGATGAATCGGCATATTACCGCGCTCAATACCGCGAGAGGGATTCTCGCGAGTATAAACCCGCGAAGGTTGAGCCTTCCGCCACAAATTGCCGCCACCTGAAACATAATACATATTCCGCCAAACGAGGTGAGCGCGGCGATTATTGGCGGGTTCGAGCGTAAATTAATAACATTTGTAACCTCCGTAAAAGAGTGAACGAACATATTTGTTATCCCGAAAAAAGTCATAATCCTCGTTATAACGCTAAACATTATAATCATAAGGCATATTTTGTACAAAGCCGCCCCCGAGGATGCCGCCGCGTTTACAAATAATTGCATATTATCGCTTTTTGAGCAATTGACTGGCGACGAACAATCGACGGATTGTTTGTCTTTTTTTATGTTTGATATTATTGCGAATATTGTACAAGCGGCGGCGTTAGACAACCATATGTACATTCCTAAATCGGAAAGCGCGAGTAAAAAAGCGGGGCTTCCGCAATAACAGTACATTAGCATACTCTCCGCTCTCTTTTTGTATACGGGGTCGGCGGCTTTATCGGCTAAAAGCTTTGCGCCGACCGGATACCCCCCGACCATTGACAGAATGAAAATCGCGATATCGCTTTTAACAATTCCGCTCGATACAACAAATGACGATAACGCCAAAAATGCGAATAACGACGGGATAATTGTTGTTAAACAAAGCTGTACGCTTTCACCTACGGCGGTTCTTATCCCGCTCGAATCAAGGATAAGTATTATACCTAACCCTATACAAAGTAATACAATAATAATTCTTTTCATAACTCGTCCCCCAAAAACATATATATTGTGAGGGGGTTAATTGTATGAATATAAAAGATTTAGCGAAAAGGTATGAAAAAGTAAAAAACCATATTGACAGACATTCGTCCTTACAAATTACCGACAACAGAGAAATAATCGCCGACGGCTGTCGCCGAATTGTAAGCTGTAACGAGGTTCTTGTGGTATTTGAACAGCCGCAGATTCGCGTTACCGTTATGGGGCGCGAGCTAAAGCTACGCAATTGGGGCAAAGACGGAGTAACCGTTTCGGGAATAATTAATTCGCTCGAATTAAACGAATTAGGGGGTGTCACCTATTAAAAGCTATGTAGAATTTACCGCCTTCGGCGTTTACTGTGAAGCGTTTATTAACGAGCTTATGAACGTCGGAATCGAGGTGTTTGATATAAGCTCGTCCGAAGATATATTCAAGATTAAAACATATCCGCGAAATTATTCGGCAATAGCGAGAAGAGCACGAAAATTCCGCGTTAAAACAAAGGTTATAAAAAGAAGCGGCGTATACTTTACAATACGGCGTTACAGAAAAAGACTCGGTATTCCTTTTGGGGTACTCGCTTTTTTTGCAATAATCGTCCTTATGTCAAATTATGTGTGGAGTATAAAGATAACGGGAAACGAAAGGGTAAGCGATTGGCAAATATTAGAACAACTAAACCTATGCGGGATTCACGCGGGTGTAAAAAATAGCGACCTTAACGCCAACAGAGCGGAGCTTCAACTAACCTTAACCATAGAAGAATTAGCGTGGGTAAGTATTGAGCGGGTGGGGAGCCGTATAAATGTTAAGGTCAGCGAAAGGACAGATGTGGGCTATAACGGTACAAATGTTACGGAGAAAATCCCCGCCGACAAACCCTGTGACATTGTTGCGGGGCGTTCGGGACAGTTGATAAGAACCGAGGTTTATAAAGGCGAGTTATTGATTGAGCCGGGAAACGGCGTTAATAAGGGCGACATTGTTGTTAGCGGGGCTATACCCGATTTTAACGACGGCTATAATTATGTACACGCAGACGCGAAAATTATACTCGAGGTTGTTGAAACGGTTGATTTTTACCGTTCGTATAAAAATCTCAACAGATTGAGCAAGGGGCGTTCAATAACAAACAATACAATTGTTTTTCTCGGAAAAAGCTTTGGTAATGATGTAAAGGTCAGCAAAACCGCCGACCATGTAGACTATTCGGAGGAAATGAACATTCCGCGTTTTTTAGGCTTCCCCATGCCTTTTCGTGTTTTAAAACAACGATACAGCTTTTTTGAGCGCGTTGAAACAACCGATTCGCCGGCAGAAGCGCGAGAAAAGCTCGACGGGCAAATAACGCTTTATGAACAGAATTTTCTTAAAGATTGCGAAATAATCGGTAAAACAACAGAGTTTTTCCCCGATGAAAACGGAATAGGCGGGGTTGTCCGATATGTAATCCATGTAGACGCGGCGGTTAAGAAATTGTTGATTTTTGATTGACAATTTAAAATATATGTATTATAATTTAATAGCAAATTTTTTTGTATTTAAATGTTTTAGGAGAAATAATACATATGAGCATAAAAGCTTTATTGACAAATAGGGTATTTTTACCGTTATTGATTATAGTCGCGCTTTTATCCGGTTCTGTCGGGCGGGTATTATTAATCCCCGTTTTCGGAGACGATATCATTATTGAGGATTTTGATTTTTGCGGAATGTGCGACTGTGACGGTAATCATGTTTACGGCGAATGGAACAAATATTACGACACTACCTGTTTTGCGAGCGGCGGTGAAGGTCGCGATTGTACAAATAAATGCGGCGGTCACGATTGCTTTGTTTGGCAGGAACGATATACCCCGTTTTCTGCCGAGGTAAAAGCGGAACATGAAGCTCAGTGGGAAAAAGTTCCTTACGGCGCGCATTGTGAAGATGATATTGGCGGTTACATTTATTGTCCTTTGTGCGACACTTACGAGCATGAGGTAATTGATTTTCCCGCCACCGGTCACAATTGGGGCGATTGGGAGGTCAGAACCCTACCCACGGTTGATGATGAGGGGGAGGAGTTTCGAGTATGTATCAACTTTGAGTGTGAAGAGGAGCAAACCCGCATTATTGACAAGCTTCCGCCCGTAACAACCACCGAAGAAACCACACCCCCCGAAGAAACAACTACCACACCCACGCCGACTACTACAACGCCCACGCCGACTACTACAACGCCCACACCGACCACTACAACACCCACACCGACTACTACAACCCCCACGCCGACTACTACAACGCCCACACCGACCACCACTACACCCATACCGACCACTACGACACCCACACCGACCACCACTACGCCCACGTCTACCACTACAACACCCACGCCGACCACCACAACGCCCACGCCTACCACCACTACACCCGCGCCAACCACTACAACACCCACACCAATTACAACTACACCCACACCGACCACTACAACACCCACACCGACCACTACAACACCCACGCCAACCACCACTACACCCACGTTTACCACCACTACACCCACGCCGACTACTACAACTCCCACGCCGACCACTACAACACCCACGCCGACTACTACAACTCCCACGCCGACCACCACTACACCCACGCCGACTACTACAACTCCCACGCCAACCACCACTACACCCCCGCCGACCACTACAACACCC
>Ga0082212_10007880_pt1 | contig 14004 bp, 7 predicted proteins | sample TergutNt197P3_FD_71548 | JGI IMG/M metagenome (GOLD analysis project Ga0082212, IMG submission 71548) | Neocapritermes taracua P3 segment gut microbial communities from Petit-Saut dam, French Guiana - Nt197 P3 | ecosystem: Host-associated > Arthropoda: Insects > Digestive system > Gut ... | reverse complement strand
AAATCATTTCCGGCTCCTTTATATACCTACGCGCTGTTTGATTTCTCTTAAAGATTCAAGCGCATCGTCAAATTCATAATCAAGCATATGTGAAATCAGTTCTCCGCTCATTCCCGGTATAGGGGCGAAAATCTCTTTTATTTCATCCGTATAATCAATCGCTTCTGAGTTTCCGTCCGCCAAAAGCGGCTCAAGCTTCTTGATGAGTTCGTATGCTTTTTCATAATCGAAGGTCTTTTGAACATCTTCCGACGCTGTAAATTTAGCTTCGGCGGCTTCTTTTTCCTGATTCGCCTGTGGAAGAAGAATTTCAAGAACTTCGTCAAGCCTTTCTTTTACAAGGGAAAGAACGGTTTCGTTTTGCTTTTCTTCCTTATACGACGCTTCAAGCTCATACGTTGCTTCCGAAAGCAGATTCGCGCCGATAAGCGTTGCAACGCCTTTAAGCGTATGCGCTAACCTGTGAGCGGATTTATAATCGCCGAGTGCCGCTGCGTCGTTGATTTTCTTAATAATATCCTTGTTCTCGAAATAAAAATCAACCTTAATTTTCTTATAAAGCTTGGGGTCGCCTGCTGATTTTTCAAGCCCTGCTTTTTCATCAATAATTTCGCCGCTTGACAGGCTCGGTTTATCGGGTGTTATTTCTTCCATTCGGATTGGTTTCAGATATTTCAGCAAACAGCTCCATAAATCATTCGCCGAAAACGGTTTGCAGATATAATCGGACATGCCGCTCTGAAGAACCAATTCCTTGTCCTCGCGCATAGCGTTTGCGGTCATGGCGATTACAGGTGTTGTACATCCGGCTTCCGTGAGCTTCCTCATGGCTTCAAGCCCGTCCATCACCGGCATATGTATATCCATTAAAATAATATCAAAGGGGTTTCCTGTTCTGATACGGGTTTTAACCATATTTACGCCGATTTTTCCGTTTTCGGCAATAATGGGATTAATCCCGATACGAAGCAGATGTTCTTCAATCACCTGACAGTTGATTGCGTTATCTTCGCATACGAGTGCTTCCGCGCTGAATACAGGGCGTTTGTTCATATCCGCGGTAAATCCGAAATCAGTGATTACGCTTGTTTTTTCAGCAAGCGGGAACGTCAGCGTAAAGCTGAACGTGCTTCCCTCTCCCGGATTGCTTTCAACCGTAAGCTTTCCCTGCATAAGGTCAAGCAGGCTGTTTGTAATCGAAAGCCCTAATCCTGTGCCGCCGTATTTGCGCGTAGTTGACGTATCCGCTTGTATAAAAGGTTCGAATATTTTTTTAATTTGCGCCGCGCTCATGCCGATACCGGTATCTTTGACGGTAAAACGAACGGTTATATAATCCTCATCTTTTTTCGTAATGTCCGCAAGAAGTTCAACAACGCCTTCATCAGTGAATTTAAGCGCGTTCGACAGCAGATTCATAATAATCTGCCTGAGTTTGGTCGGGTCGCCGGTTACTCTTTCGTCAGCAATTGCATTGCACTTAAAATTAACATCTACATTTTTGCTTTTCTTGCTGAACTCGGTGACGGTTTCACAGCTTTTTAAAATATCCCCGAACGTAAAAGTAACCTTTTCAAGCTCGATTTTTCCCGCTTCGATTTTCGATATGTCTAAAATATCATTAATAATCCCGAGCAGTCCTGTCGCGCTGGTTTTAATTTTAGACAGGTAATCCGTGGCTTTTTCGGACATGCCGGGACTGCTCAGCGCAAGCTCCGCTAAGCCGATAATGCCGTTCATGGGCGTTCTGATTTCATGGCTCATATTCGCAAGGAACATGGATTTAAGCCTTGAGGTTTCTTCTGCGGTCAACGCCGTTTCCCGCAGAATTTCTTCCTGTATCTTCTGCTGGGTCATATCGATACAGCAAAGCGCGTAAGCAATTTGTTCCTTATATACAAAGGGTCTTGAAAAAACCTCAACTTCTATAAATGTATCATCTAACTTATTTAAAAAGCTTTTGAATTTACTGCTTCCGAGCAATTGTTTTAAATCTTTATCGGATTTATTGTTAGTTAAAAAGTAGCCGATTTGCTCGTCTTTGAGTTCGTATTCGTGCTTTGCGCCGCATATTGATACAAATGCCCTGTTGCAGCCTAAAATAACGCCGCTTTCTCTGCCGACTACGCAAATGGGTGCAGGAATTTCGCTTAAAATGGCTTCGGTGTCACGGTATGCTTTTTTAAGCTCCTCATCTTTACTGACACGTTCGGATACATCGCTTTCAATACAGGCAAAATAATCCTTATCCGGCGAATAGCATACAACGTCAAGCGTTTTACCTTTAGAGGGGATATATTTGGTAAAGCTGATTTTTTTGCGTTTTGTCGCAACCTCAACGTAGATTTTAAAATGCCTTTTCCATTCTTTAGGGCTGACTTCATAAAGCTTTCTGCCGAGAAGCGTACCCGGCGCGAAATCCTCTAAGGTTTCATAAGCGGCATTTACGATTTCAAAAATAACATCTTCCGGTTCGTCCGCTTCGTTGCGGGTGATTTTACCCATACAGAAGCCGGATGTCATTGAGCTGAACAGCATAGCAAGGTCGTCTTCGCGCTTTTGCAAAGCTTCCTGCGCCATAACGAAGGATGTTCTGTCCGTCAGTAAAAGAGCTACCTGCCCGTGCGCGGGTGAGAATGTTACTTCGTTAATATGCAAACCGAGCGCGTAGTTATAGGCTTCGTTCGTTCTGCCGCCGCCGATTTTAGCAATGGTAATGTAATAAGGCAGGTGTTCAGTTGCTGCGCTGAAAACTTCGGAGAAAGGCAAACCGGTCAAATCCTCATCCTCTTTTAAGTCGGAGAATTTTCTGAACGCTTTATTTGCCATAACAAGCTTCAGGTGTTCTTGTTTTCCTTCGCCGGAAAGCTCGAAAAGCACAAAACCGTGCGAAAGATTATCAAAGAGGTTCACTAATGTGCTTTCAAGCTGTTTATGTGTTTTTTCGATTTTGATTTTTTCCGAAATATCATGGAAAATAGATACAGAGCCGTTAAATTCATCATCATCGCCGGTTATAGGAGAATAGGAAATAGAACAGTTAATTTCTCTGCCGTCCTTATGTATACGCACTTCTTCTATATGAGCAATATGTCTGCCGTTGCGAAGCCCGAGCGCGATTCTTTCTATTTCGGCATGCCCTGCATAAGGCGTAAAATCCTTAGAGGTTTTCCCGATAACTTCCTCCTTGCTGTACCCTAATATATTCTGCGCACCGCGGTTCCACTCGGTCATAACGCCCCGTCTGTCCTTAACGACAATACCCGCGTCCGGAACGGCAATAATCGCCGAAAGGTTTTTAATACCCGCTTCATACGTTTTTAATTTTGTAATGTCGGTTGCGATTTCAAAATGCGCCGGTCTGCCGTCCGTCCATTTAATAATCGAACCTTGCAGTAAATACCATTTTTTTGTAAAGCGGTCGAAATGCTCCCGTTCATAAACCTCTGTTTTGTCATTCTGCGCTAAAAGCTTTTGCAACGGACAAAACGGGCAAGGACCTTTCATTTCTTTATGTAAAATTTCCCAGCATCTTTTATTTTGAATCTGTTCTTCCGAAAGTTCTGCCGCTTCCAAAAGCTTCCGGTTCGCGTAAAGGATTTCATAAGTCTGGGCGTCACTGATATACACCTGCGAATCTAAATTATTAATAACAGATACAGATTTAAAAATAACTTCGTTTACGGTTTGGAAAACACCTGTTAAGCTGTCATTGCTGTCACTGCTCAAATATTGAACATCACCGTTGTTATAACCGGGAAGCCTTGTTTGAATTAAATTCATTACGCTTGTTATTTTATTAAGGCTTTGAGCGGCTCTCCCGATTTCATCGTTTTTGATTTGCGTTTCATCTATAAAAGTATCGCAGTTCCCGTTCGCTATTCTTTCTGCCGTTTCTGTAATCAGACTTATTCTTCTGCTGAAGAACTGCCGGCTGAAAATATACGCAAGAGCTGATAAAAAAATAAATAAAGCAACCGCAAGCAAGGTATTTCTGAACGCAAAAGAAAAAGCGTCCGAAAAAACAGATTCGGCACTTATGTCCGCGCCCGCAACAGCAACGATTTGTCCGCCAGTGTAAACAGGCACATACCCTGATATGATATATTCATCATTATCTTTATAAATACCGGAAGAAAAAGCTTTTCCTTCGCGTAAAACTTTATCAAGAACCGGCGCGAAGCTGTCCGCGCTTTTCATCGTGCCGACTGCAATATCGCCGTGTCCGAGGATAATAAAGGGGTATTCGTTGTTTTCGGGCAGTCCGAGAATATAAACGGCTGACGCTTCCGTCGTTTCGGACAGTTCGTCAAGGCGGGCTTTTAATGCCGTCCAGACTTCGGTTTTTTCACCTTTTTGCAGAATTTCAAGAAGCTCTGCACCGTATTTTTCCGCACCCGCAGACTGCGCAACGGTAAGCGCGGTGTTCCCGTAAGCCTGTACGCTCCCGTTCCTGAAAAAAGCATAACTGAAAATGCCCGCCGCAAGCCCGTTTATCATCAACAGTACGGCGAGTAGAACAGCTATTTTAAAACTTATACTTTTTTGGGGCACCATAAAATTATCTCCGTAGAATTAATAATCTTCATCTAAAACCGAAACGCATTTTAAATTTGCGTTGGTATTCACAATTTTTCCTTCCGATTCAACAATGGGATAGCCGATATTCATAGAGTATACAAACATAACCGTACCGGTTTTGCCGTTGGATAAAAGCACCTTCTTTCCTTTCAGTTCCTCCGCCATGCTTTCGATGAATACCGAAACAAAATTATAATCAAGCTCGGAATAACACCCGTCCGAAAACCACGATAAAATTTCAAAAGGAGAATGTGCGTCTTTATAAGCTCTTGTCGTAACCATGGCGTCGTATACATCTGAAATTGATGTAATTTTCGCAAATTCCGTAATGTTGCTGATGCCTGAGCCAAAGGGGTATCCCATGCCGTTGACGCGCTCATGGTGCTGTATAACGCCTTTCAAAATCCGCTCGTCCGTAAAGCCGGAGCGCACCATAAGCTCATGCGAAAAAATAGGGTGATTCATCACAAGGTCAAATTCTTCTTCGTTCAGTCTTGTCGGTTTATTTAAAATTTCCTGAGAGATTTTTATCTTTCCGATGTCATGCAGAAGCCCGACTTTCACAAGTGCCGCAAGGCTTTGTTTGCTGTATTTAAGCCATCTGCCCATAACGCCGTTTAACAGCGCGACGTTTACGCAGTGCGTATGAAGATACTCGTCAACCTTGCGTACGCTGTTAATGCTTTGGATAATATGCGAGATTTCCGCGGTTTCAACCTGCTTATGTACAGACTGCGTCAGCTCCTCCACCACTTCCACGGGAACGGAATCGGAGGAAGCGATGTTTTCAAGCATTTTAGACGCGCCGTCTTTTAACTGCTCGTAACTTTCAATGAAAGGATTCTTCTTTACCTTGGGCGGCGGACGGTTCACTGCGTTTACAACATATTTATATTTATCGTTCGGGATAAAAATATTAAAATCGGGATAGGTCAATCTTTTAAACTTTTCAATTACGTCGGCAGTCATAACGATGTCTTTTCCGAGCAACGAAAATTCACCGTTTTTTTCACGGTAAATACTGAAATCAATAACAATCCCGCTTTGTATAACATTCAAACTGACGGGAGTAAAATCAGTGCTGTTGAAGCTCATAACAAACCTCCTGATTTTTTAAAACGATTTTTTCTTTTTGATTTGCGCGCTGACTTTTCCAAGCAGAATATCGGGATTTACAGGCTTTGCGATAAAATCCGCAACGCCGAGCGCGGTTGCCGCCTGAAAATTCTTAACGGTTGCGTTTCCTGTTAAAAACATTATCGGTGTTTCTTTATGCTCTTCAAAGTTTCTGATAACCTGAACAAGGTCGTAACCGTTCATGCCCGGCATTTCTATGTCAAGCAGGAAAAAATCCGGCACGGTATGCTGTAAAAATTTTTCAACGTGCTCCGCGCGCGAAAGCGAAAACACTTCATAATCCTTGCTTAAAGCTTCCGTAATGACATTTAGAACCACCGAAACATCATCAACCGCCAAAACCCGCGGTTTTCTTTCGCTTTCGGCTTTATCCAATAAAGCAAGCAATCGGGATAATGTCAGGGATGAAAGCTCGCTGTCGTTTTTAAGCTCTCCCCGCAGATTCTGAACCCATGATTCCCGCAGCCAGCCGCGTTCGGAATAAGCGTTCAAAATTTCCGGATTGTTTTTATATGTGCCGTTTTTAATATTTTTTTGCAATTCGGTAAAGTATTCTTCCGCATTCAGTTTCGGATTTTTTTCCGAGTCTTCTCTGATTTCAAGCGTGCTTTTTTTAAGCAGAACCGGCAGGTTAAAATGAATAATTACGCTGTTCATTAAAATTGTTCTCCTAAGCTTTTATAGTGTATAGTTTCTCCATTGCGGCGTCGTAATCGAACCCCTCAAGGTCATATTTAATTCCTTCGAGAAGCTTATCGTTTTCTTCCCCGAAGGTATAATTCAAAGCCCGTTTTACTTCTGTAAGCGCGGCTGCGCGGTTGAAGCGTTCAATATCAGCTGTTAAATTCCCGATGAATTCAAGGAAAGCGTCCTGTGTTCCTTTTTTCTTTACCGCTGTATCTGATTTTTCATCTGTGTTAAAAACACCGTCTAACGCAATACTTATATCCATCATTTCCTTTGCGAAGGCGGGAAGCTCCTTTGTACAGATAATAAGTTCCTCACTCTTTGCCGACGCTTCAAGCACGGCGGCTTTTTCCGAAATTTCTTCAAAGCCGCTGATTGCTAATGCGCCCTTCATGCCGTGCGCTTCTACGGCAAAATCCCAGAGCCTTTCATCCTTTACGGATAATTCAAGCGTAACAAGGCTTTTCGGAATCCGCCGGCGTAAAAGCTTCAATGAATTCTCAAACGATTCCATGCTTCCCGACCGCTTTACTCCAAGCGGTATATTTAAACCGGGCACATTCCGCGCCGCTTTCACAAAGTGCGTGTAATCGTGAGGGTGAGCTTCCCGATTGGGCTGTGTTTCCTTCATTTTAAGCTCACGCTTCTCCTGCGGAAGCCATTTGAACAGCATACGGTTTAAATCCGCTTTTGTAATAGGTTTCGCCATAAAATCATCCATGCCGGCGCGTAACAGTAATTCTTTAGCTTCTTCCGTTGCGTTTGCGGTTAGGGCGATGATTTTCAGTCCGGAGCGGTTGTCTGTTTTAGCGTATTTACCGCCGAAGCTTCTGATAATTTCAGATGCTTTTCCGCCGTCGGTTTCCGGCATCATATGGTCCATGAAAACAATGTCGTAATCCTTTTCGCAGACCATTCTGACAGCGTCCTTACCGCTTGACGCTATATCGGGCAGAATATCATGCAGTTTAAAAAAGCTTGCGCCCACCGATAAATTTACATCTATGTCGTCAACCAAAAGAATATTCGCTTCCGGCGCGCTGACGTAATAATTTCCGTCCGTTTCCGTATTTATATTCGTATCTGTAAGCTCAGCACTGCTGACTTCAAAAGGAATTTCAACTTTAAAAGTCGAGCCGTAACCGTACATGCTTTCAACGGTTATTTTGCCGTTCATTTCACGGATAATGCTGTCGGTAATCACAAGCCCCAAGCCCATTCCGGTCAATCCGCGGTTCTTACGTCCCTCAACTTGTTCAAACGGGTCAAAAAGACGCCCGATATCCTCCGGTTTAATACCGATACCGGTATCACGGATTGAAAATTCAAGGGTTTGCGCTTCCTGTCCGCCGTTGTTTTTTACATGAGCAATCAATTCCACGCTGCCTTTATCCGTGAACTTAACCGCGTTCGATAAAAGATTCAATAACGCCTGTTTCAGCTTTGCCGCGTCCCCGAACAGATACAGCGGCAGGTTTTTATGGAAATGCGTTTTGAACACAATGGCTTTTTGTTTTGTCAGATAGTTGATTGGTTCTTCAATTGTTTTAAGTAAAACAATAAAATCATAATGCACGGGGTACAAACGGAAGCTTTTATCCTGTATGCGCGAAAAATCTAAAAGGTCATCAATGATACTGAGCAAAACGTCCGAATAGCGTTTTATACCGAGAATTTTTTCACGTTGTCCGTCGCTCAGCGTTTCTTCCGTTAAAAGCTCGCTCATGCCGATAATGGCATTCATCGGTGTACGGATTTCATGGCTTAAAGAGGAGAAGAAGGCACTTTTTGCGCGGTTAGCGTGCTCTGCCTGCTCTTTTGCTGATTCAAGGTCTTCGTAAAGCCTGACGCTTTCGGTTATTTTATTCTTTATGCTGTCAAGCATGAAGTTTATACCGTCGGACAGTTCTTCAAATTCTTTACTGCCTTTAACGTTTGCGGAAACATTCAGTTTTCCCTCAGAAACCTTTTTTAAAACCTTTAAAGTTTCCCGTATACCTTTAATAACGGTTTTATTGAACAATATATACATGATTATGCAGTTAAACACGGCGATTAGCATAAGAAACGTAATAAAAGCAATGATGTACGGGTCATTTTCTGTTAAAACGTTTGCGCGGGCTAATGAAATCAACCTGTATAAAACCGCGCAGATTGTAACCATTTCAAGCAAGGAAATGATAATCAGATTTATCAGTATTTTTTTTTGCATAAAAACACCCCGTAACAACACCCCGTAAACAATCCCTCACTTCAGCCGGTAATCATAATTATACAATAAATCGGAGAATTTGTCAATGAAAACAGGATAGTTTTAACTGCTTCGGGTAAAATATTTAGAAAAAAACAGGAAATAAAATAATGAACCGAACCGACCTTGCCTTTGAAGCCCTTGCTTCCCGCCGTATTTCACATTCCGGAAACGGCGTGAATATAAAAAAGTCCGATATAAACAATCTGCCGTTTACAGAAATAAAACTTGATAAAAAAAACGCCGCCGGTAAACCGAAAGGCATATACACAACCCTTTTTTGTACAGACCGCGATGAAAAGACTGAAACAGAAGCACTTTTCAGGATTCTGCGTGATTTCGTGCCGGAAACGGGCAGGATTCTTGCCGCCGGGCTCGGCAACGCCAACATCACGCCGGACAGCTTAGGCGTCCGCACTGCTTCAAGAATAACGCCGACCGCGCATTTCCGCGAAAGCCAAGAATTTGCCGACCTTGGCATGAGGGAGGTTTATGTGGTGGAAACAGGCGTATTGGCGCAGACGGGCATGGAAAGCGGCGAACAGCTTGCGTTCATCACAAACGGTGTTAAGCCCGCTTTGGTTTTAGTGATTGACAGCCTTGCCTGCGCCGAACCGGACAGGCTCGGGCGGACGATTCAAATTACAGACGCGGGGATTGCGCCGGGGAGCGGCGTGGGGAATACAAGGCGTGAGGTGTCGGCAAAAACGCTGGGTGTTCCTGTGGTTGCTGTGGGCGTGCCGACAGCTAATATAATGCGGGTATGAATTATCGTCTGTTAAGTCACGTCAATTAGTACAGATTTTCCTGAAAAAATCGCTTGAGAGCGCGTAAAGCGGAATATTCGTAAGCCAATCGTCTTTTTCATTGCGGTAGTATATCACACAATCGCAAAATATACAAGAAAATTTTGTAAATACAATACACTTTATTCATATAAGATTTGTGAATTTGACAATTTTTAACTTAATCAAGGCACAGAATCAATATAACCGGCGTAATCGAACGCAATTTCCACGTCAACATCTGTTCCGTTTAAGCGGATTTCGCTGACGACTGCGGCAATCATTCGCCGCTTAATTTCAATAGTGGCGTTGCTGAAAATGCCGTTCCAATCATCAATTAACCGTTTTAGCTTCATAAGAGAGGCTTCGTCAAGAGTCTTAGACTTAGTCGATGCTTGCAACTGCGAATACGCTCTTGTTGCTCTTTCCAACTCCCGAACCGCTTCTTCGTATAATTCCGTCAATTGCTCTCGGTTAAACTCGGAAGCTTCCCCAATTAAAAATTTTCGCAGCTCGTCGTTGGATTTATTTTTGACCTTTGTCCAATGCTCAATCTCCTGCTTTGCCGATTTTAACTTTTCAGCGAGAACTTGAGCTGTTTGAGCGGATTTTTTCTTGATTTCACAGAGCATATCGGCTGTTACCATATTTTGCATATAATCCTTGACCGTTTTAATGACGGTCGCGTCTAAGTCGGCGCATTTATACTGCCCTTTTGAAGCTCCGCAAGCGGCAGCACCCGCTTTAATACGTTTCAAGCAACGATAAGTCCCGTAAAGCTCGCCTTTTTCGGTGCGCTTATGATTGAGCCAATCGCGTGAAGAGCCGCGAGTCATGTTTGAACCGCATTCGCATTTCAGAAGTCCGACAAGCAATCCTTGCCCGGTTTGTGACTTGCTCGGTGTTTTTCCTCCGAATAAAGAATTGGTTTTAACGCGGGAGTGCCTTATTTTCTGTGCTTTCGCCCACGTTTCCTCGCCTACTATGTCGTACTCGCTCCAGTATTTGCCGCTTACCGATTCTTCACCGTCTTTGGTGTATTTTTGATACGAACCGAATTCCCCATCGGTAGTTTTAGTTTTTCCGTATGACAAATAACCCTTGTAAACGGTATTACGCAGAATTTTCCGTATAATCCCGCTGTTCCAGTCGTTGCCCGACTTTGTTTTTATATTCTGCTCATTCAGAATTCCCGCGATTTTGAGCATACCGAACCCGTCGGTTGTGTACATTTTATAAATTTCTCTGACTGTTTCGGCTTCATGCGGGACAACTTGAAGCATATTCGACAATTCGGGGTGATTGATATACCCAAACGGCGGATTTCCGCCCGTCCAATACCCCTCTTTGTGAATCAGCTGCATGGCGTCGGTCACTCTTATTTGAGTATCAACAGAAGACTTCCTTGCAGACCAAAACTCGATGAAATTCAAGATTTCATCTGCGTCGCCGTTGTTTGTGAATTCCCTTTTTTTATCCACCACCCAAATTCGGCAATGCTTTAAGAATTTAAGCGCGTGATTAAGACTTTCCACCGAACGCCGCCCAAATCTGTCTAACTTATAAATAACAAGAATGTCGTACAATCCCGCTTTAGCATCGTCAAACGCCTGATTCAATCCTTTTCGCTTAGAAACATGAGTGTGGAACGCCGAAACGCCCGCCTCGATGTATTCCAAATCGGTCATAATCCACTTGATTCCCTTGGAAAGCTCCGGCTGTGAGTTGATAAACTCGCGAATCGAGTCTTTTTGGAGCGGCAAGTCGTCTTCCAACGAAATTTCCCTTGCCGACGTTTTTCTGTTCAGCGAGGCTTTTTTCGCTTTTCCCTTGCTGGTCTGTTTGGTTGTACTGCCCCGCGCAAAAGTCGCTATTCGCAGTTCTTTCATATTTGCCTCCGTTACAAATACGACTGTATATATATTACAGGTATTATTATATCATAAAGAAACCGCTTGTGTCAAGCGGTTTCTTGTTTTGCGTGCATCACTTTTTGCGGCGCGGTTTGTTTATTTTCAAGAGCGTAATAATCCGTAGCGGCGGTGACAAAGGATTGCCGGAATTGATTGATTCGGTCGGACTTCTCTTTATCGGATATGTTATCTCTTACAGAAACTGTTACGTTGTATTTCATGCAATCCACCCCTTTTTTAATAGTATCTGTGTTATAAACTGAATTATACAAAAATTACCGATTCCCACCCGAAACCGCAAAACGGTTTCAATATTTTCACAAACACACAACCATATATATGTGTAAACACATATACTCCAACATACACCTATATATGGTATACAACGCCAATAATTGGCGTACCTCTGTTACTTGTCGTATTCTTCCTCGGGTTCTTCACTGCCGAGATTTAAATTTGGAATCTATGAATAATCGGGATTATATCGGTTGAAGTCATACACCGCAGGTTGAACGGTAGATTCTGCTTTCTCTTGCTGTTCGACTTCTTCTCTCTGTTTGCGGTTTGATTGGAAATTCAATTCAAAATTTTCTTTAGCAAGCGGAATTTTGAATGTTTCTGCTGCATAATATTTTTCCTTTCTGTTTTTGAATTTTGGGATATAAAAAAGCCCTCATTAAAATGAGGACAATTTTATTTTTTTAGTTATTTTATAATATTGAATTTTTATTTATTACAATCCTACAATAATTTTAAGGATTTCTAACGCGTCAGCGGTATCAACCTTTCCGTCACCGTTGACGTCGGCAATTTTCAACGCTTCGCCCTCTAACGTTTCTGTTCCGACTACGTGCCTGAGAATCGCTAAAGCATCAGCGGTTTCGATTTTACCTGAACCCGTAACATCGCCGAATGAGCTTGTCACCGCTCTGCTTGAAAGCACGTAATAAGAAGCATGGCTCATTGTCACCGTAACCGAACCGTCAGGGTTTCTTGTCAAGCCCTCAATTTTGGTCACTCTGCCGTTATCGCCGATATGGTAAAAATCCACATTGTTGCCGTTTACGCCCTGCTTTGCCAATTGCTCTGCCGTGACAGTAATCTCTATATCAAACCCGAAATCACCATGAACGGGCGGCGTAATCAGCAAAGAATTTGCGGGAACTTTTACATTATCCATAGTTGCAGATTTTGAATTAATCTGGAACCCGATATTCAAATCAAACGCCTTTGTGCCGTCTTTAATCGTATCACCTTTAATCGTGAACGAAAAACCGTTATCAAGAACAACTTCAAGGTCTTTTCCGCTTTCGGCTAAGTTTTTGAGCATGTTTTCGGAAATAACGCTGTTATTGTCTTTACCGATTGTAATACTCGGTTCTTCACCTTTCAGTGCATTATTAAAAACGCTGTCGGTTATAGGTTTGGGTTCGGGTGGTGTTTGGGGTGCGGACGGGGTAGTCGAGGGTGTTTCGGTTGTTGTCGGAGGGGTGTAACCACCGCCACCATAACCACCACCATAACCACCGCCGTAACCACCACCGCTTGAACCTGAACCACTACCACTGCTTGAATTGTTATTTTGTACTTGAAGTTTTAATTCACCTACGCTTAAAATTATTAATTCCCATTCAGCAGAAGAATTAGTAATTTCAAATTCTAAAGTACAAATAACATCACCGATTTTATAATCTGTTCCTGCAATTGCAAAGTTACCCGTTTCTGTAACAAAAACTAACATATTAATATCACCTGCGTCTTCGTTTCTGTACGCATTAGTGAATTTAATTGCGCCAGTTGTTTGGATTGAGCCAGCACCGTGGTAATCACCGCTTAAAAGAGCTTTTACTTCAACTGTTAAAGCGTTTGCGGAAGTATCTTTTACTTTAAATTCTACAGTTTTGTACGCAAAAACTTTTATATTTTTAATTATAAAATCAACAGTATCTGAATCTGTTTGAAACCGAATATGGTTCATCGACTGTTTACTACCGTCTAACATAACAACTTGCCATTTGCCATCGGAAACAGAAGCCACACAGCTAAGAGGAGTAGCGGAAGTTACGTTTTCTGTTGACTTATTAATAACACCGTAAGGATTGACGCCGTTGATTGTAAACGTGGTGGGGGTATCGGATTCAAATTCAACTGAAATAATATATTTGCCATCAACAAAGTTATGCGCGGTTAAGTCAACGGCGTCGAAATCATTGTTTCTGCTTGAAAACAAAATACCGTCATTCCAATCACGGTCGCCGCCGCCTGCGTTTTTCAAAAATATTTTGCTGTCCTCTGAACCGTCATTTACAAGTTCCTGCATTGCGCCGTTAGCCTTGAGGTCAACAACAAGATTTCCGGGAGCTACACCCGCACCTACGCGATAATCAGCAGTGCGGTAAAGTTTAATGCTTACGATACAAAAATCTTCGGTGTCTTCGGTGTGCAAACGAAAACCCCGACTACCCGCTCCTTCTACATAAGTAAAATCATAAGAAAGAGTAGCTTGTGTAACATCGTTTTCTGACTTTATATGAGCACCGTAAATCGGACCAATACCGCCTATCACAAACTGTGTGTGGTCGTTAGATTTAAACTCAACTGTAATCGTATATTCGCCATTATGGATATTAGCATCGTTTAAGATATTAGT
>Ga0082212_10007879_pt1 | contig 14005 bp, 11 predicted proteins | sample TergutNt197P3_FD_71548 | JGI IMG/M metagenome (GOLD analysis project Ga0082212, IMG submission 71548) | Neocapritermes taracua P3 segment gut microbial communities from Petit-Saut dam, French Guiana - Nt197 P3 | ecosystem: Host-associated > Arthropoda: Insects > Digestive system > Gut ... | reverse complement strand
CCGAATTCTACCACAATCCATGGCGCCGAACAATCCTGTCCGCCCTATCTTGTGACAAATGAATGAATTTATGACCGGCATCGGTTGTCTGAATCGATGCAATGGTGCTATAATGGCATTCATAGCGAAGGAGGCCAGCATGAGACGTGTTCTGGCGGCGCTCTCCGCCTTGTTTGTGCTGTTGACCGCAGTTCCCGCGCTGGCGTTAACCTCTGTCCCTTCGGAGCCGCCCGCGACTGCTTCGCCAACCGGCACGCCCGATGCAACTCAATCAGCGCCGGAGCCGACGCCGGGGCCGACTGAGCCGGACGAGCCAGGGCCTGCGGAAGAGGAGCCGGCCGGCGACGACGATGCGGATGATCCGGGAGATCTGCCGGACGAGCCTTCCGGCGGCGAAGAACAGGGCGAAGAGCAGGGCGGGGAACAGGACGAAGAGGACCCCGGGTTTTCCGATACGAACGAGCAGGTCGCGGGGGTACGCGAAGCCGATGTGCTGAAGACCGACGGCAGGTATATCTATGCGATCAACAGCAAGAGCCTTGTCATTGTAAAGGCGGACAACGGGAAGATGGAGCTCGTTTCGAAGATACCGCAGCCTTCGATGGACGAGGGGCAGGTCTACTTTGAGATGTATACAGCCGGCGACCGGCTGATCGCGATCCGACATGGATATAACGAAGCAGCGCTGCTGAACGAATTGGGACGGACGGGTGAATACGATCCTGCAGAGACATCAGCCTGCATCGCATATCCGATAGGCGGCTATATTACAGACACATCGGTAGACATCTTTGATATAAGCGATCGAAAAGCGCCCGTAAGGCTTCATACCTTGACGCAGAGCGGCGACTACAACAGCAGCCGCATGGTCGGCGGCTACCTTTATCTCATAACGAGCTACTACGGCGGCGATATGTCGCAATTGGACGCGAGCGACCCCAGGACGTTCGTCCCGCTCTTCGCACGCGACGACGAGCAGTTTACGCCGGGCGAGGGCGATATTTACCTGCCGCCCGGCACGTCGTGGCCCTGCTTTACGGTGATATCGGGGATCGACGCGGCAGGCGGGGGCAATTTCATTTCCAACAAGTCTGTTTATGGTGAAGCCGGGGCTGTCTACGTAAGCCAGGGCGCCGTATATCTGACGCGCACGTCATCGGAAGAGACGGAGCAGGAAATGCAGCTGCCCGGGCAGGGGCAGGATGACGCCGGACCCGTGTACATAGCCTATAGTTCAATGACGGAGACGATAATAACGAAGCTGACCTTGGATTCGGGCCGCATCGAGCCGGGTGCGCAGACACGGGCGCCCGGGTTTGTGCTGAACCAGTTTTCACTCGATGAATACGGCGGTGTACTGAGGCTTGTCACGACATGCGACAAAAGCAACTGGTATTGGTTCAAAGACACGGAAAAGGTTTACAGCGAAGCGGATATGGCGCGGCTCCCGGCCGGGGAAACGAAGACGACAAACGCGCTTTATACACTTGGCGCGGCCCTGGAACCTGTCGGCAGCATTACTGACCTTGCGCCGGGCGAACGCGTTTATTCGTGCAGGTTCATGGGTGATACCGCTTACTTTGTGACATTCCGTCAGGTGGATCCGCTCTTCTCCGTGGATGTAAGCAACCCCGCGGCGCCAAAGGTGATCGGCGAGTTGAAAATACCGGGCTTTTCGGAGTACCTGCATCCCTATGAGAAGGGCAGGCTTTTCGGGCTCGGCCGCAATGCAGACCCGGAGACAGGCATGCAGCAGGGACTGAAGCTGACGATGTTTGACAACAGTGACCCTGGCGATGTGAAAGAACTGCATAGCGAGCTGCTGGACGACGAGTATTCGGCGGCCGAGCAAAACCACAAGGCGATTCTTGTAAGCGCTGACAAGGCCTTGATCGCGTTCCCGACCTTTGAGAAATACCTGGTCTACGGATATGACGACGCGGGCGGATTTAAGAAGATCGCCGAAGTCGCCTTTGATGGGGGCGGCAACGTATGGGCTGAGATAAGGGGGCTCTTCATCGGGGGCACATTCTATGTGGTCAGCCCGAACAGGATCAATGCCTATACCATAGGCGAGGCGTTCGCGGCGGCCGGAAACCTGCGCGTGGACGAGGGGGCCAGCTCGGTCAACCGCTGGACTTACTGGATGCCGGGACGGATCGTGTCGGTTGCGGATCCGGTTACCGTTACCGGCAGCGAACCGGGCAGCTCCGGGGAAGAGCCGGCGGATACGGGCGAGGAGAGCGATCTTGGTCCGCCGCCCGATACAAGCGGGGAGAGCGACCTTGGCCCGCCGCCCGATATCAGCGAGGATAGCGACCTTGGCCCGCCGCCCGACCTTTAAAGGGTTTTCTGTAGACAGAGGGGCTGATATACATAAGGCCGTTTTTGCAATTCGCGAGTGATTCGCTGTGCCCGACGAAGAGGTAGGCGCCCGGCGCCATGGCTTCATACAGCCTGGCGACCAGTGAGAGCCGGGTTTCCGCGTCGAAATAAATCATTACATTTCTGCAAAAGATAGCGTGGAAAGGCTTTTTTGGCTTGATCGGGTCAAGCAGGTTTATCTTTTTGAACGCGACGGACTTTCTCAGCCCGGGGCTCACGCGGTATGCCCCGTTTCCTATGTCCACGAAGTATTTCAAGATCCATTCGGGGGGCATTGCCGAGAGGCTTTCGCCGGGGTAGACGCCTTTTGCGGCTGTGAGCAGTGCTTTCTCTGAGATGTCGGATGCAAGGATGGTCGTATCATACCCGTTCTGAAGAAACCCGCGCGATGTCATATACTCCATGATATTGATCGAGATGGTATAAGGTTCCTCGCCCGTAGCGCAGCCGGCGCACCATACGCGAAGATCGCCCTGGTTCGGTAACGATTCTATCCAGGGCAAAGTATCTTTTGTGAAAATTTCGAAGTGGTCGTTTTCCCTCATGAAAAATGTGTGGTTTGTCGTGATAAGGTTTATGAGGTTTGTAACTTCCGTGCCCGAAGCGTCGCCCAGGACAAAACTGAAATACTCGCCGAAGGACCCAAAGCCCTTTGACTGGATGTAATGGCCCAGGCGGCTCTCGATCAAAGAACGCTTTGAAGCAAGGTTGACGCCGTACTTCCCCTTTACAAAGCCTGAGATGTCGGCGAGTTCACGTTCGCTTAAGCTTAGCATAGACAGGTCAGTCGATCAGGTCCTGGACGTTTACGATAAGGCTGATATTGCCGTCGCCCATGATCGTGCAGCCGGAGATTCCCGAGCGCGTGACGCCAAGCCGGCGCAGGTAGGGCGGCATAGGCTTGACAACGACCTGGAACTTGCCTACGAGCCTGTCGGCAAGCAGGCAGGCGCGGCGGTCGCCCGCTTCCACGAGCACAAGGATGCCCTCGTTTACATCTTCTACGGCGTCCGTGTTCCCGAACCGTTCATAAAGACGGATGACCCTGTAGGCGTTCCCCCGGAGCATGATCATCTCCATGCCTGACGGATCCGTTACCAACTGGCCCGCGTCAGCTTTGAACGCCTCGCGGATATTGCTCACAGGTATTGCGTAGACGCCGCTGCCGACAGTGATCTCTATACAGGGGATGATGGCGAGGGTAAGTGGTATCTTCATAAGGATATTGACGCCTATCCCCTGCCTGCTTTCGATGCTGACGTAGCCCCCGATCCTTTCGATGTTGTTCCTGACTATATCAAGGCCGACGCCGCGCCCTGAGTATTCTGAGGCATAGCCCTTCGTCGAGAAGCCGGGCGCCATCAAAAGGCTGTAGGCCTCTTTCTCTGTATACTCGCTTTCGGGTTTTTTAAGCAGGCCCCTTTCGCGCGCCTTTTGAAGGATCATATTTCTGTCCAGGCCCATGCCGTCATCGCTGACAGAGACGATGACGTCGCTGCCGCTGGTCTGCGCGGAAAGTATTATATGCCCGCTTGCGAGCTTGCCTGCGGCGACCCGTTTTTCCGGAGTCTCGATTCCGTGGTCCATCGCGTTGCGGACAAGGTGCATAACAGGGTCGGCCAGCGTGTCAAGGATCGTTTTGTCGACCTCCGTCATTTCCCCGACAAGTATGAGGTCGGCCTCCTTGCCCAGGTTCTTGCCCATGTCGCGGACTATACGCCGCATGCGCTGGAACATGGATGACACCGGCAGCATACGGATCGACAGTACGGAATCCTGAAGCTCGCCTGTCAATTTGTCAAGGTGGCGGGCGGCTTTGCGGAAATTTGTGAGCTCAAGCCCGCTCAGCTCCGGGTTTTCCGTCACGAACGATTCATTGATGGCGATCTCGCCGACAAGGTCGAGAAGGGTGTCGAGCTTTTTCAGCTCAACGCTGATGATATTGCCGCTCCGGCTTTCAAGGGGCTCTTGTATTTGCGGCGCTTCCGGCGGCATATGAGGCTTTTGCTCCCGGGGCGGGCGCGCGTGCAGCTCTTCTTGCGTGCGCGCGGGCAGCTCTTCGTGCGGGCGCGCATGCAGGTCTTCTTGCGGGCGCGCGGACAGGTCTTCGTGCGGGTACGCGTGCAGGTCTTCGTGCGGGTACGCGTGCAGGTCTTCGTGCGGGTACGCGTGCAGGTCTTCTTGCGGGCCTTCAAAGGGCCTTTGCGTCCCCGGCTCTTCATGCGGCTGCCACATTTTGGATGGTGCTGCCGGCTCTTTGCGTATCGGCCTTGTTACATCAAAGAAGACAGGTCTTCCGGGTTTCAGAGGGGGCCTGAGCCCGGATTGCTGCGCGCCGGAAAAAACGGGGCGCTGCATTTCCGTGCGCCGCTGCGTTTCGGGGGTCTTCGCTTCGGGAATCCGCGCTTCCGGGATCCGCGCTTCGGGGGTCCGTGTTTCGGGGATCTTCGCTTCCGGGGTCCGCGCTCCTGGGATCTTCGCTTCCGGGGTCCGCGCTTCGGGGATTTGCGCTTCCGGGGTCCGCGCTCCTGGGATCTTCGCTTCCGGGGTCCGCGCTTCGGTCTCATGCGGCGCAAGCGGCCTGGGCCTAAGTTCCGGTTTTGGCGGCCCCGGGGCTTTGGCCGGGGCGTCTGCTTCATCAGGGAACCTGCGCAGGAATGACACTGTCTCCACAGAGAGGGTCCCTTTGATAAGCGTCTCTATCTGCTCACGGAAAAGCGATGTTGAAAAACTCACATAGAATCCGCGCTCAACGATAAAAGCAGTTGCGTCCGGGTCGTTCTCGGGGTTTGCCGGGAGCGTCCGGTCAACGGCGCCTTTTTCCGCGAGTTTGTTGACGAGCATGAAAGCCCGGATGTTTTCCATCTTGGAGCCCTCGTTGAAGTGGATATGCAAATAATACGTCTCTTTTTCGCCGGGCGCCGGCGCGTCCGCGTCGGCGGATGCGTTCTCGATGAATTTTGAGATATCCGCCGCAAGTTCGTCGGGGATGGGGCCGTTTCCCGGGGCTTCCGGCACAGAAGCACCCTGCGGCTCACCAAGAATGCGGCCCAGATCCAAAGAAGGCGCCTCCTGCTCGCCCCCGCGCATCTTTTCCGTCAGGCCCTTTACCTGGGAAGTAAGCGGTAAGGCCCCGGTTTCAAGGACCTTGCCTTCCTGGAGCTTTGTCACCTCGGTTTTCAGGAAATCGGAAACCGCGAGCACCAGATCGAACAGCTCGTCAAAGAATTGCACATCGGGAAAGGAATCGCGGACGGCGGAAAAAAGCCCCTCCGCACTGTGGGCAACATCAGAGATAACCGAATAGCCCATCATAAGCGAACTGCCCTTTATCGTGTGCATTATCCGGAATATTTCATTTATATTTTCGCTCGTCAGATTTCCGTCAGCTTCCGCTTTCAACAGGATGTCGTCCATCGCGTCAAGCAGGGAAGTTGACTCGTACAAGTATAGCTCAAGCAATGAATCATTATTGAAGTCGTTCGTCATGAACCTCCCCCATCGCTATCAGAACAAATTGCATTTGAATCAAAACCTATTATAATAATGTTGGCCGGTTTTGTAAACCGTATTGACAGTGAAATAGTTAAGCACTATACTGTTAACAACTTAACTATCGGGCGGAATGGTTCATCCGCCTGGTTCGGCAGGAAAGAGAAGGAGCAGCATTTGGCAGGTTTCAGCGTAAGAAAGCCATTCACCGTATTGGTTGTGGTCGTCATTGTTTTCGCCCTTGGGTTTACAAGCTTCCGCAGCATGACGCCGGAGCTGTTGCCAAATATAGAGCTCCCGTATGTGATAACGATTACAAGCTACCCCGGCGCGACGTCCGAGAAGGTCGAGACCGAAGTGACGAAACCGCTGGAGGCGAGCTTTGCGACGCTTGAAGGGCTCAAAGGCATCAGTTCGCAGTCGCGTTCCAATATCAGCACGGTCATGATGGAATTTACCGACGGCTCTGACCTGAACACCATATCGCTCGATATGCTGCAAAGGATCAACCAGCTCCAGGGCGGCTGGGACGATTTGGTCGGCACCCCGATCATTATTAAAATGAACCCGAGCATGCTGCCTGTCATGATCGCGGCCGTGGAATTTGAAGGCATGGACACCACAAAGCTGTCCGGCTTCATGGACGAAACGCTCACGACAAAGCTCGAAGGCATCGACGGCGTCGCCAGTCTTGAGGTCAGCGGCATGCGCCGCGAACAGGTCAATGTCATCGTGCACGAGGACAAAGTCACCGAGGTCAACGGCTGGATCAGCAGGGCGGTCGAAAAGGAGATAGACAAAAAGGCTCAGGAGCTTGAAGATACGAAAGCAGACCTTGAAGGCAAGCTGAACGACCTCAAGGGCAAAAGCGCCGAGCTTGAGGACGGCGTGAATGAATTGGCCGAGAAGATGGGGGAAGGGTCGGCCCAGCTCGGTGAGGGCTGGCTCCAGTGGGGCGGGACCCTTGTCGACATGAAGCTGCAGTTGGCGCTCCTGGGCGACAAGCTGGTCACATTGGCGGTGCAAAAGGATGCTGCCATAGCCCAGGCGATCGCGGCAGTGGTTGAAGCGGCAATTGCCGAAGCCATCGTCAAAGCCGAGCCTATGATACTGGCTGCGATAGCCGCGGCTCTGGATGAGGCGCAGGCGGCGGGGGAATTGATGTTTGGCCCGGGGTTTGTATTGCCTGACGACCAGGTCAAGGAAATCAGCGACCTTGTGAGAAGCAAAATAGTTGAAGAGATAACCGCCGAGGTGGAGAAGCAGGCGAAAAAAGAGGCAACGGGCCCTGTGACAAAAGAGGTGGAGGCCCAATTCGCCCTTATAGAGGATCCTATCAAAGAAGGCATTGCCCAGATAGAAGCGGGCATCACAGTAATAGAAGACGTCGGCGTCAAGATGGCGCAGACGCAGGGCATGCTCGATACCACAAGCATCTCGGCCCAGTTCCAGCTGTCGAACGCGGCTGCGCAGCTGGCGGCGGCGCAGGGGCAGATAAGCGCCGGCATCATGCAGATCGAGATGGGCGTTGAGCAGATAGACGACGCCCGCGAAACCGCCCTTGAACAGGCGGATATAAGCGCGATGATTACGATGGACATGGTCTCCATGATCCTTAAGGCCCAGAATTTCGCGATGCCGGCCGGCTATGTGAAGCAGGGCAATACCGACTACCTTGTAAAGGTCGGCGATGAGGTGGGCTCGCTCGACGAGCTTATGGACATGGTCCTTATAGATATGGGCATGGATGGCCTGGCTCCGATCAGGCTTTCCGATGTGGCCGAGGTCTTCATCAGCGACAACCTCTCCGAAATATACGCGAAGATCAACGGCAACGACGGGGTCCTGCTTTCGTTCTCAAAGCAAAGCGAACGGTCTACGACGACGGTGGCCGACGCAATCCTCGCGAAGTTCAGTGAATTGTCAAAGCAGTATCCCGGCCTCAAATTCACCCCGCTTCTGAACCAGGGCGACTATATCTACACGGTGACAAACTCGATCATATCCGACCTTCTGTGGGGCGCGTTGTTTGCTGTGATAATATTGCTGCTCTTCCTGCGCGACCTGAGGCCGACCTTTATCACGCTGTGTTCAATACCTATCTCATTGGTGTTTGCGCTGGTAGCCATGTACTTTGCCGGCGTGACCATCAATATTATTTCACTCAGCGGGCTTGCCATAGCCGTAGGAAGGCTGGTGGACGACAGCGTTGTCGTAATCGAAAATATTTTCCGCCTGAGGGCCAAGGGCTATTCGCCCGTAAAGGCGGCGGTGACCGGCGCCTCGCAGGTGGCCGGCGCGATCGTGGCGTCAACGCTTACGACGATTTGCGTCTTTTTGCCTATCATCTTTGTCGAGGGCCTCACGCGCCAGCTCTTCACGGACTTCGGGCTGACTTTTGCGTTCGCGCTTCTTGCAAGCCTGGCTATCGCAATGTCGCTGGTGCCGGCCATGGCCAGCGGCATGTTCGGCAAAATGGAGCCGAAGGAGCACCGGCTGCTCGACCGCCTGATCGCAGTCTACGACAGGGCGCTCATGTGGACGCTGCGCTACAAGCCCGTGGTCCTGATAGTCGTCATCGTGCTGCTTGGCGGCAGCGCCTGGGCTATTTTGAACAAAGGCTTTGCCTATATGCCGGAGGGCAGTTCCGGCCAGCTTTCCGTCTCGCTTACCATGCCAAAAGATACCACGCGGGAGCAGCGCAAAGAGCGGGCTGATGAAGCCATGACGCGGCTCGAGGGGATAGACGGCGTAGATACGGTCGGGATGATCTCCGGCGGGGAAGGCGGAACCATTTCGTTCCTTATCGGCAGCGGCGGGGGCGGGTTGCGCGGAGGGACTTCGTACATCCTGCTGGAGGAAGGCGCCGATTCCGGCAGGATCACTGCCGATATCGAAAACGCCCTTGAGGATATCGATATGGATATATCGATCAGCGACGCCGGGGGTATGGACGCCTCAGCGCTGGGCGGCAGCGGGATCAGCATCGAGGTGTACAGCGACGTCCCCGACGATATCATGAAGGCAGTGGGGCAGATCAGCGAGGCTGTGGCCGTCGTTGAAGGCGTGGAAGAAGTGGATGACGGCCTTGAGGAAGCTACGCCGGAACTCAATTTCACGGTGGACCGGGCGAAGGCGGCTGAGTTCGGCCTGACCACGGCGCAGGTATACCAGCGTGTTGCAGCCGCGCTCGCGGGCGAACGCAGCGCAACCAGTGTCACATGGAGGGCTGACAGCTACGATGTCGTGGTCGTCAATGAAAACTCACGGGATAACGGGCTCACCCCGGAATTCATCAAGGGCCTGTCGTTCAAAGTGACGCAAAGAGACGGCGCTGTGGAAGAAGTCAGGCTGGCAGACATCTCAACGGTAAGCGAGGGCCAGGCCATGCCGACGGTCCTGCGCTCCGACCAGCGCAGGTATATGCCTGTAAGCGTTTCGATCGACGAAGACCACAATATCACGCTCATGACACAGGAGGTGGAGAGGGTCGTAGAGAAGCTCGACCTGCCGGCCGGGGTGACATACGAGATCACCGGCGAAAGCTCTACGATCATGGATGCATTCAGGCAACTTGGGCTCATGCTGGTCCTGGGGCTGCTCCTCGTATACCTTATCATGGTCGCGCAGTTCCAGTCGCTGAAGAACCCGTTCATTATCATGTTCACGATACCTTTGGCCTTTACGGGCGGTTTCCTTGCGCTGCTCCTGACCGGCAAGATCCTTTCAGTCATCTCGCTGATCGGTTTTGCGATGCTTGTAGGCATCATAGTCAGCAACGCGATAGTGCTTGTGGACTATATCAACCGCCTGCGGCTGGAGGGGATGGAGCGTGTTGCGGCTATACGGGAGGGGGCGGCCACGAGGATGCGCCCGATCCTCATGACGGCGCTGGCGACCATCTTTGCGCTTATCGTCATGGCGCTTGGCATCGGCAGCGGGTCCAATATGATGCAGCCGCTTGCGATCGTCTGTATCGGCGGGCTTGCGTACGGCACGTTCATGACGCTCTTTGTCATCCCGATCATCTACGATTCATTCAACAAGAAGGAATTGCGGAAAATCGACGCGGAGGATCTCGTTGTTGACCGCGAAGCATAGCCCGTCGCCTGACGCGGGACGCGAGGCAGCCCGCTGCTTGACGTGAGGAACAGCATTGCAATTTAACGCCTTTTGAGGTATACTTGACTTTCTGAATACTGATATAGAAATACTCTTTGGGGGATCTTGGGGTAAAGGGAGATTTTTGCGATGCAAAGAATCATGATTGTTGATGATGCTGCGTTCATGCGTATGATGATCAGGGAAAACCTGAAAAAGGCCGGATTTACGGATTTCGTAGAGGCCGGCAACGGCGAAGAGGCTGTGGCGCTTTTTGTTGAAACGCAGCCGGATCTGACTTTGCTTGACATTACGATGCCGGTAAAAGACGGGCTGGCGGCCCTTCGGGAGATCCGGGGGAAGACCCCCGGCGCCAAGGTCATCATGTGCTCGGCGATGGGCCAGGAGAGCATGGTGATCGAGGCTATCAGGTCCGGGGCGCTGGACTTCATCGTCAAGCCCTTCAAGCCGGAAAGGCTCGTCCAGACGGTCAAGAACGTGTTGGATTGAACCTGGGCTTTGGGCAAAAACAGTGATGCAGGGGGAATGGCATGCCTGAAGGAAAAGAAAGACCAATCAATTTAGTGAAACAGATCGCGGAAGATCTCCTTCCGTCTGTTATGAAAAAACTCGAAGTGGAAGACACGGAGGACAACCGTGTGGACATCCTTGCGCTTGCGCTCAACAACCTGCCGACAAAATATGTGACGTCGAGTGGCGGCAGGCTTTACGCTGAGATGATCAACAATTTCAAGGTGCAATACCAGGCGGATATACTGGCGGGCCTGACGAAGGCGGCGATGAAGGTCAAAGACAGCCCGAGAAGAAACGATGCCCGGGGGGAGGGCTGATGATCAGGTCTTACAGGGAACTTGACGACAGCCATATCGACGCGCTCTGTGAGCTGGGCAATATCGGCGCCGGCAACGCGGCGACAGCGCTTTCCAATATGCTCAGCGATACGGTGCGGATCAGCGTGCCAAGTGTCATCCTCCTTGGCTATAGCGACATCATCAATATGGTCGGCGACCCTGAGGATACCAGGGTCACGGTCATGATAAGGTTTGATGGCGATGTACAGGGCGTTGTCCTGTTCGTCATCGGCTGTGATGAAGCAAGGGACATTGCGGACCTTTTGATCGAAAATATAAGCGGGGAGTGCAGCGCAGCGGATACCTCTGCGATCTCAGACATGCAGCTTTCGGCGATAAAGGAGACAGGCAATATCGTGGGGTCTTCCTACCTGGGTGCGGTGTCGGCGATGACGGGGTTTAATATCAATATTTCCGTGCCGCAGGCCGCAGTCGACATGGTCGGCGCTTCGATGAGCGCGGCGATGTCTGAGTTTTCCGCAGGCAATGACGGGATGTTTCTGATCGACGGGATCTTTTTGGCCGATGCCCGCAGGCTTGACAGTCATGTGATCCTGTTTGCTGACGTCCCGTCGCTGAACAGCATCCTGGACAGGCTGGGGGCAGGGTGATGGAATCCGCGATCGCTGTCGGCATTTCGGACTATAAGGCATCCAGGCCGCCCGGCACGCTTGTGACGTATGCGCTTGGCTCGTGCGTGGGGGTCGTTTTGTATGACCCTGTGACAAGTATCGGCGGGCTGTCGCATATCATGCTGCCGTCAAGCTCGCTGTGCACGGAAGGATCGATAGATGACCGTATGAAATATGCGGACACGGCGATCCCGGACCTGGTCGCCGAACTGGAGCGCATTGGAGCGCGCCGGGCGTCGCTCAAGGCGAAGATCGTCGGCGGGGCAAATATGTTCCGGGCGTCCGGGACATTCCAAACTGACACTATCGGGGACCGCAACATCGAAGCGGCCCGCAGTGAACTTACGCGCCTTGGCATCCCTGTCGTGGCGGAGGATGTCGGGGACAGCTATGGCCGCACGGTATACTTTTTGCTTGAGGAAGGTAAGGTCAAAGTCCGCTCGCTTGGCAGGGCCATAAGCGAGATCGGGCAGGACTGGTGAACGGAGGGGTCGTATGGTCGGTTTTTTCGAAGATGAATACTATGAGGAAGAGGATACGCAGCATGGCCGGTACCTGATTTTTTCGCTGGACGGCAGTATGTACGGCCTGCCTATCCGGTTCGTGACCGAGGTCGTCCCGATCCAGCCGGTGACGAGGGTGCCGGAAACGCCGGGCTATGTGAAGGGCATCATCAATCTGCGCGGCCGGATCATTCCGATCGTCGACGTCAGGCTCAAGTTCGGCAAGCAGGAGATCCCCTACAATGACCGTACATGTATTATTGTAATCGATGTGAACGCGGTCGTGGTCGGCCTTGTCGTTGACAAGGTGAATGATGTACTTACGATCGAAGACAGCCAGATTGCACAGCCGCCGGCCGGCGGGACGCTTGGTTTTGAGAATCGCTATATCGATGGTATAGGGAAGTCAGGGGATATGGTCCTGCTTCTCCTGAACGCCGAGAAGCTGCTCAGGGCCGATGAAATGGAAATGATTGACGAAATTGCATCCGACAATACCTGAAAAGCATAAAGTCAGGGTTTTGGTCCTTGACGATTCATTGCTGTTCCGCGAGATCATCAAGAAGGGGCTCGGCGGGGACAGCCAAATTGAAATCGTTGGCTTTGCAGGCAACCCTTTTGACGCAAAGGACATGATACCGGAGCTCAAGCCTGATGTACTCACGCTTGACATAGAGATGCCGCGCATGGACGGCATCAAATTTCTGCGGCGCCTGATGCCGCAGTATCCGGTACGCGTCGTCGTTGTCACCTCGCTCAGCGCCAGCGTCTTTGAAGCCATAGACGCGGGCGCGGTGGATTTCATATCAAAGCCCGGCAACCTGAATGAAGACCTCACGCGCTTTTTCACGGACCTCAAGGAGAAGATCCTCGCTGCGTCCCAGGCGCGTTTTACTTACCAACGCCACGCGGATGAGGGTATCCTTCTTGAAGCTGACGGGGTGCATGGGATCATCGACCCAAGAGATATCATCGCGATCGGGGCTTCGACCGGGGGAACGGACGCGATCGGCAGTATTATCACGAAATTTTCATCCAATATGCCGGGGATCGTCATAGTACAGCACATGCCCGCGGGGTTCACGGAGCTGTACGCAAAGAGGCTGGATACGATGTCAAATCTCTCCGTGAAGGAGGCGGCGGACGGTGACCCGGTCCTGCCCAGCCGCGTGCTCGTCGCGCCCGGCGATCTGCATATGACTGTCGAGCAAAGCGGCGTCGGCTATTGCGTGCGCTGTGAAAAAGGCGAAAAGGTAGGCGGTCACCGCCCCTCCGTCGATGAGCTTTTCCGCTCGGTGGCGGAAGCGGCCGGCCCTCATTCCCTTGGGGTCATACTGACAGGCATGGGAAAGGACGGCACTGCCGGGCTCAAGGCGATCCGCGAAGCGGGCGGCTATACTATAGGGCAGGACGAGCACACCTCTGTCGTTTACGGCATGCCGATGGTGGCTTATATGTCGGGAGCTGTCATGAAGCAGCTGCCGCTTTACCAGATCCCCGACGAAATCATCAGGAAGCTTTCAAGCGATTAAGGTCATTATGCAATAAAAATAAAAACCTCCCGGGGCGCAAAAACGCCAAGGGAGGTCATGTGCTTTTTTAATTTTAAAGGTCAGCCAACCTCTACCACTTCGGATTCGGGTGCGTTTTTAACAACGCTTTCGATGCCGTTTTTACAGCTGGCTTTGGCCTTGTAGCCTTCTGACGCCAAAATGATTTCCCCGTTTGATGCTTTCAGGCGGAAGCGGAACTCCCCGGCTTTGTCCGTGTAGATCTCAAATTTCGGGTTGGGTGTGCTTTCCCCTGCGGTCTGGTCTTCAATGCCCGCTTTGGGCGCCGTTTTCCGTACGCTCTCAACCCCCTTCATACATGATGGTTTGGCGGAATAAACCTGGCTGACGCCAATCACCTCCCCGTTGCCTGCGACCAGGCTGAACACAAAGCCGCTACCCGTTTTCGTCTCTTTTACCTTGAATTTTCCCATTTTTTACCTCTTTCTGGCTGAACTGCGATGCTTTAC
>Ga0082212_10007878_pt1 | contig 14006 bp, 15 predicted proteins | sample TergutNt197P3_FD_71548 | JGI IMG/M metagenome (GOLD analysis project Ga0082212, IMG submission 71548) | Neocapritermes taracua P3 segment gut microbial communities from Petit-Saut dam, French Guiana - Nt197 P3 | ecosystem: Host-associated > Arthropoda: Insects > Digestive system > Gut ... | reverse complement strand
AAAGTGTAGAAAGGATTATTTTTATGAAAGAGACCACAAAAATACCCAAACCAACGCAACCGCCAACACCGCAACCAAAACCGCAACCGGAAAAAAAAGGCGACCAACCGACGGTTCCTCGGCCAAAGAAGTAAAATCCTCGCCATATTCTTTTATCCAGAGTTCTTTGATTTGTTTTGGCTTATACCAAACTATCCTTGTTCCTGTTGCCAAATCACAATATTCGTCTTGTATTTCAAATGACTTTGGATTTTCTTTCTTAAGTTTTTCCATTTTTTCTTGTAACGACAATGCGACTGCGAATTCGTCCGAATCAAGGGGGCTATAATTGTCAACCAAGCCAGTCGTCACACACTTGTCGTAGGAAAAAACAGAGACAACAGCCCAGTCTTTCAAACGGCCGTCTTGCCTATAATCTTCCCAGACTGTATAGCCTGTTGTTATGTAGCCGTTGGTTTTGTTCAGCCAAAAATCGCGAATTTTCTTTGCTGCCTGCACAACCACTAAATACTTTACTGCATACCATAGAATAGAAAAAACAATCATGCAAACGATATACCGAAGTGCATCAACACCCTCATCCCCCTTTAGTACAGTAAAAAGACTTCCCTCAATAATTCCGACTGCCTTGTCCCAACTGATCGCTAATGCCGTGCATATGGTGACAACAATGCTATCTATTACTATTTCAACAAGATATTCAAATCGTGGTACTTTTGTACGCTTTCTCGGAACAAAAAAGGTTCTCAGTAACCTGATTAGCAATCCTGGTACAAGAAAAACAATACATACGATTATTGTTTCTATGGCGCCCATTAGCGATTCCCTTCCTTGATACTTTGCTTTATCCTTACCGGTTGACCGACCTTACCCAATTTGATTTTCAAGACATATTCGTGCCATATATTCAATTCGCTTGAGGCCTTACGCTTTGCATTTGCCCTTTTGATAAATAATTGAGTTGTTCAGTTCTACTTTTTGCTATCTTTTACGGCCTTTGCTATGCTGTCCTTTCTCGCCGGGACGACCGGAATATCATTATCTGTAAAAAACGATGCATGATTTTTTGTTGATCCCGTATCGACAGCAATAATAGGCTTGCCCTGCTTAATAGCATAGTCTATCTCTTTACGTGCAACTGTCCCCTCTTTTGCAACATTTGGTCTCACTGGAACAAGCACAACACTTGCGGTGTTAATCTTGTTATGAATGTCATGCAGAAGATAATTGCCCGACGAATCAAGTGGCGCATCTTCTGGTACGGAACGATCAGATGGGTTTAATCCCGCCCTTTCAACGGCACCTGCGATTCTCTCATAATCGTCAGATCCATCCCATCTATGTGCGATAAACGTATTTGTATTCTTTTTGCTCATATCGTTCTCCCTTATGATAATTAGCGATCGCCATTAATCAGCTTTTTCAGATTTTCCCATGTCCATTTATATATCATATCGCTGCTCTTTGCGGCCTTTGGCTTTACACAAGTTTTATCTGAATAACCTTGTAATAAGAAATACGATACCTTTTCCTCTTGTGCGATTTCAACTTCGGCAGATACACCAGCGGCGGTATTTGTATACTCCCCACAAATAACAATCACAACATCGCAACCTTTAATACGCGTTCGAGCATTTGCCTTCCAGTCGGTTGTGATTGGAGCCTTAATTGACATATCTGTTATTTCAAATGGAGAATCTTCATTCTTAGCCTGTCCAACCAATAGGTCTTTCAGCCGTGCGTCATGATCATAATCAAAACTGATAAACGTCCTTTTTTTCGCCATTTCGAACCTCCTCTATTTAAATAATATTGTCCTTTACTAATCGCCAGTAGTGCTTTCCGACTGATGTTAGGCTACACGATTTTGAGTTCATAGCCGCGTAATACATATGTTGTTCACCAACTGGGATGACTAACCCGACACTTTCTAATTTCTGCAAATCCAAAAAAATCTTTGTATTATTTTCGGTCGCATATGGCTCGACTATTTCATGCTTGTCATCAGGAGTATTTGTCGGTTCAAATGATGGATTTAATGCCAACTCACCTGATGAATCGGGGAAATAATCTGCTATCCGATGAAGGATATTTATATCAACCTGCGGAATTATAGTCCGAAGCGGAGAAAAACGTGTTACATTAGTCTTGAAAACTGGACGCTGTTGCCAAGGTCCTAATGCCTTATCAATATACGCATAAATACCCCCTGGTGTTATGTGGCCGGTAATATCTGCCGCGCCACCATTAAGCGCATCAATAAGCAATGCAGTAAATAGTCCATGCTCTGAGACCTCTTCCATCGCCGATTCACTCGATTTGCTGGCAGTTAAAATGGTAACGCCTTCCCCGATTACTGCTATTGTTTGTCCATCAGAATTAATACTGCCCATAAATCCGGCATGACAGCAATCCAATATAACCACTTTATTCCGGCATTTTGACTGGTTCACAATGGTTAAAATGTCCTGCATTGAAACGCCCCAGTCATTCGGGCAATAGTCTGGTGTAACAATATAACCGCCAATTGCATCAATAAACCCATGTCCCGAAAAATAAAATAGTGAAATCTCTTCATCACCATTGAAACATTCTGCTATCAATCCCTTCAAGTTGCCTTTTGAAGAAACATCCAACTCTTTCTTAACAGAAAAATTCGGTGAACCATCTTCGTTTTTTTGAAGTATATTGAATATAGCTTCTGCATCATTCAGACATCCAGTCAATGGAGATTCTGGATAATTATTTATTCCTACTACTAGTGCTTTTTTCATCTTCACTCCCTTTTATGCAAGGTTATTCGCTCATCATTATTTATATTATAATTATATACCAAAACTTGTGTTCGTGGTGTCAATATCTTTTTGTTACTCTTATACCGTTGCCTTATATGCCGCATGTGTTATGTTTGATGTGGAGAAGTGTCAAATGATAACAAAACAGTTAGGCAAACGATTTCAGGAATTACGGAAAGAAGCGGGGTTTAGTCAAGAGAAATTTGCCCTGAAAATAAGTATGGACCGTACTTATTATGCTTCCGTGGAATCTGGAGCAAGAAATGTCTCAATCGTAAATATTAAGAAAATTGCTGATGGATTAAACATTTCGCTGAACGAATTGTTCAAAGATTTGTAGTGCCGCAATTTATGAAAGGATCTCAAATGATAAATTATAAAGCTAATATTTCTTCAAGTGGGCTTGGCATCTACGACCCAATTTCTCCGACAAATCAGGATTTATATATTCCAAATACCGCTCTTCAGGAAATCCTATATTCCTCATTGAAAGGAATAGATTTATCAGGTCTTGCCCTTAGAACGCGTTCGAAAATTGTAAAAGAAAAAATCTGTGATGCACTAGGATACCCAGTACCAGCGACATTTACTAAAACGCAACCTCGTTTTCCCGGACAGAATTTCGACGTATATAATCAACAAAGCAACAACGTCCAAATTTGGAATGAAGAAGTCGATCCGCAAAGACGTTATGTATTCGTACAGATCGATTCGAGCAGTACCATTTTATCTGTAAAAGTTTTATCCGGTGATCAGTTGGCAAAACTCGATAACACCGGAACGTTGACATCAAAATACCAAGCTACTGTACGTTCCTTGGTTGAATTGGCAAATCTTATCATTGAAGACACACCTCTTGTTATTGAATGGTACGGCGCAAATGCAGATCTTTCAAAATGCCGACCGACAGCGAATCCCGTTAAGGGAGCAATATTGCCTATCAAGAACATCTTATCAAAACTCCAATCTATTGAAGGAATGTCTATTCCTTATCTTGGTGCTTCACAGGAACGTAATCGTGGTGCGGCATTGCATGAATTGGTTTGTAAAAGTTTAGGATATTTATCATTTGAGGATGACGGAGCATTCCCTGATATTTTCAACCAACTTATTGAAGTCAAACTCCAAACATCGCCAACGATAGATTTAGGCTTACATTCGCCAGATGGTTCCGACGTGGTGTACCACGACACAGCAACTGAACAGAAATTCATCAATAAAGATGTCCGCTATGTCATCGCTACAGGTACTGTTCAAGATGATAACATCATTATACTTAATGTTTTCGTCATAAGCGGAGAAAACTTCTTTACTTTTTTCCCAAGGTTTCAGGGTAGAGTAAAAAATTCAAAATTGCAGATCCCATTGCCAAAGGATTTTTTTGATTAGGCAAAAATTTCGTCCACGACATTATCAAGTTCAGCTTTTTGCATCGCGGCTATTTTAGGGTCAGCGATAATGCTTTTAACAAGATCAATCGCCTGCCTCGCCTTAGGTAACGTCACATCAGGAATAGGAAAATCATTGACGTATTGCGTCATGAAACGCCGTTTCCCCGAATAGAGCTTATTATTGAATTTGTAGTCGTAGTATTTTTCAATAAAACTGCTATTTGCGATTGCTAACGCTAGATACAAAACATCAGAGGGTATGTCTTCCCCAACCTCAATCCAATAACAATCTCCGTTAACCACTGCTCCACTATCATCAATCCAAAACTCTGGTTTTTCTGAAATGTCACGAAATACTATCTTTCTTGATTTCCACGCGGCTGGATTTTGTGGCACCCATATTTCGTACCAACGGCGATTAGCTTTCTGTATGTACTGCCGTCCTGCCAATTGCTCCCTATGATTCTCAAGATATTGGTACGAAATCGGATATTCTTCTATGTCATATACTTTTCTCTTGCCACTTTGCATAGTATGCGTATATAACACTTTCCAAAAACTTGAATTACGAGGAACGATTTGTCCTGCATTTCTATGTGTGATTAATGGCATAAGCAATTCCGGCTGTTCTTCCGTATCATCCCATGTGCCGATAAAAACATTGTCCGCCGTTGTTTTAATCCCAACACGGATTTTCCCAATATCGGAAAACCGTTTCCATGTAATTGAGTCAACATAATCAAGCCATGACTTTTGATCTTCCGATGCCAAATGCCACGGGGTAGATTCATTCTTAACCTCAAGTTTGCCTTGTCTAATCTTAAACCGCCGACCATCGTTTATTTCCACAACACCTTCTTTTTCGATTACATTAAAAATTGTATCGGCCATAAAATCTGCCCTACATTCGGTTGTTTCGTAAATCGAAGTAAAGCCTATATTTTCACCATCACTTTTTCCCCTCTTAAATGTGAGGGTGCAAGGCAAAACTGACGCATCAAACAATTTCGTATCACCAAAATCTGTAATTTGCAATAGTTTTGTTTTTGAGAATAGATACTCCCGCACTTTCATGCCAGATTTAACAGACATGAATTTATTTGAAGTAATAAATCCGGCAATTCCATCCGGCTTCAAGAACTGATCGGCAGCAACTAAAAAAGCGTAGTACGCATCAACCCGACCAGATAATCCTGCTTGTTTCGCAATCAGCTGGGCTTTATCAGCACCCAAAACTTGTGTCCTGATATATGGAGGATTCGCGATAACAAAATCAAACTCATATTTTTGGGCTTCCCCACCCGCAAATGCAAGGAAATCTTCTTTGTGAATATTGATATGTATGTTTGGATATTCTTGAGATAATCGACCTATAGTCTTTGGTATAACATTAACATCTGTTTCAAAACCTACCACCATAATATCAATATTAACAGTATTGCGCCTAATTACATTGAGGAGCGCAATAACCAATTCACCATCTCCGATTGCGGGGTCAAGAATTCGTAATTCTTTCTTATCTTCAATAGAAAAGTATTCATACATACTCGAAGCAAGGTATTCTGCGAGTTCCTCCGGCGTGTAAACAATACCGTTGGTTTTAATTTTTGTCGCATTTGAATATCTCATGAATTATGCCCTTCCTGTTTCTATTAAAATAGAATAACATACGAACATATGTGTTTCAACCGTGTTCTTATAATACTATCAATTTAACTCCTTAAAGTATCGAACAGACCGTTTAATATCTCATTACAATGCATCAACGTATTCGGTCAGATTGCTCTATATTCGGTACTGAACGAGACGGGAGATTTATAGTGTCCAATCCGTGTTCGAGGCGGTAATCGAACTTCTTTTCGAGTAGTTTTGCTTTATCTCCGCCTATGTCGATAACATCTGCAAGAAATGCTTTCACTTTTTCTGGGATTAGCCGGGAAGCGATATGATATGCCTTCGTATCTTTTAGCAAATCAGTAATCTGCGATTTCAGTCCGACTATGTACTCCTTTAGACTTACGGCTTCTTGTTTGAGGTTATTTATCGTCCTGCGGCTGTATAGGCCTTCACGGGCGAGTGTGGTTAGGGTCATGTGTTGTCGTTCTGTGAGTTCTATTTTTCTTTCGGGGGTATATCTACCCATGCGGCTTACGTCATCGGCGTAGGCTTCGATATGTTCAACATCTTGTCTGTCAGTTAAAACTGCCTCCAAGCGTTTTTCTTCTTCTGTGATTTTATTTTCCATGCCTGCGAGGCGCTCGACGGCCTTTTCTGTTTTGAATTCGATTACGGTCATGTGCTCCGCTGTGCTGCCGCGTTCGCCGCGCTCGAAGCCTTCGAATCCGGCGGCGACCATGTGATTGTGATACTTATCCTGTAATATGCTGTATGATGGGATAAGGACGGGTTTTCCGTTTTTGCCGGAAATAGTATTGCCTTTTTCGTCTTTCGCTTCAACGAATGCCCACTTTTTGCTGTTGCTAATTTGATTGATGACCTCTTTTGTTGTGCCAACGAGTGAGGGATCCTTGCATCGTTTTGACCATTTGATTTCTTTCTGTACGACAGGCAAGTAGACGACATGGAGATGATAATGATACATCTCGCGTCCATACTCCTGTTGATAACCGCGATGGATTTCATCGGCGTGCATAACGGCGGACAACACATAATCGCCACCAATTTCTTTTGCAGCAAAGCGATATGCTTCTTCGAAGAATCGTTTAGCATATTCATATCCGCCGTTCATTTCAAAATAGTAGGTGTTGACGTCAAAGACTAATTCGCCAAACAATTTCGCATCCGGTTTTAGACCACGTATACTAACGGCACCATCCTTAATCATTCGGTCAAGTGTCTTCTCGTATGTGCTTTCACAGCGCTTGAACCAGACATTGCAATTAATGCGTTCCGGCATGATATCGGTGTTGGCGTACTTGCCGTTTTTTCGTTCGTTGTGACGTTCGCGTATACCGACAGCAGAACGTGTAAACGATTCATTCCGGACAACTGTCCTATCTGTTTTCCCTTCCATCTATCCTCCATATTCTGTTTCCGGCAAATAATAAATGCCGGATCATAAATCCAATTTTTCTTCCTCAGCGAGTTTCCATTGTTAATGTGAAGTAGTCCGGCTTCGCGGGTAACGCACTTTTTCAAAGTGTGTTACCCACTATGACACTTTCGCTTCGCGCAAAGTGCCGTGGGCCCTGCGAGGCTGGGATGAACTATCATACGCTGATGATTTCTGCGATGATAATCTCATCCACGGCGGCTCGTGCGCTATTCATCAAGCCGACCCATTTCATCTGGTCGTCCTGCTTCATCTGCTCGGTGACGCCCCACGCCCTTGCGACTTCCGGCACAACGTGTTCTGAATACTCACGCGCTTTGTGCTCGATCTCCACCAGATGGGCACGAAGTTCGCCGCACTTCCGGAGCTGCTCATACAGTTCGGGGCGATGCTCTTTCAAAAAGTCGATCCGCATATGTCCGTATTTACCGATGCAATTATTCATCTCTATTCCCTCACTTTCAATTGAATTATTTTACCCTCTGGCAAAGAGACACTCCGCGAAGAACTCATTGACGCATTAAGTCTATCCGCCAGCTCTGATTGTTTCGTTGGAAATAAATGTGCGTATCTGAATGTGATTTCGATACTTTCGTGTCCAAGTCGATCGGCAATCGCAACCGGAGAAAAACCCATATCAATCAATAGCGAAACGTGTGAGTGTCGTAAATCATGAACTCGTATACGCTTCACGTTCGCAGCAACAGCGCCTTTCTCCATAACACTACGGAGTTTATGCTTTCCTACTGTGAAGATTCTGTCCTCCGAATCCGGCTTATATTGCATAGCCTTGTACTCATCCAATTCTCTGCATAAATGTTCCGGTATACTAATAATGCGAATGCTCTTTTTTGTTTTCGGTGGAGTAACCACATCTTGCCCGCGTAACCGTTGATACGATTTATTTATAGTGATGGTCTTATTAAAGGCATCTACATCCGCGAACGTCAGCGCAAGCATCTCTCCAAGCCTGATCCCACACCAATACAGAACTTCAAAAGCGTAGTAGCATTGCGGTTCATTTCGAACAGCCTCGGCAAACATCCCATACTCTTCACGAGTCCAAAACAACATCTCTGTTGCGTGCTTCTCCCCCATTGATCCTACTTTCGCCATCGGACTGACTTTCAGATCGTAGTACTTAAGCGCATGATTGAAGATTGCCGTGAGTTGATTATTTATCGTTTTCAGATATGTTGCCGAGTATTGTTTTCCATCTTTACTTATTTGATTCATCAGCTCGTTTTGCCATTTGATAATGTCCGTTGCCTTGATTTGGTTCATTGTCTTTTTCCCGAAATACGGTATCAGTTTGTCATTGATTATGTATTCCTTAGAAAGCCAAGTGTGCATTTTCAATCGAGGTCGCCGATCCGCTTCGTAGAGTTTTACAAACTCCGCAAATGTCATAGTTAAATCGCCCTCTTGACGTAGTTTGAATTCACGCTCCCATGTGAGGGCTTCCCGTTTCGTCAGAAAGCCCCTTTTCATTTTTACCTGCAATTCCCCTTGCCAATTCTTAAAATAGAACTTGCAGTACCACTTCTTTGTTTTACCGTCTCGATATGCCGGCATCTTTACCGCCTCCCTTCCACTCTTCAAGACCATAGACCTTCTCCGAAAAATACTTTTCCGAAATTTTCCCTGGAAAAGTCAGATAACCCTTGGCAACGAGTTCCTCATTAAGTTTTTTAATTGTTTTGTATGCATAAGACGTACTCGTTTCCAGAATCTCAGCAACATCTTCCACACTTAGAAATAGCTTGCTCGTTTTGCTCACCTCCTTTTGAGACAGAATATCAGTCAGACATATTTGCGTCTGATTAGTATTCTATAAGACATTTTTGTGTCTGTCAAGTTTTGCCGGTACTTTCCATGAGTCGAAAACCCCTTTTAAGACTTGCGAAGCCCCTTTTGTGTCTGTATAATTGATACAATGAGGAGATGCCTTTATGACTGAACAACATATCGGGAAACGTATCCGGTTCTTTCGCGAACGCCGCGCTATGACCCAAAAGCAACTGGGCAACGCAGCCGGAATCATTGAAGAATCTATCCGCAAATACGAAATTGGACAACGCAACCCAAAACCAGACCAGATTAAGAAAATCGCAGAGGCACTCGGCGTGACAACATATGCCCTCTCTGGTTTCGACATAGAAACCGATGCTGATGTAATCGCAATGATTCTCGCCATTGAAGAAAAGGTTGGGATAACTTTTGATGGCAAGAAAGATTCGAAGGGCAAAATAGATCCTAGGACACTCACCCTCCAAATTGATAGTTTCTTCGTCAATGAAGCACTCGCTCGTTGTGGCAATGTCCTCAACTCAATCGAAAAAATGCGTACGACCCGTGACAGGAAAACAAGCACGACAGAACGTAAACAATGGGACGAAGAAATCGCCTTAACAGAAGAGCAATTCGCGGAGGCAAAACTTAACCTCCTCGACTCCAACAAACTCGTTGGCAAAGATCAGTCGGGTATTGCCGTGAAAATCAAATAAGCGATGCACAAATTAAAAAGACCTGCAAAAGTCAAATATAATGGAGAGCCATCTAACGAATTCGATATCGACGGTATTTATAACGCCTATTTTGTCGAATACTGGCAAGGCACCCGGAATAATCTAAACGTTCGAAACAAATTCGGTGAGATAGTCAACTTTGTTGACCTCGCAGATTTCGAAATAATTGAAGATCGCTTTGGAGTATTACGAACAGGCGAAGCAATCGTGAAGGCGAAAAAGAGCAGCGACGCTGGTCTGTCCGGAGTGACAAAAGACCGTGAGTATAGGGCCATCGGACTTGGAATTCAACATCACCATCCTTACTATTTGGTACTGGACAACTGTTATGACAACTATTTCTATCCTCCTGACTGGTTTGATATCATCAGCGATCCTGATGGTGTTCTTGATCCAATGAATGGCATCTACATATATTGCTGGAATCGGAAAGAAGTAATTGTATGGAGCGACGAACACTATTGTCCCGCTTACGGGCGCATTATTGATAATGATCTCTGTTACTGGACAGAAGCACGTTTGTGTGGCAACTGTCCCGATGATGTTCCAGAGTTAAATGCCATTACAAATTGGGATCCACTGCGTGAGTGTTGTTGTAAATGTCGGTATCGCGACTTCCCTTATGATTGGGAATACGAACCTTACTGAAATAGAATAGTATCAAAACAGTATCAGCGTACTAAAAAACCCTCGCAAATGGCTTGTTTCCAAGGGGTTTCGGTTTTCTAAAAGTCACTCCCACTCTATCGTTCCCGGGGGTTTGTCTGTGAGGTCGTAGAATACACGGCCTGCCCCTTTGACTTCGGAGAGGATCCGGCTTGATATGGTTTCAAGGGTGTCCATGGGCAGGCGGGCCCAGTTTGCGGTCATGGCGTTTACGGACTTTACGGCACGGATCCCTATAGTCCGGTCATAAGTGCGCTCATCATTTTTCACTCCGACACTGCGAATATCTGTGATTATAGCGAAGTATTGCCATACGCTGTCTTCGGAATTTCGTATGCCTGTTTTTTTAAACAGCCCTTCGTTGTACAGGTCTATTTCTTCACGCACAATGGCGTCGGCCTCACGTAGAATCGCCAGCTTTTCTTCGTTCACCTCGCCGAGGCAGCGAATCGCGAGCCCGGGTCCCGGGAACGGCTGTCTCCATACAAGCTCAGGCGCGATTCCAAGCGCTTCGCCTACCAAACGCACTTCGTCCTTGTATAAAGTTTTAAGAGGTTCGAGCAGCTCCAAATTCATATGATCTGGCAGACCTCCGACATTGTGATGAGATTTTACAATCGCCTTCCCATCCGTTCCGCTCTCGGCAATATCGGGATAAATAGTGCCCTGAAGCAAGAATCCTATTTCGCCTTCTTCGGCTTCAAGTTTCTTCGCTTCTTCTTCGAATACCGCTATAAACTCAGCGCCGATTATTTTTCGTTTTTGCTCCGGATCCGTCACGCCGGCAAGCTTTGAAAGAAAACGGTCGGCCGCGTTCGCTCGTTTGATCTTCATATTAAAGCGTCTGCCGCAAATATCCATGACGCTGTCGCCTTCGTTTTTGCGCATCAAACCGGTATCTACAAAAATACAGCTTAGGTTATCACCAATAGCCTTATGGGTCAGCACAGCACAAACGGAGCTGTCGACGCCTCCTGAAAGCGCGCAAAGAACTTTACGTGTTCCGACGATTTTACGTATCGCCGCAACTTGCTCATCTATAAACCTATGACTGTCAAATTCTGCCGCCATGTCTATCCTTTCGTGTTATCTCCGGGAGGCCGCTTTTCGGCTTACGAAAAAATCAATCCCAATCATTCCGCCGAAAATCACCTGTTAACGAACCATGCCTTGTGTCTGATCCTTGAGTATCACGTCGTGGGCTCCGCCTTCTACGATGCTGGTAGAGCTGACCAATGTAAGCTTGGCCTTTTCCTGCAGTTCCCTGATTGATAGCGCGCCGCAGGAGCACATGGTTGAGCGGATCTTCAGAAGTGACGAGTTTACTCCGTCTTTCAGACTTCCAGCGTATGGAACATAGGAGTCGACCCCTTCATCGAAAGAAAGGTTTTCTTCTTCGCCAAGATCATATCTTTGCCAATTGCGGGCTCTGTTGCTTCCCTCACCCCAATACTCTTTTACGTAGTTGCCGCCGATGTTCAGCTTTGCTGATGGGCTCTCGTCAAAGCGCGCAAAATATCTCCCGAGCATTATGAAATCCGCGCCCATTGCCAAGGCGACTGTTATGTGGTAGTCGTACACAATACCGCCGTCACTGCAGATCGGGATATATATACCGGTTTTTTCGAAATATTCGTTTCTGGCGGCAGCTACATCCATAACGGCGGTAGCCTGACCGCGTCCGATACCTTTTTGCTCTCGTGTGATACATATGGAGCCGCCGCCGATCCCGATTTTCACAAAGTCGGCGCCTTTGTTTACCAGGAATTCAAATCCTTCGCGGTCTACGACATTTCCCGCGCCTATCTTTACTTTGTCTCCGTATTTGTTCCTGACGTAAGCCAGTGTTCTTGCCTGCCATTCCGTAAAGCCCTCGCTCGAGTCTATGCAAAACAAATCGACTCCCGCGTCAAGCAATGCCGGGATACGTTCTTCGTAGTCCCTTGTATTAATGCCGGCCCCGACTATATAGCTCTTATTTGCGTCCAGCAGTTCGTTTGGGTTTTCTTTGTGGATGTCATAATCCTTTCGAAATACGAAGTATGTAAGCCTTCCCTGGTTATCGATGATCGGCAGCTGATTGAGTTTATTGCCCCAAAGGATATCATTGGCTTCCGACAATGTAATACCGTCCTTACCGTAAATCAAGTCTGCCAGCGGGGTCATAAATTCACTGACTTTTTTATCTGGAGGAGTGCGGCTGACCCGGTAATCGCGGCTTGTCACAATGCCGACGAGTTTGCCGTCTGCTGTTCCGTCTTCGGTGACTGCCACTGTGGAATGCCCGCTTGCCGCTTTTAGTTTTAATATGTCCGCAAGCGTCTGATCCGGCCTTACGTTTGAATCTGAGCGCACAAACCCCGCCTTGTGATCCTTTACGCGACGGACCATGGACGTCTGGTTTTCTATACTTTGCGAGCCGAAAATGAATGAGACGCCGCCTTCTTTCGCGAGTGCGGCTGCCATACGGTCGTCCGATACAGACTGCATTATAGCGCTGACGAACGGGATATTCGCCGAAAGAAAAGGCTTCTCTCCCTTATTGTATTTGACGAGCGGTGTTTTTAAGTCTACATTCGACGGGATACATTCCGCCGAACTATAGCCGGGTACCAGAAGGTATTCATTGAATGTTCTTGACGCGTCTTCGAAGTAATATGACATCTTTTTCCCTTTTCTATGTTTTTTTAGCCTGAGAGGCCGATATGATAAAAAGCGCTACGCTGATGCTTTTCGGCAAATAAAACGGATAATCAAATCTGTTTGTTTTAATAATACGTTCTTCGGCATCAGTCATCCTTTTTTCAAAGTCATCGCCTTCGCCGTATGACGACAAAAACGAGTGTATGTCTTCAAGCCTTTTAAAAGGCTGCCCGAATTGCATTTCCATAACATTTTTTTTGAATGTATAATTGTTTTCCTTCAGATAAGCCTCCATCTGCGGAACTGTATAATTTTCCCCTTTGTCCAGATCAGACAGGGGGCCGGCGTTTTCGGGCCTTCCGTGTATAAAGATGAGCGCGCGCCTGGCCGCGAGCGGTAAAACCTGATCCAATACATCACTGCTCATGCCAAAAAAGCTCATGAACACAACGTCCCAGCTCTCGCCTGTAAGATCATTAAGCGAAGCCAGCCTTGGTTTTATTTTGTTGGCGATATTACGGTTTGTTGCAAAGATTTCATCGAGATTCGCTGTGAGGTATTCCAGAGCGGCCGGATCCCTGTCAATGGCGTCTATACTTTTAACCATCGGCGCCAGCCAGTAATCGATCATACCCGGACCGCAGCCTATATCCGCCATCGTCCAGTTTTCGTCTAAATACGGCTCGGCAAGCACGGAAAGTTTCCGATGAAAAGAAGTGTATTCACTGGCGCTTTTATAATTATCTATTCTTTCCTGCGTCCAAATAGTACCCACAACGTGATGATACCACGCTGGTGCTCTGTAAACAAGAGACTTCAACATGGTATCATCGGCTTATAAGGTGTGTTGGGCGAACAAATATATCCTTCGCCCATTCACTGCGAAATTATTTGGGGTATTAAAACTATG
>Ga0082212_10007877_pt1 | contig 14006 bp, 11 predicted proteins | sample TergutNt197P3_FD_71548 | JGI IMG/M metagenome (GOLD analysis project Ga0082212, IMG submission 71548) | Neocapritermes taracua P3 segment gut microbial communities from Petit-Saut dam, French Guiana - Nt197 P3 | ecosystem: Host-associated > Arthropoda: Insects > Digestive system > Gut ... | reverse complement strand
GTAGGCGAAAAAGCCCTGCACGACATGACCGAGATTATTCCGGGCGCGTTTAAGGGCGCTGCGTTTTCAGCTGGGCAGATCCTTCTGGCTGGCGATGTCTGCCGCTTGCAGCAGATGGGACGTTTTTCCATCGCCGTTGAGGACGCGGCTGCCGCTCAAGGCGCAGGAGTTCATGAAAATAGAGGCGTACAAGCTTTTGCCTCACGCATGGCTGGTGAAAATGTCGTGTTTTCTCTGCCGCCCAAGGAGGGGAAAATCAATTTACGCAGCAGGATGCGCGGCTTGTTGTGCGTGGACGCAAAACGCTTGGAAGCCTTTAACATGCTGCCCGATGTTATGTGCGCAAGCCGCCAGGACGGCACTGTGCTGGAGGAGGATGCGGAGTTCGCCGGTACGCGGGTGATCCCCCTGTATATGCGTGAAGATGACTTTGCGGCGGCTTTAGGCGTGCTGGATCGCCCCTTGTTTTCCGTGGCGCCCATGCGCAACGCCAAGGCGGGCATTCTGGTGACCGGGACGGAGGTCTTCAAGGGATTGATCGAGGACAAATTTATCCCCATTATTGCCGCCAAGCTGTGGCGCTATGGATGCAGCGTGGTCATGTCGGAAATTGTCCCTGACGACAAAGCGCATATTTCGCGGTCGATTGAAGCCATTCGTGAGGCCGGCGCCGACTTGCTCATCACTACTGGCGGCTTGTCAGTGGATCCGGATGATGTGACCCGCGCCGCCTTGACAGACGCGGGACTTGTGGATTTTTTATATGGCGCCCCTGTGTTGCCCGGTACAATGAGCCTGGTCGGGCGCTTGGCCGGCAAAGAGCTCTCTACGCTGCCGGAGACGCCTCGCAAAGGACAGGCGTCTATTCTCTGTCAGCCCGGGGCAGGCGAAATGCAGGTTGTCGGCGTACCGGCTTGCGCTTTGTATTTTAAGGTAACGTTGTTCGACATTCTTTTGCCGCGCCTGTTGGCCGGGCGTCGGATCAGCCGTGCCGAGCTGGCGGCTTTGGGCGAAGGCGGCTTTTGCGCCAATTGCAAGCTGTGCACATGGCCGAAGTGCTTTTTTGTGAAATAACGGCGCGAGTCGCTGTCGTTTTTTGCTGACAATTTGTCATTTTTTTCTGTGTTTCTTGGGAGGATTGTGCGCGTATATTCTTTCTGTCGCTATAACTATGTTTGTTTCCAAGATCTATTTATTTGCAAAAGAGTTTACACTCGGCATGTTTTTTGAAATGTTTTTGTGGGACTTTAATTAAAGATGCATGGATCCGGACTGTGTTCAACAAGGAGGAAGTTATGGGAACACCCCCCGCCGGTTCAGGGCTGAAATGCCTTTTGGGCGGCGTTGCGCTGGGCGTTGTGCTGCTTGCCGCTTCGGCTGTCGCCATGCGCGTCACGGATCAGAGGCCGTTTTGCTCCTCGTGTCATGTGATGCAAGCCGCTGCTGTAACGCATAAACTTTCCAGCCACGTCAACCAGGCATGCAATGATTGCCATACACCGGCAACTCTGGGCGCCAAACTGCCATTCAAGGCAGCGGAGGGCTTGAGTGATTTTGCCGGGAATCTTTCCGGCAAGGAAGTCAGTTTGCCTGTCAGCCTGCGTACCAAGGATGTGGTCAACAATAACTGCAAACAGTGCCATGCCGCGACGAACATGAACGTGGCCAGCATGGAGGCCAAAAAATATTGCGTTGACTGCCACCGCAACGTTGCGCACATGCGCATCAAGCCTATCACCACAAGGATGGTAGCCTATGAATAAGCGATTTTCTTCTCTGGTTCTGGTGTTTGCCGCTTTGTGTCTGCTCTTTGCGGCGGGCTGTTCCGATGTCACGACCGAATTGAAGACCCCAAAGTATAAAACCGGCCTTGCGGAAAAAGAAAACAGCAATGCTGCCTTCGGCAAGGTCTTTCCGCAACAGTTGAAGTCGTACCAGAAGAATGACGAAGACACGGTCATGACTGTGTATAAGGGAACCGTTCCCTTTATGAAGAACGATAATGTGAATGCTTTGCCGGAAGGCTACAAGTATGCCCAGCCCTATTTGAAGAACCTGTGGCTCGGCTATCCTTTCAGTTTTGAATACCGCGAATCACGTGGCCATACCCGCGCCATTGAGGATTTTGTGCATATTGACCGTATCAATCGCTATGCGGAGAAGGGCGGCTTGCCGGCTACCTGCTGGAACTGCAAGACAACCAAGATGGAAGAATGGGTTGCCAAGGATGGCGACAAGTTCTGGAGCAAGGACGTCAACGAGTTCCGTGACAAGTTGGATCCCCGGGATCATGTCATAGGTTGCGCAAACTGCCACAATCCGACGGACATGTCGCTGAAGCTGTATAGTGTGCCGCTGAAGGACTGGCTCAAGCGGAGCGGTCAGGATGAAAGCAAGCTGAGCCGCAATGAAATGCGTTCCTTGGTGTGCGCGCAGTGTCATGTGGAATACTATTTCACCAATCCCACGCAGGGCCCTGCGGCTAAGCCCGTGTTCCCTTGGGATAACGGCTTCGGTCCGGAGGATATGTACCAGTACTACAAGACCCACGGCAAAGATAACGGGCTCTTTGCGGACTGGGTACACCCCGTTTCTAAGGTGCCATCAATTAAGATGCAGCATCCTGAATATGAAACCTGGATTGACGGCCCTCACGGCGCGGCGGGCGTGAGTTGCGCCGACTGCCACATGCCCTACCAGAAGTCAGAGGACAAGAAGAAGATGTCCAGCCACTGGTGGACATCGCCGCTCAAAGATGCCGAAATGCGTGCCTGTCGTCAGTGTCATGCCGACAAGAGCGCGGAATTCCTCAAAGAGCGCGTGCTTTATACCCAGAAGAAGAGTTTCGATCAATTGCTCATCGCTCAGGAGCTCAGCGTCAAAGCCCATGAGGCAGTGCGTCAGGCTGATGCCTATACCGGCGCGAAGGCCTCCAACTTCGACGCGCTGATGGCCGAAGCCCGCGACATGGTTCGCAAGGGTCAGTTGTTTTGGGATTACGTCTCCGCCGAAAACAGTGTCGGCTTCCACAATCCGGCCAAGGCGCTTGACACGCTGGCGTCTTCGATGCAGTTCAGTCAGCGCGCTGTTGATTTGGCCTGTCAGGCGACGAGTTTTGGCATAAACGCGACGCTTGCCCAGGACGTCAAGACCCTGGTTCCGCCCATCCTCAAGCACAGCCGTAAGCTGCAGCAGGATCCGGCGCACCTGCAGACTCATCCCTGGCTGAAGATGTTGCCTGTATTCCCGCCCGCCGAACGCGTGTGGGACGGGCAGAAAAAGGTGAGCGCCAAATAGGCGGCCTTCTTCCCCGGCGCGCCCGCGTCGATGCAAAGGTTGATCATCCATCGCCCGGCCTGTAGGCTGGGCGATTATTTTGTATGTGAAACCCCCGCGCCATGCGCGGGGGTTTCGTAAGCTTACAGCTATGGATACAGCCGTATATGAAATGCCGCTGGCTATGCCGGTGGATCGTTGTTGTATACGCTATGCTGTGTGTTTGCGTTTTTTGTACCACTTTTTGTGTTCCGCCCCAAACATCCCGTCTTTATTGCGGTAGCAGCTTTCGCATTGCGCATGCTAAAGCCGCAGCAACAGCGCAATACCGCAAAGCAAGCCACAACAATAACGTATTTTTACATTTTATGCTTTGCGTTTTTGCTCGAAGGGAATTGTGTCGCGTACCCTTGATAGTGGCTCAATGTGTCGTCATGGCATACTGAACATCTGCCGTTTGGAACGATCTGTGCATGTGGTGACAGGGAGAGCAAAAAAGTTCCACTTGGTCAAACAGGCGATCTGGCTATGGGCGCTTTGTCATGCAAGATTTGAAGGCTGTATCCGCAATTTTCTCCCGGTGTACCGGATCAGCCATACGGTTGGGTTGCGCCTTGCTGTGCGTGATGCCCCTGTTGATGTTGAGCGGCTGTGGCACCCACCGTGCGACTCCAACGTTTTCCATGCAAACACCGCCTGCGGCGAAAAAAGTCGTGGAGAGCGCGTATTCGCAGATGGGCGCACGGTACAAGAACGGCGGCAATGCGCCCGGAAAGGGCTTTGATTGTTCCGGTTTCATCCAGTGGGCTTATAAACAGCAAGGCATTACCGTGCCCCGTGTGACAACTGATCAAGCCCGTGCTGGCAGGCTGGTCGCGCCCAAGGAAGGACTGCAGCCGGCGGATATCCTTGTCTTCAAAAACAGACAGGGTCCGCGCGGTTTGCATACAGGTCTGTATGCAGGCGATGGCCGGTTTATCCATAGTCCCCGAGCGGGACAGCGCGTGCGCACAGAGAGCCTTGAGGTGGCCTATTGGAAGAATTCCTTGATTGGAGCGCGCCGCCTGATTAATTGAAATGCCCAGCATAATGTTCCCTGAGTGATGGTTGCGTTACGCTTGTGTACTTACTTCTTTCGGCTTTTTGCGGTTTTGCGCAAAAAATGCTATACATTTTCTAGACAATCTGCTATAAACGCAATAGCTTTCCGTTAATGCATATTAAAGACCTTGTTTTTGTTAGATTAAACACTATCGCGCTTTTGCGATGCCCCACAACTTATGGAAGCAGGTTTTCCCGACCTGGAGGAAATATGAGCTTTCAAACAGTATCTGCAGGCGAACGGCTCCTGACTATTGCGGACATTGCCCGCCATTTCTCCCTGCCCGAATCCACTGCGCGGTATTATTGCAAGCGTTTTGCGCCCTATATGCCCGTGTGCGGCGAAGGCAGGCGCAAGCGCTACCGCAAGTCTGCGCTGGATGTGATCCAGGCAGTGCTTGAGGGTATGCGTGACACGCGTACTGCCGCAGGTGTCGAGGCAATGCTTGCGGAAAATTTTCCTTGCAACGCCTTGTCCTTGATGACCCCCATGGACAGCGCCCCATTGTCCGGCGAGAGCTTGCCGGTGTCTGCCCAGGGAGTGCCGCTTCAGCTTATTGAACAGCAGAGCAGAGCCTTAGAAGGCATAGCTTCCGCGCTAGCCCTGCTTGTGCGCCGTCAGGATGATTTGGAATCGCTTTCGGAACAGGCGCGCCTCGCACATGAAGAGAACAAGACCCTGCGGGCTGAAATTGTCCGCCTGCGCCTGTCTGTGGATACTTCCGAAAAATTGCACCAGCAGGATATGGATCAAATTCGCAATTGGCTTGGGCGTTTGGTGCGTGCTCAGTCCTGCGCCACTGCGGGTCATGCCTGAACGCATCCTGCCAAGCAGCGCCCCAAGCTTCACAGACTTTTTCTTGCGTGCCGATTCGGCATTGCGTTTCGCTAGGCAGATGCCCCTGCCCGTTCATTTTCGGGTGTGCGCCAATGCCATGTCCACAGCGGCATTAAACAGGTCGTAGGAAACTGCGCCGCGTACTGTGAGATTGTTGACTAGAAAATAGGGTGTGCCTTCCACGCTGAGCTTTTTGGCATCCGCCTGATCTTCCTCGATAATCGTGCTGACCTTCTTGCTTTTTAGATCCGCGGTCAGTTTCTTCATGTCCAGTCCTGCCTGTGCGGCGGCTTTGGCTGCAAAGTTCTGCCCGTCTGCGGCGAGTTTTTCCTGTTCTGCGAAAAAGCTGTTGTGCAAAAGCCAGGGGGCGCGGTCATTCTGGAACGAGGCGGCCACGAAATATTCAGCCGCCAGCCGCGCTGGGCTGTCCTTGCTGTACGGCATGTGTTTGAAGATTACTTTCACGTCCTGCGGCCGGGCACGGATGATCCGGTCCAGCACTTCTGCGGCCTGCTGGCAATACGAGCAGGTGAAGTCCGAAAAAGCGATGACCGTCACCGGCGCATTCGCGGGTCCCAACACCGGCCTGTTTGCCGTGGCCACGCTTTTGGCCTGTTTGAGGTCTTCGCGCCACTGGTTTTCCATATTTTTTTTGCGCCTGATGTTGGAGCCCTGCTGCGCGATGTCCAGAACGCTTTCGCTGTGATCGCGCAACAAGTCCAGCACGATTTCCGGGTGCTTTTTCAATGACTGGCGCAGCATTCTGGCAAAGTCTTCTTCAGACTGGCTTGCGGCGCAATGTGTGGCGACGCTCAACAAAAGGCAGCAGAGGGGAACAATCCATTGCTTCATACATCCTCCAACGCTGGGGAACTGAGGCCTTTGTCCGCTTTTTCGCTTGCTTTTGCAAGCTCCTTTTGCCGCTTTGTTTCGTAGAACGGTGCAACTAGCTGGCTTTGTCGGCTTGACCCCCTGCATGCTATCGCGTATTTTTATCCGGGATATGCTGTTTCATGTGAAACATCCACACGGCAAGGAGCACATTTTGGCACGCATCATCGCCATCGCCAATCAGAAGGGCGGCGTGGGCAAAACCACGACAGCCATCAATCTGGCAGCCTCGCTTTCAATTATGGAAAAGCGGGTTTTATTAGTTGACTGTGATCCGCAGGCCAATTCGACCAGCGGTCTCGGCATTGCTCCGGAAAGTCTCACCGTCAGCTTATATACCGCCCTCTACAAACCTGAGGAGGCTCTTGACGCAGTGGTGCAGACTCCGAGCGAGTACTTGTCCGTTCTGCCCTCTACTATCGATCTTGTTGCCGTGGAAGCTGAATTGGTTGATAAAATGGCCCGCGAATTCTATTTGCGTGATATGTTGATCCCGTTTGATGCCTCCTTTGAGTATATTTTGTTGGATTGCCCGCCATCGCTGGGACTTTTGACCCTCAACGCCCTGTGCGCAGCGCGTGAACTGCTCATTCCCCTGCAATGCGAATATTTTGCCCTAGAAGGGATCGTTAAGTTGCTCGATACGTACGAACGGGTCAAAAAACGTCTTAATCCGCGACTTGCTTTGCTTGGTGTGGCGCTGACCATGTACGACATCCGCAATAACTTGACGCGCGATGTCAAGCACGAAGTGCGCAAATGTTTTCCGGAATATCTGTTTGATACGGTCATTCCCAGGAATGTTCGCCTGTCCGAAGCGCCAAGTCATGGCAAGTCCATTATCCATTACGATATCAAGTCCCGCGGAGCTGAGGCCTACCTCGCCCTTGCCAAGGAAGTGGTGTTGCGCAAGCCTGCGCGTCAGGAAACGTAGTCAATACGTTTTTGAGATATGGAGGAGACGCGCATGCGTCACATTCGGCGCTATGGAAGACTCGCGCAGCCGCGGCCTGGGGGAGTCATTTCAAACACAAAATGGTCTTTGAAATGTTTTTTACGGACGCTGGCGCCGCAAGACACGCAACGGAAAACGAGCAGTCCGCCGAGATTGGCGGTCTGCAGTCTGAACCGGCGTGACGGGTCGTGTTCCCAGTCGTCGCAACAGACGCCGCAATACAGGCATTCGACGTTGGCGCAGAATGGATATTTGAAATCCCAGTACTGCTTGAATTCCTTCCAGTCATCAAGCGGTTCAGGCGCCTCGGCGACAGGCTGGGATGCATGGTCTTTGAGGACATGGGCTTTGGCGCGTTCCCAAAGCGTAGGGGAGAGTTGCACGCCGCGCAGAGTGCCGTTGGCGTCATACATGTACAAGATGTCTTGCATCGCCGCTCCAGTGTATTTTTCAAACGCGCCGCCGTCGGGCTTGCTGTTGTTATTGGGCAAAATGCCGGCTCCCCATTTATTTGTCAAGGAGTAGTGGATGAGTGCTACATCACGCAGTTTGGGCCGAGGGCTTGATGCGTTGTTCAGAGACAACGAAAACGCCTCTGGCCACCAGAGCAACGTGAACATTGTGCCGCTTGAGGCGCTTGTGCCTAATCCTAGGCAGCCTCGCAAAAATTTTGCGCCGGATGCGTTGGAGGAGCTTGCCGTCTCCATTCGCAACCAGGGGATTGTGCAACCTTTGCTGGTGCGGCCAGCTGAGAATGGTCGATATGAGATTGTTGCGGGCGAGCGTCGTTGGCGGGCTGCCAAACTTGCCGATTTGACCGAAATTCCCGTGCTCGTCCGCCAGCTTTCCGATATGGAAGTCATGGCCGCTGCGCTGATTGAAAATCTTCAACGCGAAGACCTCAATCCCCTTGAAGAGGCTCGTGCTATGGCCACATTACGGACGCAGTTCGGCCTCAGCCAGGATGAATTGTCTAGTACGCTCGGCAAAAGCCGCTCAGCGATCGCCAATACCTTGCGGCTCTTGAACCTCAATGCCGAAGCTCAGAAGGCGCTGGAAAATGGTCAAATCTGCGCTGGTCACGCGCGAGCCGTGCTCAGTCTGGGGAGTCTGGATGCGCAGTCCGAACTAGTGCGGCACTGCATCCAGGATACGCTCAGCGTGCGTGACGCGGAAGATGCCGCGACCCTCTGGAAGCAGGAAGGCGTCTTTCCCTGGTTGAAAATCGAAGACTCAGGCCACCCCGCCGCGCTTGAGCTTGAACAACATACTACCATGCAGATCTCCGCTACGGAGCAACAGGCACCCCAGCGCAAAATGAAATCTCCATTTTTACGGGATATGCAAAAGCGATTGCGGCGGACGCTGAGAATCCGCGCCAGTATCAGCGGTACCGAAACACGCGGCCGCATCAGTCTCAGCTACCAGAGCCAGGAAGAATTGCATGCGCTCTTGCGCTGTCTGGGTATGGACGCGCCGGACGTGGCCGGAGAGTGAATTTCGTATGCAAACTCTTCCCCCTGACCTGGCTGTTCTCTTGCGTGACAAGCGCGTGCTCATAGTGGGCGACGTCATGCTTGACCAATACCTTTACGGTGATGCGGAGCGTATTTCGCCCGAAGCGCCGGTGCCGGTTATACGTTTGGAGCAGGAACATGCGTATCTCGGCGGAGCCGGCAACGTAGCTCGCAACGTGACGGCACTTGGCGGCAAGGCCAGTTTGGTGGGGCTTGTTGGAGAGGACGCTGCCGGGCACATGCTGCTGGACCTGTTGCGACAAGAGGACGTCAATGCACATGTCCCCCTATGCCCCGGCAGGGTGACCACACTGAAAACCCGCGTGTTGGCTCGCAATCAACAGATGTTGCGGATTGACCGCGAAGATTCCAGCCCGCTGAAGCTGGAAGAGGAACGGCTGCTGTTGGACCGCCTGGCCCTCCTGGCGGAAGAACATGAGACCCTTATCCTCTCCGACTATGGCAAGGGTTTGGTCAGCCCTTCCTTTATGGAAGGGCTGAACGCGCTTCTAGCTTCCCTGCCGCGTGCCCCTCGTGTGCTTGTGGATCCACGCCCACACAATATGCATCTTTATCTGGGGGCGTTTCTGCTGACGCCCAACCTGAAAGAAAGTACCGATGCAGTGCATTTGCCTGCTCGCTCTCAAGACGAAATTCTTGCGGCAGGTCGCGCGGTTATGACCCGCAGCGGCGCGCGCCATTTGCTCCTTACACTTGGCTCACACGGCATGGCACTTTTTTTGGCCACAGGCGAGGTCTGGCGTATTCCCACCTCCGCTCGGGCCGTATTTGACGTCAGCGGCGCGGGCGATACCGTTATCGGTACTGCCGCCTTGGGCTTGGCCGCGGGCATGCCTCTGCTGCCGGCCTGCATGCTGGCGAACTTCGCAGCCGGGGTTGTAGTAGCCAAGGTCGGCACCGCCACCGCCACGCCCGCTGAACTCGTAAACGCCGTCACTACATGGCCTGTGCCCGATTTGGAGAAATGGGCGTAGTATCTGGGGGGGCGCCATGCAGAAACGACGGCAGGATGGCCGCGATCTCGCGGTGCAGGTTCTCCTCACGCTCGAAGGAACGCAGCTTCCGGTACAGGCGGTGCTGAACGGAATGCTGGCGTGCGCGGGTTGCGACCCGCCAGAAGCAGCCTTATGCACGGAACTCTGTTATGGCGCGCTGCGCATGGAAATCCGACTACGTTGGTTGCTGGCGCGCTATCTCAAGGATTTTAAAGCACTGCCGCCGCGCATGCGCTGTATACTTCTTGTAGCAGCGTACGGGTTGCAATTTTTAGGTATGGCTGAGTACGCAGTGGTGGACTGGGCGGTGGAAAGGGTGAAGCGCAAACACGGCCAAACGCTTGCCCGCGTCGCAAATGCCTGCCTGCGAGCTATCTGTCGTGAGGGCGCTGCTCCGCAAGAATATGGCTACTACCACTCTGGCGGACTGGATGGGGAGGCGCAGCTGGCCCTGTATTATTCACTGCCCCTTTGGATTGTTCGCATGTGGCATGAGGGATACGGGGCGGACAAGGCAGCCCTGCTAATGGCAAAAAGTTCGGCGCGACCAGCAGCGGGACTTCGCGTTAACAGGTTGCGGCCAGGCTGGGAGGCACTTGAGCGGCAGCTCGAACATGCCGGAGCAGAACGCCTGTCCGGCGCGTGCTTTGCTGCGGCTCCGAAGCTGCGAGCGCGCTTGGAGGCCCAATGTTCGCTTAAATCCTTGCTGTCAGATGGCGCGCTCTCCCGGCAAGGGCCTGCGTCGCTGCTTGCCCTACATGCGTTGCGGCCAGAAACATGGCCTGACCCGGTCTGGGACGCCTGTGCCGGGCAAGGCACAAAAAGCTGCGCCCTGCTTGAGCTTGGCAAGTATGTACTCATAGCCAGCGACACGCATTTCTCGCGCCTGCGGCGTATCAGCGGGGAATGCCGCCGTTTACGTCTTCCACTCCCCTTGTTAGCGCGGGCATCCGCTCTGCATCCCCCCTTGCGCTTCAGACCTGGAACCATTGTACTGGACGCCCCTTGCTCCGGCCTTGGTGTACTCGCGGCCAGACCGGATATCCGTCGCCATCGCCAAGCGGCACAGCTTAAGGATCTGGTGCATGCACAAGCGGCAATGCTAGGGGCCGCATACGATGAATTAGCTTCTGGCGGTCACCTCGTTTACATTACTTGCACGCAAAATCCGGCTGAGAATGAGGCACAGGTCCGTGCTTTGCTTGCGCGCCATCCAGGTGCAACGCTTGCAGTGGAATGGAACAGCCCCGCTGAAAACAGGCTATTGGAAGGCATATACGCAGCATTGATAGTGAAGGGATAGAGTAATGCAAAAACAAGAGTCTGGAAGCGAAATGGTATCGCCACGGCGAAATCACAGTTGAATGCACGCATAACAGTTAGGCATGCAGCCACAGCCAGGTATTATATGCTTTCCTATGTTTCACGGGAAACGCACGGTTACAAAAGCTTCTTGATCTCCCAGCCATGATCCCGACCGTGGGCTTCGAGCCTGTGGCCGCCGAGGGCACAGACGTGGGCGTGGTGGAGCGCCTGCTCCAAGAAGTCAGCGAAGTGGTGAAAATCATGGAGGCTTGTGCCAAGAATCTCCTCCCGCATCTGTTGGCGCAGATCATCTGAGATGCCAGTCAGGTATCGCATGAGAGAAGCGGAACCCTTGGCGTCAGGCAGCATGTAAGCGTCCACATCACCGATTGCACCGACAATGGCACGGTTAAGGTCGCGTTTGTCAAGGCGGAGCGTGCGCAGATAGTCCGCGGCACCATCATAGGCAGCTAGGGTGCGGGTTATGTTGGGATCACGATAGGAAAGCATGGTGAGAATGCCTGTTAGGCGGTCAAAGCTGCAAAAGGTTCCGTATGCGCCCCCCTGGACACGGATGCGATCCCACAGATAGGCCATGCGAAGGTGGCGCAGGACGACATTGACGGAACCGTGGTAGCGATAGCCGAGGGAGTAAAGGCTGGCAGCCTTGCCGACATAATTGACCTGGGCTGGCACACAAAGGGCTTCAGCGAGAGGCAGTGGGGGGCAATGCCAGTCTTGGGCAGGCTCGGCGGCATGCTGCGGCAGACGGGAGCAGAGTGCTTTTGCCAAAGGCTCGATACGGGCGGCGAGTTCGGGCTTGGAGGTGAGGTTCAACAGCGCGCCCTCGCTTTGTGCCAGAAGCCCGTGCAAGTTTTGAAGGTTATGGCGGCAGTCGTCCCATTTCGCGTTAGGGTTTGGAGCGAGCGTCCGAAGGAAATCTAGATAGGCAACGCCGCCGCTGAGTTCGGCCAGCCAGGCCGAGGTATGGTAGCGAGCACGCAAGCGAGCGGAAACAAAGCCATGTCCGGCTGGAAGCAGCGAATGCTCTAGGCGGGCTTTTTCTTCGAGCAACATTTGGGCAAAGCGGTCGGGCTGGTTGAAGTTGGGGTGGAGGAGGATCTCTTCCAAAAGTTCGAACAGATCAGAGATCTTGTCCGCAGTCGCCTTTCCATGCAGGGACAGGAAGGCCAGCGCATCGTGGTGCTCCAGGCAGGCAGTGAAGAAGGGATACGCATCCAGACCGCCGACCTTGGCCGCTATGCGCATGCCAAGTTGAGCGAAATCACTGCGTTGGGTGCCCATTTCGGTCAAGGCCCGGGCAAAGAGCGGCACAAGGTGGATGAGGCGCTGCGGGACCGCGGACAGGGGCAACAGTAATTCAAGATAGGCGATGCCCGATGTGTCGAGATCGTGAAACAGCAAGGGCACGGAGGCAATCCGTCGTTTCTCGAGCGGGATGGGGACATTGCGTTCCGGCAGGTCTGTTAGGTGTAGACTCGGAATGGCTGCCAGCGCCTCTGGGCTGTCAGGTGTGGCCTGAAGGATGTGGAGTTTGCGCGTTGCGTCAATCAGCCTTTGCCGTTCCGCTGTGGTACAACGCGTGTATAGGGCCTGCAGACGGGCGTTTTCCGCTTCTTCGCGGCGTCTCGCTAAGCATGTGTCAGGGGTTAGCAGCACAGTAGCACGGTGGGTGTTGTCAAGCAGCCATGTCCGGATGAGAGCTTCGAAAAGCTTTTCACCTCGCGCGAGACGCGACTGAATGGACGCCAAGGGGGCTTCATAGCACAGTGGAGACAGCGGGTCGCCGTCATAGAGCCAGGTGGAGAGGCTGCGCACCATAGCCGCAAGGCCCCGCGGAAAACGTCCACTATTGTTTTCACGCAGGGCGAACTCTACGCTGTTGACAGCGGCTTCCACCGCATCAGGAGCAATGTCGCCTGCAAGTTCGGTCAGGGTGTCGAAAATACATTTTTCAACTTCGGTGTAGGCGTCGGCACTTATTCCTTTGAGACCGACGGAGAAGTATATTTGCTGCAGATCCGTCTCAAGGCCTACACCGGCAATATCTTCTCCCAGGCCGGATTCAATCAGTGCGCGGCGTAAGGGCGAACCGGGCAGGCCGAGCAGGATGTGCTCTAGCATTTCAAAGGCTAGGGCTTCTTCCGTCCTGACGTTTGCACAGAGCAGCCAGTTCACGGTGAGCATAGCGCGGGTTTCATTTTCGCTGGCCGCATAGGAGTGCTCGATGAAGCGGGGGGCATCTCGACGCGGTTGCATAGGGATATGCGAATCCACAGGCGCGGCGGAAAAACGGTCCAACTCCTTGGCTAGGCGCTCCAGACGGAGTTCTTCCAGATCATCGCCCCAAAAGAAGAATCGGGCGTTCGAGGGGTGGTAGTAGCGGGCGTGGAAGTTCTTAAACGCTTTATAACTGAGTTGCAGGATGCTTTCTGGTTCGCCGCCTGAATCTAGGCAGTAGAGCATGTCCGGAAATACGGCCTGCTGCGATTGTTCCCCCAGCACGGATTCGGGCGAGGAGTACACGCCCTTCATTTCGTTGTAGACAACGCCTTTGTAAACCCAAGGGGCATTTGCCTCGGCCGCCACATGCCAGCCTTCCTGGTGAAAGATGTCTTCCGTGATGCGCGGATGGAAGACCGCATCCAGGTAGACGTCAATCAGGTTATAAAAATCCTGAAGATTTGCGCTTGCAACAGGATAACATGTTTTGTCCGGAAAGGTGAAGGCGTTCAGAAAAGTTTGTAGGGAGCCTTTGAGCAGTTCGACAAAGGGCTCGCGTGTGGGAAAGCGTTCAGAACCGCAAAGCACAGAGTGCTCCAGAATATGGGCCACACCGGACGAATCGGCTGGGGGTGTGCGGAAGCACACGCCAAAGCATTTGTTTTCATCCTGGTTGCGGATGGAAAGCAGTTGCGCTCCCGTGGCGACATGGCGCCATAAGCGGGCCGTGCCGCCAAGCTCTTGTGCCGCTTCTTCGCGGATAAGTTCAAAACCGTGGGTTTGCATGAAGCGCAATGCGGATTCGATAGGGGCTAACTATTGGCCGCTTTCAACGTTTGCTCCACCACCTCTATGGCGGGCTC
>Ga0082212_10007876_pt1 | contig 14008 bp, 10 predicted proteins | sample TergutNt197P3_FD_71548 | JGI IMG/M metagenome (GOLD analysis project Ga0082212, IMG submission 71548) | Neocapritermes taracua P3 segment gut microbial communities from Petit-Saut dam, French Guiana - Nt197 P3 | ecosystem: Host-associated > Arthropoda: Insects > Digestive system > Gut ... | reverse complement strand
AATCGATAAAAAATCCCAGTCCGCCTGCAATATACACCGTACCGCAATCGTCTATGTTTTCAAACCCCGCTCTTTTGCACAATATATGGATCCCGGAACGTATTGCGCTTTTTGCCAGCTGAAATTGCCGTATGTCTTTTTGTGTTATAACAATTTCCTTTGTGAGGGGGAATCCGCTTTCTGAATAATGATCTGCCAGAGCGCCTGTTTCATCAATGGCGTCCAGTTTTTTCATTACGGCTAGTGCATCAATCAAGCCGGAACCGCAAATGCCGCGTGGAGGGCTATTGTCCAATGTGGAAATGTCCAGTCCGGTTTTTTCGTTAATGCCGTCGGTATGTATGCCAACCTTGTTAATTGCGCCGGGAAGGGCGCACATGCCGCAGCTGATTTCCGCCCCTTCAAAACAGGGGCCTGCTGCGGTAGAAGTGCAGAGAAGTTGCTGTTCTTTTGCTTTCCATATCGCTATTTCCCCATTGGTCCCGATGTCTGCAAACAGGGCGTTTTCCTTGTGGTTTAAAATATCAAGAAAAGCCAGCCCGGATACAATGTCGGCCCCGACAAAGGCAGAAATTCCCGGCAGTACGGTAATAGCATCAACAGAAAGCTTTAACTCCTTTCCGGAGAAATGCCGTTCTTTCAGGAATGTCGGGGTAAAGGGGGCTTCTCCCAGGCCGGAAGGGTCTGCTCCGCAAAAAAGGTGGAGCATCGTTGTGTTCCCGCTTACAACACATTGTTCTATGCCGGAAAGGTTCCATGTATCGATACAATGCAAAAGCATGCTTTCTATTTGTTGATTTATGGCTGCAAACAATTCCTGGGATTTTCCGTTTCTGGCAGCGAAGATACGGCTCATCACATCTGCGCCAAACCCCCCCTGGGCATTCAGGGCGGAGATTATTTCCAGGCTTTCGCCTGTATCCACATCAACAAGTTCCAGTTGCACAGTTGTTGTGCCAATATCTATTCCAACTCCTGCACGCAGGTCTTTTTTTCTCTTAGTATTTTTTTCTTTCAGAAAATTAACTAAAGCGCTATCTTCTGACAGAATTTCAATTGTACTATCGGAAAGCGCTGTCCCGCGGCACGCCGGAAATACGTTTCCCGGTTCTATTTCCTGTTGGCTTTTACCGCCAAGTTGTATGCTTCCTTTATGCAAAAGGATTCTGCATTTACCGCAGATGCCCCGCCCTCCGCAGGGCGCAGAGAGTACTATGCCGGCGCGCTTCAGCGCAGATAAGATTGGTTCGTCCGGGTATACTTCCAAGCTTTTACCATTCAGAACGGTGATATTAAAATTGCGCCGTATTGACATGTCGTTTATTTTATACTATAATAAGGTGAATAAAAACCATAGGTATTTTTATACTTATATCACGAAACGACAGGAGGAGTCGGATGAAAAAGTTTTTAATTATCGCTTTTGCGGTAGTCGTTGTCTTCTCGCTTGCCATGTGCAAACCCAGCGGGACATCAGGCGGCGGAGACGGTACTATTAAGGTCGATGTGTTCTGGTATACCTTCAGCGACACATATCTGGCCAGTGTGCGGAATGCAATGGAAGATACGCTTAGGTCCATGCCCGGGCTTAACGTTACCATGCACGATTGCGAACAGAATCAGGCAACTCAGATTAATAAGATCGAAACCGCCATCACTCAGGGAACAGATTTATTGATCGTCAACATTGTTACAACCGGTTCGGAAGAAGCTGCAATGAACGTTGTGCAGCTGGCAAAAAATGCCAATCTGCCGCTTATCTTCTTTAACCGCGAAGTTTCCGATGCGGTTGTTAATGCCTACGACAAATGCTGCTTTGTCGGCACAGATGCGGATGAAGCCGGTTACATGGAAGGCGAGGCTGTCGCCAAGTTCCTGCTTAAGGACGAAAATTGGGACGGCGGAAAATCCAAATACGATCTGAACGGAGACGGAAACATTTCCTATATAATGTTCCGCGGCGAACATGGCAATGCGGAAGCCTTTGGCCGTACCAAATATTCGGTAACAGAAGCCAACAGGCTTCTTGAAGGCAAACTCAAGCTTGTTCCTTCTCCGGCCAACCAGACCAGTACCCAGTACGAAAATGACGGCATAAGCAACTACTTCCTCTACGGCAACTGGTCAGCCACCGAAGCGGCCAACCTTATGCGTACCGCTCTTTCAGCTCACTCCCTTACCAACGGCTCCATTGAATTGATCATCGCCAATAACGACGATCAGGCCCTTGGCGCCATTGAAGCGATGAACGAAGAAGGCTTTAACACCGGCAGGGCAGGCGCGGGGTACATTCCGGTATTCGGCGTAGACGCCACCACGGTTGCTGTGGAAGCAATCAATGCCGGCAAAATGACCGGTACGGTACTGCAAGACGCCGTAGGAATGGCCAGAACAATCATGGCGCTAGCGCAGAACGTTGCCAACGGTCAGGATGTTTTTTCCAACACCGGAAGCTATAACGTCGACCGCGGCGTTAACAAGATTCGTGTACCTTACGCGATAGTTGGCTAGGGGTACAATCCTGGTCATTAACCACGAACCGCACAGACCGTCCGAAATGGAACTTTTATAACATTGTTCTTTTTCGTGAGGGTTTGTGAGGGTTTATGGTTAAAAAATAACGCAAACTCCGGATGGATAATTTTCTTCTGCAAATAAAAGAAGTCAGTAAATCCTTTACGGGTGTAAAAGCCCTGGATAAGGTCAGCCTCAACGTGCGTCCCGGAACCATACATTCCCTTATGGGCGAAAACGGCGCCGGCAAATCCACCCTGATGAAATGCCTGTTCGGCATATATATATCCGACAGCGGGGAATTTTTTCTGGATGGTAAAAAAGTTAATTTTGCCAATGCAAAACAGGCCATGGAAAACGGAGTGTCCATGGTGCACCAGGAGCTGAATCAGGTACATACCCGCAGCGTTATGGAAAATATCTGGCTGGGCCGTTTTCCCGGCCTCCCTCCCTTTTATGTAAGCCACAAAAAAATGTATCAGGATACTCTGGATATTTTTAAAAAACTTGATATTCCAATTAACCCCAAAGCGATTATCAGATCCCTTTCAGTCTCCCAGCGGCAGATGGTGGAGATCGCCAAAGCTGTTTCGCACAACAGCAAAATAATAGTTTTTGATGAGCCAACCTCATCCCTGACAGATGTCGAAGTGGAGCATCTGTTCCGGATCATAGGAAACCTCCGGGATCAGGGCTGCGGTATTATATATATATCCCATCGTATGAGCGAGATATTAAGAATCTCCGATGAAGTTACCGTGATGAGGGACGGCAAGGTGGTGAACACTTCCCCTGCATCCGCTCTTACAACAGACAAAATAATTACCATGATGGTGGGACGGGAACTGGACAATGTTTACCCGGTAAAAGACAATGTACCGGGAGAAGTGGTTTTAAAAGTTGAGGGGCTTACCGCTCAATATGTTAATAACCTGAAAGATGTTTCCTTTGAACTGCGAAAAGGGGAAATACTGGGTGTTGCGGGCCTTTTGGGTTCCGGCCGCACCGAAACCCTGGAGAGCATTTTTGGTCTTGTTACATTAAAATCCGGCAGGATATATAAAAACGGCGCAGAAATAAAAACCGGAAAACCGGAACGCGCCAAAAAACACCGTTTTGCCCTGCTTACCGAAGAACGGCGCAGTACGGGGATTTTCAGCATTCTCAGTGTCCGGGACAATATTACCGTAGCCAATATCGCTGATTATTTACGCATGCATTTTTATGTCAGCGGCAAAAAAATGAGCACAGATGCCGATTGGGCAATACAAACCTTAAAAATAAAAACGCCAAGCCAAAAAAACCAGATACGATCCCTGTCCGGCGGCAACCAGCAAAAAGTAATTTTCGGGAGATGGCTTCTGACTAAACCTGACATACTCCTGCTTGATGAACCTACCCGTGGAATTGATGTGGGCGCAAAATACGAAATTTACCAGCTTATGATTGATCTTGCGAAACAAGGCAAGTCCATTATTATGGTGTCCAGTGAATTGCCCGAACTGTTGGGCGTTTGCGACAGGATTATCGTTATGTCAGGAGGTTTTTTGACAGGCGATTTGGATGCCAGGACAACAAACCAGGAAGAAATCATGACGCTGGCAGCGAAATATGTATAACATACGCTGCAACTTGCGTTATAGCGTGAGGGGGAACCACTATGAACGATAACGGCCCGTTCTCAAGTTTAACCGGCGCGTTAAAACTCCGCGTGCAAAACTACAAAGATCTCAGCAGCAGGGAGAAGATGGCATGGTGGGGCGATTTTCTTGTGCGGAACGCTATGTACATAATTATTGTCATGGTGGTTATTTATGTTCAGATATACAGTATACAGAACAATTTTTCCAATACATTTTTATCTTTCCGCTCGATCATGGACATCCTGAAGCGGGCTGCATCGGGCTTGTTCCTGGCATTGGGCGTAGGCGGCATTATTGTACTGCAGGGGACAGACCTGTCTGCCGGCAGGATTATGGGGCTTAATGCCTGTATATGTGCATCACTTTTACAAATGCCCCTGGAACAGTACCGGGCCAAAATGTTTCCTGCCATGGGTACGCAGCCTATTATTCTGGTGCTTTTTCTGGCAATGGCAATAGGTGCAGTATTTGGTATCTTTAACGGCTTTTGTACGGCAAAGTTTAAACTTCATCCGTTTATTGTAACCCTGGCAACCCAATTGATTGTCTACGGGCTGGTGCTTATATATGTTCAGTTGGGAACAAACGGCGGCGGCCCGATTTCCGGCCTGACCGAACAGTATAAGGATGTGGTTAAGTACACAATTGATGTAGGGGGTACAGCAATCCCCATGTATGTGTTGTATGCCATAGTGGCATCGGCAGTAATGTGGTTTATATGGAATAAAACAACCCTTGGTAAAAATATGTACGCGGTAGGTGCAAACCCTGAGGCGGCCAATGTATCCGGTATTTCCGTTATGAAGACGACGATCTACATTTTTATGATAGGCGGTATTCTTTACGGTTTTTCCGGCTTTATTGAGGCAGCCCGTATTGGGGCAAATGGCCCTGCAACCGGGGTAAACGCAGAACTGGATGCCATTGCCGCCTGCGTCATCGGGGGGGTAAGCTTTACCGGCGGTACCGGTAAAATAAGCGGTATAATAACCGGTGTTATTCTTTTGCAGATAATAAGCGTCGCCCTGCAATGGCTCAGCGTTTCCGGAGACATGCAGTATATCATCAAGGGCATTATCATACTTGTTGCAGTTGCCATTGATATGCGTAAATACCTGGCAAAGAAATAATTGTGAAGGCAGGGGGCAGCGAGTGCATGAATTTGAGGGAAGTTCTTGATTTTGCCGAACTGGAAAAACTTTTAAATTATTTTTATATAACCACTGGTCTTGATGTTGCCCTTCATGATGCCGAAGGGGCTGTCCTTATAAGTTGCAGAAGTCCCGGTTCCATCTGCAATGCAGCGGATGATTCTGAACTTTGCCGGAAACATCTTATCACAGGTGGAAAAAAAGCTATGGAACTCGGTGAACCGTACATCTATTCCTGCGGCTGTGTTCTTGTGATGTGTTCTTCTCCGATTGTGTTTGACGAAGAATTGATCGGATCCATTTCCTGCGGTCCTGCAATGCTCTGGGAGGCAGATGAGATTGCTAAAGAAGAAATTGCAAAAAAAACCGCATGTATGAACCTTCATCTGACGGATGAACTGCTTAAGGGTATTCCGTCCTGTGAATGTAATAACATCACAGCCGCCGCGCAGTTGTTATTCATTGTTGTTAACAGTCTGACAAGAGAACATTCCAGGTATCTCCGGCAAAGAGAACGAATCACAGAGCAGCAGGGGACCATAGCGAACCTTATTCTGGAAAAGAGGATTACTGCCGCTGAACTCAGGAAAATAGAAAGACGCAGTGCCCTGGCTTACCCTGCCGAAAAAGAAAAGGAATTAATCGCTTTTGTTCAGTTGGGAAAAAAGCAACAGGCAGCAGCTCTTTTGAATGATATTCTCAGCGTAATCTTCAGTATTGCCGAAGGCAGTATGGATACCATTCGGGTAAAGCTTTTTGAGCTTATTGCATTTCTTTCCAGGGCAGCGGTGGATGCCGGCGCCCCTTTGAAAGAAATAAATGCTATTACTAAGGAAGCTTTTGAAATTTGCGAAGATCAAACGAGTTTTGAACGACTCTGTTTTTTAACTACCAGGGCCATGGAAGGGTTTATTGATACGGTGTACCGGAACCGTGAACAGAAACAAACAAGCTTTCATTTAACCAAAGCAATTGAGTATATACAGGAACATTATATGGAGGATCTTCCTCTAGGCACTGTGGCTTCTTCGGTTTATGTAAGTGAATTTTATCTTTCACATCTTTTCAGAAAAGAAATGAACCAGACATTTTCAGATTACGCAGCAAAAGTCAGGATTGACAAAGCACGGGAGTTTTTGCGTGATGAACCCTCTTCACGAATTCAGGAAATTGCAATTAAAACCGGATTTAACGATCCCAATTATTTTGCCAAGATTTTTAAAAAACATACCGGAGTAAGCCCCAGAGAATATCAGTCGTTTTTTAAATGAGGCCTCTCCGCCATGGTATGTTTAGTTAATCTGTTTACATCAAATTGTTCCTGCAACAGCTTTCTATTTTTTCCAGTTCGGCAGCAGAAAGTTCCCAATTAGCTGCTGCTGCATTCTTCTCCAGGTTTTCCGGCTTGGTCGTTCCGACAAGCGCCGTGGTAATACCTTTTTGAGCCAGCACCCAGTTAATAGAAACTTCTGCGGCCGATGCTTTTCTTGAGTCGGCAATTTCCTGTAAGGTCGCTATTACATTGTTGCTTTTTTCCCATTTGGCATCGGAAAAACCGTCATAAAAAGAAGCTCTTTTTTCGTTACCGGATATTTTTGGAGGTGCTTTGTATGCACCGCTTAAGATTCCGCCGCCAAGGGAACCATAGGTCATAACTCCCAGACCTTTTTCTGCAGCAAAGGGAATTAATCCATCATTGAAACTTCCGCGTGCAAACAGGCTAAAGTGGGGTTGTATGCCGCTGATGTGACCTTTTTCAATAGCTGTTTTGACCTGCTCGACAGAAAAATTGGAAACCGCTCCGGCTCTGATTTTTCCTTCCTTTTTCCATTTTGCCAGTAATTCAAGAGCGCCGTCATTGCCGTTATTATTGTCGGGCCAATGGATAAAATAAATGTCGATATAATCCGTTCCCAGTCTTTTTAAAGAGTTTTCAAGCTCCGCTGTTGCAGCCATTGGAGAAAGGCAGCGAATATAATCTCCAACAATGGTAAATTCACCGGCGCCCAACACACGGTGGATGCCGAATTTTGTTGATATCACCGCTTTATCCCGGCGGCCTTTCAAGGCACGTCCTACAATAGATTCAGCTTCATAGTTCAAGCCATAACCCGGGGCAGTGTCAATTAGATTTATCCCCAGGTCAAGTGCTTTGCGGATAACCTCTTCTCCGGCTTTTGCATCTACATCGCCAAAAAAATCACTTCCTAATGGCCATGTTCCAAGCCCGACAACCGATACATCAATATCGCTGTCTCCGAATTTTCTGTATTTCATATTATTCCTCCTTCAGGATTTTATTTGGTTAATCCAAATTTATTATGATTTAAAAAAATAAGAAGGCAGTCCCGGAATGGAACTGCGGGCCATAAAGATACCTCCGGCACCGCGCCGATCATTAAGTTGTTCCGTGGTATAGTTATAACGGGCGGTAGTAACATAAAAATCCTTCATGTCTTCTCCGCCAAACCCGCAGGCGCAAACCTGTTCCACCGGAAAAGGTATATTTTCTTTCCACATCAGGGTTTTGTCCCAAACACTTATCGTTCCGCTCCAATGACAGATATAAAGATTCCCTTCGGTATCAACACTCATGCCGTCGGGGGTTTCCTGCTTTCCGTTAAAATCAAGAACCACACGGCAGCTTCCCACTGCACCTTCCTTGGGATTGTAGTCCCATTCAAGAAGTCTTTTATTGTAAGTATCTGCTGCCCACATCTTTGTGTTTTCAGGATTCCAGACCATACAGTTTAATTGATTGACATCATCTAAAAGCTTTTTAATTTTTCCGTCCCTTTCAATCTGATAAAATGCACCAACCTGATCCGGAGTGTAAGAAGGTGTTAGATAACTAAGAGCTACGCTGCTGGTAAAAATACGGCCTTCACAGTCTATACGTGTGTCGTTGTAGAAGTTTTTTTTATTTTCCGGTTCCGGAGCAATAATCAATGATAAAGTCCCTGTTGTCTTGTCCATACGGTGCATTCCGTCCGCATTGGCTACAAAAAGCTCGTCGGGATTTTCAGACGGTACTGCGGAAGCAATTATATTCCCGGTAGACCATTTTCGTTCTGCTTTGGTTTCCGGATTGTATTCAAAAATATTTCCCTCCAGCATCTCCGTCCAGTAGAGGCATTTGTTTCGTTTGTCCCAGATGGGAGTTTCAGCCAATGTTACATCGGCATCATGTACCAGATCGAATTTCATAACTGCTCCTTAAGCAAAACCAGCCTTATACAAGGCTGTCAATTTTTTCCCACAGCGGATCCAATGCATCAAGAATTGCCTTATAAATGGCATATTTCTTTTCATAAAATGCATGTTTTTCCGCATTAGGTTCGTAGGAGGCGCTGATTTTGGTACAGGCATTTACAGATTCATTCACATCTTTGTAGATACCGACTCCTACTCCGGCAAGCATCGCTGCGCCCAGAGCGCCAAGCTCTTCCGCTTCGGGAACTTCCACTTTTACCCCAAGTATGTCAGCAAACAGCTGCATCCAGGTTTTTGACCTCGCGGCGCCTCCTGCCATACGGATAAGTTTTGGCAGGGGAGAAAATTTTGCCAGTTTTTCCAGATGATACCAATGGCAGAAAACTACTCCTTCGTATATTGCTCTTACCATAGAAGCGGGATTGTGGTTTCCTTTTAACCCGATAAAAGCCGATTTAGCATCTATATTAACATTGGTTCCGTAGAGGAATGGGAGGAAGATTATAGAATCTTTCCATGGCGCCTGTTCCACCAGTTGGTTGCATTTCTGATATATCTGGGTTTCTTTTTCACGATCAAGGAAGCAGTCAATAAACCATTCCAGATTGGTTGCGGATGTGGAGCTCCCTTCCATAAATTCCCATAACCCGTCAATACAATAATGGCACATCATAAAGAGGTCAGGAGATGCAATGGGTTCCTTTTTTACAAATGCGTTAATACCCCAGGTGCCGACAATGATACTCCACTTGCTTTCGTCGGTTACGCCCACCGATACAACTGCAGCGATAATATCCGCCAGGCCTCCGACAACAGGTGTACCTTCTTTTAATCCTGTTTTTTTTGCGCAGTCCGCCGTTACATAGCCAACTATTTCCGAACAGCTGGCAATTTTTTTTGGAAGTTTGTCGAGGTATTCTGCAATACCGTATACTTCAAAGACTTCTTCTGTAATAACATCTTTGGTTTGATCCATACTGGCAATGGCGGAAGCTTCAGTAATTTCCAGGCTGTATACCCCGGTTAAAAGAAACCTGACAAAATCTTTGGCAGTTACAATTGTCTTTGCCTTGTCCAAAGCAGTTTTATCGTTATCTTTAAACCATGCGATAAGTGCAGGAACATTACCGGCCCAGATAGACTGGCGTATTTTTGGAAGCAATTTATTAAAAGTACCGTCCGAATACCATTTTTTGATGTAATTTTTTGCCCTTAAATCGCCGGAAAGCACAGCGTTATGGACAGGTTTGTTGTTTTCATCAAACATATAAAGACCGTTTGCCATTCCGGTAACACCGATTCCCAGAATATCTGCGGAATCAACCCCGGCAGCTTCTATTGCTTCCTTTATGGCCGCATAAGTAGCCTGTTCTGCTTCTTCTATATCGCGTTCATTCATATCTTTTCCCGGATACAAAATGGTGAGTCTTTTTCCTCTTGTGGCCAATTCTTTGCCTTCAGTATTAAATATGGCCGCCTTTACCATGGTACCACCCATGTCGATTCCCATTAAACATTTCATTTTAACTCCTTTAGACTGTTCCAAAATGTCAAATTTTGAAACAGTTACTTTAATTTAAGCGTCTTTATTGCGCTTTTTCCAAAGCTATTTTAAAACTAACAGAGTTTTGAAAATAGCTACTCCTTATATGCATTTTCCAGTTTTTCCGAAAGGAAAGAGCTTATTTTTGGTAAATTGCTATGGAACGATTCTTTATCATAACACCAGGTTTCAGCAACAAAAAAGCTGTTATATCCTATAGACGCCAGAGCGCCAATGCAAAGATCAAAATCAACAATACCTTCCCCAAAGGGTATATCACGATATACTCCTGGTGTTGTATCTTTTAGGTGTACCCCGACAATGTGTCTTCCGCCTGTATGAATTTCCTTTACCGGATCCAGAGCCGATGCAGTGATGTTTCCAATGTCTGCATAACATTGAAGGTAGGGCGAATCAATCATCCTTACTACTTTCATGACACGCCCGACACTTCCCATAAAAGGAGTGTCCATGGTTTCTATGGCCAGTATTACTCCCGCATACGAAGCTTCTCTGGTACAGGCGGTAATGGACTCGTAAAAAAGCTGTTCTGTATGCGGGTTTCGTTTTTCTCCGTGTTCATCATAGCCCGCTAAATGTATGATCCGTATTCCCGCTTCATGAGCAAAGGCAATGCCGCGTTTTACAATGTCAAGACCCTTTTCCCGTACGGCAGTATCTTCCGATCCCAGGGGGTAGCCGCGGTTTGCCGAAAGGGCCAATGTCTCAACCGGAAAGTTTTCTGCTTCGCAAGCGCGCCTTAAAGCCAGGGCTTCATTTCCCTTGTAGAGACGAGGCAGTCTGTCATCCGCAGCATCAATGTTCAGTTCCAAAAAAGAAAACCCCGAAGTCCTGGCCAATTCCAGTTTTGCTTTCCATTCAAGACTAAAACAAATTGCTTTTTCGTATAAACCAAGTCTTGGTATCATATTGCTAATCCGCTTAACTCCTTAATTCCTTTAGTGTGAAGTTTTACCGATCTGTCTGCAATTGCTTCGTCATAAAGTCTTTTCATCAATTTGTCATGCTGAATAACCTTTTTATTTTTTATGAGGGAAGAAGCAAGTTCTTCCCTGGCTTTTTCGTAAGGTACTTCAATATACTCCGGTACTCTGTCAAAGAGCATAAACACATGCCCCTGATAAATATTGTACTCTGCAACATCACCGGGTTTTATTAAGGTTTTTAAAGCTCTTAACTGTGAGGAAAATATTTCCTTGTCTTCAACATAGAGTAAATCTTCAGAAATGCCATTATACTGGTCAGCCAGGGTTTCAAAGCTGACGCCGCTCTGGATTTTATGCTGCAGTTCCCGAATCAGCGGCTGCATGTCAGTTTCTGCGGTTTCTGTAAGTCTGTCATAATCATTCAGTTTGCCTTCGCTGAGAAGTATAGCGGCTCTTCCCCGGATTTCGGCTTCAAAGGGTACGATAAAATATTTTACCCATTTAAGGCCCGGAGGATAATACAGAATCGTATCTCTGGGGTTCTTTATTGCTGCACTTACAATTTCTTTTTTATCGGTAAAGTACTGTTTTTGAGAATAAAGAAGTGTTTCGTATTTAGAACGTATTTCATCTTCACTGAGTTCCGGCTCTCCGGCACTGTTTATTTCTTCCGAATGAATTTGTTTTAAGTCAGCATAAACATATTCACGGATAACATCATCAACAAGACGCTGCCATGCATTTTCATCTGCGCGTACTTCCGATGGAAGCATACCGTATTTTATACAGTATGCTTCCGCCCTTTTAATGATGTCTGCTTTGGAATAAGTGTTAAGCGGTGTTACTACCAACGCGTCGTTTTTATTACAGCCTGCTAAAAGCGAAACAGTGAAAAACAGCGCAGCGATGTCGCGAACAATAGTTCGCCCGCGAACAATAGTTCGCGTGGTCATTATTCCGTTCGGCGCATGGCAACATTCTGCCTTATGGCGTCAATTACTACCGCAACCAAAACAATAATGTACCTTATTAAATCCTGCCAGAAAGCGGGAACATTAAACAGGGTCATACCGTTCTGCACCAGAGCCATCAGCGACAAGCCCAGTATAGCGCCAAGGATAGAGCCTTTGCCGCCGTTCATACTGACTCCGCCTATTACTGCCGAAGCGATGGCTGTCATTTCCAGTCCCTGTCCTGCGGTTATCGGGACTCCGGAAAATTTGTTTACATAGATCATTCCGGCCAGAGCTGCAAACACACTGCATGCCATACAGGTAAAAATTTTTACCCGTTTAACATTAATTCCCGAATAGGCGGCGGCTTTTTCGTTGCTTCCTGTATAGAAAACCAAGCGCATAAGAAGGGAGTTTCTGACAAAAACTTCGGCTATGATCGCTATTATTACAAAGAGAAGGACTGTCATGGGCAGTACCCCGCCTATCTGGCCCTGTCCAAGATAACGGAATTTCGGAGCTTCGGTTAAAGCCCTTACCAGGGATGTTGGCGTCCCTGTTGTCATGGTATGTACTATGCCCCGGCAAATTCCCATAAAACACAGGGTAACGATAAAGTGGCTGAGCCGGACCCGGGTTACCAAAAAACCAATAAAAGCGCCGATACACGCACAGGCGATTACAGCCATGACAGCGGCTATCCACGGATTCATGCCTTTTAAAAATAATTTGGCAATAATGGTCATGGAAAGACACATCATTGATCCTACAGACAGATCTATACCTCCGGATATCAATATGATTGTCATTCCAATGACTACAATACCGTCTATTGAAAGGGAACCCAGAACAACTTTAATGTTTGCCCACTTTGCAAAATAAGGGGAGGTAAATGAAAGCCCGATGATAATTGCCAGAATTATCAAAAGGAGGTTTATTTCCCTAAGTTGGAAAATTGCCAGTTTCTTAAAATTGAATTTCCCCTTTTCCATGTTTGATATTTCACTCATTTGACGCCCCACTGCCTATTTTACTGCCTTCCATTCTGAAGGCCCCGGAAGCATAATACATTATATCGGAGTTGGTGATTTTCTTTCCTTCAACTTCCCCAACAATACGCCCTTCGTTCATAATCTCTACGCGATCACACATACCTATAATTTCGTTGAGTTCCGAAGATACGATGATTACGCCGATGTTCCGGGCAACTAGATTTCGCAGCAGTTTGTGGATTTCAGCCTTTGCTGCCACGTCTATGCCTCTGGTTGGTTCGTCCAGAATTACCAGTTCCGGCTTTTTGGCCAAAAGCTTGCCCAGGAAAACCTTTTGCTGGTTCCCGCCCGAAAGCTCCAGCAGTAACTGCTCCATGCTGTGAGCCCTGACATTGAGATCCGCCACCATTTTTTTTGCCAGTTTTTTTTCGGTTCCGAATTGGATCACACCCTTATTTCCAATAAGGTCCCGGTGTATAGCGCTTACATTGGGACTAATGCTCATGTCAAGGAAAAGTCCCGTTTGTTTCCGGTCTTCCGACATATACAGGAGTCCCATGGAAAAGATCTTTCCCGGCATCATCCCTGTAATGTCCTGGCCCATAAACAGAACCGTTCCGCTTTTTATCCGCCGTAAACCGGTGATCCCCTGCATGGTTTCACTGCGTCCGGAACCGATAAGGCCGGAAAATCCCAGTATTTCCCCCTGGTAAAGCTTAAATGAAATATCTTTAAATTTTCTGTTTGTGTCGGTAAGACCGTTCACTTCCAGCAGGATTATCTCATCATCCGGCCGGACGTCCTGTCTTTTTTCGGGATAGAGCATTGATACTTCCCGCCCGGCCATGTCGTTTACCAGCTGCTGAACTGATGGTATTTCCTTTACGTTGTATTTTGATATCATCACTCCGTCCCGGAGTACTGATACAGTATCGCAGTTTTCAAATATTTCAGACATGCGGTGGCTTATATAGATGATACCAATTCCCTGTCCCGCTAACTGCCGCATTAATTTATAGAGTGCTTTGGTTTCGGTTTCCGTTAATGCCGCT
>Ga0082212_10007875_pt1 | contig 14008 bp, 9 predicted proteins | sample TergutNt197P3_FD_71548 | JGI IMG/M metagenome (GOLD analysis project Ga0082212, IMG submission 71548) | Neocapritermes taracua P3 segment gut microbial communities from Petit-Saut dam, French Guiana - Nt197 P3 | ecosystem: Host-associated > Arthropoda: Insects > Digestive system > Gut ... | reverse complement strand
CAATTAATGACGAGTACGAAAACCCAGACGAAGAAGAGTTCAGTAAAATACTTATTCCAAATTTACCGGACAAAGGGACAATCATTTCAGAGCAAAAGGATGAACAGTTCGATTCCTATGTGTATACATTAAGCAATGGCGCTAGAGCTGTTGTTAAAATTACAGATTTTAAAAATGATGAAATTTTAATGAATGCGTTAAGTCCAGGTGGCGAATCAATGATAAAGGATGAAAATGATATTTCAAATTTGAAAGTCTTTAATAGCATTTTACAATTAAGTGGTCTCGGCGAATTGTCCGCAACGAACCTGAAGAAGTCGTTAGCAGGTAAAAATGTTAAATTTAACTTTGGATTAAATCCTTCAAGTGAAGCAATAAACGGGTCAGCTTCCATATCGGATTTAAAGTCATTATTTGAAATTATATATCTGATATTTACAGATATACATGAAGATAATGACGCCTTTATATCTTTTAAAGACAGAGTTATACCATATCTATCCAACATGAATCTTAATCCCGACTATACATTCACAGATTCATTAAAATCAATTTTGTACGATAACAATCCCAAAAACATGAGTTTAAATGTTGAAGATTTCGAAAAAATAAACTATTATAGAATACTCGAATTGTTTAAAGAACGATTTGCGGATGCTTCAAATTTTACGTTTACATTTGTAGGTAATATTGACATCGATACAATTAAGCCTTTAATAGAACAATATTTAGCTTCATTACCATCCTTGAACAGAAAAAATATCCCGGATGAAACACAAATGGCCGCATTTCATAAAGGATTCGTAAAAAAACACTATTCGAGAAAATTGGAAACGCCGAAGGCAGTTGTTCATTTGATGTACACAGGCAAAATGTCATATGATTTAAAATCTTTAATAACGGCTCAAGTGCTTAATGGAATTCTGGATTTAGTATTTTATGAAAAAGTAAGAGAGGGCGAGAGTGCAACGTATTACATTATGAATGAAATTAGTCTTTATGACTTCCCGCTTGGTAGAACATCGCACCAAATTAATTTCGATACACATCCGGAAAAATTTATAGAATTAATAGATATTATAAAAACAGAAATAAATAGAATTGCAACAGAAGGACCGTCGAACCAATATTTTGAAAAAAGTATAGAGAGTATCGTACGAAAACATGCCGAACTTCTACAACAAAACGATTATTGGATAGGCATATTAAGTACTTATTATTTCCGTGAATTTAATTCTCATACGGATTATATAAAAATTTTGAAAGAAATTACAAAAGAAGACATTCAAAAATTCGCGAAACAATTCCTGGATCAGGGAAATCTGATTGAACTGGTAATGTATCACGAGTAAAAAGAGAAAAGAAATTTGAAAAATTGATATTTTATTCTGTATTGCACAAAAACTATGTCAACGTCTTTTGATACACCGTTAATGAAGCAGTATTTTGACATAAAGTCAAAACACCCGGATGCCATACTCTTATTCAGAGTAGGCGATTTCTACGAAATGTACGGAAATGATGCAATCACAGGAGCTGATATTTTAGGAATTGTACAGACCAAACGTTCTAATGGAAGTGCTGCCGATGTTGCTATGGCCGGATTCCCACACCATGCACTGGATACCTATCTGCCAAAATTAATACGTGCAGGTAAACGGGTAGCTATTTGCGACCAATTGGAAGATCCGAAACTCGCAAAAAAAATCGTCAAAAGAGGCATAACTGAAATTGTTACACCTGGAATTGCAATAAACGATAACATATTAAACCATAAGGAAAATAACTTTCTTGCTGCTATTCACATACATAAAAGTACTTATGGTTTATCACTGCTTGATATTTCCACAGGTGAGTTCCTTATTACAGAGGGATTATTTGAGTATATAGACAAGATATTGAACAATTTTGCACCAAAAGAGATTTTAACAGAAAGAAACAAACGGTCATTCGTTGAAGAACAATTTAACACAAAATGCCTTTTATTTCCTCTCGACGACTGGATATTTTCAGAAGATACAGCACAAGAACGCTTATTGAAAAAATTTGAAGTAAACACTTTAAAAGGTTTCGGAATATCCGACTATAAATACGGTATTGTTGCAGCAGGCGCAATACTGTACTACTTAGAAATTACACAACAAAAAAATATAAGCCATATCAACACTATTTCACGTATTGAAGAAGATAACTTCGTGCGTTTAGATAAATATACAATTCGTAATCTCGAATTACTTTCGCCAATTAATAAAGAGGGAGTTTCATTAATAGATGTAATAGATAAGACCATTTCACCTATGGGTAGTCGTTTGTTAAAACGCTGGATTCTTTTCCCTTTAAAAAATTTATCTGAAATTAAAATACGACAGGAAATAATAAAATCCTTTATAAAGGATATGGAGTTATCAGAAAATCTAGAGGAACAGATTTCGCAAATCGGAGACCTTGAAAGAATAATTGCAAAGATAGCAATTGGTCGTGTGAACCCACGAGAAATATTTCAATTAAAATTTGCATTAAACGCCATTGAGTCGGTAAAGAAAATTTGTAGAACTAATTCAAAAAAGTCAATTCTAAAATTTTCATGCGAGCTTGACCCGTGTTTTAAAATAAAAACCCTTATCGAAAATGAAATACAGTTAAATCCTCCATTGACATTAAACAAAGGTGGTATAATAACAGAAGGAGTAAATGAAGAATTGGACGAATTAAGAATGTTAGCCTATTCAGGAAAAGATTATCTGCTGAAAATGCAAAAGAAAGAAACTGAAAGAACAGGAATATCAAGTCTAAAAATCGCATTCAATAATGTTTTTGGATATTATATAGAAGTACGTAACACACATAAAGATAAAGTTCCGGCGGAATGGATACGTAAGCAGACACTTGTTAATGCAGAACGTTACATCACAGAGGAACTAAAAGAATATGAGGAGAAGATAATCGGAGCTGAAACAAAGATATTTGAACTGGAAGAAAGAATTTTCAAACAGATGGTTACAGAGATTTCAAAATATATATCAATTTTGAAAAAAAATGCATCCCAAATAGCACAAATTGACTGTTTACTTTCTTTTGCTAAAATAGCACATATAAATAAGTATATTTGTCCGATTGTCGACGATTCGGATATTATCGACATAAAGAACGGTCGTCATCCCGTAATTGAGAAACAATTGCCACCAAGTTCGCCATATATTGCCAACGACGTATATTTAGATAATAAAAAGCAACAGATAATAATAATTACAGGTCCGAACATGTCAGGTAAATCTGCACTGCTAAGACAAACGGCATTGATAGCATTAATGGCGCAAACAGGAAGTTTCGTGCCGGCTGAATCTGCACACATTGGGTTTGTTGATAAGATTTTCACAAGAGTAGGAGCATCGGATAATATCTCATTTGGCGAATCCACATTCATGGTAGAGATGACGGAAGCAGCAGAAATCCTGAATAATATTTCACACCGAAGCCTTATCCTGTTCGATGAGTTAGGAAGAGGAACAAGTACTTATGACGGAATATCCATCGCATGGGCTATCGTAGAATATATTCATGAACACCCGATCAATAAAGCAAAAACTTTATTTGCAACCCATTATCACGAAATGAATGAAATGGTGAAAACATTCAAACGCATAAAAAACTATAATGTATCTGTAAAGGAAGTAAACAATAAAATTGTTTTCATGCGTAAACTCCTGCCGGGAGGCAGCGAACATAGTTTCGGCATACATGTTGCGCAAATGGCCGGAATGCCGAAAAGCATTGTTAAAAGAGCCAACGAAATTTTACGACAACTGGAATCCGACAACCGGCAGCAGGAAATTAAAAGTAAACCTATCAAAAGAATATCGACTTCTTATGAAGGTTACCAATACAATTTGTTTCAGCTCGACGATCCGGTATTAAGTCAGGTAAGAGATGAAATCTTACAGCTCGACTTAAACAACCTTACACCTATGGAAGCAATGAACAAGTTATTTTACATTAGGAAAATAATCACAGGAAAACCGGAAAATTAACTATGATACTCAATTATATCTGGATAGGATTCATACTAATCGCTTTCGTAGTAGCGCTTTGCAAATTGATTTTTATGCACGACTTCGATGTTTTCAATTCAATAATATCATCTACATTCGATTCGGCACGTACAGGATTCGAAATATCGCTTGGAATAACAGGTATCCTGTCACTTTGGCTCGGTTTAATGAAGATTGGCGAAAAAGCAGGTTTAATCCAATCATTTGCACGCTTTGCATCGCCGGTCTTTTCAAAGTTGTTTCCCGAATTACCCAATGACCATCCAGCTGCCGGTACAATATTCATGAATATATCTGCGAACATGCTTGGACTTGATAATGCAGCAACGCCAATAGGACTGAAAGCAATGCAACAATTGCAAACACTTAATGGGAAGAAAGATACGGCAACAAACGCCATGATCATGTTTTTAAGCATCAACGCGTCAGGTCTGACAATTATCCCGATAACCATTATGACCTATCGTGCGCAACTTGGAGCGGCAAACCCATCCGATGTGTTTTTGCCAATTATTATTGCCACCTTTGTTTCAACCCTCGTTGCAATTCTGGCTGTATGTTTTGTACAAAAAATTAATATCCTACAAAGGAACCTGCTCATATTTTTCACATCCATGTTCATATTTATTTTCAGCATTGTATGTATATTCAGATTCCTGCCAGCCGAAAAAGTATCTTTTTTTTCTACACTCATTGCAAATATCATTTTATTCACAATAATTTGTGGATTTTTAATCGCTGGAGTAAGAAAAAAACTAAACGTTTACAATACTTTCATTTTAGGCGCAAAAGAAGGCTTTTTGACGGCAGTTAAGATTATTCCTTACCTGATTGCCATTCTTGTTGCGATCGGCGTTTTTAGGGCATCTGGTGCGATGACTTTTTTTATAGACGGAATTACATGGTTAGTAGCGACTTGCGGACTCGATACGACTTTTGTAGATGCACTACCGACAATTTTTATGAAACCGTTAAGCGGAAGCGGTGCGCGAGGAATGATGATTGACGCAATGAAAACTTTCGGTGCCGATTCATTCGTAGGTCGCCTATCCTGTATTGCTCAGGGATCGACCGACACCATTTTTTATATTGTTGCAGTTTATTTCGGATCTGTATCCATTCGAAAGACAAGACATACAATACCCTGTGCACTTCTTGCCGACTTAGCGGGTGCAATAGCGACAATTACGCTTGCTTATCTATTTTTCCCTGTTAATACCTAATTTATTTATCATGATAATTTACACAATTTTCGATGTAAAAATGCCAGTTTTCCCTAAACGTAAAATATCAGGTTGGATCAAACAGGTAGCTGATAAATATCAAAGACAGATAGGTGACGTTACTTTCATTTTTTGCTCCGAAAAAAAAATTATTGAAATTAACAGACAGTATCTAAATCATGATTGCTTTACGGATATAATCACATTCGATTATACAGATAAAACTAAAATTTCAGGTGATCTATTCATATGTATAGAAACCGTCCGTTCAAACGCATATAAGTATAATGCTTTTTTTACAGACGAATTATACCGTGTAATGATTCATGGGATATTGCACTTATGCGGAATAGATGATAAATCAGCAAAAGAGCGTAAACACATGAAATACTGCGAAGATAAAGCACTCACTTCTTTAGTATCATTAATTGGTAACAATAATTATACATAATTTAATTTGTACCTATAAATAAACAATTTATAATGAGATTTCAATATGATGTAATAGTAGTTGGAGCAGGTCATGCAGGATGTGAGGCAGCGGCAGCAGCGGCAAATTTAGGTTCACATACGCTTCTTATTACTATGGATATGAATAAGATAGCACAAATGAGTTGCAACCCTGCTATAGGTGGTATTGCGAAAGGACAGATTGTTCGCGAAATAGATGCGCTGGGTGGATATATGGGGATTGTAACAGACAACACAACAATTCAGTTCAGAATGTTAAATCGTAGTAAAGGACCTGCCATGTGGAGTCCGCGTGCACAAACTAACCGTAGAAAATACATAAATGCATGGCAAGAAATACTCGATGAAGTACCAAACCTCAATATATGGCAGGATGAAGTAAAACAATTGATAATAATCGAGAAAACAAAAACTGTTTGTGGAGTTAAAACCATACTTGACATTTCATTTTATTCAAATACAGTAATTTTAACAAACGGTACTTTCCTCAATGGTCTTATACATATTGGAAAATCACAGATTGTCGGCGGCAGAATTGCTGAATCTGCTTCATTCGGATTAACAGAACAATTAGTCAGTTATGGTATCAGATCAGATAGAATGAAAACAGGAACGCCGGTTCGCATTGATGGCAGAAGTATTAATTTCAATGAACTGAATGAACAACCCGGAGAAAGCAGTTTCCATAAATTTTCGTATCTAAATACAATAAAGAGAAATCTTAATACAATGAGTTGTTGGACATTATTTACAAATGAAGATTGTCATCAAACACTGCGATCGGGTTTACGGGAATCGCCATTATATAATGGACAAATTAAAAGCATTGGACCTCGTTATTGTCCAAGTATCGAAACAAAAATTGTAATTTTCCCAACGAAAGACCAGCATCAATTGTTTTTAGAACCTGAGGGAGAAAACATAAATGAATATTATTTAAATGGTTTTTCTTCATCACTTCCCTTCCATATACAACTTAATGCTTTACAAAAAATTCCTGCTTTTAAGAACATTCAAATCTACCGTCCAGGCTATGCAATAGAATATAACTATTTTGATCCGACCCAATTAAATCCTGACTTAGAATCAAAATTAATTCATAACTTATTCCTCGCAGGGCAAATCAACGGGACAACAGGATATGAGGAGGCTGCAGGACAAGGTTTAATTGCAGGTATAAATGCACATAATAAGTGTCATGATCTTAATCAATTCATTTTATCAAGAGATGAAGCATACATAGGTGTACTTATTGACGATTTAGTAACAAAAGGAGTTGATGAACCGTACAGGATGTTTACATCACGTGCCGAATACCGGACTTTATTAAGACAGGATAATGCAGATGTACGTTTAACCGAAAAAGCACATAAAATAGGGCTCGCAAGAATAGAACGTTTTAAACTATTAGAAGAAAAACAAACATTAATTACTATGATTCTTAAAAAAATAGAAATGTTCCACGTGAAACCAGCCCATGTAAACAGTTTATTAGAAAATATGGCTACAACACCAATTTCAAGTGGATGCAAATTAATTGAACTCATCAAACGACCGCAAATAAGTTTATTAATGCTTGAAAATGTTTTACCCTCGTTGAAAAGTGACTTCGACATCCTTCCAACAGACAGAAGGGAAGAAATCATTGAAGCAGTAGAAATATTGATTAAGTACAGCGGATACATCAGACGGGAACAACAAATTGCAGAAAAGATAGGACGATTGGAAAGCATTTCAATTATTAATAAATTCAAATATGAAAATATACAGTCTTTGTCTACCGAAGCAAGACAAAAATTGAGACGTATTAACCCTGAAACAATTGCTCAGGCAAGCCGTATTCCGGGTATTTCGCCGAGTGATATTAATATCTTGTTAGTTCTATTAGGACGTTAATGTTTCACGTGGAACTGGCGCATTCCGAATTTGGATAGAGTATACAATCTATATGGAAATAAACGATAATGCACATATCAATCTAATTCTTGCAACACTTCCTGATTTACCGGGATGTTATCAGTTTCTTGACGAAAAGGCAATCATCATCTATATAGGGAAAGCCAAAAACTTAAAGAAAAGAGTATCCTCCTATTTCAATAAAGACCATCCGGGGAATAAAACAAGCGTACTTGTTAAACAAATTAGAGACATCAAGTACATAGTCGTCGATTCGGAAGAAGATGCTTTTTTATTGGAAAACAACCTGATAAAACAGTACAGACCTCGATATAACGTGATGTTGAAAGACGATAAAACGTATCCTTACATTGTGGTAAAAAACGAGGATTTCCCCCGTATTTTCCAAACTAGAAATATGGTTCGCGACGGTTCACTGTACTTTGGACCCTATGCATCGGTTTACACAGCCAAGACCATGCTCCGGATGATCAAGTCAATCTATAAATTAAGAACCTGTAAAATTCCAATCACTCGGGATTCAATTGACAGGGGACGCAATAAAGTCTGCCTCGAGTTTCATATTAAACGCTGTAACGCGCCCTGTGTCGGCATGATTTCTTCTGCAGAATACAACGATCAGATTGCCGAAATAATAGAAATTCTGAAAGGTAACTGTTCACGTATCACAAACCTTCTGTTAAAACAAATTCACCTGTTATCCGATGAAATGCGATTTGAAGAAGCGCAGATAATAAAAGAAAAATATGATGTCATTGAAAATTACCGTGCGAAATCTACTGTCGTTACGGGGGTGCTGCATCCCTTGGACGTGTTTTCGTTTGATGAAAACGACAACTCGGCCTTTGTTAATTATCTTCATATAAGCAACGGTGCAGTAATACACGTTTATACGGTTGAATACAAGAAACGTTTAGAAGAGCCTAAAGAAGAACTGCTCGGACTGGGAATCGTGGAGATGAGGGAGCGGTTTAAAAGCCCTGCTTGTGAAATAATTGTTCCGTTTTTACCGGAATCAAGCGTTTCCGAGAAGACAACATATACTATTCCGCAAAGAGGCGAAAAGAAAAAATTGCTCGACTTGTCCATCCAGAATGTCAAACAGTATAAGGCAGATTGCATGAAACGAATGGAGAAATTTAATCCCGAACAACGTACGACTCGATTGCTAAAAGCGATTCAAAATGATTTGCATTTGCCCGAATTGCCCATGCACATAGAGTGTTTTGACAATTCAAACATTCAGGGAACAAATCCCGTCGCAGCATGCGTCGTGTTTAAAAAAGGGAAACCGTCGAAAGCAGATTACCGGCATTTTCATATTAAGACGGTGATCGGGCCTGATGACTTTGCCTCCATGGAGGAAGTTGTCGCACGACGATACATGCGCATGATAGCAGATGATTTGCCGTTGCCTCAACTGATCGTTATTGACGGCGGTAAAGGTCAACTGAATGTGGCAACGCATGTACTTGAAAAACTTATGCTGCGCGAAAAAATTTCAATCATCGGTTTGGCAAAACGAATGGATGAAATATTTTTTCCGGGCGACCCTGACCCTCTCGTACTTGATAAAACGTCGGAAACGCTTAAAGTCATACAGCATTTGCGTGACGAAGCGCACCGGTTTGGAATCACCTTCCATCGCAACCAGCGAAGTAAGAAGCAGGTCGTTTCCGAACTGGATTCGATAAAAGGGATAGGGGACAAAACTAAAACTGCGTTATTAAAAAAATACAAAAGTGTCAAACGCTTGAAAGAAGCGCCTGTACAGGAATTGATAGAATTAATCGGGAAATCAAAAGCAGGGACTCTTTTGGAAGGTTTACATTCAAATAAATTTTTACAATGAGAACGGTAATACAACGGGTAATGTACGCTTCGGTATCTATTGATGGTATAGTCAAAGATCAGATAGGAGAGGGGCTCTTAGTCTTTCTCGGCATAGAAGCTGCAGATAATCATGAAGATATAGAATGGCTGACAAGAAAAATAGTCAATTTACGTATTTTTGATGACAGCGACGGCATCATGAACAGATCCGTTATAGACAGTCAGGGAGATATTTTGATAATCAGTCAGTTTACGCTTCATGCACTAACTAAAAAAGGCAACCGGCCTTCTTATATCCGCGCCGCAATACCGGATTTGGCAATCCCTTTATATCATGCGTTCTGCTCTGAAATGAGCAAATTGCTTGGGCATCAGGTGAAAACCGGCACATTTGGCGCAGAAATGAAAGTTGAATTGCTGAACGATGGTCCGGTTACAATATGGATAGACACAAAAAACAAAGAATGAATGGAAATGCTATTCTAAGTTGTTCGCTCCGAAAAATAATCGGCTAAGATAAGCAAACTGTTGCGTGCTTCTGACTCGGGAAATCCGCTGATGATTTCAACCGCTTTTTGTTTATACTTCATTATACAGTTTTCGGCATACTCGATTCCTCCATACTGTTTGGCAAATCGGATTAATGAGGCGACATTTTGTTGCGTATAATACTGATTATCAATTATTGAAAGATAAAATGACTTTTCTTTTTCCGGCGCTATTCTTAATGCATTCAGCAAGGGAAGCGTTATTTTGCCTTCCCGAATGTCGTTTCCTGTCGGTTTCCCGATATTTACATCTTCGTAATAATCGAAAATATCGTCTTTTATCTGGAAGCAATAGCCTAGAAACTCACCGAATAAGCGGCATTTTTGGATGATTTCAGCAGGGGCATTGACAGAGATTGCGCCTATCTCGGAACATGCTGAAATCAATGTTGCAGTCTTCTTATGTATCATCCGTAGATATTCATCTTCTTCGAGCGAACGTTTATTTATATTGTCGATCTGAAGCAGTTCGCCTTCCGACAGTTCGCGACATACGCGTGCAATGGTTTTCATGATGATTATATTTCCTGTTTCCACTGCCTTCAACATGGCTCCCGAAAGCAAATAATCGCCTGTCAGCACGGCGATGCGATTATCAAAGATGGCGTTCAGTGATGGTTGCCCGCGTCGTTGCTTGGTTTCGTCAATCACATCGTCGTGGATGAGGGTTGTCGTATGAAGCGTTTCGATGATTAATGCGGCGTCACGTGTCATGTTGGTAGGCTCTCCACATGCTTTAGCCGTCAGGAGCAAGAGCAAAGGGCGTATATGCTTCCCGTTGGAACGTAAAACCTGCTCTATGGCACACTGCAATAAAGGTATGTCGCTATGAAGCGTCTTGGTAAAATCGTCCTCGAATTGTTTCAATTCTGAAGCAACAGGCTTGATTATACGTTGTCGATCAATCATTTTGTCAATTTGTCTGTCTGTTGGCTATGTCTATGAATGTGAGGATATTTTCCAGCGAGGTATCACCCTCGACGGAATGGGAAGGGGAAAAAATATACCCGCCTTCGTGGCCCAGTTCCAACAGGTTTTCGGATTCGCGGCGTACATCATCGACTGTTCCGAATGGCAGTGTTTTCTGCATGGATAAGCCGCCAAAAAATGCCAATCGACCTCTGTATCGCGGGAGTATTTCATAAATGTCCATCACTTCTGGCTGGAACGGATTGAAACAGTTCAGTCCGATATCGATCAAATCGTCGAAAAGTTCTGCCACACCGCCGCAACTGTGTATCATCACGTATTTACCTGCGTCGTGAACATGCTTGTATAATCGCTGTAAATGCGGATAGATAAATTGTTTCCAGATGTCGTATCCCATGATCAACCCTTCCTGCTGTCCCCAGTCGTCGCCGAAGTAAATGGCGTCGATATCCCACTCCAACGCCTTGTCTATCTGGGTAATATTGTAGTCGCATATGGCTTCAAACAGTTGATGAACGAAATCGGGGTTGACATAGAAGTCCATGAGCAGGTTTTCTATCCCGCGCAAAGTCCATGCGCGCTCGTAAAGGGAAAAACCGATCTGAAAAATGCGGAACATATCGGGTTTTGCCGCCAGGTCGCGATCCATATTTATAAAGATGCGGGGGTCTTGTGGATCGGGAAACCGATACCCTGCGAGGGTTGGTTCGCTTAACACGCTGCCCTTGATATTGCCGATGTCCTTGTCGATGCTCCTGTCCCATACGACGCCAAAAACATCGCGCCATAAATCGGGTCCTATATGGTTAAAAAAACCATAGTCGTCGCCCAAGCCAAGTATATGGTTATTGAGCGGGATGTCAAGGTCGACAACGCCATAATAAGCCTGAAGCATTTTCTTAGGCTCTTCAGTGAATTTGAACGACCAGGGCACATATGGGGGTTTGCCGCCGTCCAATACTGTTTTAATAATTTCACGTTTTGTCATGTTACCGGAAAACTATATAAATAATGGTTAATATAATCAAAATTGCCAGTGCAGAGATATTGAATACAGGATCGGTTTTGAATAATCCTTTGGAAAACTGAACGGCCTTTTGGTAATCTTTTCCTTTTCCCTCTACCAGGGAGATCAAAATGATAGTCAGAACGGTCAGGATAAAGGTAAATTCAATCTGCCGCATCCACGGTATGGGCGTGAGAATACCGTAATTGCAGCCTATTTTGAAAGTCAGGGCAAACACGATGGAAAGGATGGCGCCCCATATCGCTGCATTATTGGTTGTTTTCTTCCAGAGTAAGCCAAGTAAGTAAATCGAGAGAATGCCGGGCGTAACGATGCCCGTATATTCCTGAATGTACTGGAATGCCTGTCCGAGGTTGCCCAGCATGGGCGCAATGACGCATGCTGTAAGTAACGCCACAATGACGGCGATCCTGGCTACAAAAACCGTATTTTTATCCGAAGCATTTTTGTTGAAGTAGGGTTTGTAGATATCCATCGTGAAGATTGTCGCCGTCGAGTTGAGCATGGAGGCCAATGAACTGACGATCGCAGCCGTTAACGCTACAAGCACAGCGCCCTTGAAGCCTACAGGAATAAACTGACTGATCAGCCAGGGATATGCGCGGTCGTTATCCAGGCCGCCGCCTGCGGTCGAAAAAACTTCGCTTGCCCCGAACATATTGTTGCTGTACATGGCAAACGCGATTATTCCCGGCAGCACAACAAGAAACGGCAGGATCATTTTTAACCCGGCGGCAAAAGCGATCCCCCGCTGTGCCTCTCTCAGACTTTTTGCGCCAAGCGCCCGCTGAATGATATACTGGTTGAACCCCCAATAATACAGGTTTCCAATCCATAGGCCACCCAGAAGTACGCTCAGACCGGGCAGATCGAAATAGGCATCCCGTCCGTCGGGCATGATATTTGAACCTTTTGACAGTATCATGGATAGTTTTTCAGGACTAAGACTGTCTTTCAACACATGAAAACCATGAAATACGCCGACATCGCCCGATAGTTTGAAAAGAGCGATACCTGTTGTAATGAACCCTCCAATAATTAATAGCGTCACTTGCACAACATCTGTCCATGCAACGGCCGATAACCCGCCCCAGAGCGAATAGGCTGCTGCAAACAGCGCCAGTCCGATGATACTTATGACGACAAGGCTCCCGTCTCCGGTACCGATAATCGTGTCCAGCGCCTTTGATCCCAAATATAATACCGAAGTAAGATTAACGAACACAAATACGCCAATCCAGAATAAGGCAAGTATCGACCTGAGATTTGAGCTGTATCTTTTTTCGATAAATTCAGGAATAGAATACAGTCCCTGTTTGATAAATACCGGAATGAAAAACTTTCCTACGATGATAAGGGTAATGGCAGCCATCCATTCGTAGGACGCCATAGCAATACCGATGGCAAAACTTGATCCCGAAATGCCAATAAATTGCTCTGCCGAGATGTTGGCCGCAATGAGCGATGCACCGATAGCCCACCAGGGTAAACTTTTACCTGCCAGAAAATAATCGGCGGCGTTTCGCTGTTTGCCCTTTTTATTGCGCGACACCCATAAACCCAATGCCAGGATTCCGATGGCGTATGCAATAAATATGATCCAGTCCAATGTAGATAACTTCATCATAATGGTAGCTGATTTGTGGATGACAAAGGAAAACATTTTTTGTGAAATTTACAAATAGTACTGTATTTCTTCGCGAACGTCAGATTTGATGGACAGCGGCATCTTAACTACTCCAACCCGTACTTTTTCATCCGGTTAAATAAAGTCTTTCTGCTGATTCCCAAGTGATCGGCTGTATCTGTTTTGTTGAATTTGCACTGTTCGAGCGCCTTGACAATCGTTTACCTGTCGGTATCTTCTTTCTGAATCCGGCTGCTGCCTGCATAATAGCTTTGAATTTCAATTCGCAGCGGGAGGTGTTCGGCTTGCAGCTTGCCTGTTTTGCAGACAATCATGGCGCTCTGCACCGCATTTTCCAGATCGCGGATATTACCCGGCCATGA
>Ga0082212_10007874_pt1 | contig 14009 bp, 15 predicted proteins | sample TergutNt197P3_FD_71548 | JGI IMG/M metagenome (GOLD analysis project Ga0082212, IMG submission 71548) | Neocapritermes taracua P3 segment gut microbial communities from Petit-Saut dam, French Guiana - Nt197 P3 | ecosystem: Host-associated > Arthropoda: Insects > Digestive system > Gut ... | reverse complement strand
TGTTTTTATATAATATTAACATTAAAATTTGTGGTTTTTTAAAAGATTATTTGGACATTTGCAGATGTTTTATTAAATAAAGGATCATATTAATATAAACAAGTGTAGTTAATAAAATACATGATTTTTGAATATCATAGTAATATTTTGTACATTTTAATTGAATAATATCGCAAATAACGTGTATTTTTAAGTACATACAATAGAAAAAAATGACTAATCAAATTTATATACACCCGTGGAAATATGCTCGTTGAGAAACGTGTAAGATTTCAAAAATATCGCAATGAGTAAATGCTATCTTGAGATAGCATTTACTTTTTTTAATCGTAACGGCGGGTTGCAAATTGGGTGTATGCCACATGACATTACGGATAACTTGTGTTGTGCATGTCGCCTGACCTGGCAAATTCACGGTGGAAAGCAAAGCAGGAATTGAGATTTTGCGGGGTCTGTCCAATGATTCCCATATTGAGATATTCGTTCAATAACGGGCGGTAGCTTGGGTCGACGCAATTATCTATGATGGTACGTGCCCGCTGAATGGGTGACTTACAACGCAGATCGGCAACACCATGCTCGGTAATAATTATTTTTACGGAATGTTCACTGTGGTCAAGGTGGGAAACCATCGGTACGAAAGCGCTGATTTTACCTGCTTTGGCAGTGGAAGGCGTCGTAAAAACGGACAGGTATGCGGCACGGGTGAAATCGCCCGAACCGCCAAGTCCGTTCATCATTTTTGTGCCTGATACGTGTGTGGAATTGATATTGCCGAAAATATCGGCTTCGAGCGCCGTATTTATCGTGATTACACCCATCCGGCGTACCACTTCGGGACTGTTTGTAATCTCTTGCGGACGGAGCAGAATTTTTTCTTTGAAGACGTCAAGTCGCGAATAGACATCGTTCAGGACTTCCTGACAGACGGTTAGCGAACATCCGCTTGCAAAATTCACACGACCTTCGTTCATTAACTTTATGACGGCGTCTTGAATCACTTCCGTATAAATATTGAACGCCGGAATCCCTCTGTTTGCACCCATGGCGCCCAATACGGCATTGGCAACATTTCCCACGCCGCTTTGAACGGGAAGAAACGAACCTGGAATCCGACCGGCTTTCATTTCGCTGACTAAAAAGTTCGACACATTCTCGCCAATTGACATTGTCACATCGTCAAGCGGTGTAAAAGGATTTACATCTGATATGTTGTTTGTCTCGACAACGCCGGCGATTTTTTTCGGATCGACTTTTAGATAGGGAGTTCCGATACGGTCGGACGGTTTGTAAACAGGTATTTCACGACGCAAAGGCGGGTCAGCCGGTTCGTAAATGTCGTGCATGCCTTTCAGTTCTTTTGGGTGGAAGTGGTTCAGTTCTATAATGATCGTATCGGCTAAACGGCAAATCGTCGGGGAGATGCCTACGGCTTCGGTAGGAATAATGACGCCGTCGCCGGTGACATCTGTCGCTTCGATTACTGCCACATTCACTTTTCCCAGAAATCCATACCGTAGGCTTTGAGGTAATTCGGAAAGATGCAGATCGAAGTAATGCGTACCGTTTGTGTTCATTAAAGCGCGCATATCCTTATTGGACTGGTATGCTGTACGGAATTTGACTGCTTTTGCCCGTGCCAAAGCGCCGTCAATGCTGTCGCCTGTTGAAGCGCCCGTATAGATGCCTATTGTGAAAGGGTTCCCCTTTTTATGTTCGTCCTCTGCACGGCTGGCAATTGCTTTCGGGACGCTTTTCGGACATCCTGACGGGGTAAATCCACTGAACCCCACATTGTCGTTATTTTTTACAAACGAAGCGGCTTCATCTGCCGAGATTTTTCTAAGTGTCATGTTCTTAATATATTAATGAAGCTGATGATCTCTTCCGTTGTTTCGGCAATGTAACTGGCGCCGGCGGCTTCGAGTTCCTCACGGGAACGAAAGCCCCATGTAACGCCGACTGATTGAATGCCGCTATTGGATGCAGTTTCCATATCAACGCCCGAATCGCCGATGTAAAGCGTTTCTTCAGGCGACACACCGGCTATCCGAAGTATGTCATTGATAATGGCAGGGTCCGGTTTTACAGGTACGCCTTCGCGTTGTCCCAATAGGGCAATGAATGGTATGTCGGAAAAAAAATGCCGAATCAGTTTTTCAGTTGCACTTTGATATTTATTGGATGCGACAGCCAGTTTCAAACCATTGGAATGTAGCGTTTTCAATAAATCATGGATGCCCGGATAAGGTTCGGTGAAATCCATATTATGATCATCGTAATAGGGGAGAAACAACTCTTTTATGCGAATGAGGTTCTGTTCCGTTTTCTGATTTTCTGGCAGACTGCGTTCTGCCAGTTTGCTTGCTCCGTTGCCTACAAAATTTTTATAGGTTTCAACCGGATGAACGGGGAATCCGCATTGTTCCAAAGCGAAATTAACGCTGTGCGCCAAGTCACTGATTGTATTAAGTAATGTTCCGTCTAAATCAAAAATGACCAATTTATAGTGTTGTCTCATCCGTTTTTACGACTAAAAATTTCATTATAAATAAATGCTTTACGCCATTCGTCGGTATCGTTCGGCATATCTTCAACAGTGATAGCGGAATACTCGTTTTCAATGTCTGCCGTTTGCATATCTGTCGCTTGAATAGCCGACTGTGCTTCCTGCTCAATGTTTAGAAAAGATCTTTTTATGGATGTGTATTCCTGTCTCACCGATTGTCTTGATGGAACCGGGATTTCGGGCTGCGTTTCGGTTTGTGATGAAACCGTACCCCAAAAATCATCGTTGTCGCTTTGGTCGGTGATGACCGGTCGAGGTTGCCGGTTTTGTTCCTCTAACTGACGCGCTTTTTTACGCGTCGAATTGACAAGGCTGGCAACGCCTGCTATGATTATAAGAATTATATAAATCCAATCGCCGAATTCTTCCATATTGTTTTTGGGTGCAAAGATAGCGAAAGCCGAGAGATATACAAAATAAACCCGTTTATTTTTATATCCGAGGCGCCAGTTATCTTCAATTTCTGATTAAAGATAGCGAAAGCCGAGAGATATACAAAATAAACCCGTTTTAAAAAAGGATTGCGCGTTTTTTTTTGCCGTCATCTTATTTTCAGCTAATTTTGCAATCATTTTTAATTAAAGAAGCCAAGATATGGAGCAGCATGTAAAGGATTCGGGAGAAAGGTTATTGTATATTGAGACATATGGATGCCAGATGAATGTGGCAGATAGCGAAGTAGTTGCATCGATCATGCAAACGATTGGCTATGCGCTGACCGGTCAGATAGCAGATGCCGATGTGATTTTCGTAAATACCTGTTCGGTGCGCGATAATGCAGAACAGCGTGTTATCGCCCGTTTGCAATACTTTAATGCGCTGCGCAGAAAAAAAAAGCGACTTGTCATAGGCGTCTTGGGCTGTATGGCTGAACGGGTGAAAGGTGACTTGATCAACAACTATGGCGTCGATCTCGTAGCAGGTCCCGATGCTTATATGGATTTGCCCAATCTGGTTTGTGCGGTAGAAAATGGCGAAAAGGCAATTAACATAACACTTTCGCAAAAGGAAACATATAAAGATGTTATGCCTTTAAAAAACATTGGCGTCCAAGTTTCGGGATATGTTTCGATCATGCGGGGATGCAATAACTTTTGCTCGTACTGTATCGTTCCCTATACACGGGGACGCGAGCGAAGCCGTGATGTGAAAAGCATTTTGAGCGAAATTAGCGACATGTACGCTAAAGGATATAAGGATGTGACTTTACTGGGTCAGAATGTTAATTCGTACCGGTATGAATCAAATGACGGCAAAGTTGTTGACTTTCCTCAATTACTGGGACTGGTTGCGGAGGCAATGCAGGGTATGCGTATCCGTTTTTTGACGTCGCACCCGAAAGATATGAGCGACAAAATGCTGGAGGTGATGGCGGCTCATCAGAATATTTGCAGGTACATTCATCTCCCTGCACAGTCGGGCAGTACGCGGATACTACGGTTGATGAACCGGAATTATACACGCGAGTGGTATCTCGACAGGATTGCCGCAACCCGTCGTATGCTACCCGGATGCGCTATTTCAACCGATTTGTTTTGCGGGTTTCATTCCGAGACGGAAGACGATTATGCTGAAACACTCTCACTGATGAACGAAGTCAGGTTTGATTCAGCCTACATGTTCAAATATTCGGAACGCCCCGGCACCTATGCAGCAAGCCATCTTCCTGACGATGTGCCGGAAGAAGTGAAAATCAATCGCCTGCAAGGTATGATCGCATTGCAGAATAACCTGTCGGACGAAAGTAACCGGCGGGATATCGGGAAAACTTTTGAAGTCCTGGTGGAAGGCATATCGAAACGTTCACGCGAACAACTCTTCGGACATACCGAACATAATAAGGTTGTTATCTTTGATAAAGGCAATCATCGAATCGGCGATTCAGTGAAGATTCATATTGAAAATGCTTCATCTGCAACCCTTTTTGGCAGCGAAAAATGTTAAATAAACCTAATTATTAGGTTTTTCCACAAAAATGTATTTCTTTTGTGCTAAAATTGGGGTTAATATAGACTTGAACGCCCTGATAAATTATTAAAAGGCAAAAAGCATTTTAATGGCAGCAAAAAGAAAAAAACATTCAATATCATTCATTAATTCACATCTTATATCGGTGATTAGTATATCATTGGTACTTTTTCTGCTGGGTTTGATTCTTATCATGGGATTGCTCGGTAATGAATTGTCGCATTATGTAAAAGAAAACATCACAATGTCAGTAGTGTTGTCCGAAGGTTTGTCGGATGCGGAAATAAGCGATATCCGGACAGAACTGGATCGTCAACCTTATGTAAAATTAAGCGAATATATTTCAAAAGAGCAGGCATTGCTTGTGATGCAGCGTGAATTAGGCGAGAATCCCGAACAGATATTGGGATACAATCCTTTTCATGCCTCCATCGAAATCAAATTGAAATCAGAGTTTGCCAATCCCGATTCGCTGCCCGTGATCGAAAAGCGTATTGCTGCGAAGGCAAGCGTTTCCGAAGTGCAATATCGAAAAGATATGATGCAATTAGTTAATCAGAATATCCGTCGTGTCGGTTTTGTGTTGATCCTGTTTTTTCTTGTGTTCGTTATCATTTCCATTGTTTTGATAAATAATACGGTCAGACTGATGATCTACTCGAAACGTTTTCTGATTTATACCATGCGCCTTGTCGGGGCGACATCCTCTTTCATCAGAAAACCGTTTATACGTCATAATTTGGTAACCGGTATTATTTCGGGCATACTTGCAATAATCCTGTTAATGGGTTCGTTATATTATGCAAGTATTGAATTTGTAAATCTGGAAGAAATTTTAAAATCCGAAACAATACTGTTTATTTATGGAATTGTGTTTGTAACAGGGATTCTGTTATCCATATTCGCAGCCTATTTTGCCGTAAACAAATACCTGCGCATATCTCACAGAAAGTTGTATTATATTTGAATTAACAGTAAAAATTGATATTTATGAAAGATTTTGCATTTGGGAAAGAGAATTATTTGATAATAGCAGTGGCTGTTGTGTTGATAATTATTGGATTCGCTTTGATGAGCGGAGGGGGTGCGCCGGATGAAGTATCATTCAATCCGGCAATTTTTAGCGCTCGCAGGATCGTTGTTGCTCCGATTGTAACAGTCTTGGGTTTTGCGCTTGTTGTAGTAGGCATACTGAAAAAACCGAAAGAAACGGTCGGCAGTGAAGTGGAGGATGCTGAAGCCGGCATATTGAAAAACCGGCGAAAAAGACCGGATAAAAAATAAGAGGCATGAGTTGGCTCGAAGGTATCGTTTTAGGAATTATTCAGGGTCTTACGGAGTTTCTACCGGTAAGCAGTAGCGGTCATTTGGCAGTTGCCGGTACCTTGTTTGGTTTGGAGGGTAAAGATAACATGGCTTTTGCCGTATTGGTTCATTTTGCAACAATACTCAGCACGGTTGTAGTCTTTCGGAAAGAAATTGCCGGTTTGTTTAAAGGACTTTTTTCTTTCCGGTGGAACGATGAGACAAAGATGGTATCCAAACTGTTACTTTCGATGATTCCGGTTGCCATCGTCGGATTGTTTCTCAAAAATGTGGTTGAAGTTTTTTTCGGGAACGGATTATTTCCGGTTTCAACCATGTTGATTACGACGGCGATCATTTTGTTTATTACAAAGTTCCCCGTTCAAATCAGCAAAAGCGACATTTCTTTTCGGGATGCTTTCATAATTGGTATGGCTCAGGCTTGTGCTGTTCTACCGGGTCTTTCGCGTTCCGCTTCTACCATCGTAACGGGATTATTATTGGGCAATAAAAGAGAGAAAGTAGCCAGGTTTTCGTTTCTGATGGTAATCGTGCCGGTTCTGGGCGAAGCGTTATTGGATGTGGTAAAAGTAGTCAAAGGGGGGCATGTTGCCGTTTTTTCCTCGTTACCGGCTGGAATGTTGATTGGAGGTTTTCTGTCAGCGTTCGTTTGCGGTGTGCTTGCCTGTAAATGGATGATCGAATTGGTGAAAAAAGGACAATTATTCTATTTCTCTATTTATTGCTTGCTGTTGGGACTGTTTGTTTTATTCTACTGGTACTTTAGTATATGATGGATTTTATCGCCGGAGAAGTTATATATTTTAATAAGCCGCTTGATTGGACTTCGTTCGATTTAGTCAATAAGTTCCGTTACAAACTGTCACGAAAACTACAGATTAAAAAAATTAAAGTAGGTCACGCCGGCACGTTGGATCCAAAAGCGACAGGTGTCATGATCGTTTGTACAGGTCGAGCCACGAAACGAATCGAAGAGTTTCAGGGTCAAACAAAAGAATATGTCGCCACCCTCATGCTGGGCGCAACAACACCTTCATTCGACCTTGAAAATGAAATAGATGCAACTTATCCGACTGAACATATCACGCGTGAAAAGGTGGAAAATGTGTTGAATCGTTTCGTTGGCGCTATCCGACAGATTCCGCCCGCTTTTTCGGCTTGTAATGTGAATGGCAAGCGTGCCTATAAATTAGCCCGGAAAGGCAAAGACGTCCCGCTTAAGGAAAAAGAGTTGATAATCAACAGAATAGAGTTGCTGGATTACCAGTTGCCAGTTATCAGTATCCGGGTTGTTTGCAGTAAAGGCACCTATATCCGTGCCTTAGCGCGTGATATAGGGCAGGCGCTTGATTCGGGTGCACACCTGATTGCCCTGGTACGAACCCGTGTGGGCGATGTCACATTAGACCAATGTATTCAAACGGACGACATTGACGCTTTTTTAAATTATAATAATCAATAAAATATCAATATATGAAGCTCTCAAAATTCAAATTTTCGTTACCGCCATCGCTCATTGCTCAATATCCGGCACGGTTTCGCGACGAATCGCGTCTGATGGTACTTCACCGTGAAAAAGGTAAAATTGAACACAAAATTTTTAAAGACCTAATCAAATATTTCAGTAAAGGCGATGTTTTTATCATGAACAACTCAAAAGTGTTTCCTGCCAGACTGTTCGGAAACAAGGAGAAGACCGACGCCAATATTGAGGTTTTTCTATTGCGGGAGTTGAATCCCGATTTGCGTTTATGGGATGTACTTGTTGATCCTGCCCGTAAGATACGCATCGGCAACAAGCTGTATTTTGGCGAAGACAATTCGCTGATGGCTGAAGTAATTGATAATACTACTTCGCGCGGACGAACCCTCCGTTTTCTTTATGACGGGACGCACGAAGAGTTTAAGAAGACATTGTACAGTATGGGGAATACGCCTATTCCCAAATATATTATACGCGACATCGAACCCGATGATATGGAACGTTATCAAACGATTTACGCTACGGAAGAAGGCGCGGTGGTGGCACCGGCTGCCGGATTGCACTTTAGTCGCGAACTGATGAAGCGCCTTGAAATTAAAGATTGTAAGTTTGAGTTCCTGACGGTTCATTCCGGATTGGGAAACTACCGCGAAATTGATGTGGAGGATCTGTCGAAGCATAAAATGGATTCCGAACAGATGCGGATCAGCGAAAAAACAGCCAGAACGGTGAATGAAACAAAAGATAACGGCAAGAAAGTCTGTGCGGTAGGTACTTCCGTCATGCGTGCGATAGAATCGTCGGTGAGTACGGATGGACACCTGAAAGAATACGACGGATGGACTAATAAGTTTATCTTCATGCCTTATGAGTTCAGTATCGCTAATTGCATGATTACCAATTTTCACATGCCATTATCCGCATTACTGATGCTGACCGCCACTTTCGGAGGTTACGACCTGGTGATGGATGCCTATCGTTTAGCCATAAAGGAAGAATATCGTTTTTGTGCCTATGGCGACGCCATGTTAATATTGTGATGATATTTTTAGGTTTAGGCTCCAATCTCGGGGATAGACGGAGGAATATTGAAAGCGCACTTGCGCTGATCGCTGAAAAAGTGGGAACAATTCGCGCCCTTTCAGGCTGTCATGAAACGCAACCATGGGGTTACGATTCAAAAGAATACTTTTTGAATATGGCCATCGAAGTGGAAACGGAATTGAACCCGGAAGAACTGTTAACCGTAACACAGGCAATTGAACGCGAACTCGGTCGATATCAAAAAACCGTCAACGGCAAATACCGCGATCGTGAAATAGATATTGATATCCTGTTATATGATGATCTGATCCTGCAGTCACCTGCATTGACCATACCACACCCGCTTATGCATCAACGGCCATTTGTCCTGCAACCGTTAGCCGAGATTGCTCCACATCTCATACATCCCGTTTTTAAAAGAACAATTAGTGATCTTTATCATAATTTATAAATTCGAGTTCATTCCGACATGTTTTTTATGTACGGCAATTCGACCAGTGTGTCAAAACCGTAAAAGTTTCTGGCATTTTCTCCCAGAAACAACACTTTTTCTTCTTCGGTCAGCAACCGGGTCTTCAGGATGAAATCATACGACATCCGGTAAGTGATGGCAGTTATCGTGCGCGGATAGTCCGAACCCCACATCAGTTTTTCGATGCCAACGATCGAAGCCGCCTCCCTGATAGCCCATATGGCGCCTGTAAAAGGATAGAACTCGTCATTAAACAGCCAGGTGATACCTCCGGATTCAATCATCACATTTTTGTGTCGCGCTAATTTCACTTGTTCTTGCCAGTCTGCGCGGGTTACCATGGCAAAATGACCGATGGTTATTCGTAAACGGGGATATGTTGCGATGATTTCTTCCATTTCGGCCACCTGAAGCGCGCCGGGCGCCAGATCGACAGCAAGAAAGACACCGTTGGCTTCCATGACCCTGAACATCTCCATCATTTCATTGCAAGTCAGATAAACCCTTTTGTCAGGCATAATCAACCTTTCGGCAGGGATTTTTATCCCCTTGAAACCCTGATGGATTAATTCTTCGCAGTGTGTCAGAAAGCCGGATTTACGGGCGTCTACCATTCCGCAACATAAAAAACGGTCTGGATATTTTCGCTGCACCTCCCAAAGATATTCGTTTTGCAAACCGTCAATGTATTCCTGCGTAATGACAGCAGCCGATACCCGGGCATAATTCATATTCGACAGAAAAATCTCAGCCGTATTCTGTCCGTCAATTATAAATGGAGGTATCATCTGGCGAACCTCGCCCATAAACAAAGACTTACCTCCCTCAAGCGTCCGAATCTTCATTCCATTGACTTCGGTATCCTGCCGTAGCCAGAGATGTGCATGTGCATCAATAATTTTCATAATCTCCAGAGTTTATTGAGTGCAAAAGTATAAAATATTTTGTATTTCTTTTAACCTGTACTATCTTTGCCCCGAAAAAAACGCAAAACACCTCTAATCCCGGTTAGGATATTTTGCAAAAAAACATATAATTCGATACGATAAAATGGCAGCAATGTATATTAAAAGAAAGATAGACAACGATTTAATTGGCTGGAAAAATGAGCAAAACCATAAACCGCTTTTACTTCGAGGTGCGAGACAGGTTGGGAAATATTCCTAATTTATTGTATTTCGTTTAATCTTCATTTTCCATTTCAGGAATTTCCTGAATAGCTTTCAATATATTGTCATATTCTATTTCCAATAAAATCTTGGCATAATCTATCATAATATAAGTTGTGATAAAATCATATTTTTTCAAAATAGCCATATCAACCTCATCAAGTCGGAACTCAGTTAAATCCTCCAGCAAATTTACAACAAAGACCTCATTTTGATGTATTTTTTTAAAAATTAATGGCAACATCGCTTTACCGTATTGTTCACAATATGTTAACAGGCTTTTATATTCGTCTGATTGCGCAAAGGCTCGAGGAATAGATTGTAAAATATAGAACCAGGTATATTGCCATGCAATAAATTTTTCCTCAAAATCCGTTTTTACCTTGTCAGGAAGCAGTTCTGTTAAGGTCGCAATCTGATTTAATTCATCTTCCGTAAAAGTTGCAACTTCCCGTAGAGGTGGAGGTTTTGGAGGAAGGAACGATTCCGGGTATACAGAGCCTGTGAAGCCAAAAACTGTCGTTAAGTCCACATCTGTTATTCCGGCATTCAGTGGATTTTTATAAAATTTGATCAATTCAACAATCGGCATGACATTTGCTCCGATAATACTAATACTATTTATCCCTTCTCTCAACTGTATGGTAGCAGCGACTTCTTTTTCATCTTTCAAAGTTATGCTTTGCCATATGGTTGAACCTGATGTATTATGGGTTTTAAACGAAAATTCAGATTTTTTTCCGTTAACTTCTACATAATAATCAGGAGCAAAACCCAGATATAATCCACCGTTATCTATGACAACTAAACGCATCCAAATATCCATGTAATAAGCGCCGGCTTTTATCATGCCGTCTGTTTCAATAGTTTTATAATATTCCCATTTTTCTTCGTCTAACGTTATTTTAAACTCGCCCGTGACGAAGATTGGGATATCTTCGGCATCGTTTTCCTTATTGCATGAAAATAAGGAAAACGCGAATCCAATGATCAAAAGGATATATTTTTTTGTATTCATAATTAATAATCATTCGTTCAATCTTCATTTTCCATTTCAGGAATATCCTGAATGGCTTTCAATATATTGTCATATTCAATTTCCAATAAAATCTTGGCATAAACTATCATCATTTCAAGTGCAGGCCAACTACCTGTTTTTTTATAAGCAGATTCAATATCATCAAATATCTTTCGGTACTCTGAAAAACTTAAATCTTCCAACAAATTAATAGCGAAAGTCTCTCTTTGGTACATTTTATCAAATACTAAAGGCCACATTGCTTTACCGTATTGTTCACAAAATGTTAACAGACTTATATATTCTTCAAATTGCACATAATATCTTGTATGACTTGGTGGATAACCATTTGGATTAGTAATAGGTCCATACCAGGAATCATCCATCCATTCAAAATATTTTTCTTCAAAATCATTTTTCACATGTTCAGGAAGCAGTTCTATTAAGGTCGCAATCTGATTCAATTCAGCTTCTGAAAAAGTAATTGGTTCTGGTATAATTGGCGCTGTAAAAGATAGGCAAAAATAGTCATTAAAGCCAAACGATATCAAGTCTTCTTTTGAAATTCCATTTTCGGAGTTTTGATAAAATTTGACTAGTTCAGCACAAGGAAAAACATTATTACTGACAATCGAAATATTGTTTTTCCCTTTTATCAATTTAATAGTTGTGGGCGTTTGCATAGAGTCGGATAAAGAAACTCTTTGACGGCAACTTTGAGCTTCATAATTTTCAGGTAGAAGGTGAGGCTTAAATGAAAACTCTGACCATATTTCGTTTATTACAACTTTATATTCCGGTATAACGCCTTCTATTTTTTGCATCAACATCCAAACATCTATAAAGTAAGATCCGGAATCTGCCAGATTATCAATTTCAAAAATCTCATAGAAGTTGCCGTTTTCAGATTTGTCATACCATAAATGTCCTTTTATAAAAATTGGAATGTCTATAGAATTATCTTCATCTTTCGTAACTTCTAAATTGCTATCGCATGAAAATAAGGAAAACGCGAATCCAACTATAAACAGGATATATTTTTTTGTATTCATATTGTACTCGAAATTAAATTTTAACTTTATGCGAGGTTGTTTTACTTCCAACAGATATTCGTATTACATAGACGCCTTGCTGAAAGTTCGACGTGTCAATCTCTGCAGAAACTTGAGAAGCACATCGCCTCCATAAATCTGATTCTCTTCAGAGAAATTAGTCCGCAATTCCTGAGCTATTGCAAAAGAGCAAAAGCAAATACTCAATAAAATAAGTTTTCATAACTGTAAATTTTTTAATTATAATGTCCCAAAGATACCTACATTAATTCAGTAATAGGCATCAAATTCAAAAATAATTTTTCAATTACATATTATTAACTTTTAAGGAATGATTTTGTGTATATTTAACATTTAATAATATTATAACCCAACATGCCACCCATACGAAACCATGCATCTAATAATAAAGGCATTTTTAAGAGCAAATTTGATAAGTTGGCTTAATACTTCAACAGATCAAACAGTTTTTCCAGTTTCGGAGAAATAATGATTTCCGTTCGGCGATTCCTGCTTCGGCCTTCGGCTGTTTCATTGGTCGCAACCGGCATATATTCACCCCTACCCGACGGCTGTATTTGCAGCGGTTTGATACCGTATTCCTTTGTCAGTATGCGGACAACGGAAACAGTATAAGTATCTTTGTATTCATAATTTATTTTTCTAATCAAATATTGTCCATCCTTTATTCTCGGCAATGCTCCTGTCACAAGAACTTGCTCCTTTATTATCAGTAAAACTCATTACTTTCCACATAAGCGAATCGTTTAACGATTCAAACATATTGTTCAAAGCATGTTCATCCATGTCGTTCAATCTGCAATCCAAGTTATACAGTGCGATATTGTTACTAAAATCTAAATTCGTTAATTGATTACATTTACAATATAGCGTTTTCAGTGCGATATTCTTGCTCATATCCAAATTTGTTAATTGGTTATCAGCGCAATCTAAAGATGTCAACATGATATTATTGCTCACATCCAAATTCGTGATTCGATTATTGTAGCAAACCAAAGAAGCCAACATAATATTATTGCTCACATCCAAATTCGTTAATTGATTATTGTTGCAATACATTGCTGTCAATAGGATATTCTTGCTCACATCCAAATTTGTGATTGGAGTGCTATGGCAAAACAAAGATGTCAATATAATATTACTACTCACATCCAAATTCGTGATTCGATTATTTCCACCACATCTTAAATCTTTCAACGATTTATTATTACTTATATCCAAATTCGTAATATGAGCGCCATAACAATCTAAATATGTTAGCTCAATACACTTACTTACATCCAAATTCGTGATTGGAACGCCCTGGCATATCAAACGTGTCAACGAACTAATGTTGCCTAAATCTAATTTCGTTAAATGGTAATTACAAAGGCAATCCAAAGATGTCAACCAGCCATTTTTACTTACATCCACACCTGTTAAACGGCAATCATTTTGATAGTGAACCGAAAAATGCGTGACTTTTTCTCCTTTAATATTTATGGTATGGGAAGTTGATTTGGTATAATCATGTTTAAACAGATGTTCCAGCGAAAAAATTTCAGTATCAAAATTGTCATTGTATTCCACAAGATCAAATGTCCGGATAACAGTTCCATCACCCCAATCAACCGTTACATTACCTGTTCCGGCCATTTTAAAGCTAAATTCACCTGAATTTTGCGTTGTCATTACTATTTGAGGTCCATTTGCATTATCTTTATCATCAGTTGGATCGTCATCTTTGTTGCAGGATGTTAAACATGCAAATAAGGAAAACGCGAATCCAATGATCAAAATGATATATTTTTTTGTATTCATAATGTACTCGAAATTAATAATCATTCGTTCAATCTTCATTTTCCATTTCAGAAATATCCTGAATGGCTTTCAATATATTGTCATATT
>Ga0082212_10007873_pt1 | contig 14009 bp, 12 predicted proteins | sample TergutNt197P3_FD_71548 | JGI IMG/M metagenome (GOLD analysis project Ga0082212, IMG submission 71548) | Neocapritermes taracua P3 segment gut microbial communities from Petit-Saut dam, French Guiana - Nt197 P3 | ecosystem: Host-associated > Arthropoda: Insects > Digestive system > Gut ... | reverse complement strand
CATTAACCTGCACTTTACAGGCACTGCTTTTAGCGAAGCGCAACTGATTGAATTTGCCTACACGGTTGAGCAGGCAACTCATTTCCGCATCCCTCCCGGATTGGCCGACAAAAGCAGCCTGGGCGTCACACTAAATATTGTACAAGCACTAACAGAAGAAAAACGTGCAAACTTATCCGAAATCTATGAACCTGCATTGAACATCTATCACAACAATTTTGCCTCACAAATGGAAATCGACAAAGCCAATGACGCTTTGCGTAATGAAATAAATAAAAATTAAACATGTATTCCAAATATTACGCCCAAATATTGGAGAATAAAACACTGTATATTATGTATATAAAACAAAAAAAGTTGACTAAAAAATAGCCAACCTCTTTATGGGTGATTCGCCTGGGATTCGAACCCAGGACCCCATCCTTAAAAGGGATGTGCTCTACCTGCTGAGCTAGCGAATCAAAAAAAACATCCTGTTTTGTCGAATGCGGCTGCAAAGGTAATACAAAAATTTGAATCCTGAATGAATTTCAGGAGAAAATCGAAAATTGATTATTGCTAATTATTGCTTTTCGGAAAAAAATTGGGAAATAAAGAGGAAAATCAATTCCTGTTATTTAACATTCTTTCGTACGAAAAAGGCCAAAATGATCAGATTGACTATCATTAATCCTCCACAACAGGCAACATAGAAAGCCATCAATTCTCTGTCTTTTACTATGACAAAATAAGCAATGACGCTTGTAATGGCAATAATCGCCATCAACACAAATATTACACGCAAGATTATTTGTTTTCTTTTCATCGGCTCCTCCTTTTAATAAAAATATCCGCAAAGATAAAAAAAATTCCATTCATATCCCCCTTTGGAGGGGGTAGGGGGAGGTCATAAATAATTAAAGGCTGTCTCACGACAACCCCTAACCAACTTTGTTAACCTTAAATCTAATACTATTATGAAAAAACCACGGTGCAAAGATACTACATCCGGAAGCCCTTGTCAAGTAAAATCGCGTTAATTATCATTAAAAAAATAGACGCCTTTAGTTAATAATCATTGAATTTTCATTATAACTATACAATAAAGCCGCACTTAATAAGTTTATATATAGTATTTAGTAAAAAATAAAAATGAAGAAAACATTGAGAAATAGTATCTTGCTAATTATTTTAACGTTTGTTTGTTCGTCTGTTCATGCTCAGTATAAAGATAGCAAGTTCAGACCTATTAATACAGCGATTCCTTCTCTCTCAATTGCTCCGGATGCACGTGGTGGAAGTATGGGCGACATCGGTGTGTCTACCCTCCCTGATATTAATTCGCAATACTGGAATCCATCCAAATATGCTTTTATGGAAAGCAAAGCGGGTGTTTCACTCTCCTATACACCTTGGTTACGAAAATTGTTATCCGATATGTCATTAACCTATTTGTCAGGTTATTATAAACTTGGACAGAGCGACCGTTCGGCCATTAGCGCATCAATCAGGTATTTTACTTTTGGCGAAGTGCCCTTGACCGAATATGGAGGCAACGTATACCTTAATATATTCCCTTACGAAATGTCGGCCGATCTGGGCTATTCAATGAAGCTGTCGGAATCATCGTCGATGGGGGTCACGCTCCGTTTCATCCGCGCCGATATGGGTCTTAGTTCGGATGATGAATTACAGCCCGACAACGCTTTTGCCGCCGATATATCCGGCTACACGGAAAGATACGTTTATTTGGGTAATAACGAAAGTCTGTGGAGCGGAGGTTTTAATATCTCTAACATCGGGACTAAAGTATCGTTCGACGGAGGCGCCACCAATCAATTTTTGCCTGCCAACCTGCGGCTCGGCACAGGACTGCTTATACCGATGGACGACTACAACCAGATCGGTTTTTACGTGGACTTGAACAAATACTTAGTTCCGAGCTATCCTGTCAGAGACGACGACGAGAGTGACGAAGAATTTCAGGAACGCCGTAACGACTATAATTCAACCAGTAACGGTCTTATCGGCGCCATCAAGTCATTTTCAGGCGAATCGTTCGACGAACAGCTAAAAGCGGTCAATGTTTCAATCGGCGCAGAATACAATTATAACAGCCAGTTTTTTGTTCGTGGAGGGTATCATTATGAGAACCGCATGAAAGGGAATCGCCAATATTTCTCAGTCGGCGCAGGTTTCAAGATGAGCGTATTCCAGTTGGATGCAGCCTATTTGATAAGCACAGTCCAGAGTAACCCATTAGATCAGACTCTTCGTTTCTCTTTATCGTTCGATATGGATGGTCTTAAAAGTTTGTTTCGATAACTTTTTTAGTTTTCAGTTCTTAGTTTTCAGAATCTTTTAATATATAATTAATGGAAATGGTTATACGTGTAGGTTTTGGATATGATGTACACGCTTTTGTCGAAGGAAGATCGTTATGGTTAGGCGGCGTTCTTGTTGATCATCCTGTCGGTTTGGTCGGCCATAGCGACGCCGATGTATTGATCCATGCCATCTGCGACGCTTTACTGGGCGCAGCCAATAAACGCGATATCGGTTTTCATTTCCCTGACTCGTCTGAAGCATACAAAGACATAGACAGCAAGTTGTTACTGCAACAAACAATGACATTACTCCGTGAATCCGGTTACGAACTAAGTAATATCGATTCCACCATCGTAGCGGAGGCTCCAAAACTCAGCCCCTATATCCCTGCCATGCAACAAACATTAGCCGACGTACTCGCCGTAGATAAAGACCTTATCTCCATCAAAGCCACCACCACCGAACGACTCGGCTTCACCGGCCGCAAAGAAGGCATCGCCGCTTACGCGACGGTGCTGATAAACGGATCTTCGGCTACGCCCTCGTTTCGTTCTATTTACAGATGAAACAGGTCTGCAGGATTCATGGATAGAAAGGTTTCGAAGGGGATGCCGTTGGTACCAATGGTAAACAATGCGTGTGGATGAAATTCGTTATCAAACAAACTTAATCCACGATTGGCGCTGTCTTTACCGCTTTTTACTTCAATTGCAACGATCCTGTCGCCTTTTTCAATCACATAATCCACTTCATAACTACCATTGTTCCAATAGTAAACGTGATAATTAAACTTGATGCCGCAGTTGAGGAGATGGGCGCCGACTGCGGATTCTGCAAATGCTCCCCATTCTTTGTGGTCGTTGTGTATAGTTTTAAACGAAACGTTTTGTCCGGCGGAAAGTAAAGCGTTGTTGTGAACCTGAAATTTTGGTTTTGAAGAACGTTTCCGGATAATATCGGCTGCATATTTCTCTAACCCTGTCAGCAATCCTGCCTCTTCGAGTAGCGTAAGATAATTCGATAAGGTTGTGAGATTGCCGGATTCCTGCAATTCGCCCTGTACTTTTGTGAGCGACAAAATTTTTGCCGAGTAACGGCAACCTATTTCAAACAGACGTTTGAGAAGAATCGGTTTATCCACCCGCGTCATCAGTAAGATGTCTTTGGATATGGACGCTTCCACTAATGAATGACGAATATACTCTCTCCATCGTTCTTCGTTATCAATCAAAGAAGCCGAAGCGGGATAACCTCCGTAATAAATATATTGGTCAAGGCTCCATCCGAAAGCGTCACGCATTTCATCGAACGACCAATGGGTCATTTGAATGAGTTCATAGCGTCCCGCCAATGATTCGGTAAGCCCTTTCTGAATCAGTAAACGCGACGAACCCAGCAAAATCACTTTAACGTTCACATCCGAAAACGAATCGGCATCCCACTCTTTTTTGATGGCTTCGCTCCAGTTCAGCACTTTCTGAACTTCATCAATAATAAACAGAATCTCTTTATTACCTGACTGTTGCAGTTTTAAGCGAACATTGCTCCACTCTCTGCGAATCCAACTGTTGTCGCCAGTAAATAAATCGTCTGCCGTTACATAATGATACATCACGGGAATTTGTTGCAATACCTGCTTGATAACCGTGGTTTTTCCCACTTGCCGAGGACCAACCAATACTTGTATGAACTTTCTTGGCTCAAAAATACGTCCCTTAATTTCTTGTAATACCGACCTTTGAAACATAGTCATAAAAATTTATTAGATATACCTAATTATTTTATTAGGCAAAGGTAATAATTTTATTTTGTGTATCGTTTAAAAACTGCAAAAAAAACGATCGTCAGTTTCCATTACGCAAAAAACGGGCAATGTTGTCGGTGATAAATTGCATCATTCCACCGGTCATTAACGCGATATCGGTTATCAATTTTTTGACTCGGCAGAAGCCAATCAAAACATAGACAGTAAATTATTACTGCAACAAACAATGACATTACTCCGTGATTCCGGCTACGAACTAAGTAATATCGACTCCACAATCGCAGCCGAACAACTGCGACTCAGCCCTAATTGTTGGCTTATTAGCATCACTTTTAATAAACAGAATAGATAAAATAGAATCTCTTATAAGTGTTAATAATAAACAAAATTTGAAGCGAAAAATTATATTTTAAAATCATTAACTTTTGATATTATGCTAACTCGTGTAGAAAATATATATTACATTGTAAGTATGATGAATAATATAATGGACCTTCAATTTGAAAATTATCGCAATCGTCATTACCGTAATTCAAATTACGATAAAAATTTGTATCTTTGCATCCAAAAATTACGCTTATGTTCAAGTTTTATAATAGGGAGAAAGAAGTAGTTTTGCTTGAAAAGATTGAGCAAAAATCGATGGAAGCTGCACAGATGACTTTCGTTGTAGGGCGGCGACGCATTGGCAAAACTACACTGCTTAGGCATGTTTTTGCAAGTAAAAAAACACTTTATTTTTTTGTTGAAAAGAAAAATGAAATGCTGCTTTGCGAGGAATTTACAGAAGAAATTGAAAACAAACTTGGTGTAACAGTTTACGGTAAAATGCAGCGCTTCAAAGACATTTTCGGTTATTTGATGGATTTATCGAAAACGCACCATTTTACACTGCTTATTGATGAATTTCAGGAGTTTCACAACATTAATTCGTCTATTTACAGCGAAATGCAAAATAGTTGGGACAAACACAAAAATGCAAGTAAAATCAACCTGATTCTCTGCGGTTCTGTATACTCACTGATGAAGAAAATTTTTGAAAACTCAAAAGAACCGCTTTTCGGACGAGCTACGGCACGACTGCACCTGAAAGAGTTTGATATTCCTGCCATAAAAGAAATTTTAGAAGACAATTATCCCAGCTATACAAATGAAGATTTGCTGGCTTTTTATCTTATTTCCGGCGGCGTGGCTAAATATACCGAACTTTTGGCAGATGCAAAGGCTTTTACAAAGGAATCAATTTTAGATGAAATTTTTTCTGAAAATTCCTTGTTGTTGAGCGAAGGACACAATGTTTTAATTGATGAGTTCGGAAAAGATTATGGTAATTATTTTTCAATACTGATGCTGATTGCTAATTCTAAAACGGCCCGAACAGAAATGGAATCTATCATGAATATGAATTTGGGTGGGTTTTTAGACAGATTGGAAAATGAATACGGATTGGTTACGAAGGTTCGTCCTATTCTATCAAAACCATTGGGACGTAATGTCAAATACCGTATCAACGATAATTTTCTGAATTTCTGGTTTCGTTTCATTTTCAAATACAGAGGCGCTATCGAAATGGGAAATTATGCGTATGTAAAAAAAATAATAATGTGTGATTATCAAATATATAGCGGGATTGTTTTAGAACGTTATTTTCTGCAAAAAATCGCTGCCGACGAAAATTTGTCGGCAATAGGGTCCTATTGGGAAAGCGGAAACTTGAATGAAATTGATATCGTTGCATTGAATGAATATGAAAAAACGGCAATAATCGCCGAAGTAAAACGTAACGCAGAGAAAATAAATTTGAATATTTTGCAAAACAAAGCTATTAATTTGGTGAAACAATTGCCAAATTACACAATAGAATATAGAGGTTTATCAATGAATGATTTGTGATGGTTGACTACCATCATTTCCTATCCCGCATAAACCGGTCGATGCTGTCGGTGATAAATTGCATCATTTCACCGGTCATTTCGGAATGGATGGGAAGGGATAGTACTTCTTTGCAAAGTAGGGATGATTCATTTACGTTGCCGGAAAGTCGTGCCACCCATTTGTAACCCTCCTGTTCATGAACTGCAAGGGGATAATAAACGGCTGAGGGGATGCCGCAGGCTGTAAGATGTGCCTGTAAAGCATCGCGTAAATCACTTTTTACGCGGAGGGTGTATTGGTGGTAGACATGGGTGGAATAAGTAGCTTTTTGGGGGATGCGGATTTCACTGAATGTGCTTAATGTCCGGTCGTAATAGTGTGCCACTTGCTGCCTTGCCCGTGTAAAATCATCCATATAGTTCAACTTTACATTCAGGATAGCCGCCTGAATCGTGTCAAGACGCGAATTGCAACCAATCATTTTATGATGGTATTTCTTTGTTTGTCCGTGATTGGCCAACATCCGTATACGCTCTGCCAGCTCGGGGTTCGACGTCATAACCGCCCCTCCGTCGCCGTAACAACTTAATGGTTTGGTGGGGAAAAACGAGGTTATTCCGATATGCCCGATGGTTCCGGTTTTCTTTGTCGTACCGTCGGAAAAGGTATATGCAGCGCCTATCGATTGCGCATTGTCTTCGATTACAGGTATTTTGTATTTTTCGGCTATCTTCATCACCGGTTCCATATCACAGGACTGGCCGAAAAGATGTACCACAATAATCGCTTTGGTTTGCCGGGTGAAGGCACGTTCAAGAAGCTCCGTATTGATATTGAACGTTTCGGGGTCGACGTCAACCAAAACAGGGATTAGACCCAGTGAAGCAACCATTTCGGCAGGAGCGATATACGTAAATGCAGGGACAATTACTTCGTCGCCGGGTTGTACGTTGCAGGCTTGCAATGCAAGACGGATTGCATCCGTAGCATTTCCGCAGGGGATCACATAAGGTATATGCAAATATCCGGCAAGGCGGGTACAAAAGGTATTAACCTGAGGGCCATTGATAAAGGAAGTGCTATGGAGGACGTCTTTGATAGCGGCGTCTATTTCGGTTTCCAATCGTTTGTATTGACCTTGCAGGTCGACCATTTGGATGTTCATTGTTATTGATATGTTAATTTTTAGGGTAACCGCGAGGGTTGCCCCTACAATAAATAATTGGGCAAGCAGACCTTGCCCCTACGATATTTCGCTTCCGGGTTGGACGGGGGATTCCGGGGTGATAACGACCAATTTACCATCGGCATCTTCGGCAGATAAAATCATGCCTTCGGATGTGATGCCTTTCAGTTGGCGGGGCGCCAGATTAGCGATAAAACAGACTTGTTTGCCGACTAATTCTTCCGGTGCATAGTGTTTGGCAATGCCCGATACAATGGTACGTCCGCCGAGGCCGTCGTCAATCGTTAATTGCAGCAGTTTATCGGCTTTCGCGACTTTGGTACATTCCGTAACGGTTCCCACGCGAATATCCAATTTAGCAAAATCATAATATGCGATTAATTCGCGTATGGGATTTGCTTTGTAGCCGGAAGATTCGTTTTCTTTTTTCGTGTCTAACAACTTTTGTACCTGTTTTTCAATAGCTTCATCTTCGATCTTTTCAAAAAGCAGTTCCGCCGTACCTAATTCGTGTCCCGATTCTAATAGATTTGTTGCACCCAGACGATTCCATGCCAGGTCCTCAATATTTAACATTTGGTTCAATTTCCTCATGCTGAAAGGCAAAAACGGTCGAAATGCGATCGACAGGTTGGCGGTAATCTGCAAAGCGATATTTAAAATTGTATATACGCGTTGAATATCTGTTTTTGCCCATTTCCAAGGTTCTGTATCGGTCAGAAATTTATTCCCGATACGTGCCAGATTCATCGCTTCTTTTTGTGCATCCCGAAAATGATATGTATCCAAAAGTCTTTCCAAATCTGCTTTTACGTTTTGAAATTCCCGGATGGTTTGTTTGTCGTAATCGGTCAATTCGCCACAGGCAGGAACGATATTTTCAACATATTTATTGGTCAGCACTAAAGCACGATTAACGAAATTGCCTAAGATTGCAACCAACTCATTGTTGTTGCGTGCCTGAAAATCTTTCCATGTGAAATCGTTGTCTTTTGTTTCAGGCGCATTGGCAGTCAGGGCATAACGCAAAACGTCCTGTTTCCCGGGAAATTCTTCTAAGTATTCATGCAACCAGACAGCCCAGTTGCGCGATGTTGAAATTTTGTCGCCTTCGAGGTTCAAAAATTCATTGGCGGGTACATTTTCTGGTAGATTATATGTTCCTTCGGCTTTCAACACAACAGGAAATACGATACAGTGAAAAACGATATTGTCTTTCCCGATAAAATGAACGATCTTTGTTTCAGGGTCTTTCCACCATTTTTCCCAACTGTCCGGTAATAATTCTTTTGTATTGGAAATATATCCGATCGGCGCATCGAACCACACATACAGGACTTTACCGTCGGCGCCCTCAATTGGCACAGGAATGCCCCAATCCAGATCGCGGCTCACAGCACGGGGTTGCAATCCCATATCCAACCAACTCTTGCACTGACCATACACATTGGGTTTCCATTCGGTATGGCCTTCTAAAATCCATTGCCGCAGGAAAGGCTCGTAACGATCCAACGGAAGATACCAGTGTTTTGTTTCACGCATCACGGGATTACTGCCACTGATGACAGATTTCGGATTGATAAGGTCGGTCGGGCTTAATGATGTTCCGCACGCTTCGCACTGATCGCCGTACGCTCTCTCATTTTGGCAATGCGGACATGTGCCGGTAATATAACGGTCGGCAAGAAATTGTCCGGCTTCTTCGTCGTAGTACTGTTCGCCGGTTTTTTCGACAAAAGTACCGTTTTCGTATAATGTTCTGAAAATCTCGGAGGCCAATTCGTAGTGCGTTGAGGAAGTAGTTCGGGAATAAATATCGAACGAGATGCCGAAATCTTCAAATGATTGTTTGATGATACCGTGATAAAGGTCGACGATATCCTGTGGCGTAACGCCCTCTTTTTTAGCCCTTAATGTAATCGGCACCCCATGTTCGTCCGAACCTCCTATAAATACAACTTCTTCGCCTTTCAATCGAAGGTATCGCGCATAAATATCTGCAGGTATATAAACCCCTGCAAGGTGCCCGATATGCACAGGTCCGTTGGCATACGGCAAGGCTGTTGTGATCAACGTTCTTTTAAATTGTTTCGCTTCCATACTATTTATTTCGTATCAGGACTGCAAAAGTAAAAAAAAATAAGCAATTCGCTTTTGTAAAATTCAAAACATGCGTACATTTGTCTGGTTTTATACGCAGAAATTAAATATGTATTATGAATTAATCACTAATTATTATGTCGAACAGAAGAGATTTTTTACGTAAATCAATACTTGGAGTGGCTGCCGTTGCATCTCCGGGTATGATGAGTTTTGAAACAAAAGCATCGGAATTAGTTAACCGCAACGCATTCAAGTCATTACCGGTGTCGTGCCTGTCTTATTCATTCAATGGTCTTGTTCGCGAGGGCATGATGGATATTTTTCATTATTTTGAAACGTGCCGTTACCGTTTTGGTCTTGATGCAGCCGACCTGTGGAACGGGATGTTCGCAAGTACGGAAGAGGCCTATATCAATAAAGTACACCGCGCTCTTGAAGAAAGGCAACTTGTTATTCCGAATATTGCCGTAGATGAAGGCCATTTGCTGGCCACAGGAAATGACGATCGTGCGAAACTGCGTGCCACTCAAGACCGCTATTTACAGATAGCCAAACAGTTGGGTGTAGGCTTTGTGCGATATGACGCCGGACCGTACATGACCGATGGCCGAAAGGAGGAAGATGGATGGACTACTGAAGAATTTGATTATCTTGTCCGTCGCTATAAGGAACTTGCGCAATTTGCATACGACAACGGATTCAGGATTGGCGCTGAAAATCACTGGGGACCGGAGAAATGTTGGGTACACATGGAAAAACTGATCAAGGCGGTTGATCATCCCGGTTTTGGCATCTGTGTGCATTTTGGCGGATGGTCGGCCAACACACCTGAAACAAGGGAAGCAGATAATGATGCAGCCGACAAAGCTGCCGCTAAATATATTTGCCATACGCATTTCCCGTGGGATGTCTGTGAAAGTCCGAAGCTACCCGAAAAGATGGCCTTACTGCGCGACGCAGGCTACAAGGGATATTACAGCGCCGAACATCATTCGGGACAAAACGAATACAACCTTACAGAGGTACAAATAGCCAAGATAAGAGCCGTTCTTACTTCCTGGAACAATGGAGGAACGGGTGAATTGATTCCACAACGCAGAGCGCGGTAATACTCGAAAGAAGTTCTGTACGAGCTTATTAGCGTAATAAGGATGGGATAAAGCACGATATGCTTTATCCCATCTTCGTTTTTGTCATGCCCCTGCATACCATTAGATCTATTTTTAATAATAAAATAAATAAAAATATTTATAAAATATAATGCTATTTTGAGCAGAAATATTTATCTTTGCCTTTTCATAGAAAAAGCAATATTTTTTTACAAAAAAAATAATCGAAATAGGGTTAAGTTCATAAAAAAACGGAAGCGAATATTAAGCAAAAATGCAGAGATGAAAAAGAAAAAGAGGTTAGGTGGTTTTTACATAATAAATGACATAAAATGAGAATAAGAAGAAGAAGAGACCTGAAAATGTGGACATTCGCATGTATTATGAGTGTCATTATTTTGATATTGTGCGGACTTGTGATCCTGCTGTCCTCGTGCACAAAAGAAGTGGATTCAACCGGCGGAAACACTTCTTCGCAACATAGCGTTGTCTGCTTCTTCATTTAGCCATGTTGATCAACGCGATTTTAAGGTTGATGCAGCAGGCAACCTTGTCAATGGTTCCTAAAATGTAGATGAAGTCTTATATAATTTTATAGCTTAACCCGACTGTTTCTATTCATATCTTGATGGCTTTGTCGGAAATGAAGAGGAAATACTCATTGAACAATTGCAGGTTTTGCAAACTTTTTTGCTATTTTTGTCCACGAATAGATGACGTGGAAGATGAAATATAAAGTCAGGCATTGGTTTGGAGGCTTAGTGATAGTTGCAATTGTGATAGCTTTTATTGCATCGTGCGCTAATATGGCATCGCCAAACGGAGGGCCATACGATGAAACACCCCCTCGCTTTCTGCGCAGCACCCCCGTTCTTAACCAAACAAATTTTACCGGGAAAAAAATTGAAATCATCTTTGATGAACTGGTTCAGATAGACAAACCTTCTGAAAATGTAATCATCACCCCTCCGCAGCAAAATCTGCCTGTCGTTCGTGCATCAGGCAAAAAAGTGATTGTCGAACTGAAGGATTCGCTGATGGCGGATGTGACTTATACAATAGACTTTACCAGTTCCATTTCCGATAATAACGAGAAAAATGCACTCGAAAATTTCAGTTTTGCGTTCTCAACAGGTGATGTCATAGATTCGTTGGAAGTTTCAGGTATCGTCCTCGACGCAAGCAATTTGGAGCCTATGCCGGGTATCCTTGTCGGCTTGCATCGGAATTTGGAAGATTCGGCCTTTACGACGACTCCTTTTTTTCGTACCTCCAAGACAAACGACAGAGGGAAATTTACAATTCGCAATGTGGCAGAAGGAACGTATCGTATCTATGCCCTGAACGATGCTAACCGCGATTACCTGTTTGACCAGCCGGGCGAAGATATTGCCTTTCTTGATTCGCTGATCGTTCCGAGATTTGAAGCAGCTATCCGACAAGATACGATTTGGAAAGATTCATTGACGGTTGATACGATCTTCACGGTCAATTATAACCGTTTTTTGCCCGACGACATCGTCCTTCGCCTGTTTAAAGAGAATTTCAAACGTCAATATATGCTCCGCCCCGAACGAACGCAGCAAAACATGTTTACATTTCGCTTTAATGCACCTTTGGATACCTTGCCCGTTCTCGAATTGCTTGAAAATCAGGCGTCGGACGACTGGTATATCACACAAATACCCGACGATGCAACAACAATTAATTATTGGATTAAAGATTCGCTCGTATGGAAAATGGATACGCTGCATCTTTCGGTCACCTATTTTCGAACGGACTCTCTTTTGAAACTGCAACTTCAGACAGACACCGTTCATTTATCCATGCGAAGACAGCAAACAACTGCCCAACGAAGACAGAGAAACAATGACGAACCCCCACCCATTGATTTTCTGACGATGAATGTATCTGCATCAGGTTCAATCAATGTATTCGATACGCTTTCCATCACTTTCCCGGAGCCGGTACCCGATTTGTCAAAAGATGTTTTTCAATTGGAAATAAAACAGGATACAATTTGGAGTCAGGTAGAATATACTTTCCGGCAAGACAGTGTAAATATATTAAGATACTACATCGAACGACAATGGGATTACGAAGAGAGTTACCGGTTAAGTGTAGACTCGGCGCAAATATACAGTATCTATGGAAAATGGAATAATACCCTTCAGACGACTTTCAAATTAAAACCTGAAAATGAATATGGACATCTTTTCATAAATATTTTTGGTATTGAAGAGTCGGCATTTGTCGAATTGTTGAACAGTAACGACGTTGCTGTACGAAAAGCGAAAGTGCAAGATGGAGGCGCTCTTTTTATGAATTTGAAGCCTGATCAATACTATGCACGCCTGATTGTCGATGCGAACGAAAATGGGATATGGGATACGGGCAACTATGCTGAAAAATTGCAACCCGAAGAAGTCTATTATTATCCCAAATTTTTTAAGATACTTGCCAACTGGGGTTTTCCAGACGAAGAATGGGATATATTCGCTGTGCCTCTTGCCAATCAGAAACCAATGGATATAACAAAAAATAAACCCAAGGATGTTACAAAACAAAGACGTGATTACAGACAGGAAAGTAGACCGCAACAAAATCGTTCGGGCGGCATGGGTGGCATGGGCGGTTTGGGCAGAGGGATTGGTTTGTAGAAGACTCATTCTTGTCTGCTTCTGTTTTGTCCTTTTTTTCCTGAAGGTGCAGGCACAATATCTTCCCTTCAATATGACGCTCAATCCTGGCGAAGAGTTAAAGTACGACATCTATTTTAGATGGGGTGTATTGATGCCGCGTGCGGGCGAAGCGCGCTTCTCTTTCAACGAAGCCGAATTGCAAGGACAACCTGCATCACGCTACCGGATGATTTTCCATACGGCTAATATTTTCGAGGCGATATATAAAATGAGAGATACCATCAACTGCTATTACGGATTGGATAATAAGCTGTTATATGGCCTTAAGCATACAGTTGAAAGCGGCTATGACCTGACGGATATACTTACTTTTTCGTATTCCGGCGAACGTACATCGGTTCATTCGCTTCGGTATACTCCAACCACACAAAAATTAGATACTACCTTGACGGTTGCTTCAGGCCATGTGTTTGATATGCTGGGTGCTACTTTTTTTTTAAGGACATTAGACAGGAATTCAGTTGAGCCCGGCAACGTTTTCGTATGTACTGTTGTCACCGGTAAAGATTTGATTAACACATGTTTTCGATATCAGGGGCAATCTATTGTCGAGCGCGATAATTACAAATACCGAACACATTATTATATCATTGATATCCTCGATGATGCATTTTCTCAAACGAAGGCGTCGGCTGAACTGTGGATTGGAGACGACGAAAATTATATCCCTGTAAAAGTACGCACAAAACTCAAAATCGGCTATGCCGAAGTCTATTTAAAGAGCGCCGACAACCTGAAAAAACCGATGGAATGCCGTGTGCAAATGAAAAAATAAAAATACGATTTTAACTTTCAATTCTAATTGAATTGCTTCATTGCGAAGCATTCTCTTCTTCTTTGAATACTTTCCTGCTGTGATTAATCCGGGCAATAGCAGTCACATTGGAAAATATCGCAACAATAATTAACGAAATAACCAGAATATCTATCGGTTCAAAGCATATCGGAACCGATAGCCATGT
>Ga0082212_10007872_pt1 | contig 14010 bp, 12 predicted proteins | sample TergutNt197P3_FD_71548 | JGI IMG/M metagenome (GOLD analysis project Ga0082212, IMG submission 71548) | Neocapritermes taracua P3 segment gut microbial communities from Petit-Saut dam, French Guiana - Nt197 P3 | ecosystem: Host-associated > Arthropoda: Insects > Digestive system > Gut ... | reverse complement strand
GGCTTTCACGTTGCCGGTTACGGTTGCATGACGTGCATCGGCAACAGCGGTCCACTTTCCGCCGAAGTCGAAAAAACCATTACGGACAACAGTTTGACGGTCGCGGCGGTGCTTTCCGGCAACCGCAATTTTGAAGGACGTGTGCATCCGCTCATCAAGGCAAATTATCTGACAAGTCCACCGCTCGTCGTGGCGTTTGCTCTTGCCGGATTCATGAGCATCGATTTCAAGACCGAACCGCTCGGCACTGCTTCTGATGGTACGCAGGTATTTCTTGCTGATATTTTTCCAACGGAAAAAGAAATTGCCGATGCCGTGGAAAAATCGGGAGCGTTGTCTCCTGAAACGTATAAAAAATGTTATGCCGACGTTTTCCAATCGAACGAAGCGTGGAATTCGATTCCTACGCAACCGTCGGAATTATTCGCCTGGGATCGAACAAGCACGTACATCCAAGAGCCGCCGTTCTGTGAAAAGACCAATTTACGAGCCCCGAACGTCAGAGAGGGGATAACACCCGCTCGGTGTCTCGCCGTTCTCGGCGACTCCGTAACGACCGACCACATTTCACCGGCAGGTTCGATCAAACCGGACTCCCCCGCCGGTAATTTTTTGACGATGGCAGGAGTCCAGCCGAAGGATTTCAACAGTTACGGTTCACGCCGGGGCAATGACCGAATCATGACTCGCGGAACATTTGCGAACATTCGGATTCGGAACTTGCTCGTCCCTGGCAAAGAGGGGGGGTACACGAAATTTTTCCCGACAGGGGAAGTCATGCCGATTTACGGGGCGGCAATGTTGTATCGGGAGCAGCACACGCCGCTGATGATTTTGGCAGGTTCGGAATACGGCACTGGCAGCAGTCGGGACTGGGCGGCAAAGGGGACGGCACTACTCGGTGTGAAAGCGGTGATCGCCCGGAGTTTCGAGCGGATTCATCGCGGCAATTTGGTCGGTATGGGCGTGTTGCCGCTGGAGTTTGTCCACGGTGCTTCCGTCGAATCGTTGAATCTGACGGGAGAAGAAGAATTTACATTGCCGGTGATTGATGAAACTTTCACACCGGGTAATATGCTGTCGGTGATTGCATCCAAGCCGGTGATGATGAACGGTCGGGAAATGATTTCCGACATGGAATTCCAAGTACGTGTTCGTATCGACACGCCGGTCGAATTGCAGTATTACCTCAACGGCGGTATTTTGCCGACGGTGATGAAAACGCTTTCGGAGAGATAGTCGTTAGCAAGGATGTGCTTACATTTACCGAGTGCGAAAGATATTATGTTTCGTTTGCGTTTTAGCCATGTAACGCATTATGGTCATTTTGAACTTTTCGGTTCAAAAATGTTTTCATAGATTTCACACCAGCGGTTTGCGAGTGTATCGGCTTCGTACTTTGCCACGTCCTCTCTTGCCGCTGTTGCAAATTGCTCTGCCCGATCAGGATGATTGAGCAAGTGGACAATCGCATCCGCCAGAGTCACCGGGTCTTTCGGCGGAACAAGCAACCCGTTTTTTTCATGTTGGATGAGTTCGTTGCAACCGCCGACATCTGTAACCACACAAGGTCTGCCCGCCGCCATATATTCCATAACAGCGTTTGGCAACCCTTCTGACCGGGAAGACAAAACGGCAACGTCCAAAGTGGACAAGAACGACGGTATGTTCGAGAGCGAACCGAGTAGCCGAACATTTTGGGCAATACCGAGGTGTTCGACCCTAGCCTGGTATCGTCCAGATTCGTCACCGGAACCCGCAAGTTCAAATAGGACATCGGGATGCGTTTCGAGAACGATTTTTGCCGCATCAATGAAAATATCCGTCCCCTTGATGGGCTTAAAGTTACCGACGATACCCACTCGCCGTGGAACATGTGCGCTTGCCGCTGTCCATGTCGAAATTTTCGCAAAAAGTTTGGTTTCAATGAGATTCGGAACAAGAAAAATATTGTTCGGTCGGGCACGTTCCTGCTTGATGATTGCTTGTTTGCAGGCTTCGGCATTGACAATCACCTTGTGGACAAGGAACCGATGGGCAAATCTTCCGGTTTGAGCCTGCCATGAGGTCATCCAAAAGCCGATGTCCACCCGAAAACCGAAAACTTTTTTCACACCGCTCCATCTTCCGACCCCAGCAACGAACACCAACAACGGGTTGTCAATTGTCAATGCCTGTACTATTTCGATGTGATTTTGTTTGAAGAAACGCCGCAGTTCCCATGCTTTGCCAAAAGACGAAAACGAATCGAGCCGCTTCATTTTCAGGCAATAGATCGGGCAGTCCGGCGGCTCTGGAATCGATTCTTCGTCTCCGTGTAGAATGAGCACAAAGGGTTCGATTCGATTGCGGTCAATATGCCGCAGGAGAAGTGCCAGTTGCAATTCTGCTCCGGCTCGTCCTCTCCATAAATCGAAAACGAAACAAACACGTATCTTGTTTTGCGGACTTTGGGTGGTCATTCCAGACATTATACACTATTTCAGGTCCGATAGGAGGTTGCTTGCATAAGGTTCTTTAGTCCGACAGCGCAACTGCCCCGATAGCATTATAACGCCATTTCGTGCCGAGTTGCGGTATAATGACGGATTTCCCGAATACTTCACTCCTTCCCATGTGGACATTTCATTTACCGACAAAAATTATTTTCGGCTCCGGCTCATCGGCATCGCTTTCGGCAATGCCCGAACTGGCGGGACGACGCACCGTTGTCGTAACCGATTCGGTCATCGGCACATTACCTGCTATTCAAGCCATCGTCAAAAACGTGTCGTCGGTTGCTGTGTTCGATGATGTGCGTCCTAATCCGACCGTTGCGAATGTCGATGCACTCACCACACTTTTGCGAAAAGAAAAAGCGGAAGTCGTGATTGCTATCGGCGGCGGCAGTGCAATGGATTGTGCAAAGGCGGCGGCGTTTCTTGCCGTAACGAAAGATGCGAGTGTTCGTGCTTATCATTCTGAAGGAAAGCCTGTCGATAAGCGGGGACTGCCGCTCATCACTGTTCCAACAACGGCGGGCACCGGTTCCGAAGTAACGCCAATTGCCGTACTCGACGACGAAGAGAAAAACATCAAGGCACCGCTGGCTTCGCCGTGGTTTTATCCGGTGTGTGCCGTCGTCGATTCCGAATTGACGCTTTCCGTGCCGCTCGGCATTACAGCAGCGACGGCATTGGATTCGTTGAGTCATTCCATCGAGGGATATTGGTCGAAAAATCACCAACCGATTTGCGACGCTTTAGCAAAGGAAGCGGCAAAGACGATTTTCGAGAACCTGCCGAAAGTGTATGACAACCTTGCCGACCCGATTGCGAGAGATCGGCTTTCCTACGCCGCACTCGTTGCCGGTATTGCATTCCAGATGCCGAAAAATGCGATTATGCATGCGTGTTCGTATCCGCTTTCCAACAGGGCACATCTTTCGCATGGGGCGGCGTGTGCTTTCACGATGGAATCATCCATTCGGTTGAACACGCCGTTTATGAACGGTCGAATGGAAGAGTTTGCCACGGCTTGTGGTTTCGCCACGGTCGATGAGATGATCGCTCAAATTACGGTACTGAAAAAGCGCGGCGGCTTGCCTTGTACGCTCAAAGATGCGGGTATCGCTCCCGATTTGGTCGAAACGCTCATCAAGGAGAGTTTCCATCCGATCATGAAAAATAATCCGAAAGAAATTACGGTCGAGGATGTGCAAAAAATGTATCAGGAGATTGCTGGCTAATGGAACCCACGCTCACGCAAATTTTAGTCGTCGGCATCGTTCAGGGAATTGCGCAATGTCTCGAAGCCGTTACCGGTTTCGGTAGTACCGTCCTTGCCGTACCATTCATGGCAATGGTAACTCCCCTTGAAACGGCGGTCGCCATCGGGGCAACGCATACGTGGATGCTCGTCATTTACGTCGTCTATATTTCCCGGAAGGACATTGTTTGGATAGAGTTCGGTTTTATCGCCCTGTTTGTAATCCTCGGATTGCCGATTGGATTCTTCATTTTCTCCTCTTACAAAGGGGGGGACGGGGAAATTTTCCTGAAAGGACTCCTTGCATTGTTTATGATTGGAGTCGGAGGACACGGATTATATATGACCTGGAAGAACCGCGATGAGACCAAAGCGTCCGCGAAGCCGGTGAAAAAAAATCCTCTGATGTGTTTTATTCTTTTTTTGGGGGGCATCGTTCACGGCGCATTTGGCACCGGCGGTCCGTTCGTTGTGCTTTACGCTGCCCAGGCACTGAAAAACAAGGCTTTGTTCCGTGTGAGTCTCTGTCTCCTTTGGCTGTCGATGAACACGATACTCATCGCCGGCTGGGCGTATGACGGAGTTTGGACACGCAACGACTTTTTCACCACGAAACTCCTGATTTACACGCTTCCCTTTTTATTCGTCGGAATTTATGTCGGCAACTGGTTGCATCATCGAGTGAGCGAGTATGCTTTTCGTTTGCTCATGTACGCTCTCCTTTTTGGAACCGGCTTCGTCGTGATGCATGGTTTTGTCAACGCAATGCTTGTACCGGTTCAGAACGCCGCAGTGGGATACGACCGAGTGCATCAATATCCAGAGACTTACCCCAACACGCTTGCCAAAAATCATTATTTTTGGCAAAATGGAAGAACTTTTGCGGAAAGAGCAGCCCATGCAAAAATATATTTTCCCATTCCTGTCCGTGATTCTTTGCGTTGGACAAGCCGTTCCAGTGCAGTCGCAGGAACCGCCACAACGTCCCGACATCGTTTTCATCTCCAAACTGCGACCGAACACGACGAGTCTGCTCGATAGAAATCTTCCCCCGCCAGAGTTACAGATTATTCAGGAATTCATCGAAAAGCGTATGCCTCCGCAAGACCTCGCTACCAGGGCATTACGGCTCGACAAAACAGAAACGACCGATGCCGAGTTGCGAATAATCGCCTACGTATACCCGAACCTTGTCGAACTGACACTTTCCGAAACGCCCATTACCGATGCCGGTCTGGCTCCGCTGAAAAAATTGACGAAACTGCGAAAGATTCGAATCAGCAAAACGGCAATTACTGACAACGCCGCCAAGGTACTGGCACAAATTCCGACGCTGGAAGATATTGATGTCAGCCAAACCAGTTTCGGCGACGAAGGATTGAAAGCGTTGCAACCCCTCGAAAAATTGAAGCGGTTAAATTTTTATACAACAAAAATTACCGACCAGGGACTTGCTGGTTTTATCGATTTTAAGTCGCAAAAAACGTTAACTTGGCTTAACGTTGACCGCTGTGCGCTAACCGATGCGGCGATTCCTTTGCTGTCTCCGCTTGAAAACTTGGAATGGCTACATCTCGGTTGGACTCACTTGACCGATGCAGGACTTATCAAGTTAGCCGGTCTTAAAACACTGAAGGAGGTTCACATTACCAATACCGGTGTAACGCTTGACGGCGTGAAAAAGTTCAAGTCGGCACTGCCGGAATGTAAGGTTAACGAAAACGTAGAGGAAACACAAAATGTCGCACCATGAACACGGACCCTTTTTATTGGAAGTCCTCGACGAACAGGATATACTGGTCGTTGACATGGAAAAGGTACGAACGGTTTGCGAAACGATTCTTGCCGACAGTGAAATCCGAAGCGGCAGAATCAACGTCGTGCTGGTCGATAGCGACACGATTCATCAGTTCAACAAAGATTTTTTACAACACGATTATCCGACGGATGCGATTAGTTTTCCATTGGAAGACCGACGAAGCGAAGGGTATCTCGAAGGGGAAGTGCTGGCATGTACCGAAATTGCCAAAGACCGTGCCGAAGAGTTCGGCTGGACTGCCGAAGAGGAGTTGTTGCTGTACATTGTTCACGGCATGCTTCATCTTGCCGGTTATGATGACACAACACCGGAGCAGCAAACCGTGATGCAGGAAAAGGAGCGCGGCTATCTGGCAACGCTCGGCATTCAGATGCCGCATTGGAATTGGGACGATTGGGATTAACACGTTTCACGGCTAAAACGCAAACGGTGTATTCTATCCGGGGATAATAACGGCGAGTCGTTTGTAGAGGTACTCGCCGCAATACGCATCCCTTGGTACAACCGAAAGGCGCAAGCCCAACGGGATGCGTGGGAGATAAACCAAAATGTCCTTTTGAGAGCAGACATTTATGTTCTTCTCTATTCATTCACGATGATTTCGATATTTCGGAAGGCAACGGGACCGTGATTGCCTTGGAGCATCAGGGGACCCGTCGGGGCTTCTTTCATCGTTACGCCGCCGCCGGTCGGTCCTTTGACCTCGACGTTTTCCTGAACGACCACACCGTTGAGCGTAATCTTCTTGAACACGGCATTGGCGGTCTTGTTGCCGCTTGCATCGAATTTCGGAGCGACAAAATCAATTTCATACGACTGCCATGTTCCCGGCACGCCGCAAGCATTGAGTTTCGGGGCGGTCGCACTGTAAATCGCTCCCATATCCCCTTGACCGAGTTTGTCGTTCGGTTTGGCAAAACTGTCCGCAACCTGAACTTCATACTCGCCCATCAGATAGACCCCGCTGTTCGATCCCTTGGTGATGAGAAATTCCAACTTGACGGTGCAGTCGCCGAACTTTTCTTCGGTGTAAATATCCACCCCTTTGCGTGGAGTTGCCCTGTTCCAATCAATATCGACGGCATTGGCAAGGACAGGAGCAAATGTGCGGGCGAAGCCCTGACCCTGACCTTGAGTTGCGGGACGAGGCTGAAAATTTTCGGGAATGGGACGAACCGTAAAGGTCGTTGCATCGGCTTGGAGAAAACCGGTTTTCCAAACATTTTCCTGGTTGCCGTTGAATTTCCAACCGGCAAGGTCGGTACCGTTGAACGGTTTTTTGACCGTTTGTGCTGTTACTTGTACGGAACCGAGCACAAAGATCATCAGAGTCAGTAAAAGGAGATTGTGTTTCATGAGATTATTTCGAGAGAAAAGGGTTAAGTCGTAAGACACTCCCCAATGGAGCATCGTAACTGTTCCCATTTTAATGAAACGCCTTGCCGCTGTCAACCATGTAAAGTATATGGGAGTGACGTGCGGGTGCGTCAAAGTTTTACACACCCCGCCATTGTTGACACCACCGGGTTCGGTTTTACGGTCGCTCTTGTGTTGCAGGCTTTTTGTCGGGAATGATTTGCGTTCTCGAAGGACCTACTCCCGTTATTTGAATGATTACGTCCCCATCCTTTGCCCAAGTTAAATGCGGCACCCCTGCCGGTTCCGTGAGAAAACTTCCCGGCGGCAAAGCGGTCATGCGGACTTCGCCCGATTCATCGGCAAGTCCATAGTAACATGTTCCCGACAAAACAACGACGGTGCGTGAATCAGGATGGGTATGCAAAACGCCCTGTGTTCCCTTCGGAATGAGCGTTCGGGTAACGTAAAGTCCTTCGGCTTGCGGATTACCGAGTAACCATGCTGTTCGCGAAGAGCCTTCAAATTTAATGTCTTCCGGCAACCAAAAGAGATGCGGCATGTCTGTTACCGGCGGAGTCGGCTGCGGTGCCTGTTTGGCGGGGGTGGTCGTTGGTTTCGGCGGAGTTACCTGACGTTGAACCGGCTGTACAGGCTGACGTTGCTGGGGAACCGGTGCAACAGGTCGCCGTTGCTGACCGCTAAAAAGGAGAACCGAAACGACTGCCACGAAAATCGTTACAGAAAATGAGAATTGTTTCATCGAACGTGATTGTTGGGAGAGACTTCGCCGCACATTTTTCGGACTATACCGATTTCACCGCAATTCGTCAACGGCAAACGGTCGTACTGTGCCCCTGTGTTGGTCGGCTTCTCGATAGAGTTCGGCAATTCGGATTTCGCACATGTGCCGCAGTTCCTCTTCGGTCAATGAGGCAATCTCTTCGTAAAAAATCGGTTTGCCATAGACCACTCGGATTTTTCCCCACAAGACCGGAAACTTGTACATTCGGGGAAAGGCTTCATAGCAACCGCTGACCGCCGCCGGTAAAATTGCCGATTTCGTCCGTTGAGCAAGCATCAGCGAACCTTGGAGAAACGGTGCAATGTCGCCGTCCCAACAACGTGCCCCTTCGGGAAAGACGAGAATAATTTCGCCGTTGCGTAACCGCTTGAACGATTCCTTGATACCCGCAAAACCGATGCCGTCGATGTCCAGAGGAATTGCATCGAGCATGTCGATGAGCCAGCCGAACGGTTTGAATCGGAACAACGATTTTCGTGCCAGAAAATTGAGCCGACGACGTAAGCCGACTGCAAGGATCGGCGGATCGAAATGCGATTGGTGATTGCTAATCAGTATCATCGCACCGTTTTCCGGCAAATTGTTTTGACCGTAGTAGCGCACCCCGTAGAAAACCATGAAAAACAGTTTGAGCGGGATGCGCATGAAGTAGTAAAACAAACGTTTTTTCCAGGAGATTCGGTTCATGCGATTGTATTTCTCACTGCAAAAGCAGTTTAACCTCCGGTGACGTAAGGGGTTACGCCAAACAATTTTTCAGAATATCACATTCCATTGTACCTTGTAATCGGTCTTTGTCAATCAACCAGTAGAAGGGGGCACAAGAATTGCAAAGTCCAAATATAGTGCAGATGTGGTAGGCACTCGACAGTGGTAGGCACTCGACCTCCGGGCGAGTGCGTCGGCGGTAGCCGACTGCGAACGTGTACTGGCTACCTTGTTGTTGCCTCAATTTGCAAATAGTTACGTACCCCAAATGGCTATCAAGGAGGATAATACTTGCTTTTTCTCATATTCTCATATCGGCGAAGTTAAAATGATTCCTCTTCTCCTTCTTCGGATTCCGGTTCGAAGGCGAGCCAGCGGACAAGACGACACGTGGCGGATCGCCGCTCATCTGCGACATTTTGCCGTACCGTTACCGCAATTTCTATCAAGTAATCGTCAATCTCCACTATTTCCAGCGAATAAAACCAAAGTATCTCGTTGGCATTGCCGTCGGCAATCGCATGGGTATCCATAATCACATCCGACGGATTGACGAATGTGCTTACCGGTACATCGAATGCCGGTTCCATTGTGATAATACCGAGTTGCACCTTTGCCAAGATGCTTTCTGCCAAAAGTTCTGCCTGCACCATATCGCGTGCCATTCGGGCATTTTGGAATGAAGAACGAGCCCACTCGCTGATGACCGCAACTGAACCTCCCAGTATGACGAGCGAAAGCAATACCTCCAAAAGCGTCATCCCCGCCGCTCGGTTTTGACTTGTAATTCGTCTATGTCGATTCATGACATTCGGAGTTTTTGCTGAAATGCCCCCTTCGTAACCATGACCAGTTTATCCGAAAACCAGGAATATCACAAGGGGTTTTGGGAATTCATGATGGGTGTGTTAATTTTGACGGTTACTACACTGTGCAATGCCAATCGTTGTACTTTTTTCACAGAGAATATCTTTGTGTCCTTTGTGGTAAAATCCTTTTTAACCACAAAGGCACAAGGGGCACAAGGAAAATTTGATGAAAAATTTATCCGTTTACCATTCTTTTGCTTGGAAATTTTCCGGTGTCGGTACGATTTCCACGGCAATGCCAGATTGGACGATAACGTACAATCCTTTTCTGTGCGCAAATTCGGTAACTTTATCTGGGACAACAGCACCTGCAATTGCGCCGAGAATACGCCGCTTGTCATTGCCGTAGAGTCGATATTTTTGCATTCGCTCAATATGCTCTCGAACGTCAGTTTGCGAAGGTTTCGTTTTGACTTCGACCAGAATAACGACATCGCCGTTCTCTAAAAACACGTCGATTTCTCCACTCTCTTTTGTTCCTCTTTTTCCACTCTTGCGAGTTTGCGAGTTCAGCATGTCTATGCGGCAGATTGAAAGTTTGGGGGTAGCCATTCCTGAATCAAAGTGTATAATACCAACGATGGAACGTTATCTCCCGCTCTTTCTGTGCATCTGTTTGACCCTACCTGTTGTTGCCCAAGACGAACAACCGCAACATGCAGAATTTCACGCCGCCGCCGAACATTTTGAAAAACTCGCCAAACTGTTTCGACACAGTGCCGATTTGGCGACTCCTGCCGTCGTCAATATCAAAGTTACGCAGAATCGATCCATCAAGGGAAATCGGTCTCCAAAAATGCCCATCGAAGAATCGGGAAGCGGAATCATCGCTACGATTGCACAACAACAGGTCATTCTCACCAATCGACACGTGGTTGAGGAAACCGAACCAAACTCCGTCCAAATACTCACGCATGACCGGAGGATTCTCACGCCGACTAAAATCGCTTCCAATGTTGATTTCGATCTTGCCATCATCGAAGTTACCGAAACATTGTTGCCGTCGGTTCGATTCGGTGATTCCGATCAAGTTCGAGTCGGTGATATCGTGTTAGCCATCGGCAATCCCTTTGGTCTTGACCGGAGCGTTTCGATGGGCATTATCAGTGCGGTGGGACGGCGGCACGTACCGGGAGCCGTCGCCTCGACACCACGCGTAGGCTTTTTTCAGACCGATGCGGCGGTCAATCCGGGAAGTAGCGGCGGCATGTTGCTCAATTTGCGAGGAGAAGTCATCGGCATTTTAACGGCAATCGCCACCCAAGGCGGCGGAAATGAAGGAGTCGCCTTTGTGATGCCGATCAAGGCAGTGTTACGAATTGCCGAACAACTTGTACAAACGGGAACAGTGTTAAAACCTCATATTGGGTGCAATTTTGAACCGACGATTTCAGTGGAAGAGCGGCGCAAATTAGACATTGACCGTCTCGTCGGTGCAAAAATCAAGGGAATTGCGACAGAAACTCCGGCGGATCGGTCCGGTTTGAAAGCAGGCGATGTGGTTTTGAAGCTTGGCGACACCGAAGTGGAAGATGATCTTCACATCATTCATCTGATTGCCCAATCGGAAATCGACAAGCCGATGGTCCTGCGGATCAACAGAAACAAAGAAATCCTCCACATTACGGTAACGCCGGAGGCACAGTTAAGCCGGTGAATCTGAATCGAAACGCCTAAACCGGCGGACGTATGCCCGCCGCTCGTGTCCCGGAGTACCGGCTAAATTACTTCCGCCGTCTCGCCAAACCCAGTCCCGCCAAGCCGAGACCGATAATCGCCAGCGTTGCCGGTTCGGGGACGCTGGCAATGTTTAAGCCATTGGCACCAAACGTTACAAAGTAACCGTTGCCCAAATTCCACTGTTGTTCAAATCCAAACCAATCGGTGTAAAAATCACTTTCCGTCCAACTGACGTTGAATAGTGCGCTTTCCCAACCATCGACCATTGCACCGCCGAAGAGGGCATCCCAAGATGTCCATCCGAGCCAATCGTCAACCGAACCGGTCAGACTCAACTGAAGATTGCCGTTTGCCAAATTGACGCTCTCCGTTACATTGATGCCGGAAAAACTGCCGTCGGCGAAGCCGGTAATGGACATGAACCCGGAACCATCGTCGGCAAATTGGAGGTTTTCGACAATACCCCAGTCGCCTGCGTTGTCGGCAGAATTGCCAGCAAGAGTCAGCGTGCCGATGGTGCCGGGGCGGACCACTCCCCAACGATCTTCAATTTGTCCGTTGTAAGTTCCGCCTACGTATGTCAGGCTGTCAATACTGCCCGTGTTGTCAACAGAGCCGCCATTCATTGTGAGGTCTCCTATATGCCCGCCAACCCATCCGCCAGTGTAGCCAGAGCTTCTATCGGGATTATCGAGAGAAGCACGGAGGGGAGTATCCCCAATCCAACCATTGAGAATGGTGCCATCATTGATCGTGGCACTGACGATAGTATTTTGAGTGCCGGTATTGTAATAATTTTCAACAACACCACCTCCAATCAGGAGTTGCTCGATTGTCCCGGCATTTTCAACGTAGCCACCATTTGTCGTGAGGTTCTCAACACGAGCCGCTATGGAATTCCAGAGTCTACCGCTATCGACTGTTGCATTTAAGATTCTGGCACTGCTCCTGTTTTCAACGTCACCCTTGATCACTTCAAGGTTTCCGATGAAAGCGGTATTTTGATTTTCTATTGTTCCACCGTTAACGGTTGCCGTATTAAGGCAACCGCTGGCTTGATTGTATAACGTCCCAAGATTCTCGACTCTTGCGTTATTGTTTGTGCCTGTGTTCGTGTTCGTATAGGAGGCACCACGGTTTGTCAAATTTGTCGTGCCAAACCAAACCTGTGCCGTAGCGATTGACGGAAGTAGCAAGAGTCCCGCAAGCACGACACTCGCCTGAACAACGGGAAAACGGAAAATGCGTTTCTTCATAATAGGGTTCCTTTCATTAAAAGGGGGTGGGGTTGGTATTCCGTCAAAGTTATCGCTTTGCTCGCTTAGCGCAAAGCGAGCAAAGGAATACTCAACGGAATGGTAAAACGGGTTTTCGAGAACGCTGACAAGACCGCTTCAAGACAGGAGCGATGCGTTCAAAAGATGGTTCTCTTCCCGTGTTCCAATACGGTGCGCGATTGCATGCGCTGAAGATTTCCACAAGACATGCGCAGACGCTCCCTTACGGAAGCACGCCACTCTTCATGTCTGTTGGTAAAACCTTCACCCGGCACGCCGGTTGGAACGTGAAGTCAACCAATCTGTCGTCCACCTTTTGGTAGTTCGACGGCTTTTGAATTGTTGACGAACTCGAAATTTCAATTTGCCCGATTACACAATCAGGCTACCGTCCCTATTCTACCATCAATCATTGCGGCATGCAAGGACTTTTTTGGTATTTTGCAAAAAAATCAGAAATTTCTTGATCATTTACAGAAAATGTAGTGTTTTGAACACGGCACAAGAGCGGAGGACGGAGCAACAGCGCAGTCCTCCGATAACTCACGTTGATCATTTCAACACTTCTTCTGCCATGCGCCGAGTGTCGGCGTTTTGAGTCGTGTCAACGATCTTTTGCATGACCGCTCGCACCGCATCTCGGTGTTGCGTTAAAATTGCTCTGCCGACGTTGATCGCCATCAATGAGGCTTGTTCCGCAAACGTCGGTTGGTCAATGAACTCCGACAGTTTTGCCAATGATGCCGGTGTCGTGATCCTTCCCAATGCATCGACGAGCAATGATTTTTCCTCGTCCCGATTGGCAAGTGCAAGAGCCTCCATACACATATTGAACCGGTGTTCGTTGGAGGTGTCCATCTGACGCACAATACGGATATATCCACGAAGAGCCCGAGTTTTGAATCGGTCGCTTGCCTCCGATTTCATAACGCCAAGCAGAACCGGCGCAGCATCCGGGTCGGGCCACTCGCCGAGAACCCGTGTTGCCGTGTCTTGAATCTGTTCCGTAGGATTAGAAATCGCAGTTTGAACGGACTCTATCGCCACTTTTCCTCCCAACGCACCGAACAGTTCGATCAACGCACACTGTGCCTGCAACGTTGCGTTTTGATAGGCAGCAACCAGTTTGCTTGCTACGGCATCGGGATCAACCGAACGATTGCAAACGACGCGCAGCGATGCTTGAACCGCCTCGAACTCTGTAGGCGATTCCGGTTTCAAGAGATGTTCGACCAATACCTCAATGTTTTCCCCCGAAACGGTATCTCCGAGTGCCGCAATGACGGCGAGGCGAACGCCGTTAGCGTCGTCGGAAAGAAGCGGTATTAACACCGGTGTTGCCGCAGCGATTTTCCGTTTTTGGCAAACCGTGATGAGCGGAATACAGAATTTTCCCTGCGTATTTTTGAGTCGTTCGATCATTTTTTCTTCCAGTGCCGATGCTTTCATGCGCGTCAGTGCATCGGCGGCGGCGTTTGCGGTTGCTTCGTTGTCGCCGGTTGCCGCATCGAGCAGGAATTGAATGACCGCCTCATCCGGCAGTCCCGCTAGTGCGCGAATTGCTGCCGTTTGTGTGGCACAACCGCCGTCTTTTGCCATCGCCAGAACAACAGATCGAGCGGCAACATCGCCTCGGCAATCCAGTAAGTCGAGCAACAGGGTCTGACGGTCGGCATCTAATTTTGGCAGTGCCGCCAGTAATACGGGCATTATTGCCGGTGATTTCAAATTGCGTGTCGCTTCCAGCAT